>Ga0335073_10009457_pt1 | contig 13683 bp, 13 predicted proteins | sample Lox_Sample_22_FD_207093 | JGI IMG/M metagenome (GOLD analysis project Ga0335073, IMG submission 207093) | Soil microbial communities from Loxahatchee National Wildlife Refuge, Florida, United States - Lox_Sample_2.2 | ecosystem: Environmental > Terrestrial > Soil > Wetlands | place: USA... | reverse complement strand
CCTTGCGGACCGTCGAATCGAGAAAGTGGAAACGCTGCGTCATTTACTTCGCCTTGACCCCCTATCGACAGAACGGGCCAAATCTTCTACCGGACGGGAAGCAGTTCAACTGGGACTGATGCCGCTTCACCTGAAAAGAACAGGCCGTCGTCAAAAGGATGCGGGCCGGCGCTGCTCGTTGAATCACCTTGTATAAGAACATCAACCCTGGCGAAGACAATGTGAATAGCACTTGAATACACTTTGGTAAGTAACAGGTGTTACTTGTCCCTCGCACTAAGGTCGTAGGCCGCTCCTGCGGATTTGCGATTGCCTTCTTGGCTATCTGGGTTTGTGGCGCAGCGCGATCGATTTCCGGGCGGTAAGCTGCACCCAGGAATAGGGCACAGTGACACGGAACACATATTCCACGTGAGGCCATTCGCATCGCAGGGGCGCATACAATCATCGCGAAAGAGGCGGCCATGGCACACTTTGGAATCCAGGCGACTCCGCCCATGCCCCCTGGGCAGACTGACCAGAATGCCTGGGCCGCAGCGCTGCAGAACGGGTGGATCTCCAACCCGAAGGTGCCGCTCACCCAGGTCCACTATCTCGAGAAGGTAACCCTCTCACCGCCTTGCGATCCATTGACCGCGCACACGTTCACCCGCCGAATGCTGGCGCTTCCATTGACCATCAACGGTCCCCAAGGGAGCGAGCCCGACGGCAAAGCCTCATGGTGGACGAGCTATTTCAACACCAAAGCTACCGGACACGCCAAGCGGGCGTGGGTGCAAGGCCACTTGCTCAACCATCACATTCACGGCCCGGGAGTGGCGGAGAACCTGGTGCCGATTACCGACCAGTTGAACCGCATCATGGAAAAGTGGGCGGAAAAAATGGTCAAAGAGATGGTTCTGGCAAAGGGTTTTATCTTGAAGTACCAGGTGACGGCGGATTGGCGCTGCGGGATGAGAGTGGGAAAGGGCGCGGACTGGCAGGGCAATGCTTCAAAGCATGCGCAGGCAATGCATGACGCCCTCGATTCCTTGCAGAAAGGGGAATGTCTGGCTCCTACGTCTCTGCAATGGGAAGCCTGCGTTATTCAGTGGGACGGCCACCAATGGGTGGACGTGGCGCCCGTCCAATTCTCCGGGTACGAAGGAATAGAGAACGGCATTTTCTCGAATAGCTGGAATTAGCTAGACCGGTTCCGCAATTCAAGTGCCCCTTTGGAAGCGGAGGATGGCGGCATTTTCTTGAAGAAAATGCCACTTTGCGGTGGTGGATTCGGGGTGTGGCAATTATGGAACCGGTGTAACGGCTTCGGATTGGGGAAGAATTCGGAACGCAACTCGAAACTCGCGCAGACAAAAAACGGCCCCCGTTATGAGCGGGGGCCAAGTTGCCTTGGTTCTCTCGTGTTTCGAGAGCTTGATTGGCGGCTGGGCGGCGGGGTAGGCCGCCCGGCGCGGAAAAGAGCCTCGGGGGAGTGGCTGCGCGGATTTAGGGCCGCTCCGCACCGTTCGAGGAAGCCACGCCATGGGGAGACGTGTTTTCCTGTGCCGCCAAACTGTTTTCCATCAACCGGATGCTGACGCTGCTGGTCCTTATCCGGACCGGCTTGCCGTTTTCGTCGGTCGCGTTGGCCTGGTCAACTGCGTTGCCCAGCGCCACGGCGTGCATGCGGTAGACGGGAATCTGGTGTTCGGTTACGAGATAGCGCTTCACCGCCTCGGCAAGGCGCTCGGAACTCTGAATGCCTACGCTGCCTGCGCCGGGCGACTGAGCGGACATCTCCAGAATGTAACCCTGGTGGCCGGTCAGGTTCGCCGCAAGCTGGTCGAGCTCGCTCTTCGCATCCTGAGTAAGAATCGGCTGGCTGCCGTGGAACTTGATCTCAATGGCGTTGACCTGCTTGTACTGGTCAAGGCCGTTCACGGTGCCGTTGAGCTGATCGACGTGGTTGGACGCGGTCTGCGCCGTGGAGTTTGCCTGCTGCGCCTGCTGCCCCGCCGCAGTGGCGGTCTGGTTGGCCGCGTCGGCTGCCGACTGCGCCTTCTGGATGCCGGCCTGCGCGCGCTCGTCGACGTCCTTGATCTCGCGGGCGTTCTTGGCGTTCAGGTCATCGAGTTCGTTGAGTCGATCCTTGAGGGGATCGATTTGCCTGTGCACCCACTTCTTGCGGGCGAATGGGTTCACGCGGCCCCAGAACCCCTCCCTGGCGGGTTGATTGGCGCTCGCTGACGGCGTCCCGGGGGAGGGCTGCTGTGTGGCCGAGGGAGGAGGGCTCTGAGGCTGATCGGTGGTCGGCGCTTGGAGCGCGACCGCCGGGAGGGATAACGCAGACGCCAGCAAAATGAAACCGAGCCGGCTAGGGAACTTGTAAGAAGCTAATGCACCGGGTCTCATCAGTTTTATTTTCCTTGATCTTCGAGGTGCCGCAGTCGGACTGCGGTGAGCGGTGCTCGCCCTTTGATTAGCAAGGAAGCTGCCAAAGAGGAAGCCCGTTGTGATTCCAACCAAGCCGTTTGTAATGTGATAGTTGAGCGAGAGTTAGAGAGCAGAGGTTGAGAGCAGGTCGGCCGCGGAAGCCATTTAGATTATGTAATTCTTGCCAGAAGGGGTATTTTCTACCGGGTAAGGAACTCCAGCAGGGCCTATCTTTTGTCGACCTTGAGTATCCGAATCTCAGGGAAAGCGCCGTCCCAGTTGGGAGAAACGGAGTCGAAGATGAGGCGGAAATCGGCGCTGCCGCCGGGCTTGAGCGGCGCCGCGGAGACCGGTTCGACATCGATATATGGCTCGCGGGTGCGGACCAGTTTCACAGGCTGGGTTTCGTTCTGAGTGACCTCGTGCGCGTAATCGCGGAAGAGGATCTGGACGGTGACGCCGCTGACAGTGCTCGCCCCCCCGTTCTGGATGCGACCGTCGAGATAGGTGACTTTGCCCCCCGACAGGCTGGTGGACTCGCTCATCTTCAAATTGGAGATCGAGAGGCTGGCGGCGTAGGGGTCGAGCGGCGCCGAGATCGGGGTTACCGTCACGCCGCCCCTGCCGCGCTCGAGAACCACCACCACTGCGGCAGTAATGGCGATAACCACTACCGCGGCGGCTGCCAATGGAATCCAGTTACGGTCGGGCCGATCGGTGGAAGGGATCAGTTGCGGTCCTGTGCTCACCAGCGGATTTTACACCCGTTACTGAAGAGATACCGGCTCTTTCGCCGATCCGGACAATTCCCGCAGGAAGTGCCGAGCATCCGTCGATAGGGTGAGCAGGTTGCATCGTTTGGGTTATCGCCAAGGCAGCCATCCGTTGGTCACACTTTTGTCGTTGTGCGCACAATGTTTCAGGCATCTTGGAGCAACATCGGACGTCTAATCGAGTTAGAGACGGTAGTAGCTGTCGGACGTCGAACCCAACCAGACTGATAGACCTTGCCGGAAAGGCTTAGAAAGGTAGATGCACATGCCGGGCCCGCACCTAATCGCTCCCGATTCACAGGCCGCGAAGTACGAAGGAGCCGGCCACCCCAGCCGCTCTGCCGATCGCCTCTACCATGCGGTGACAATCGCCGCAATCCTGCTGGTGCTGGGGAGCCTTTGGGTGTTCTGAGAGGCAGTTCGTAGTTCTCAGTTCACGGTTCTCAGTTCGAAGTTCTCAGTCTTACAGCCCACAGTTCTTGAAGCTCAACGGAGCCGGTGGGTGGTTGTGTCCTCAAAAGGGCGCGGCTTCATCCGCACCGCAAAGGGCCGCGAGATGCAGCACGGGTTTTCTGGGCAAGTTCTCTCCGAGAACGTGTTGAAAAACTGCTTGCGTAGCCGTTTTGGGTTGATGATGTACCACCCTTTTCTGCAAAAGGCGCAGAAAAGGATGGGGCACGGAAAATTTGTGTTGGTTCGAAAACGCGACGAAGCGAAGATCTTCAAGAGACTTTGAGACGGCGCCTCCCGGGCACTCCAGTTAACGCATTGTGAACCGCGAACTGTGAACTGAGAACTCTAAATTCACATCGCCAGGAAATTGCGGATCATCTGCCGGCCGCCTTCGGTCAATACGCTTTCGGGATGGAACTGCACGCCTTCGACCGGCAGCCTGCGGTGCCGCAGGCCCATGATCACCGAGCCTCCGTCGGCGGCGCGTGCGCGCGCGGTGACGGCGAGCTCGCCAGGCAGCGAATTCTCTTCGACAATCAGCGAGTGATAGCGGGTGCAGGTGAGCGGCGTGGGCAGGCCGGAAAAGACGCCCTTGCCGTCGTGCTCCACCGCGCTGGTTTTGCCGTGCATGATTTGCCGTGCGCGAACCACCTGCCCGCCAAACGCTTCGCCGATGGCCTGGTGGCCGAGGCAGACGCCCAGGATGGGAGCCTTCCCCGCCATGCGGCGGATGAGAGGAACGAGAATACCCGCTTCGCCCGGCGTGCAGGGACCCGGCGACAGCAGGATGCGATCGGGATGACGGGCCTCGACCTCCTCGACAGTGAGTTCATCGTTGCGGCGCACCTCGATCTCGGCGCCCAATTCACCCAGATACTGCACCAGGTTGTAGGTGAACGAATCGTAGTTGTCGAGGACGAAGACCATAACGGAGTTCTCAGTTCACAGTTCGAAGTTCACGGTTCGAAGTTCTCAGTGTTCACGGTTCTAAATTCTCAGTTCGCAGTTCTCAGTTCGAAGTTCTCGATAGGCGGTTCGAGGGCGCGATACCCGATCAAATCTCCTTGCCGTCGTTCATGCCAAATTGATCTGGATGCCTCTATTCCACTGTGAACTGCGAACTGTCCACTGCGAACTCGCCTTATTGCTTTCCAAACCGATACACCAGCCCTGCTGTAAATCCTAGGTTGTTTTCGATCGTCGAGCCGAAGCCGCTGCCGAAATAATCCGGAGCTACGCGGATACCGAGGCCGGGGCTCAAGTTGTATTCGAAGATGAGGCTGGCGTCGACGCCGTAGGTATTCCCATCGGGATAGAGGTGAGTGATGCTGATGGGAACGCCATTGGCATCGCCGGAGAAGTCGCCCAACAGCCAGCCTCCCATGACGCGGCCGCTGATGGAAAAGCGCGGCTCGAGCAGAAAGCGATACGACGGTCCCAGAAGAACGGCGTACTGGCTGATGGCCGGCTTGGTAAGGTTGCTCTCGTTGTTATAGATGAACGGCGTGCCGTAGTAACCGCGGGCTCCCAGCGTGACCCCCAGCCGCTCGTTGTAATAGCGAGTGAAGCCGGTATCCCAGTCATACTCGTTGACGCGCTGCAGTGGCGAAGGCAGAGTGAAGCGCAGGTAACCCGCGCCGATGTAGGACTCGTAAAGGTGCGAGTAGATTTCGCGGATTGCAGCGGCTCGGCGCTGTGCACGCCGCGCCCGGATGCGATCCTGGACGCTCTCCTGCGATGGAGAGAGCGCTGGGGCTTGTTGCGCCGCGTCCTGTCCCTGGGTCTGAGAGCTGCTGCTCGAGCTTGAACTTTGGGCCTGAACGGCATGCAGGGCTGGCAGGCCCAGGGCCAGCAACAGGGCAAGACGGCGAAATAAGAACATCGTTCCGGGTTTCCTCCACGGCGCTGCGGAACCACCCCGCGCGATCTTCGCCGGCCGCGGACGTTGCAGCGCCCTGCACGATAGCTCGTACGCATACCCCGGCAGGAGATCCCTCGGGCCGGGCATTCGGACAGAGCCGCCTCAAGGCGGTGGCTTTGGTCTACGCCAGTCGGATACCGCTCGTCGGCAGCACTCCCTTTAGGTTATTAAATCACCTGCGGGGGCTTAGGTGTGAACCGGCACTGCATTGGACGCATCCCGCGCCGATTTGACCCGTCGCGCGCTGGGCTCCAGAGCTGCTAAATTTCGCATTCTCGGTTGAGCTCGAGGATTTCAGGTCCCCCGGAATCGGGGACCCTTTGACGAGCGCGGGCCAGGCTTTGGAACACTCCGGGCCCGCGGTGTGCGCTGGCTCAGTCGCCGGCCATCCGAATCGGGGTCTATTTGATCTTGGAAAGGTCGGCCTGCAACTGCGCCTGGTTGAATCCCGCGGGCGATCCCTTGGTATCGAGCCAGTTCTTTCCGAGCAGCGTATGGGCCTCGTCGCAATATGCGCGCCAGAAGGCCACGGTCATGGTCTTCAACTGGCCCCAGGTGATGCAGGTGAAGGTCCTGCTATCGTACTTGGGCACGAAGACACAATGGCCGCCCCAACTGCCTTTTTTGGCGTGTGCGCCGCCGTCTTTCACTACGTCCCACACTTCCTGCTTCTGCGCGGTAATGGGCAGGGCGAGCCCGATGTAGACACCGCCGAACAGCGCGATCGACTGCCGGATTTCGTTGAGATTCGAGGCCCTGGGATCGGCGAATGCCAGCAGAGCGTGACCCGCGAACCCCTGCTTGCGCCAGTCGTTCAACACGTCCAGTTCCACGCCGCCGTTGTCAGTGCTGGGATTGCCCGGCACATAGCCGTCCCATTTCTCGTAGTATTTCTCGACGGTCGGATCGGGGACGGTGGACATGCCTCCGTTGTGCGCGGACCACACCTGGATGGCATGGCCCACGCCGGCGATGGTGCAGTCGCCGAGCGTATCGTTCTTCATCATGCCCCAACTCGTGACTCCCTTCGTCCAATCTGCCGTGGGCGGGGGCGGCGGCAGGGAGGGCGTGAGATAGTCGCCCAGCTTAAGGGTTCGCGAGTCGGTCTTGATGGCCTTGCGGCCCAGCTTCATTTTGGAATGGTCTACCATAGTGGGACTCCTTGCTTTTTGGTGCGGAAGTTGGTTCCGGATGTGGGATAGTGGTGATTGAGCCGTAATAGTTTCAAATTCATTCCCAGCCGCAGGGCAATTTCCTCGCGTTTCAACCCTGGCTGACGCCGATGGGTGGGTGTTGCCCTACGATGGAAGAGCGACGGAGGTCGCCGGGAATCATGTTGCGTTTTTTGCTGGGAATCGTAATCGGGATTGTGCTCGTGCCCATTGCTATATTTCTGTGGCTCCGCTTCGGCCATGTGCCGGTCGCGGTAGCCGATCCGCCACTGCCTGAGGAGCGCCTGATCACCAGCGTTCCGCTCCACGAACGCATCGATCGCGAGATGATCGCCACCCCGCCCATTCAGGCGGATGAAGCCGCTTTCGTCGCCGGCGCGCGCATTTACAGCGATCAATGCGCCTTCTGCCACGGCTTCTATGGCAAGCCTTCCGCCGTGGGCCGGGACATGTTTCCCGACGCGCCGCCTCTCTGGGAAAAGCACCACAACGGCCAGGTGGTGGGAGTGAGCGATGACCCACCCGGCGAAACGTATTGGAAGGTCGCAAACGGCATTCGGCTCTCGGGGATGCCGGCGTTCAAGAAGATCCTTTCCGACAACGAAATGTGGCAGGTGAGCCTGCTGCTCGCCAATGCTGACAAACCGCTGCCGCCCGCTGCGCTGACCGTTCTGACCGCGCCGGCAAGTTCAATCTCACCTGCGCCGCCTGCGCTAGGCGCCTCACCCGCGCATTAGGTTTTTGACCGCTTGATGCGGCGCCGCGCGATCCTCGGCGCCCGATGTCTCGATATGAGACCTGGGAAATCGAAGCGCCAACGACTGAACTCTTGCGGTCGCGCACCCGCTTCAAACTTCGACGTCTTTCAAACATCTGCTGTGAGGAGATATGGCCGCCGAAAAAGACGAAAAAGAGAAGAAGAGCCTGCTGCGGGTTTTTCTCGATTTTTTTGTCCTCTTCAGCGGAGTCTCCACGCGATCGAACCTTTCGCGCACTCAGCCCCGGCCGGTACGCAGCGGGGGCCTGTTTCTCTTTCGCACCCCAGGTAAGAAAGACTCGACCGACTCGACCGACAAGCAATGAATTAGAATCGAGCCATGCCGCTGACTCGCCGAAGGGCTCTCGACTACTTCCAGTCTTCCGACCTCATCGGCCTTGGATTCGAGGCCGACACGGTGCGGCGACGGCTGCATCCCGAGGGCGTGGTCACCTACATCATCGACCGCAATATCAACTACACCAACTTCTGCACCGAGTACTGCACCTTCTGCGCCTTCTACCGCCCGCTGCCCAAACCAGGAAAAGTCATACCGCGTTCCGATGAGGGTTACATCCTCGATTTTGAGAAGATTTACGAGAAGATCGCCGAGACCATCGAGATGGGCGGAACCGGCGTGTTGATGCAGGGCGGGCTTCATCCCGACCTCAAGATCGACTGGTTCGAGCGCCTCTTCGCCGGCATCAAGCAGCGTTTTCCCGAAATCTGGCTGCATTGCCTTTCGGCGTCGGAGATTCTGGCGATCGCGGAGTATTCGAATCTGAGCGTGCGCGATACCATCGCCCGGCTGCGCGACGCGGGCCTCGATTCGATTCCCGGCGGCGGCGCCGAGATTCTCGACGACGACGTGCGTTTTCGCATCGCCCGCCTTAAATGCCGCACCGCGGACTGGGTGAACGTGCACCGCACCGCGCACCAGTTAGGCATGAGAACCACGGCCACCATGATGTTCGGGGTGGGGGAGAGTTTCGACCAGCGCATCAATCATTTTGAAGTTATCCGCAACTTACAGGAAGATACCGGAGGGTTTACTGCATTTATCCCATGGAGCTTTCAGCCGAAGCATACGGCGCTGGGAGGCCGCGGCTGGGATGAAGCAACCAGCGTCGAGTATTTGAAGGTTCTGGCTATCTCACGGCTCTATCTGGATAACATTGAAAATGTGCAGGCTAGCTGGGTTACACAAGGGTTGAAGGTCCTGGAGTTAGGACTTCACTTCGGCGGCAACGATGTGGGCTCGGTGATGTTAGAGGAGAACGTAGTCAAGGCCGCGGGAACGAGTAACTGCACCACCGAAGAGGAGTTACGGCGAATCATCCGCGACGCCGGGTTCAAGCCGGTGCAGCGCGATACCTTGTATAGGACGATGTTTTTGAATTGAATATCTCCCGCGAAACCCCGCAAGGTTCGAAAAATCACATTGCTTCTGTATAAGTTGGTCTCTGGTCCCGTTCCTATCGCAGCGCCCGCCAATGCCAGCGGTAGGTCATGAGCGCGAGCAGGTAGATGGCCGCCGCAATACAGACCACCAGCGTAAAGCCGATCCGCATGGCGACCGCAATGGCGACAATCGACGCCAGCACGCTGGTGACGCCGTTCACTCCCCACGCCCAGGCGATAAAGTTCGGGTTCAGTTTTTCAACCTGCTTCACCGCGGTCGGAAATGGCAGCCCCATCAGAATTCCCACCGGGAACAGGCCCACCAGCGTGATGGCCGCGCGGGCCACGAGCGGGAGTTGCATGGCCTGCGGATGCAGGAAGTGAGCTACGGCGAGCCAGAGAACCATTGCGCCGGCGATGATTGCCGTGGCGTAGGAGATCACACGCAATGCCGGCAGGTGCGAGAACCGGGTCGAAAGCGCTGCGCCAATCCCGCTGGCCACAAGCAGCCCAGCCAGTACCAGGGCCAGAGAATAGGCCGGATCGCCAACGAAAACACTCAAAACCTGCATCGACCCGACTTCAAACAGCATGTACCCAGCACCCAGACAGGCGAAGAACAAAACCAGCGGGACCACACCCGGGGTTTTCAATCCGCGCCGCTCAAACAACGAGAGCGGAACCAGAATGCAGCCAACGCAGATGACCGTGCAGACCAGCAGCAGGATATAGGGAACATAGTAACCGGCCGGTCCGCGAACCGATCTGAGGCCCGCGCTCAGTACCTTCGCGTTCATCTTCTCGGCGCCGGGCTTGAAATATTCGAAGAAGAACGGGCGGTCGTCGTGGACCGGATTGATCCGATATTGGTATGACTTGATGAACTCGGCGCGTTCGGCCGGCGTCGAAGCGAGCAATCGATTGTAGACATCGCGAGCGAAACTCATTGAAGCATCGCTCTGGGCCGCCTTCTGCTCCATCTGCGCCTGCACATCCGGGGCGAAGACCTTGGGCATATAAACAATGGAAAGCTTCGGGTACCCGGCGAGCGCCGTCTGCACTTCGGATACCTCGGCGGGCGTGAACGGCCGCTTCTTGATGATCGTGGCAGCCCAGTATCCGCCAACCCAGTTTTGCTCTGAGACCACCATGATGCATTGCTCGGGATGCGCAATCCCCATGCGCTCGTCGGCTTCGCGGACCATTCCAGCCAGGCGCAAGCTCTCCCGAGGCGCCTCATGAAAGAACCAGCGATAGATCGTCGCCGTTCCATCCGGTTTCAACGCCCTCAGGAAGTCCTCCATTGACTCCACGGTATAGAGGTAGTTCTCCGAGAGCACGTACGCGCCGGAATTGAGCGCGGAAAACGTATCGACGCCGCTCATCACGATGGTGTCGTAGCTGTCGCTTTTTGAGCGAAGATAATTGCGCCCCTCGGCGCGCACAAAGTTGACGCCTTCCCACTTCGGCCATTGCAGAAAGCCGCTGTAGGGACCGCTGTCGAGCGCCACCGTTGCCGGGTTGATCTCCACGCCGGTGATGTTCTGCGCCCCGTGCGCCCGCGCCGTCACGATATCGATGCCGCCGCCCACGCCGATCACCAGCGAGTCCTGGGGCTTCTTGTTGAGCAGGTAGGTTAATGAGATTGCGGTGATCAAGCCGCCGTTGTGCGCCTGATCCATTGCCCAGGCGACCTTATGCGGCCCCCACAGCGGCGCATTCGCGTCCGCGTCCTGCGTGATCATCTTGTAGTCCGCGGCGTCGGGGACTCGCTTGCCGGACGAGGGTTCGTGCGAGGAGTCCGACGAAAGATCGATGCGCGTGATGGGCGTCCACTCCGTCTCTTCGATCGTGGTGGTGCCTCGATAGATGGCCCGCCCGAGCGTCTTGTATGCCACCGGGACATTGCCGAGCAGATGCTTGTTTGCCCCCAGAACGCCGGCGAAAAAAATGGCGATCACGGCGAGCTGCCAACCAATCGCGAGCACCTTCCTGCTGAAGACCAGGAAGCCGACCATCGCAACCCCGCTGCACATCCAAACGAACCAATCGCCGCCGATGGGCCACAGCAACAGGAGAAACGCCATGACCGCGCCGCTGCTGCACGCCAGGTCGACTGCGTAAAGCCGGCCAATGGATTTCCCGCGCAGCATGAAGATCCAGCCCAGCACGCCACCCGAACACAGGAAGGGGATGGTGAGAGCCATGTAAGACAAGACGAGCTTGACTACCGTAGGCACCTGCGGCATGTATTCGGGGATGCGGCTGACCGCGCCCAGGCAGGCAAATGAAGAGATCACAAAAGCGCCGGCAAGCAGCGCGATGGCGCGTTCAGGCCGCGCGCTTCGCGAGGCAAACAGGCTGACGAAAACTCCCGAGATCCCGAACCCCATCAGCGCCACGGTCACGGTCAAATAAACCACGTGGTTGTAATAGAGGAACGAAAGTACGCGGGTCTGAATAAGTTCCAAACCGAGGCTCGCCGCGGCAACGCACGCCACGAGGAGGTAGGTCCTCAATCCTGCGGTTTCAGCATCATCCGATCGTGCGCGGTCCTTGACCGGGGAGGGGGCAAAAGCTACTTCTTCGCGGATGTTCGTAGACACTCCTTAGATTTGCTACCTTCCGAAGGGAGGGACATCGAGCGTCGCCGGTTGATGGGTTGGTTTTCAAGCTCCTGTCCGTTGACGCGCTAAAGCAGACCCACTACTCGCCGAGCGGAGGGGTTAGTTGAAATCCCAATTCCGGTTTCGCTGGAATGTGAGGAATTTTCGAGTTACATTGCCGCTACGAAGTCGGGGACCATCATCGCGGCGTGCTCCTGCAGCAACTGGGTCATCCGCGCGGCCATGGCCGCATACATCGAAGCGGCGCGGTAAGCATTCACGCGGACACCCTCGCTGGCTTGTGTAAAGCCATACTGGCCGAGAGCCATCAGCACACAAAGCCTGATCTGCATCGCATCGCTGCGCAGCGTGGCCACAATCACCGGATCGACAGTCCCGTCGCACTTGGCCGCGAAGTCTGCCATCTCCAGCATCACGCCAGCATTCTTGAACATGACCCAAAGGCCCTTGGGACCTTCCATCCGCCGCCAGGCATCTTCCGGAGTCGCGTCGATTCCTTCTTTCCACAGGAAATGATCGCTGAGCTCGCGGGCGCTCCAATCAGGACGCAGCTGCGCCAGAAGGGCATCCCACGATTGGCCGTTGCGACGCCGCATGCGATTCCGCCAGAAGGCGAAATACAACGCCACTGCCGCAAAAATCGCTACTTGAACCAAAGCAAAAATCATCAGTGATCCTTATAACGCGACTTCGTGACCGCAAAATCCGCAAGCGCAACTCGGCTGGATTTCGCGGTTCCTCCTATTAGTAGCAGAAAATTCGCCATTTGTGGACTGAAATTTTGACGTTCTGCTTCTTTAGTTGCAAACGCCCAGACCCAGTAGGTCAGCGCGCCCAGGTAACCCGCCGCTCCCATCACATCCAGCCAATGGTAGTACTGGGTGCCCGTCGCCTGATGGGTGTGCAGCACCGTGACGGCCAGGGAAAGAATGGAGTAGAAGCCCAGGCCGGTGGCCACCTGGAGCTCGCGATTGCGCCAGCCGATGCCGATCAACTGGCTGAAGCCGGCCATCGCGAAGAAGATTACAACTCGCAGAATCGCAAAGGTTTGTTGCAAACGGAAGAAGATTTGACCGCTGGCGCTGACGTGCGCGGGAACGGTCAGGCCCGCCACCGGCCAGACCACCAGTCCGGCCAGCGCGATGAGCAAGGCGATGCCGATCCACGAACGCTTGGGGAGTGAGCTGCGAAGGGGTCGGAGAACGCTCCAGGCCAACTCCACAAGGACGGCGAAGACCATCGTTGCGTCGATGACCATCTGGACTTCGTAGATTCTAAAGTAGGTGGCGAAGGGCAGCGATTTTAAAACGAACAGGGCTGCGTCGCTGAAAAGGCTCCAGCACATGTAAAGGAAGAAGGCGGGGAGAATCCGGAAGGCGCGAACCTTTATGAGCAGCACGATCAAAGCTGCCTCAGCCGCCATTCCGCATCCAGCTAGAAGCGACTCTACGGACAACCCTGCCTCCTTACGAAGTTAAGGCAGCTTACCATATTCTCTCCAAGGTTATCAGCCGCCCGGATTATCGTTACTCTTCACGCAACAAAAAGTACACCGTGGTAATCCACGCCGCTCGCCCAAGGTGTCATTGAACATCCGACGGCGTTGAACGGCAGTTTGGCCAAAGGCAGGAACTCCATTTGCGGAGAATGCGAAGAATCACTTCAAAGAGCCGGGCGCGCGGCCTCCACTAGACTCTCTTGGAATGGATCTCAGGCAGAATCCATTCTCCGGCCCTTCGCTCTCCCGCAATACCAGCTCCGAGCCCTAAATTCCGGCAGCAAGTTCGTTTAACGGCAACGGACGGGTGGCCGCGAAGCTGGCAGCCGACGCTGACAAGCCAACGGCACAGGCCTTGTCGGTCGGGCAGCTCGGCGGCATGGGCGGAACTGTCACCGGACTCAATTCCGAGACATTCACGGCGCAGGCCTTGTCGGTCGGGCAGCTCGGCGGCATGGGCGGAACCGTCACCGGACTCAATTCCGAGACATTCACGGCGCAGGCCTTGTCGGTCGGGCAGCTCGGCGGCATGGGCGGAACCGTCACCGGACTCAAATCCGAGAGATTCACGGCACAGGCCTTGTCGGTCGGGCAGCTCGGCGGCATGGGCGGAACTGTTACCGGACTCAATTCCGAGAGATTAAGGGCACACGCCTTGTCGGTCGG
>Ga0335073_10009456_pt1 | contig 13684 bp, 12 predicted proteins | sample Lox_Sample_22_FD_207093 | JGI IMG/M metagenome (GOLD analysis project Ga0335073, IMG submission 207093) | Soil microbial communities from Loxahatchee National Wildlife Refuge, Florida, United States - Lox_Sample_2.2 | ecosystem: Environmental > Terrestrial > Soil > Wetlands | place: USA... | reverse complement strand
GCTCTTCGCGGCAGCACCCATGAAGTGTCATGACTGGGCGAACCTGACCAACCCAAGCCGTGGAATTCCTGCTCAGACGTGCCAGCCGCATGACTGCCGTGCGAAGCAGGACCCGAGGGGAACGGGACGCGGGAGTCGGGCGCGCCGCCTTCTTCTAGCCGATGGGGTTTAATCGGCCAGAAGACGAGCGCGCGACCGCACCTGCGCGCCCCGCGACCCGCAGAACCTGCGTCCAGCGCCGAGACAGACACAAGGACACGCACCGTCAAGGCAGACCCAAGTGTCCGTAACCACGGCTAAAATAGAAGGTAGTCACGTGGATAAGACTGCCGGTGGCTGGGGCTGCGTGCGGGTCGCGCGACATCAGCGCTGACGGCTCGGTCGCATGTCTGGTGACCGGGGGACCGAGGCGCTGGCAGCAGCACGATGGATGGAGCTTCACTTTGTCGAACGATTACGATGCGCGGTCCATCACGGTACTTGAGGGCCTGGAAGCCGTCCGTAAGCGTCCCGGCATGTATATCGGCTCGACCGGGGAGCGCGGACTCCACCACCTGGTCTACGAGGTAGTGGACAACTCTGTCGACGAGGCGCTGGCGGGCTACGCCAGCGAGGTCCACGTCACCCTGCTCGCCGACGGCGGCGTCATGGTGACGGACGACGGCCGTGGTATCCCGGTCGACGAGCACCCGGTGGAGAAGCGCCCAGCGCTCGAGGTCATCATGACCACGCTGCACGCGGGCGGCAAGTTCGACCGCCAGTCCTACGCCGTCTCCGGCGGGCTGCACGGCGTGGGCATCTCCGTGGTGAACGCGCTGTCCCGCCGGGTGGACATCGAGGTGCGCAAGGACGGGTACGTCTGGTCGCAGTCGTACGAGCAGGGCGCGCCGGTCGCGCCGCTGGTGCGCGGCGAGCAGACGGACGAGACCGGGACCACCACCACGTTCTGGCCCGACGGCACGATCTTCGAGACCACCGAGTGGACCTTCGAGACCCTGTCCAGGCGGCTGCAGGAGACCGCGTTCCTCAACCGCGGGCTGCGCATCACGCTGACCGACGAGCGGCCCGCCAAGGCCGTCGCGGGCGACGAAGAGGACGACACGCTCGCGCCGTCCCCCACCGCGGGCTCGGCCGTGGGCAAGGCCCGCACGGTGATCTACGAATACCCCGGCGGCATCGCCGACTTCGTGCGCTACCTGAACGCGTCCAAGGAACCGGTGCACGCGCAGGTGATCGAGTTCGGCGACGAGCAGCCAGGCATGTCGGCCGAGATCGCGATGCAGTGGAACGCCTCCTACAACGAGTCCGTCCACACGTTCGCCAACGTCATCAACACCGCCGAGGGCGGTACCCATGAGGAAGGCTTCCGTGCCGCGCTGACCACGGTGGTCAACAAGTACGCCCGGGACGCCAAGTTCCTCAAGGAGCGGGACCCGAACTTCACCGGCGAGGACATCCGCGAGGGCCTCACCGCGATCGTCTCGGTCAAGCTCGCCGAGCCCCAGTTCGAGGGCCAGACCAAGACCAAGCTCGGCAACACCGAGGCGAAGTCGTTCGTGCAGAAGGTGACCAACGACCACCTTCGTGACTGGTTCGACCGCAACCCCGGTGAGGCCAAGGGGATCATCGACAAGGTCCAGCAGGCGGCGCGGGCGCGGATCGCGGCCCGTACGGCGCGCGACCTGACGCGGCGCAAGTCGGCGATGGAGACCAACGGGCTGCCGGGCAAGCTCGCCGACTGCTCGTCGACCGACCCGTCGAAGTCCGAGATCTACGTGGTCGAGGGCGACTCGGCCGGCGGCTCCGCCAAGGGCGGCCGCGACCCGCAGTTCCAGGCGATCCTGCCGATCCGTGGCAAGATCATCAACGTCGAGAAGTCCCGCATCGACCGGGTGCTCAAGAACACCGAGGTCCAGTCGATGATCACGGCGCTCGGCGCGGGCATCCACGACGAGTTCGATCTCACCAAGCTCCGCTATCACAAGATCATCCTGATGGCGGACGCCGACGTGGACGGGCAGCACATCCGCACCCTGCTGCTGACGCTGCTCTTCCGGTTCATGAAGCCGCTCGTCGACGCCGGGCACGTCTACCTCGCCCAGCCGCCGCTGTACAAGATCAAGTGGACCGAGCGCGGCGTCGACGCCGACTACGCGTACTCCGATGTCGAGCGGGACCGGCTCATCGAGGCGGGCATCGCCGACGGGCGCAGGGACCCGCGGCCGCGCGACGCCGTGCAGCGGTTCAAGGGCCTCGGCGAGATGGACGCCGAGGAACTCTGGGAGACCACGATGAACCCGGCGCGGCGGGTGCTGCTCCAGGTCACCCTCGATGACGCGGCGCAGGCCGACGAGCTGTTCACCGTGCTGATGGGCGAGGACGTCGAGTCCCGCCGCTCGTTCATCACGCGCAACGCGAAGGACGTGCGGTTCCTCGACATCTAGGCCGGCGGCCTGGGCGTGACGCGGGACGGATTCACGTGAAACACGAACCGTTTCTCTGGATAAGTGATTTTGATCTTTAAGCGAGAGGTTGCGAAGTGACCGAAGTGATGGGGCCGCCCGAGGGGGGGCACGACCGGACCGAGCCGGTTGACATCCAGGTCGAGATGCAGCGCAGCTACATCGACTACGCGATGTCGGTGATCGTCGGGCGGGCGCTGCCCGATGTGCGCGACGGGCTCAAGCCGGTGCACACCCGCATCCTCTACGGGATGTACGACCAGGGCTTCCGGCCCGACCGGGGGTTCTTCAAGTGCTCGCGCGTCGTCGGCGAGGTGATGGGCAACTACCACCCGCACGGTGACTCCGCGATCTACGACGCGCTGGTGCGGATGGCGCAGTCCTGGTCGATGCGGATGCCGCTGGTCTCCGGGCAGGGCAACTTCGGCTCGCCCGGCAACGACCCGCCCGCCGCCATGCGGTACACCGAGTGCCGTCTGGCCCCGCTGGCGATGGAGATGCTGCGGGACATCAACGAGGATACGGTCGACTTCCGGCCGAATTACGACGGCCGGTCGCAGGAACCGGTGGTACTGCCAGCGCGGTTCCCGAACCTGCTCATCAACGGCTCCCAGGGCATCGCGGTCGGCATGGCCACCAACATCCCGCCGCACAACCTGCGGGAGATCGGCGCGGGCGTGCAGTGGTACCTGGACAACTACGAGCGGTTCGAGATTCCCGCCCCCGGCGCACCCGGCGCCGAGGAAGTCTCCGAGGAGCGGCGCCGCGAGGTCGCCACCGCGCTGCTCGACGGGCTGATGGAGCGCATCCCCGGTCCGGACTTCCCGACCCGCGGCCTGATCGTCGGGCGGCGCGGCATCCGCGAGGCCTACCGGACCGGGCGCGGCTCGATCACGATGCGCGCCGTGGTGGACCATGAGGAGATCCACGGCCGCAACTGCCTGGTCGTCAAGGAACTCCCGTTCCAGGTCAACCCGGACAACCTGGCATCGAAGATCGCCGAACTGGTGCGCGAGGGCCGGCTGACCGGCATCGCCGACGTGCGCGACGAGACCAGCGGCCGGACCGGGCAGCGGCTCATCATCGTGCTCAAGCGCGACGCGATCGCCAAGGTCGTGCTGAACAACCTGTACAAGCACACGCAACTGCAGGACACGTTCGGCGTGATCATGCTCGCCCTCGTCGACGGCGTGCCGCGCACGCTCCGCCTGGACCAGATGATCCGGTACTGGGTCGCGCACCAGATCGAAGTGATCCAGCGGCGCACCAGGTTCCGGCTGCGCAAGGCCCAGGAGCGGTTGCACATCGTGGCCGCGCTGCTCGCGGCGATCGACGCGATCGACGAGGTCATCGCACTGATCCGCGGTTCAGAGTCGGCGGCGGCCGCGCAGGTCGGCCTCATGGGGCTGTTGAACATCGACGAGATCCAGGCCCGCGCCATCCTCGACATGCAGCTGCGCAAGCTGGCCGCCCTGGAGCGGCAGGAACTGATCGACGAGCGGGACGAGCTCGAGGCGCGGATCGCCGACCTGCAGTCGATTCTGGACTCGCCCGCAAGGCAGCGGGAGATCATCGGCACCGAACTCGGCGAGATCGTGACCAAGTACGGCGACGACCGGCGGACCGAGATCATCGCCTACGACGGCGAGGTCGCCGACGAGGACCTGATCGCGGAGTCCGACATCGTCGTGACGATCACCCGCGGCGGGTACGCGAAGCGGACCAACACCGACCAGTACCGGGCGCAGCGGCGCGGCGGTAAGGGAGTACGCGGCGCCCAACTGCGCTCCGATGACATCGTCGACCACTTTTTCGTCACCTCGACGCATGACTGGATGCTGTTCTTCACGAACAAGGGCCGGGTGTACCGGGCCAAGGGGTACGAACTGCCCGACGCCGGGCGGGACGCGCGCGGCCAGCACGTGGCCAACCTGCTCGCGTTCCAGCCGGACGAGCAGATCGCCGAGGTGCTCACGCTGCGGGACTACACCGTGGCGCCCTACCTCGTGCTCGCCACCAAGTCCGGCCTGGTGAAGAAGTCGCGGCTGGCCGAGTATGACTCGTCGCGGTCCGGTGGCCTGATCGCGATCAACCTCCGCGAGGACGACGAGGTGATCAGCGCTGAGCTGGTGTCGCCGACGGAGGACCTGCTGCTGGTGAGCAGGAGCGCGCAGGCGCTGCGGTTCCACGCCAGCGACGACCAGTTGCGGCCGATGGGCCGCGCCACCTCGGGCGTGATCGGCATGCGGTTCAACAACGGCGACGAACTGCTCGGGATGTACGTGGTCCGCGAGGGTGAAGACGTGCTTGTGGCGACCGACGGTGGGTACGCTAAGCGGACGCCGGCTGACCAGTACCCGCTGCACGGCAGGGGCGGCCACGGCGTCATCACGGCACGGATCGTCGAGGATCGCGGCGCTCTGGTGGGCGCGCTGATGGTCCGTCCCGACGACGAGGTGTTCGCCATCACCTCGGCCGGAGGTGTCATCCGGACCAGGGCAGGGGAGATCAAGCAGTCCGGGCGGCAGACGATGGGCGTCAGGCTGATGAACCTGGCACCCGGGGACACTGTGGTCGCGCTGGCGAAGAACGCGGAGTCCGCGGAAGACGCCGTGGACGCCGTGGACGCCGTGGACGCCGTGGACGCCGTGGACGCCGTGGACGACGATCCCGGTAGCGAAGCGAGCGAGTAGGGCAACTAACTGGGGGGTAGCAGCGTCTGAAGTGTGCGGGACTCTCGGATAGTGTCAACGAACGAACTCTTTCCATCCTGATATTGCTGGCCGGGTATCGCTTCCGCCCGTAAGGCGGGATGAAAAGAGTTTGGGAGGGTACGAAGGTGCACCAGTGAGTACCGAGGAGAACGGCGTGGACGAGGCAGGTCGATCGACCCAGCCGCCGCTCATCATGGCGCCCCAAGGTCTGCAAGCCGACCCGGATGGGGAGGCCGCGGACGCGGTCGTTGACAATGGCATCATGTCATCATCACGGATGAGGCCAGAAAGCTCACGTTCCGCAGCGGAACCGCCGGCCGGCGACGCTAGCAAGGGCTCTTCCTCCGGTGACGCCGAGACAACGGCCGAGGCTCCGAAGAGCACAGGACCAGGCACCAGCGCGGCGCCACTGCCCGCCGAGACCGTGGGGAAGGCCAAGGCGAGCGCCGCGGCGGCCGAGTCCCGGGTGCCAAGGAGCGACCCTAAGCCGACGTTCACGCCTTCCGCGAGCACCGCGCCGGCGGCACCACAGTCTTCGGCCCCGCCCGCTCGGCCGGCTCCTGCTGCGCCCTCAGCAGGGACCACGCAGGCCTCGGCGGCTGCCCCGGCCGCGCGGCCCGCGGCGCCATCGTACTCAGGTTCGTCGTACTCAGGCGGGCCGTATTCGGATTCCTCGTACCCGGGGTCCAGTTCGTCCTACTCAGGCTCCGGGTCTTCGTACCCCGGCTCAGGTGCGTCCTACCCGGGAACGGGTTACGCGCCGCCATCGAGTTACCCCGCAGGCTCGGCACCCGGGGGCAACGGTTACGCGCCGAACCGCGGCCCCGCCCCGGGGGCAGCCTCGACGGCCGGCGGCGTTGCCGCGGGCCTGGCCGGCTCGGTGGCATCGGCCTGGGGGAAGCGCGGTTCGAACGGCGTGAAGACGGGTCCGCAGCAGCGAGCCCAGGTGCGCAGGCCGGCCAGACGCCAGGCGATGCTGACGCTGGCGCGGGTGGAGCCCTGGTCGGTCATGAAGTTCAGCTTCGTGGCCTCGGTCGTCGCGTTCATCGTCTTGTTCGTCGCTGTCGCGCTGCTCTACCTGGTGCTTTCCGCGCTCGGTGTGTTCGACTCGCTCCAGCACACAGTCTCGTCGATTACCGGGGCCCAGGGCTCGACAGGTACGGACATCTCGCACTACTACTCCGCTTCCCTCGTCCTTGGCTACACGGCGATGCTCGGCGCGCTGAACATCGTGCTCATCACCGCTATGTCCACGGTCGGATCGGTGGTCTACAACCTCATCGCCAAGACCATCGGCGGTATCGAGGTGACTCTCCGGGAGACGGAGTAAACCACTGTCCCGGATGCGATAGAGTTACCCAGTCGATGCGGCACCCCCCAGGGGGTATAGCTCAGACGGTTAGAGCGCTTCCCTGATAAGGAAGAGGTCCGTGGTTCAAGTCCACGTACCCCCACCATCGACCAGGGCGACCCTCGTGCTCAGTGGCACGGGGGTCGTTGCGTGAGATCTCGGCGGACGGCTAGCCCTGAAGGCCGGTAAGCTAACCGCCATGAAGAAGCTGCTGATCCTCATCCTGGTTGTACTTGGCGGTTTCGCGGTGTGGCGGAAGGTTCAGGCGCAGCGTGCCGACCTCGATCTGTGGAGCGAGGCCACCGCATCGGATGACTACTGACACTGCAGGCCGCTGACCGCTAACCCGGTCGGCGCTGACCCCTCTAGGCGCGTGGATGACCGATTCACCTCCGATCTCGCTGGTCTGCTTTGACCTGGCAAGCATCGTCATCGACGGTTCTATCGTCGAGCGCGCCTTCGCGGAGGCAATCGCGACGCAGGGAATCGTCGCGGGAACACAGGATTACGCCCGGTCCATGGTCAGGTTCGACCGTTCAGGCGGCCGTGCGCCCACTGCGGTGTTTCGCGACCTGTTCGATGGCGACGAGCCCCGGGCGCAGGCTGCGTCGCTCGCGTTCGAGCGGTCCTTCCGCGCCGTCGCGCAGCGTTTCGGGGTGGACGTCCCGTCCGACGTCGCCGACGCCATCGGCAAGGCGGCCGGCTCCGGTGCCAGGGTCTGCCTGATCACGATGCTGTCGAAGCGGTCTTGCGGTGAGTTGCTCAGCTTGCTCCGCACGGCGGACCTGGTTTTGTGCGGCGATGAGGCGCCGCGCGGCTTCCCCTGGCCTGACCCGGTGCTCACCGCCATGCTCAGGCTCGGTACCGCGGATGTGCGCGAGGTGGCGGTGGTCAGCGCCACGCCCGACGGCGTGCTGTCCGGCTACCGGGCCGGCGCCAGGATGGCGGTCGGGCTTACCAGCGGTCACCGCGCACGAGCAGGGGCGCTGCGAGAGGCGGGGGCCACCCATGTGCTCGACAGCATCAACGAGGTGGCCGATCTTCTCGCGCAATCCGCGTAGCGGCGGCAGCCTACACTCATAGTTATGCCGGAACTCCCGGAAGTCGAGGCACTCGCCGCCTTCCTGCGTGAGCGAGCCCGCGGTCACGTCATCGCCCGTGCCGACGCGGCCTCGTTCGCCGTGCTCAAGACGTTCGATCCGCCTCTGTCCGCGCTGGCCGGGCGGTCTATCGACGATGTCCAACGGCACGGCAAGTTCCTCGACCTCGGCTGCGGCGACCTGCACCTTGTCTTTCACCTGGCCCGCGCGGGCTGGCTGCGCTGGCGGGAGGACATCCCGACCAGTCCGGTCAAGCCAGGCAAGAGCCCGCTAGCCTTCCGGCTCGTTCTCGACGACGGGTCCGGTTTCGACCTCACCGAGGCGGGCACGCAGAAGCGGCTCGCCGTCTATCTCGTCCGCGACGTCGCCGACGTGCCGGGTGTGGCGACCCTCGGGCCCGAACCCCTGGCGGACGACTTCACGATCGACGCGCTCGCCGCCATACTCAAGGCCCGTCGCACCCAGATCAAGGGCGTCCTGCGCGACCAGCACATCATCGCGGGAATCGGCAACGCCTACTCCGACGAGGTGCTGCACGCCGCGAAGATGTCACCGTTCAAGCTCGCCTCGAGCTTCACTCCTGACGAGGTGGCAGCACTCCACGAGGCGATCGTGACGACGCTTCGGGATGCGGTGAAGCGCTCGGCGGGCCTGGCAGCCGCCGACCTCAAGGGCGAGAAGAAGACGGGGCTGCGCGTGCACGGGAAGACGGGCCAGCCCTGCCCGGTATGCGGCGATACGATCCGCGAGGTCTCTTTCGCCGACTCATCGCTCCAGTACTGCGCCACGTGTCAGACCGGCGGCAAACCGCTGGCGGACCGCCGCCTGTCGCGCCTGCTGAAGTGACAGCCACGCGACAAGCAGATGTCAGGCCCGCGCTGCCGACGCCTCTTCCTTAGATGGGGTCTACGCAGGGGGACGAGGGCGAGTTCGTCCGGCCGCCAGCCGGGTCGTCACGACTCGCCGGCGTGCATGAAGATCCGTCGCCACAACGCGCGGACAAAGCGTCCGATCCAGTCCGCTATTTCCACGCCGACAGCCGGACCAGGCGGGCTCGTCAGGCCCTCACCCTCCCCCCAGACAACGCCCACCAAATCCTCCTTATGTATCCGACCACCATGCGTAGCGCGTTGATTACTGTATCGTTACCTTCGATCGGCTGTCTACAAGAACCAACAACCCCGAACTGCGCATTCACTCTGGCCTCTGTGGCCCCGAGAGTCACCGTCGGCACCGTGCTCCTCCACGTCCGCGCGCAACCGCTGGTACCCTAAACGAGGTAAAACACGGGGCTTTAGCTCAGCTGGAAGAGCATCTGCTTTGCAAGCAGAGGGTCAGGGGTTCGAGTCCCCTAAGCTCCACTCGCACAAACGCGCAGGTAGCTCGGTATTTTCCGAGATTATCAGCGAAGCTGTCATAAGCGCTTCTTCTTGCCGTGTGCCCGCTGCGTGCCCGTACACCCGTACGCCTGAGTTCGGCCTCGGCGCGCTTGCTGATCTCATCGGCGATGATCTTGTCTCGGTGCTTGGTGCGGTGCTGGTAAATCAGTGCGGCCCGCGTCGACGTACCATTCGGTCGGGGTCAGCCGCGGTGAAGTTTTCGAGGTGCTCGATCACGTCGGGAAGAAGGAACGCCGGTATGGTCACGTCCCGGTTGCCCGCCGTCGACTTGGCCGGGCCGGTGACGAGCGGACCACGGGCGAGCTCGACCACGCTGGCGCGCACGGAGATGATGCCCGTGTCGGTGTCGACGCAGTACCGGGGCAGAGCCGCGAGTTCGCCCCAGCGCAGCGAGCAGAAGACCGCGAGCAGGATCAGCAGCCGGTACCGGCGATCGGTGAACGCGTCGGCCAGGGCGAAGACCTGAGCAATGGTCAGACCGGCCGCTCCGGCGAGTGCTCCTGACCGGCACCGTCGATCCGGCACGGGTTGCGCTTGATCAGCCCATCATCTACCGCCGTGTACATGATGGCCTTGAGCAGCCGGTATGCCTTTGCGACCGTGACCGAAACGAGCCCGGAGTCGAGAAGCTTCTTACGCCATTTCCGCACAGTTCCCTCTTTAACGTCGGCACGGTAACGGCGCCGAGCGCGGAGGACACGGGAACCATGTGCAGGCGCACCAGGTACTCATAGAGCTGCACTGTCTTGGAGCGGAGGTTGGGACGTTCGGCCACCCATGACTTCGCGTATTCCTCGAAGAGAACCGTGGCCGCGTCTGGATCGAGCCAGTGGGTGGCGTACTTGGCGATGTAGTTGGCGACCGCATCGCGGGACAGCCCTGGCCAGCTCAAAGGTCATGCGGTTCCTTTTCGCGGGCATCATGTCGGCATGGACAGTCGCTTTTGGAGCATGCCACGGAAAAAGGGGGAACGCATGATGGCCGCGTCCAGCCTCGCAACAGGCGTGGGCACCGCGGGAGCACCTTCGTTGCCGGGAGATGCCACGGCCGTCCGCCGGCTGTGAAGCCTCAGCCGGCCCCCTCCCCCTCCCCGTGCTGGCGACTGTACTCGTCCAGCAGCCGGATTACCTGCTCACGCACCCCGTCCAGGTCGGCGCCCAGCCCCGTGAGCACTTGCGAGGCCACGCCCTCGCCCTGGCTGATGACGCCGAGCAGGATGTGCTCGGTGCCAATGTAGCTGTGGCCGAGATGTCTGGATTCACGCAAGGAAAGCTTTAGCAGTTTCTTCGCTTGCGGAGTGAATGGAATGTGCCCGGACCGCGCCTGCTCGCCCCGGCCGATGGCCTCTTCTACGCGCTGCCGCACCGCTTCCCCGCTGATCCCCAGCGACTCCAGCGCCTTGGTCGCCACGCCGCCGATACTCTCATGGACGAGGCCGAGCAGGATGTGCTCGGTGCCAATGTAATCGTGGTCCAGCCTGCGGGCCTCATCCTGTGCCTGGACCACCACGCGCCGGGCCCGGTCAGTGAACCGCTCGAACATCCTCCGCCGCCTTCCACCCTCATCGCGCTACGCCCGATGCCATACGATAAGCCGCCGTCACGCATTCGTGATCCACGGGCATTGTTCACGGGTGAATGCCGTGAACCACGGTAAACAGCGTGGCTAGTGCGGCGAGGGTAATCGCCGCGCGGGCTGCTCGACACCTTCAACTCCCGAAGCATTGCGGGAGTGTCGCGCATCGCTGGATGTCAGTCTGACCGCCGGTGCTTAGCCGACGCTGGCCGCCAGTTCTTCGTAGGCGGGCTGGAGTTCGTCCCAGCGCGCGTCGGCGTCGCAGCGTTCACGTCCGGCGAGGTGGGCGGCGAGATCTTCGACATGGACCTGCACCCCCGCCCCGTAGGCGGCGAGCAGGTCCAGGGGCATGCCCCGTTCCTCGACGACGAGGATGGTCTGGTCGCCGTCGGCGGCCAGCGTGGCCTCGATGACTTTGACGTCTGGCTGGTCCAGGCCATGGGCCAGCAGCAGCCGCCGCGGGGGCTCGCATGCTTCCACTCGCCCGGTGCCTTCCGATCCGCTGGCAAAGAACCGGAAGCGGTACTCACCACCGAGGCGAAGGTCGCCCTCGACCACGCCGATCCAGCGGGCAAGGCGGCCGGGATCGGTGAGTGCCGACCACAGGTCGTCGATATCGGTGTCGAAGCGGTCTTCCATGCGCACGACGCCCTTGCCGTCTGCTGATCGCAGGCTGCCCAGGATGCGAGGACCCGGACGTACGTTGCTGGTCATCTGGTGCTCCTTCGTTCGCGTTTGCCCCGGGCTATCTCGGTGTGCAAGGCGTCCATCCTTTGTTCCCACAGGACCCGGTACCGGCCCAGCCACTGGTCGATCTCGGCGAGCGGCTGGGGGCGGAGGCTATAGACCCGCCGTTGCGCGTCCTGGCGGACCTCGACCAGCCCCGCCTCTCGCAGCACCCGCAGGTGCCGCGATACCCCTGGGCGGGCAATCGGGAGCAACGCGGCCAGCTCGCCGGCGGTGGCCGGGCCGCGGGCCAGCGTCTCCAGCATGGTCCGCCGGCTCTCGTCCGCCAGCGCCCGCAAAGCAGCTTCCACCGCGTCAATGTACCGAGATGGTTACGTAACAGTCAAGGTACCTAGGTGCGCGGAGATGCTCCGCCTGCGTGCGACGGCGAACGGGCCGTGCACGTTGAGCAGTTCCTGCTGCAGCGTCTGGCGCAGCCTTTCGATTTTCCCGGTGGTGGCCGGCGACCGGGGCCTGGTCAGCCGCTGGATGATGCCGTTCTCCCGGCCATCGGCCAGGAACAAGCTGGCGTGACGTCCATCCGCCACAACTCCATCGCAGCCGAGCGCGCCCACCGGCGCTACTGGTCCCGGCGCCTACGGCGCGGCACGGGATCGAGCAGCCTGTGCCGCACCAGCACCCGGTAGACCGTGGACCGTGACACGCCAGGGTGACCCCGCTTGGCCAGCTCGAAGACCAGGCGGCGCGGCCCCCGCCGGCAATGCGAGCCGCGCAGGTCACAGATCACTGCGCCGTCGTCGGGGATGAGGCGGACGACGGCAGAGAGGTCGACGCGGTCGTCGGGTTCGATGCCGGGCTGGTCGGGCTGCCCGTTGGGGTCGTCGGCGAGTTGCCGGGGGTCGCGGGGTTGGATGCCGGGTTGGTCGGGTTGGACGTGCAGGTGCCGGGGCCGGTGGGCTGGACGTCGGCTGGTTCGCCGGGGGCTTGCGGGTAAACGTGTACGTCGCGGGGGCGGACGCCGTGGTGACCGGGCTGGTGATGGCGAGGACGGCTTCGCCGGTGCCCGAGGCGACCGACGGGGTAATCGTCAGCGGAGCCGTCGGCCTGGTGCCCGGGCCGCTGAATGTCAGGGTCGCGGGGGCGGAGTCTTTAGGTTCGCGCGAGGGTTGTCCGCTGGTAGGTGCTGACCTGGGCTTCCCCCGGACGTTCTCAACGATTTGTCCAGCGGTCCTTCTCATCGTTTTGTCCATTTCCTGTGGCTGGGGATCTGTTGTCTTCTCCGGCGGGGCAGGGGTCGGCCGCGGTCGGCCACGCGTGCGTTGCCGGGAGCGGGGCGCTTGACCCTCACGTGGCGTCATGCCGCATAGTCGGTGGCGTGGAGGAGCACCTGAGCGTGGGGCGCCTGGCCGGGCTGGCGGGGGTAACCGTCCGCACGCTGCATCACTATGACGAGATCGGGCTCGTCCGGCCGTCTGCGCGGACCGCAGCCGGGTATCGGGTCTACTCGGCGGGCGACGTGGAGCGGCTGCGGGAGGTGCTGGCTTACCGGCGGCTGGGTTTCGGGCTGCGGGAGATCGCGGACCTGGTTGACGACCCGGCCACCGACGCGGTCGCGCACCTGCACCGCCTGCGCGGCCTGCTGCTGGAACAGCGGGACCGGGCCGATGCCATGGTGGCGGCCATCGACAGGGAACTGACAGCACGGGCGAAGGGAATGGCAGTGACACCAGAGGAGCAGCTGGGTATGTTCGGCGCTCGGTTGTATGACGTCATCGGGGGTGCGTACCCGGCGACGCGGCGCACCGATCCCCGGATCGCCGCGCAGGTCTGGGACGCGCTCGGCGACGCGCGGACGGTGCTGAACGTCGGGGCCCGGCACTGGCTCCTATGAACCGCCCGGCCGTGACGTCACCGCGGTGGAGCCGTCGGCGGTCATGCGGGCGTTGCGACCCGGGGGCTCGGCGCCGTGCGCGGCCGCCACGGCGGAGAGCCTGCCGTTCGCCGACCAGTCCTTCGATGCCGCGATGGCCTTCAGCACCGTCCCTCACTGGCAGGATCCGGTCGCCGGGCTGCGCGAGATGCGGCGCGTGGCCCGCCGGGTGGTGGTGTTCACCTTCGATGCTAGCGAGTTCGCCTGGCGCCGGCGGTTCTGGCTCACCCGTGACTACCTGCCTGAGGCCGCCGGCGTGACTGACCCGGGCTGGCTGCCGCGGCTGGCCGGCGCGATCGGGGGCCGGGCGGAACCGGTGCTCATCCCGTGGGACTGCGCCGACGGCTTCCTCGAGGCATACTGGCGCCGCCCCGAGGCGAACATGTGCGCCGGGCGTGCTCGGTGTGGACGCGCGTCGGGCCGGAGGCCGAGCAGCAGGCGGCGCGCAGCCTCCGCGATGACCTC
>Ga0335073_10009453_pt1 | contig 13686 bp, 9 predicted proteins | sample Lox_Sample_22_FD_207093 | JGI IMG/M metagenome (GOLD analysis project Ga0335073, IMG submission 207093) | Soil microbial communities from Loxahatchee National Wildlife Refuge, Florida, United States - Lox_Sample_2.2 | ecosystem: Environmental > Terrestrial > Soil > Wetlands | place: USA: Florida... | reverse complement strand
AGCGCTTGCCACGGCGACCCCGGTAATGACTCGATGCGTCCGGCCAGAAAGCATGCGAAGCATGCGGGCAGCATCGGCACCATCAACCGGCTTGGCCAGAATATGGCCGTCGAGAGTGACGGTGGTGTCGGCGCCGAGAACGGTGAGCAAAAGAGGATCAGAGCTCGTGCTTTCCCAGGTCTCAGAATCGAGACCCGGGGCGCCCATTTTCGAAAGCTCATTGAAAACGGCTTGTGCTTTGTCTCGCGCGAGGCGGACAACATAATTGATGGGATCTTCGCCGGGGAGCGGGTCCTCGTTCACATCTGCGGGCCGCACCTCAAATTTGAAGCCGGCCTGCGCGAGCAATTCGCGGCGGCGCGGCGAGGCGGAGGCGAGGATCAGGCGGCGCATAGGACTTTTTCCAGCTTAACGCGCCCGATCCACCCCGATCCGGCCAGGCTCGGCGACAACGTGTACCATCGGAGACACCATGGTCTTTGCCGATTTAGAACTGGCGAAGCGGCTGGAAGCCGCGGAAGCTTACGCGTGCGCGCAGTTCGCCGAAGCACGTAAACGGATTTCTCCGGAGAGCACCTCCGCATGGATAAGGTGCGCAGGGGCGACTGTAGTGTTTGATGGCGTGGATGCGCCAACCACGCAGACCTTCGGGCTTGGGCTCTATGAAGAGCTCACCGCCCAAGCGCTGGATCAAATCGAGAGATTCTTCATCGAGCGTGGTGCGGCGGTGATGCACGAGGTCTCCCCATTTGCGGGAACGGCCACGCTCGAACTGCTCTGCGCACGCGGCTATCGGCCCATCGAAATCAGCAACGTGTTGTATCGCGCAGTCGATTCTGCATCCGGCGATCCGCCGGAAAACATTTGCGTGCGCATAGTGAATCCGGACGAGGCAGGGCTTTGGAGCGACGTCAGCGCACGGGGCTGGACGCACGAATATCCCGAATTCGAGCCGTTCGTTCGCGAAATGGGCACGATCTGCGTCGCGCGCGAGCAGAGCCCTTGTTTTCTGGCCGAGATCGATGGCCGGCCCGGGGCGGCCGGGGCCCTGATTCTGCATGAGAAGGTGGCGCTGTTCGGCGGGGCGGCTACGATTCCTGAAATGCGGCGGCAGGGATTGCAGGGGGCATTGTTGCAGTCGCGGATGCGCTACGCCGATGAGGCCGGATGTGATTTGGCCATGATGGTTGCCGAAGCCGGATCGAACTCGCAGCGCAATGCCGAGCGCAAGGGATTCCGCGTTGCATACACGCGCATGAAATGGAGACTAGGGAATGAGCAGCCAGAGTGACGACCGTCTCGGGTCGCATCGCGCTGAAGTCAAGGAGATGGCTGGCGGGCTGTTTCGTGCGATCGGCGTTCCTTTTGAGCAGACTTCGGAGTTGCAGCGGCAGGTGCTGGCTTCGTTTGCATTCGGGATGGTTTTTGCTATGGGACGGCTCAAGGAGCTGAAGCCGCCGGAGGTCCACGCCCTGGCGATCGCGTGTCTCACGGATGTTTTCAAATACGCGAATGATCAGGCGGCAGCGTTCAGCATCGATCTCGTTTCCCCTGCTTCCGGGCAAGGAAATCCAACTACGAAAGCGATTATTCACCGTGGCATCACAGGGCACGCGCAATGGCAGCAGGGCGACGAGGCAGGATTGCGGGCAAACCTGCAGGATATTTTCAGGACTCTTGGGGCGTGAACGCCACCAATCATCTGATAGCGTGTGCTTCGGAGGTCGGGATTCCGAACTTAAAGCGGGCTGGTTTGCAGAGTTGGTTTCGTGCGCGTCTTATGGTGCAGTTCGGTACGAAACTAGGTCGACCATCCGCCTTTGGGAAGGGGCTTGTGCTCGTCGCCGAGGTCGGGTGCATATTGGATCGACTGAATGATTGCGGCGTGTTCCGCCATCTCTTCCGGCGTTGGCTCGGTGAAGGGCAAAGCCTTCGATTGAAGGCAGAGACAGATCATCACATCGCCTCTTTTGAACCACCAGTCAATCCACGTTCTGGGCGGACCGTAATTTCCATGCGTGACTCCGAGAACGCCGCCGACGCCGAGCGTGGTCACCTCCGCTTGCATCTTGGTTTGTTGCTCGATCAAAGGCTTCAGATCACTCAGCCTTAAGCGCGAGTCGAGGTGAACAAAGAGCTGAAAGCGCTCAAGGGAGACAATCCAGTCGGTCCAAGCAGCCTGATATCCAGATGTATGTGGTCTGATTACGTTAGCCGTGATCTCAGCGTGTGCCGGAAGCTGAATCCAGTAGGGCCCGACCTCAAACCGGAATTTCGTTGGCTCTGCAATCATGACTCAAACCCTTAGGCCGGTCTGAACTCCAGAGGGAGTGGCCAGCCCCCACGCCATCGCCGGTGTGTTGTGCGCCATGCCGAAGCGGCCATCCGGGCCAAGCAGGATGATGCCGCCGTGTCCGCCGAGACGCCGATGGAGATACGAGATTGCGTCCCGCGCGGCAAGCTCAGGAGCGCTCCCGGCGGCCACGCGATCGACAGCCCACTTGCCGAGCACAAGCTTCATGATTGGTTCGCCCCATCCGGTCAGCGATACCGCGGCCGACATGTTGTCGGCGTAGCAGCCGCAACCGATAAGCGACGAATCGCCCACGCGTCCCGGCGTCTTGTTCAGCGTGCCTCCCGTAGAGGTGCCGGCTGCCAGATCGCCATGGGCGTCGAGGGCGACTGCGCCGACGGTATCGTGGCTCTGAAATTCGGCTGGTTCATCGCCTTGCACTGAAGCCGTTGATTTTCGCGAGATTGCGGTTTCGGGGCTCTTGTCATCCGCAAGACCCGAGAAAGTCGCGTCGGCCAATCCCGCAGCGTGCCGGCTCTGGGCGGCCTTCAACCGCTCTCGCTCGCGATCGAGAACGAACTCCGCATTGTCGATCAGCGGCATCCCGTGCGACCGTGCAAATTCCTCAGCGCCGGCGCCGACAAAATAGACGTGGGGACTCTGTTCAAGCACCAGGCGGGCCGCCTGGATGGGATTTCGCAGGCGCTCCACGCAAGCCACTCCACCGGCCTTGATCCGGCCGCCATCCATGAGCAACGCATCAAGCTGTACTCGACCATCGGAGGTGAGAAAACTGCCTCGGCCGGCATCGAATGTCGGGTCATCCTCCAAGACGGTTACTGCGGCTTCGACAGCGTCAAGCGCCGCACCGCCGCGCGTCAGGACGCCATATCCCGCTTCAAGAGCCTTGCGTACCCCGGATTCGTGGGCCGCAGCGGCATCGGTAGGGATGGCCCAGGCTCCGCCATGCACCAGCAGGATGGGTCTATACGCGGTCGATTGCATCACCGCTAATGGTATTTGATGAAACCGCCGAGGTGCAGCAATTGCCCAATGCGGAGGAAAGCGAGCGCGGAAGTCGGCTCGGTCTGAAGCCGAATGCGCGATGTCAAGAGCGCCATTCACTCACCGACCGCTAAATCCCTGAAATGATTGCGCAAAAAAGTCTACGTAGGTTTGCAGTTCATTATGCGGCATTTGGCTAAGCTGTAAGCAGCAATCGCAATCATGCAGACGAGAGAGCCGCGCGGGCTCTCAATTGGGTGCAGGCTCCTCCAACGAGAGCACATCGCAGCAAAAGAGACGAAGCATGGAATCCAGCATGCGGCTGACGCAGTGGCGCGCCGCCCGAGGAATGGTGCGACAGATGAAACCATCAACAGAGAAGGTTGCCGAAATCTCGAATACGAACGGCAACAGTGAAACGAAAGCTGGCCGAGGCGCAGCAATGATGCGCGAGGCGGCCGATGAAGTTCTGAGCCGTGACTCGAAGGAACTCGCAGAAGCTCTTTCCAAAAGCGGTCAAGACGGCAAAATTCAGAGCACGAAATTCATGTACGAGTTGTCTCAAGCCGGCAGGACTGACGACGACCAGGAAGATGCTCAGAAGATTCGCAGCATCGCCCTGGAACTCGCAAACGCTCCGCAGTGGACCGGCCCTCTGCCATCAGAGGCCTATGACGACATCGACGAGGGCGATTCGGATTAGCCACGCTCCCCGGTTGTTCCTGCCACAGATCAGAATTGGTTATCAACGATAAGTCTGAACGGGTCATGGTCGAAGAGGCCATGACCCCTTTTTTGCAGCACCAAAAAAAGGAATTTTCACGCATGATGAGCTTCGTTCGAATTGGTCACATTCGCGCCGTTATAGGGGTATGCTTTGCGTCGATAGCGCTGACGATTGCCCCGCTTGCGCAGAGCATCAGCACTACCACTGTCCAAGGCACGGTGTACCTTGCGAACGGCTCACCGGGCGCAGGGACGCTGCAGATCAGCTGGCCTGCATTCACCACGGCATCAAGCCAGGCGGTTGCAGCGGGAAAGATTTCAGCCAGCATCGGCGCGGACGGTTTGGTGAGCGTGAATCTGGCTCCTAATGTTGGCTCGTCGCCGGCGGGCTTGTACTACACGGCCGTTTATCAAATGAGCGATGGCACGACGAGTACTGAGTATTGGATCGTCCCGGTCGCAGCGCAAGCCACTATCGCACAGGTGCGATCGCAGGTGATGCCCGCAGCGCAGGCCGTGCAGGCGGTCAGCAAAGCCTATGTCGACCAGGCGATCCAGTCGATCGCGCAGGGTAATCTGGCATCGACAGGCGGTCAACTCACCGGCCCGCTATACCTTTCCGGAGATCCCACCCAGCCGTTACAAGCCTCCGACAAACATTATGTCGACACGTCGTTTGCCCAGGCAATGCCTCTCACAGGCGGTGCAGCTACCGGCCCATTGACCGCAACTCAATTGGGCGCTGCATTCCAGGTGGATCAGTTTCCCGGTTCGGACTTCGGCGCGAAACTCCAGGCCTGTCTCGCAATCGTGAGCAGCACCTACGGCGGAATCTGCGATGCGCGCAATTTCTCCGGAACGCTTGCGATGGGGTCGAACCTCATAATCCCTACGGCAAACACAACAGTGATGCTGCCATGCGCGACGATCTCAACCCAGAACCAGATTGTCGTTCCTGCCGGAATCCGCAATGTATCGCTGCGAGGATGTGCCCTGCGCGGCACCAGCAATCCAAGTGGCAGTCAAGGCGGGACGGTGCTGTTTTATTCGGGGACAGGCGCTGCCATCCAGGTGGGCGATAACACCTACGCGACCGATACGCTCGGCTTCCATCTCGATAACGTGGTCATTAACACCACCGGTTCCATTTCCGCCGGCACGCTGGCATTTGCCGCTTATCGTACGCAGGAACTGGATCTGCAAAGCGTCTATCTGCTGGGCAATCCCAATCAGACAGGAATGACACTCGACGGCACGGGCAACTATACCGGGGGCACATTCTATGACAACCACATCAGCGGATTTCAAACGGCAGTCACCGGGATCGGGCACCAGATCACGAATTCCGCGACGACCGACTGGATGAATGCCGGCACCTTCGTCCGGCTACACATTGATTGCCCAACCGCCGATGGAAATCCGATCAGCGGAACATACGGCGTGAATTTGCAGCAGGGCGACGGCAACACCTTCATCGGCGGCGATGTGGAGAATTGCGCGACGGCGCTGCATCTTGGCGCGAATGCCCAGAACAACACGATCGTAGGTCTGCGCAACGAGAACTCGACCTTCCAGATCGTGGCTGATCCGGGCAGCTCCTATAACAGCTGGGTTACCGGCGGCACGATGTTTACCGGCAAGCTTACTGACAACGGAACGCGCAACAGTTTTCTCGACAGCTTTCACCGCAGCTTCAATGCGCTCAATGGCGACTGGTACGGCAGCCAGCAGGATGCGACGCTGACGAATCATTTCCGGCTAGGAATCGGCAGCGGCAACGAGCGCGGTCTTCTCGATCGCTATCAGACAGACTACGGCTATCGCTGGACGATGGGCCTCAGTGATGCCACGGGTGGCGAGCAGTTCTATCAGTTGCTCGATGAGCTGAACAGCGTCTATCGCATCTCCATCGGCCAGTACAACAACGGACAGACGAGCACGAACAACCAGACCGTGATCAATTCAGCCGGAACCGGCGCCGTGGTTCTGAACGGATCGAATAACGCGGGCACGGGCGGTGTCGTCTTCGGCTCTGGCGGCCCGAACGAGACCACCGTGGCAACGGTGAGCAACACCGGAAATGCGCAGTTCAACGGCACTCTGCAGGTTGGCGGCACGGCGCAATCGGCCGGAACCATGACGGTGCGAAACAATGCCGATTCTGAAGTCGACTATTATCTCTGGCCGGGGCTGACCACGAGTCAGAAGGGCTCGTTCACCTACAAGGACTACAACGGCAACAGCCAGTGGTTCCTGGTAAAGGATGCGAGCAATAACTGGGCGCTGAATTCGGCAATCGGCGGGCTCGACAGCTTCAAGGCCTATCAAAGCACCAACAGCGGCGACACCTACGTCAATGCGTCCAATGCATCCGGCGTCGTGCGCGTGAACTACGAGACAGGCTCTGGATCCGCGTTCAATATCTATGGCGGCAACAGCAGCAGCCTCTACGCGAGTTTCTCTGGGGCATCTTCGATCAAGCTGCCGGGGCTCTCCGCTTCGAGCGGTCACAATTGCCTCCAAATCGACTCGTCGGGATACATCAGCAATACCGGTGTAACCTGCGGCGGAGGCGGCGGGAGCGGCACAGTGAACAACGGCTCCGCGGGCCAGATTGCCTATTACAACAGCAACGGGACGGCCGTCAGCGGAATGAACGCAGTGCCGATCGCATCGGGTGGAACTGGAGCCACGACCCCTGCGGGAGCCCTTGCGGCGCTGAATGGTATCTCTTCGGTCGCGACTTCTACGCAGTCACTCGCCGGCCCGTTGACTGCAGACGTTAACTCCCAAATCAACGTAATGGCTCACGGCGCAAAAGGGGATTGCGTCACCGATGATACGGTTGCATTCAATGCAGCGCAGACGGCGGCAATCGCGGCCGCTGTCGGCAACAATCTGCCGGCCGTGCTCTATCTTCCCAAGCCGCCGGGGGGCTGCTACATCATCAACGATTGGGCTTGGCAAGGTGTTTCTCTCGAGGGACAACCCTCCGGGCTGGGCACGGCATCGCCCAAGTCCTATAACGTGACTCTGCGGAGCGGCCCGGGGCACGATATTATCCGCGTCCCCGATCCAACGCTCACGACGGGAACGGATTACATCCGCGCCGGGTGGTCGATCCGTAACGTCTCCTTCTATGTCGACAACTCCGTAGCGCCGGTAGTTACTGTTAACGGAAACCCGGTAAACGCCAATCGCCTGCCAGGCCGCTCGTTTGACGATGCCGCCATGACAGCTGGCAGCGCCGTGCTCACCACTACGCGCGGCTCCGTCACATGCGGCGATGTGGGCGAGCCAGTGCAGGTGTATGGCGCAGGAGCAGGTGGCGCAAATCTGGTGACCACCATCGCATCCGTCTCGCCTTGCTGGGGAGGCGCGGGAACCGGCTGGCAGATCGTTACCCTGGCGGCGGCTGCCTCCACCACCGTATCCAACGCCCATGCCTATATCTCCGTACTTGGTCTTCCGGTGAATCAGACGATTGGCAACTGCGCCATTGCCCAGGATCTGAAAGACGGAAATTCAGCGGATTGGGTCGGAAATCTGAATGCGCAGAATTACGGCAAGATGGACAATGTGAGCTTTACGACAGCCAACGGCGCCGCACCCAGCGCTCCGAATAACTACCCCTGCGCGATTATGGCCCAGGGCGTGCCCTGGCTGTATGGCGTAGACGTGGATGGCATTCTCGTTACCGGTTTTTATTTTGGCATCGCGCAGATTCCCACGCCGCTGAACTCGTACTACCAGCCGAGCAGTGGGGATTACGAATCATGGAAGCACGGGCTCTTCTTTTTCAATATGACGCCCTGGCTCTCTTATAACGGTCTTTCGCAGCGCCTCGAAGACCTGCAGCTTACCGGATTTGCCGGGCCGCAGATTTTGCAGGACGGCAATCAAGCTGTCGACAATGCTGCCGGGTGGATTGTGCAGAACATGGGCATAGAGACACCGTACACGCCCACGGCTTGGGGATGGCGTGTCACCGGTTCCGGCCATATCTTCACCAATGTTTCGTTGACTTCAGGTGCAGCGGGCCAGATCGGATATTGGGATGCAAGCAGTTCGCAGTGTAACTGCCAAACAGCAAATACAAACCTCAATGGTTCGGGTAACGATTTTGTCACTGGCCAGCCCGCAAATACCACTGAGGCTGGTATCAACAACACCGCCTACTACTCATATATCGCCAGCCCGTTCGACAGTATCCCGCCGGGCTATAACATTGCTGCCTTCCCTTATAAAGGCGCAAACAACATTATGGGGCGATACACGACCGATTTCCTGGTGGACGGCAATTACGCGACCCCATATAACCACGATGATCTCTTCATCTGGCCAAAAGATGTGATGTTTGGATCGTCAACGGCCTGGACGAACGTAGTAGTGCCCGATTCCGCCTCGCCCACCGGCTATTACCTGAATCTGACATCCGGCAAACAGTTTGGTCAGTTTAATCAGTTCGTGAACACCGGGCACATCGGCAACTGGAGCATCCTTGTGGGATCGCAAATCCCCGACACCGGAGCCTCGCTGTATACGCTCGCCAAGTGCCCAAACGGCACCACGTCTTTCACCCTGACGATCAATGTCTATGGCGGCACCAACTCTTCGCAGACTTTTACCTGCACCACCTCTTACCAGCTCTACCGACTGCCGGTTACCTGGGCCGCCGGTGATACCGGTCTGGGCGTACAGATCGGGAATAATGGAGCGACTACGTTCTATGCGGCATGGTTCGATATTCAGCCGAATGTCTCGCTGAATGGCATTCCAACCACTGGAAGCGGAACGGCGATTCCCACCGGACCCGGCGGCGCTGCGCTTGCGCATAGCTTTGCGTGCTTCGCAGCCACCTCCAATGGGCAGCTGGAAGATGCTAGCAACAACGGCTCTCAAGGATGCATTCAGGAGAGCACCACGGGCTCGCTAAACCCGCAGTTCCTATCCACGACCGCCCACGCTTACCTCACGATAAGCAAGAGCGGGTCGGGAAACGCCGCCGGCATTCAGTATGCCGATGGCGGAACAGCGAAGTTCTCCGACGGCCTGTGGCTGGATGATGATTGGGACGTATTCGATAATGTAAACGGCCACGCCGTCATTCATCTGCCCAACGACCTGATGCCCGCCTCTTCGATCAGCGGCAACTCCAATGGAGCCACTGCGATCACGCAGAGTACAAGCGATAACTCCACGAACATCGCCACTGACGCCTACGTGCAAGCGAACTTTGCAGCCAGGATGCCGCTTTCCGGCACAACCGGCAGCATTGGTGGATCGGCGCTCGCCGCCGGAGCGTGCGCCAGCAGCACAGTGAGCATCAGCGGCGCGACTACCTCGATGGCGGTAGTGGCAACCCCGGCCGCTTATCCCGGCGACGGCATGGATTGGCGGTCGTACGTCTCTTCGGCGGGAATTGTAACCGTGAAGGTATGCGCCGATGTGGCGGGCACGCCCGCCGCCTCCACCTACAGCGTGCGCGTCATTCCATAAGCCATCCGTTTGCTCGTACACCGCCGCCTCGCGATGCTCTCGTGAGGCGGCAATCTTTGTTTCGGTCAACACGAGTCAGGAAACGCAGGATGGATGCAGAGGGTTTGCTTTTTGATCTGAAGGGGCTGAGTGCAGAGGGGCTGTTGTACTTTGGAAAGATCCTCGATCATCGTCCGGACGTGTTAAACGGACAAACAGTTGCATCACAGCTTGCCGAGCGGCTGTTGGTGGTGCGCACTCGCTCCGGCTTGCTCAAGCCGCTTCGTGCCAACAAGGTGCAGGAGCTCTTCGAGAAACATCGGGGTCCGCGCAATATCGTTCTGAAAGCCCGCCAGGTGGGACTGACTACGTGGGTAGCCGCGCGCTTTTTTCTCCGCACCATCACGCACCCTGGCACGCTGACGCTGCAAGTGGCCCACACGCAGGAATCCGCCGAAGAGATCTTTCGCATCGTGCATCGCTTTCTTGAACAACTGCCTCCGCATCTGCGCAAAGGGGGTCTCAGGACTTCCCGCGCCAACGCGCGCCAGATTGTCTTTCCGGTGCTTGATTCGCAGTACCGCGTCGTTTCTGCCGGTGAACATAATGCAGGCCGCGGCATGACCGCGCAGAACCTGCACTGTTCGGAACTGGCGCGCTGGCAGGGTGATCCTGCGGAAACTCTTGCCGGGTTGAGGGCGGCGCTCGCGCCCGATGCCGAGCAGGTCCTCGAGTCAACGCCGGATGGGATTGGCGGCTGCTTCTACGACGAATGGCAATCCGCCACGGAGACCGGCCTGGTGCGGCACTTCTTCCCGTGGTGGATGGAGCGGAAATACGTTGCGAAAGCCGTCGACGAGAACTCGCTCACCGAAGAAGAACAGGAATTGGCCGCGCGACATCGCCTGACCCTGGCGCAGATCGCTTTCCGGCGGAAAATACGAGCGGAGTTTCGCGGCCTGGCACGACAGGAATATGCCGAAGATTCGGAAAGCTGTTTTCGCGCCAGCGATGAATCGGTGTTCGAACTTGCAGCCGTGGAAAAGAGGCTGCTCTCCGCGACCGATCCAGTTGTTGTGCGACGCAATGGGGAACTCGAGATCTGGCTGCCGCCGGTGAAGGGCAAACAATATCTGATTGCGGTCGATCCGGCAGGCGGTGGAACGGAAGGCGACTACTCCGCGGCCCAGGTGCTGGAGATGGAGACGGGTTTGCAATGTGCCGAGTTCGCCGGTCATGTTGGCGGTCTCGAACTCGCCAGGCTCGTCACAGATCTCGCAACCGAGTACAACCATGCATGGCTGGTAGTCGAACGCAACAACCATGGCACCGGCGTGCTGTCGCTGATCGAGAACGTCTGTCACTATTCGCGCTGCTATCGGCAGGCGGGCCAGCCGGGGTGGCTGACGACTTCTGTATCCCGGCCCGCAGCAATCGGGCGACTGAATGCCTGCCTGATCGACCAGCCGGACCTGTTCGTGAGCCGCAAGCTTCTGGCGGAGTGCCGAAGTTTCGTTCGCATGCCCGATGGCAGCACCCGCGCACGCACCGGAACCCACGACGATCGCGTAATGGCGATGGCCATCGGCCTGGCGGCAAGAGCGGAAATGCTTGAGAAAGGCAGGCTTTAGAGCCCCGAACCAGTTGTGTGGTGGCTCACAGGCGAGCGTTGAATGGCGGCTCTAAAATCGTGACAGACTGATCAGACAAGCGGGGAAACGGAGTTGGCGGTAGAGGCGGTCCAGCATATTCGACGCATGCGAGGCGGCGCGCAGGGCCAGTTGATGCTGGGCAATGACGGTCACTTCTACGTGGTCAAGTTCCAGAACAATCCCCAACATGTGCGGGTGCTGGCGAACGAGTATCTCGCGGCAAAACTCGCCGCCGCTGTCGGCCTCAGCACTCCTGTCGTGGATGTGGTAGAGGTTCGGTCCTGGCTGATCGAGAACACTCCTGAACTCGAAATGGACTTGGGGCGGACCCGTGAGCGCTGCCTTCCGGGATTGCACTTTGGATCGCGGTTTGCCGGCGGCACGATGCCCGGACAGCTCGTTGATTACCTGGCCGAAGAGCAATTAGCTGCGGTGAAAAACATCGCCGAATTCGCGGGGATTCTCGCTCTCGATAAGTGGACCGGCAACGCCAACGGCCGCCAGGCAGTATTCACGCGTAAGGCGCGCGAACGACGCTACAACGCCACGTTCATTGACTTCGGTTATTGCTTTTTTGCCGGCGAGTGGAAGTTTGAGGACGTGCCCCTGCGCGGCGTTTATTACCGGAACGATGTGTACCGGGACATTACGGGCTGGGAATCGTTCGAACCCTGGTTGTCGCGGCTTGAAACCATGCCTGCCGAAACGGTTTGGGGTGCGGCAAATAGCATACCTCCGGAATGGTATGGCGACGAGTCCGAACTGACCGCGCTGGTGGAGAAACTGCTCGCGCGGCGAAGCCGGATTCGGGAATCGATTGAGGCATTCGGGAGATCGGACCGTAAGCCGTTTCCCAATTGGGGCCTTCAAGGATCAGAAACCTCCAGCGCGGTATGGAGTGATGCGCGCTGGGGAGCTACCATCGCCGATAGGATCATGTAGCCCTCGCGTGAGATCGAGGGATGGTCGGCGTTGATATACGAGGTGACGTGCAGCCATGGCAACCGGAAATCAACGACTGCAATGTGAGTTTCAGCTGGTGCGCTACGTGCCGGATACGGTACGCAACGAATTCGTTCACGTAGGCGTGTTATTGCGCGAGCAGCGTCCCGCGTCGGGTGAATCCGCCATGGAAGTGCGCTTCACGCGCGACTGGCGGCGCGTGCGCTGCCTCCACCCTGACGCCGATACGGCGCTTCTCGAAAACATCGAATCAGAGTTTCGCAGCCGGCTGCGGCACGATCCGGATGGAAAGCTGAAGCGTATTCTTGACGAGGCGCTTTCTCTCAACGTGCAGATGACGCCGCCCAAAGCCTACCTGGCTGAGAGCCTGCCGGCCGGCATCGAAGAGCTGATGCGCCTCTATGTCGATCCGCCCAGGCGCGAGAAGCTGCCGCGTCTGAATGGGCGTGCCGCGATCCAATCGATAATGCGCGCGGAGTTCGAGCACGCCGGGGTGTGGGATATGCTGCGCAAGCGCATTCCCGCTTCCGATTACACGCGCCCCGGCGATCCGTTACGCATTGACGCCGGGTACCGCCCCAACGGAACCATCCGCATGTTTCATGCGGTGAGCCTCGAGCCGGGCCTCGACCTTGCCAAGGTACTCGCGTTTTCAGCAGGCGCACTGCGCGCCGGCGTGGAGCGCGTGGAGAAGGCGCATCTTGAGTTGACAGCAATCATTGAGCCCGCGGCAAAACTCGGGGCCGTGGATGACGATCCCGATCGCCTGGCCATGTATCGCTTCGGTGTGGAGACCATGGAAGAAAACCAGATCCGTGTGCTCACCACTGCCGACATGAACCGCGTTGCCGAAACCGCGCGCCGCGAGCTGCATGTGTAGTTGCGCTGTCAAGCCTGCGCGACGCACGATCAGCGCACCGGATGGAGGCTTAATCCTGAATCAGCATGGGTTTACTCGCCTCCAAAATATTCTGCGGAAATTTGCAGGCTATTATTCGCGATTTTTATAAGATGGATTCTGTTGAGAGCAAGGCAGCAACGCTCACGAATGGTTGAGCTCGGGCGAGACCGCTGATCCTTGTTCACTGGCAACTGTTCACTGCGAAGAGAAAGGCATGATCCTTCGGATCGTGCCTTTTTCTTTGCCACGAGGAAGGCATTCAAGTGAAAGTACGAGAACAACTGCGCGAACTTTGGCGTCAGGCTACGCGCGCGAGTGTTGCGGCGCGCGCAGCCGACGCGGACGCGGAACGCAAGACCCTGGCGCTCCCGGCGATTTTGAGCCCGGTGCAATTTCCCGGCCGTTCGCTGCCCAAGCCAACGCCCGTCAACCTGCGTCTCTTCGCAGAGACACCGGTGGTGCGTCGCGCCATCAACGTCATCAAAGATCGTATCGCCGCCATGGATTGGCAGGTGCGTCTGCGTCGCGGTGTCAGCGCGGCCAGCCAGGACTCCGCGTCAAACGGGCATTCCGAAAATGCGGCCAGGATGGCCGCCCTGCGGTTGACCCTCGAAGAGCCCAATGCGGTCGATAGCTTTCGCACGCTGATCGAGCAGGTTATCGAAGAC
>Ga0335073_10009450_pt1 | contig 13687 bp, 8 predicted proteins | sample Lox_Sample_22_FD_207093 | JGI IMG/M metagenome (GOLD analysis project Ga0335073, IMG submission 207093) | Soil microbial communities from Loxahatchee National Wildlife Refuge, Florida, United States - Lox_Sample_2.2 | ecosystem: Environmental > Terrestrial > Soil > Wetlands | place: USA: Florida... | reverse complement strand
TTCCACTTTCTGGGGTGTTGTGGAACGAGTTTCAATGAGACCTTCTTGTCGCCTGCGTTCATCCTGCGTGCGCACGACATCCGCTTGAGCTGCCGCAATTCCTGCCTCCGCGGCGATGACTTGAGCCTTGGCTTGGGTAACGCCGGCAAGCGCCCGATCTATACGTGCGTTCTGTAGCTGTCTTTGGCGGTAGTTATCTTCGATGGCGGCCTTTGCGGCTTCGGCGGCCGCACTGGCTTGAGCGACCTGCGCCTTGTAGTCATCGTCATCTAATTCCACGAGCAGCTCGCTTGATTTCACCTGCTGATAGTCGGAGATCTTGACGTCGCGGACGATGCCAGCCACTTTGGTGCTCAGCGGAGTGATATCGCCATGAACATAGGCATCGTCTGTCGCTTGCTCGATTTGGCCCCCTTCCCAGGCGTTCCAGTTCCACGTGATCGTGACCACAATGGCCGCCGCGAGAAAAAGAATCAGCAGTGGCGTCGCAAGCGTCCGCCATTTCGACTTGGGTTGAATTGGAGTCTCCGGGGGCCCAGGCGCGCTTGCAGGCTCCGTCCCCGTTCCGTTCGGTGGCATTTGTCCCTCCTTAGTTTCAGCCAATGCGAATCACTGAACGATTACCACCCAAAGACCCGGGGCGACATGTCCAGTTCAAAACAATTTTCTCGAGACTGAGAACGCGCAGAAACCTAACAACTCCGTCTTTGAAAAAATTGGATGCTTCTCTCCGCCCGGATGGCGCATCCCAATCGGGGTGCATGGCAATGGGACCCGGCAGATTCAGCAACTGAGCGGTCCGAAGACCGCTCGGGCTCTGACTCTTTCTCTGGTCCTATTGCAAGGGCTGGTGAACTGGCTGCGGCCATAGTCGATGTACCTACGCGCATTTGCCGGTACAGTGCTTTGAAAGCACTTCTGGTGCCGAGCCAGCTTCGTCTGGATCGCCATGAAAAGAGGCTCTTTACATCCGCGAAAGGACGGCGGTCTCTGGTCTAGGTGTTGACATTTCCTCATTTGCAAGGATGCTGACAGGGCGAGCCCGCCGCAGCGACGTCGAAGGACAGGAAATGGTCCGAAAGGAATATAATGCGCACCATGGCTTCGGCAGGAAAGCAACACGAGTCGTTAAATATTCAGCTTCTCGTCGATTCGATCCCTGCGCTGATACACACCGCCAGGCCCGACGGTTACCTCGATTACTTCAATAAACCTTGGCTGGAATACCTGGGCGCCACGCTGGAGCAAGTGAGCGGCTGGAATTGGAGGGATTTCGTTCATCCCGAGGACGTTGACGGGATTGTCGCTAAATGGCTCGCCTGCCTCGCGTCCGGAGAGGTCTTCGAATATGAAACTCGGGTCCGCCGGGCAGATGGGGAATACCGCTGGATGCTCCATCGCAAGGTCCCGCTCCGGGATGAGCGCGGCAGCATCGTCAAGTGGTATGGATCGAGCCTGGATATTGAGGAGCGCAGAACTGCGGAAGAACAGCTCCGCAGAAATGCCCAAGCACTGCAAAGAAGCGAGTTTTATCTCGCCGAAGGGCAGCGTCTTGCCCACATGGGAAGCTGGGCCTTCGACCCTGACGGATTCGACTACTGGTCTCCCGAGTTATTTCGAATGCACGGCCTCGATCCGGCAGGCAAGGTGCCCAGCGTTCAGGAATATTTAGGTTTCATCCACCCACAGGATCACCAATCCATGGCGGATTTGATCGACCGCCTCGTGGCGGAAGCTACGCCCTTCGACGCCACCAAGCGTATCGTGCGACCCGATGGCGAGGTCCGCTACATTCGTTGCGTCGGTGTTCCTTTTGTCGACAGCCAAAGCCTCAAAAAGTACGTCGGCAGCGCCATTGACATCACCGAGCACGAGCTCCTAACTCAAGAACTCCGGCGCCGCGAAGCGTACTTGGCTGAGGCGCAGAGACTAAGCCAGACAGGAAGTTGGGCGTGGAGTCCAGACGAGGATATCAGGTACTGGTCGGAGGAATGCTACCGTGTTCTGAGTTTCGATCCACAGGATGGTTTGCCCCGCTTCGAAGAATTCTTTCAGCGGATCCATCCAGACGACCAACCGGGCTTCAGAGAATTAATCGAGACGGCTACCCGAGAGAAGGGAGAGTGGGAGGCGAACTACCGCATCGTGCATCCGGATGGCCCCGTCAGGGACATTCACGTCGTAGGTCATCCTGTTCTTAGCGCGTCTGGCGATCTTATCGAATTTGTGGGTACTGTGATCGACGTGACGGAGCGTAAACGAGCCGAGGAGGAACGGTGGAGAAGTGAGATGGAGCTCCGGCAGATGCTGGACCTCACGCCTCAACTTGTCGCGGTTTTCGGTCCCAACCGCGAACGCCTTTACGCTAACAGCATCTTGCTCGACTATCTAGGTCTTACCCTTGAAGAGTGGCGGCAGAGATTTGATCGCGATGAGTTCGTTCATCCTGATGACTCGGAACGGACCAACGGCCTTTTTGATCGTGCTCTCTCTAGCGGGGCTGGTTTCGAGTCGGAGTTGCGCCTACGCAAAGGTGATGGAAGTTATCGCTGGTTTCTGGCTCGTTGCAACCCGGTGCGCGACGACAAGGGACAGATTACGCGTTGGTATGTTGCGTGCACCGATATCGAAGACCGCAAGCGAGCTGAGGAAAGACTGCGAGAGGAGAACGTCGCTCTACGTGAAGAAATCGACAAAGCCTCCATGTTTGAAGAGATCGTTGGAACGTCTCCCGCCTTGCAAGCGGTACTCTCGCGCGTCTCCAAGGTTGCGCGGAGCGATTCTACAGTCCTGATTACGGGCGAAACTGGAACAGGCAAAGAGCTTGTCGCGCGCGCCATCCACCGACGATCAAATCGCAGCACGCGCGCATTCGTAAGTGTGAACTGTGCAGCCATCCCGCGAGATTTGATCGCTTCGGAGTTGTTCGGCCATGAGAAGGGTGCCTTCACGGGCGCCACTCAGCAGAGATTGGGTAGGTTTGAATTAGCATGTGGCGGTACGCTTTTCCTCGACGAAGTCGGAGATCTTCCAGCCGAGACTCAGATTGCCCTGCTGCGTGTTTTGCAGGAGCAAGAGTTTGAGCGCGTCGGCGGCACTCGTCCAATTCGTGCTGACGTTCGGGTAATCGCAGCCACCAACCGCGACTTGCAGGCCGCCATCCGTGCTGGCTCGTTCCGTGGTGATTTGTTTTACCGCCTGCATGTTTTCCCGATCGAGATTCCACCTCTTCGAGAGCGAGGAGAGGACATTGCCCTCTTGGTTGAATACTTTATCGATCGCTACGCGCGAAAGGCGGGAAAGAAGATAATAGATATCAGCAAGAAGACGCTCGAATTGCTTCAGTCCTATCCTTGGCCCGGAAACATACGCGAATTACAGAATGTCATCGAGCGTTCAGTGCTACTTTGCGAAACGGAAAATTTCTCGATTGACGAAAGCTGGTTGCCACAGCAGCCATCTCCGGCAGAACCGAAAAATCAAATTCAGCTCCCTCTAAAACTGGTGGCACAGGAGAAGGAGATGATCGAGGCTGCACTGAAAGAAAGTCGCGGGCGCGTGTTTGGACCGACAGGCGCTGCGGCGAAGTTGGGCATCCCACGTTCAACCCTGGAATCCAAGATCCGCTCCCTCAGAATCGACAAGAATCGCTTCAAGGCCGCCTTCCCAAGCTGAGACGGACGTTCTGGAATTATGTGGGCTAGGCCCCCTTACGAAACGGATCTCACCGAAGGTTTCTTGCAAGGAACAATCTCATTGAGAGCGGTTTAGAACAGTTATAGTTTGCCTCGCATTGCCTGACGAACTAATGGTGTGATTTGTCGAGGTTTCGACAATTGGTGAGAACTCGCCATCAAACATCCGCCTAAGTGACCCGTTTTCAGTCAGGCAAATTGGTTATTGCTTTGCATTTGCCGATACGTGTTCAAGATCCTTCGCACCGCCAACGGCGAAGTTGTTCTCACGCTTATCGGTCGAATGAGCGATGAGATCGTCCCGGAATTGAAGTCAATGATCGCGTCGGAGCGGAACATCTCTCGAATCCTTTTGGACTTGAAAGACGTAACTTTGGTCGATCGCGAAGTCGTTCAATTTCTCGGGCAGTGCGAAACGAACAAAATTACCCTCAAGAATTGCCCAGCCTATATTCGAGACTGGATTGATGGAAACCGAAAACGAAAAGCTAGACGAAAGAAGTGATGCTCGACAGGTTCTTGTATAGCTTCCAAAACGGACGAGGAGGTTGGTGCCATGGCATTGCACAGTCTTGCTCTTGAGGAGATGCGTCATCAAGCTCCTCGCTCCGGTAACCAGTTGGCGAGCTTCGATGTCGTGGGCGAACTGAGTCCAAACGAGGAAGGATTCGAGGGAATCATTGGCCAGAGTTCGGCGCTGCGAAGAGTGCTGCAAATGGTCGAGCTGGTCGCACCTGGCGATTCGACAGTCCTACTGCTCGGCGAGACCGGCACCGGCAAGGAACTCATCGCTCGCGCGATCCATAGTCGCAGCAGTCGAAGAGACCAAAGCTTTGCAAAAGTTAACTGCGCCGCTATTCCGAGCGGTCTTCTTGAGAGTGAACTCTTCGGACACGAGCGTGGCGCCTTCACCGGTGCCATAACGCAGAAGGTCGGACGCCTCGAGCTTGCCGATCAAGGCTCATTATTCCTTGACGAGATTGGCGATATTCCGCTCGAACTCCAACCAAAACTCCTGCGCTTGTTGCAGGAACGGGAATTCGAGCGGCTGGGCAGCACTCGAACAAGGAGGGTGGACGTCCGCGTCGTTGCTGCGACGCATCGTGACTTAGAGGCGATGATTCTCGAAAAGCAGTTTCGGAGCGACCTGTATTATCGCTTGAATGTCGTGCCTATATTCCTTCCTCCCTTGCGCGAACGGCCAGAGGATATTCCGCTGCTGGTGCGGCATTTCGTGCGGCGGTTCGCGAGAAAATTTGGCAAGCGTATGGAAATGATCCCGTCAGGCACAATGGACGCCTTGAGCCACTATCCATGGCCCGGCAATATCCGTGAATTGGAAAACGTAATCGAGCGCGCCGTAATTCTAAGCTCTGGTGCCGTCCTGCGGATCTCAAACCGCGATTTAAGTACGCGCGTTGTGTCCGGAAGAAACGCAGACCGCCCGCGAACTCTGGAGGAAGTCGAGCGGAACCATATTTTGACAACTCTCAAAGAGACCCAATGGATACTCTCGGGTCCTAGAGGAGCAGCAGCACGCTTGGGATTGAACCGTTCGACCCTTTACTTCCGGATGAAGAAGCTCGGTATTACTCGGAGCTTAAATGCAAGCTTCGACCCACAAGAGGCGGCCCCAGGCGCGTTCAACCGAGAGAGACAGAGCGCTGGCGCATGAAATTCAACGATCTAGAACGGGATCGCAACATGGCGAACCACAACGGGAGGGCGAGGGTTATGATCGGCCGTCGCATGCGAATCGGTCTTCTGTTCGCCGCGACCGTTCTTTTGCTACAGCTGCCCTTGTCTTCGGTGTTTGGCCGCCAAGAGTCCATGAGCAGGCAAAGCGCCGAGCCGGACAAGTTCTATCGCGAATATGTCGGCCTTACCGACGATCAGATAGCATCGATCCACAGCGGCAAGGCCATTGCGAAGATTATTAACTCACCTACTCCCGATGAGGTTCTTGTCTTTGGTTCCGTTTACATCAATTCCACTCCGGAGAGCTACCTCAAGTTTGCTTCAGATATCGACCAGCTCCGCAAGCTACCCGGTTATCTCGCGATCCGCAAATTCAGCGATCCGCCGCGGCTCTCCGATCTCGATGGCTTCACCCTCGATGACGACGACATCAAGGAGCTGAAGAACTGCAAGCCTGGTAATTGCAAGGTCCAGCTTCCCGCCGACTCGATGGAGGAATTTGAGAAACAAGTGAATTGGTCCGCTCCCGATGCCGCGGACCGGGTAAACCACCTCGGCCGGCAAATGGCCCTCGAAGCTCTTCAGCAATACATCGCCGGCGGGAACGAAGCCCTCGGCACCTATCGCGATAAGAAGCATCCCACGGCCGTCGCCGAGACGTTCGCGTCCTTGCTTAGCCGGTCCAAAGCAGTCCCAGTATATCTGCCGGAGCTTGACCGCTACCTGCTCGATTACCCTGCCGCGCCCTCGGGCCAAATTCAGTCTCAGTTTTATTGGGAAAAGGTCAATTTCGGCTTGAAGCCCACGCTCCGCATCGTGCAAGCCATCGTTTTTCGTGGAGCGGGTCCCACGGAGCCTGCTTACGCAGTCGCCATCAAGCAGCTCTACGCGAGCCATTATTTTGAAACCGCGCTGGATCTCACGGTCTGCGTCCGGCCCACCGATGCTCCGCGTCAGCACGGCTTCTATCTGATCACACTCAAAGGTTCACAGCAGGCCGGTCTCACGGGATTTAAAGGAGGCATCGTGCGCAAGGTCGCCGTCGATAAGACACGCTCCTCTCTCGAGCGGGCGCTGGCGTCAATCAAGCAGAAACTGGAAAGCCAAACGCAGTAGTCTCGGGGCCGTCACATCGTTCGGGAGACACATGGCATTCCCTGATTGCCGAACAGTCAACGTACTCTGCACGATTCTGCTCTTCGCGGTCGTGCTCGCGATCTTCTATGTCGCCCGCGGAGTGCTTGCGATCTTCACGTTCTCGATTCTCTTCGCATATCTGATCGATCCCGTCGTCCGGTTTTTGCAGCGCCACTCCTTTATTTTCAGAAATCTCAGAGGCCCTCACGTGGCGGACGCCTATCTCTGTCTTCTGATCCTCATTCCCCTCACCATCCATCTCGTGGCACCCGGTTCGCTCGGGAAGGCGACGAAGCTCGCGAAACAAATGCCCACATTCGTTGCCGCCATTTCGACCGGCGAAATCGCTACGCAAATCGGTGCCAAGTACGGATGGAGCGAGCCTCAGCAGCAACGCCTGAAGTCGCTTCTCGTTCAGCACCAGGCGAACATCGAGGGCCTGACTAGAGGATGGGAGCGGTCTGCTCTCTCCGCCCTCGCTGGCTTTGTCGTGATACCCATACTCGCCATCTTCTTCCTCAGCGATGGGGCAAATATGGCCGATTCACTCATTCGCATGATTGCCACGAAAGACAATCTCGAGGAACTGCGGTCTCTCGCCAGTGAATTGAACTCCATGCTGCATCACTACGTCCGGGCAAAAGTGACCCTGGCGGCACTCTCGCTCGTCTTCTTCTCTCTCGCCACCCTATTGTTGCGTTTCCCACATTTTCTCGCCCTCGGCCTCTTCGCTGGGGTGCTCGAGTTTATCCCCGTCGCCGGCTGGATGACTTCGGCCATAGTGATAATCAGCATCGGCGCGATGACGCACGCGCACTGGATCTGGATGGCTGCCCTCATCGGTCTTTGGCGAATGCTCATGGACTATTGGATTTCGCCTCGTGTCATGGGCCACGAACTCGAAATCCATCCACTGATGGCCATCTTTGCGGTGATGGTGGGCGGAGCGGTCGGCGGAATCGTGGGCATCTACCTCTCAGTGCCCTTCGTTGCTGTGCTTCGCGTATTGTGGCGCAGTAAGGTAGTGGAGCGGGTAGACCACGCTTTTTGAGTAGGGAATGCTCTACGCGCGATTCACCGAATGGACCGAAGATTGCTGGAATCTTCAGACTTTTCCTGGACGGCTCACGTCTGCCTGGCATTAGCTCGTCGCTTCGAGCATCGGCGCGGATCGACGCAAGATGTCTCGCGCAGTTGCAACGTCAATCCAAAAAAACGCGTGCTCTCGACAGTGGCAGAAATGTGCCAAATCCATATCTATTTCAGTTGTTGGGCTTGGCTTTCTAGCGAAAGGCAGATGCCCCAAGTTTTTGTAAACAAACGAAGATGAAAGGGAGCAATGGGTGGTTTGGAGATTATTCGGCGGCTTGCAAAGCAGGCGGTCGGCTTAAACTGAAGAAACGCATTACAACACGGAATGTTGCGACATTAACTTCGGTATACGCCATCATTTGATCAGGATCGGCGCGAGCCGGGAGAGCGGATGAAACTTCAGGAATTGGTAAGGAACCTGTGTTGGTTCGCTCAAATTGTGCTGCCGCTGATGGTGATCGCCTTCGTGGGACAACTAATCAGCCGATGATTCGCGCCGCGACGCTTCGCGCGGCATGGCGCCCGCGAGCAGAAGAACGGCTCCGCAATACATCAATGTGTCCCCCACATAATTAAGCCCATTGTTGAGGCTGGCGCGGTCTACCACTCCGATGGGCACGTACACGACCAACTCCACAAACAGCACGGTCAAGCCCACCCACGTGGCGGCTGCGCGGGTCTTCTTGCCCACGAGCAACGGGATTCCGGCGACAGCGTAGCCAACGGCTGCCAGGTACGTCCAAATGGTGTGTCCCGGAATCCATGTGGGAGTCATACGCTCCAGCGGAACTCCAGGAACGTGATCGCCGTGCATGAATTGTTCGAAGCTGTAAAACAGCACGGGAATTGCAATGAAGTAACGCGCAATCGTCGCAAGGATGTGTGTGCCGCGTTCACGCCCCTGCCCGCTGAGGCTGGCTGCGAACGCCAGAGCGCCACCGCTGAAGGACAATTCCCGGAGGACGAGCGCCAGGGCAATCCGGTCGCGAGGATTTTGTATCCAGGCCGGGACGTCCATCAGCACTACGAAAAGGAAAAAGTTGAGGGCGAGCAAGCTCGCCGCGAGACGCGCCTGAATCCTCGTCACCAGGCTCAGCGCGGCTGCGATAAAGCAAGCGCCTACGAAGTAGGCCCAAAACTCATGCCACGGAATCCACGCCGGGACGATCGACGCGATGGCTTCCGTCTGCGTGAAATGTTCGGTACCGAATGCGGCGAGTGGCGCCGCATAAAAAAGCGGGCCGAACAGAATCACCTTGTCGATTCCTCGCGCCTTTTGCCAATCGCCGCGAAGAAAAATTGCGGCCAGCCCGATTACAAAAATCGCTCCACCGACGAAATACGACCAAATCACCTCGCTGGGAATCGCGAAGAGAGCCATAAGCGCATGCGAATTCTCTAAGCTTCCGCTCACGACAAATCCTTTTCGCCCCGTTGCGCCCTAGCTTTTACCTCGATTGCGTTCTGTGTATTCAACGGCGGAGTTTATCACGGAGGTCATTATTCCGGCCTTGCCACATATGTATGCAGGCAGGTGTCTGACAAGCCGGGTGGTCTCAATGGGTCGACGCAACACTCAAGTCAAGGCCGACCCGTATTGAAAAGAAAGGCTAAATCGCCCGCTATGGCTAGATCAGCCGGAACGGTACCTCGGCTAGCTTTGGAGCAAGGACGCCCAATCAGATCACTTCTCCCGAGGAAGCATTGTCGAATCAACGCATTGGATGGTGTTGCATCGACCGGTTGAGCCGGCACGCGTAAGCGGACAATCGGTGTGAATCCCAAAAACTACAGACTCAATCTAAGAGGAAACGCAATCTGCGGGAGATTGGGAGGAAATTGCCGAGAAAACTTCGAACAATCATGCATTTGGGCGCGTCATCTTCTCTTTTCGCGCGCAACTCGAAATGCGAGCCCGCGTTCCCCCGCCGTTGCGAAACTCTCGGGTCACGAGCGGGCTTATGCGGCCCGCTCGGTTCTTGATTTGGCAATGGCTTTCAGCGCCGACGATCTGCGCAGCGCCGCCCGCGCGTGAAACAAGCGGCTTTTGGCCACGATGACGGAGACGCCCAGCGCCACCGCTGTTTCCTTCATCGTCATTTCCTGAAGCTGTTGGAGTTGGAGAACCTGCCGGCGCGCCGGCCGCAGTTCATCGATCGCGCGCAGGAGAATCTCTTGCCGCTCACTCTGGGAGCAGCGGCTCTCGGGATTGGGAGCGCTATCGGGAATATTCAGAACCTTCACGTTTTCGTCGTGGCCGATCTCATCCGAGATGGAAATTTCGTGAGTGATGCGTCTTTGGCGAATGATCATGAGTGCGGAATTGATCGCGATGCGGGTCAGCCACGTCGAAAAGCTCGAATTCCCGTTAAAGTTCTTGACGTGGACAAAGGCCCGCAGGAGCGAATCTTGCAGCGCGTCTTCTGCATCTTCGCGATTCCTCGTGATGCGGTAGGTTGTCCGGCGAAGTTTGTTCATGCAAGGTTGGCAGAGCTCTTCAAAAGCTCCGGACTCCCCTCGCTTGGCGGCCGCCACCAGCTCTCCCTCGCGAGAGAGGTTGGATTCCCCCACGACAAGCCGCGATGGACGATGATCATTCTGCGAAACTGCGTTCTCAGATAGCATTTTGCCTCCATGTATTGACTTCCCCCGTCAAGGCAAACTATGCCGGATTCCGCAATGTGAAATCATCACGTGATGGAATGATTTTTCGGTACTACTCTGGGGGCTATTACGCATACCACGTTCGGCGGATGAGTGGAGCGATGTGAATGCGTGCGGCCGATGCGAACGCCGAAAAACCTGACGGGCAACACTCGAATTTCAGTATTGGGGAGGCTGCTTTGCGGGTGGGATCACGATCTCCCGCCGGCCGAACAGGCGGGCATCCAGCGAAAACGCTCCGGGACCCAATAAAGAGAGCGAGACCGCCAGAACGATCATCTCGAGAGCCACGAGGCGCGAGCCGGCTGAATTAAACCCCGGAGCGGAAAGCCACTGAAGAAAAATCCCCAAATTGCAAAGCCCCGAAAGAAGCGCCGATACTGGAGTTACAAAGCCAATCAAGAGTGAGAGCCCCGCGGCAAAAAGGAGAATGCCCGCAGCTAACGCTTCCATTGAAAGCGCGTCTTTACTATAGAAGTAGAAGCACCCTTGCACCGTCGCTGTGATGCCTATCGACATTCTCAGCACCATCAGGCCCGCGCCGGGTCTCCCACCTGGAAATGCCGAAAAGAGTCGTTGCAGCGCTTGTCTCCCTACACCAACCAGCAGCCGCCGAGTCTAAGTCCACTCGCATGTCTGGGGTAACCCCAAAACGAGGTATTTTTCCATTCCACGGATCAGGGAGCGGTTTGGTTCAAATATGGGACTGTCAGAGATGAATGATTCCGCGGCGGATACCGATGGCGACTGCCTGCGTGCGATCGCTGGCCCCGAGCTTTTCCATGATGTGCTTGATGTGGACTTTCACAGTCTCTTCAGCGATGAACAGCTTTTCAGCAATGTCGCGGTTCCGGCTTCCCGAAGCCACGTGGCTCAACACTTCTACTTCCCGTGCCGTCAGCGTGTCCTCGCTCATAAACTCGGCCAGGCGCGCAGCCACTTGCGGATGAATTCTTTTCTTTCCCGCGTGCACCTGCCGGATCGCGTCCATGATTTCCTTCGGGGGCATGCTCTTGAGCAGGTATCCGCTGGCACCCGCCTCCAAAGCCCGCTGGATTTCCGCGTCGCCTTCGAACGTGGTCAGCATGATGATGCGAGCATCGGAAAACTCGGCACGAATTGCGACCACAGCTTCGATGCCGCTCATGTCCGGAAGCCGGAGATCCATGAGCGTCACGTGTGGGTGGAACTTCCCGAATTGCTGTATGGCTTCCTGGGCGGTTGCCGCCTCGCCCACCAGTTGCATGTCGGGCTGGCTCCGGATGATGGCGCCAATGCCTTCACGAAGCAGCGGGTGGTCGTCCACGCAAAAGACTCGAATTTGAGTCGGTTCGCTCATCAGCCCTTCTCGCTTTCCTCGTTTGGCCCTGCCGCCCTTGACGTCTCGGAACCCGGTTTGGGAGATTGCTTTGCCCGGCGACCCGCAGCTTTGCGCTCGAAGGCAACTTGTCCGGGCACGAGCAGCTCTATTTCCGTACCGGCCGCCTCACGGCTCAGGACGCGCAGCGTCCCGCCGATGCGCTTCGCGCGCTCGCGCATCACCGACAAGCCCCAATGCCCCTGGCGTCCCGATTGAACCACCTGCGGATCGATCCCGCCTCCGTTGTCGCGCACCAGCACGCGCAAATCGCTCGAGCCATACTCGAGCTCCAGCTCAATCTCGCTTGCCCGGGAATGGCGGAAGGCGTTGGACAGCGCTTCGTGCCCAATTAGGTAGACTTCGTCGCGGATGATCGGACGCAACGGCCGGGGCGCTCCATCCACGATGATGCGAAACTCGATCTCCGAGTGAACTGGAAATTCCTGGCGAATCCGCGAAAACGCCTCTTCGAGATCCTGGGACGACCGGCTCGATTGCCGGAGCCCCTGCACGGCGTTCCGCCCCTCTTCGACGACGCGCCCCATCAATTCGAGCGTGCGGCCAAGAATCGGCTTCGCCGGCGAATCAGAGGCCAGCCGTTCATCCGCAACGTGAAGGTGCATCGACGCGCTGAGGAAGCCTTGAAGCAATGTGTCGTGCAGCTCCTGCGCGATGCGCGTGCGTTCCGCCAGCCGCTCCTCGAATCGCACGTTCAACTGCTTCGTCAACTGAAGAACGCGCAGGCGCAGCGCCGCGAAAATGATCATGCACACCGCGATCAAGCACGACAGGCGAAACCACCACGTCTGCCAAAACATCGGCTGTATATTGAACAGAATCGACGATTCCGCGCTGTTCCAGAGCCCGTCGCTGTTGCTGGCCATCACGCGGAACCGGTACGAACCCGGGCTCAAATTCGTGAACACGGCCTCGCGCGACGAAACGGGCTCGCTCCAGTTTTTGTCAAACCCATCGAGCATGTACTTGTACCGAACGCGATCGGGAACCCCCAGACTCAGCCCCGAAAAAAGAATCACAACCCTGCGATCCTCGGACGGGATGCCGATGGGCCCCTGAAGGCCGATGGATTTCCCGTCTGCCGTCAGCCCGTCAATCCGAACGATCGCGGGAGCCGAGGTGACGTTCGCGCGTTTCGTGTCGACCACCGAAAGGCCCCGATCCGTCGAAATCCACACGCGGCCGAACGAGTCGGCAAATGCAGACATATCCCGCTTTACGCCGTCGGTTCCTTCCAGACCGTCTTCTTGTCCGTATTCGCGCACTTCGGACTTCCGAGACGAATTGTCTAGCCGGTCGTTGCGCATCACCGACAGCACGTGGCTTGAAGTCGCAATCCACAGGCGTCCTTCTGCGTCCTCTGCCATCCCCAGGATTTGATCGCGCAGCGATGAGGGCTCATCTGCCGGCACCAGGACCCGTCCAGATCTGAGAAAAGCCAGACCGGATGCGGTGCCAATCCAGAGCGTGCCGGATGGATCCGCCAGCAAACTGATGACGCTGTCAGCGGGCAGGCCATCGTGGTCTGTATAGTCGTGCCAGCGACCTTCGGAGAGCGCGCTGAGCCCGTTCGGCGAGCCGAACCACATTGTGCCGTCCGGAGTTTCAGCCATCGAAGTGACCGTGTTCGACGCAAGGCCGTTCGCAACCGTGTACGTCGTGAAGCGATGGTCTTTGTACTCGCTGACGCCGCCACTAAGCGTCGCCGCCCACACAGAGCCGTCATGGCCCACGCACACCGCATACACGCCGTCCTGCGCAAGGCCATCGGCCTGCGTGTACGTCTTCGTGGTGATCGCGCCGTCGTTGTCGCGGAGATTCGTCAGGCCTCCCTGCTGTCTCCCGATCCACAAATCGTTCCCGTTGCCCGCGATGGAATAGACCACATCTTTGCTTAGCCCGTCGTTTGTGACTGTCCCGCTCTTCTCGCCTTTCAGCCAGTGCAGCCCGCCTTGAATGGGAGCAAACCATGTGCGCCCGTCCTGATCGACGTACACCGGGCCGCTGCTTTCCGACTGCGGGC
>Ga0335073_10009449_pt1 | contig 13687 bp, 10 predicted proteins | sample Lox_Sample_22_FD_207093 | JGI IMG/M metagenome (GOLD analysis project Ga0335073, IMG submission 207093) | Soil microbial communities from Loxahatchee National Wildlife Refuge, Florida, United States - Lox_Sample_2.2 | ecosystem: Environmental > Terrestrial > Soil > Wetlands | place: USA... | reverse complement strand
GAGCCAGGGCGCGCGAGCTGCTGCAGCGGTTCGGGCTGGCGGACGCCGGTAACCGCCTGGTGAAGACGTGGTCCGGCGGAATGCGACGCAGGCTGGATCTGATAGCCAGCCTGGTCGTCGAGCCCGCTGTCTTGTTCCTGGACGAGCCGACCACCGGTGTTGATCCCCGCAGCCGAAGCGAGATCTGGTCGGCGGTCCGGTTGCTCGCGGCGGGGGGCACCACGGTGCTGCTCACCACGCAGTACCTCGACGAGGCCGACCGGCTCGCCGGTCAGATCGTGATCATCGACGCGGGCCTGGTGACCCTGCAGGGCACACCGGACGAGCTGAAGAACGCTCTCGGCAACCGCGTAGACGTGGTGCTCGACGACGCGGGCGGCAGCGGCGAAGCCCTGTCGGCGGCGCAGGCAGTCCTGCGCGGGATGACGGGAAGCGAGCCTGAGGTCGATCGGGACGCGCGCCGCCTGACCGCGCCGGTCATGACCGGCGCGGTCACGCTGACCGAACTCGTCCGCCGCCTCGACGCGGCCGGCGTCGAGGCGCAGGACGTTCGCCTCAGGCGTCCCACGCTCGACGAGGTCTTCCTGGCCGGAACGGCCACGGAAGCGGAGCCAGCGGCATGATCGGCGCCATTACTGACGGGGCCGCGGCCGCCGAGCGCCAGCTCACCAGGCTCCGGCACGATCCGGCCGCGATCGCCCTGACGCTCGGCGCGCCGGTCGTGCTCGTCGTCATCTTCGGGTACATCTTCGGCAGCGCGATCTCCGTCCCCGGCGGCGGCAACTATCGGGCGTTCCTGGTTTCCGGCCTGTTCGCGACCGTCGCGGTGAACGTCCTGCCCTCCATGATCTCGATGGCGCGCGACAGCGGCCGTGGAGCGGTTGATCGCTTCCGGTCGCTGCCGATCGCGCGGACGGCCGTGCCGTTCGGCCTGGCGGCCGCGACCACGCTCTACGGCCTGGCCAGCTTCGTGCTGATGGGGCTCTGCGGGCTGGCCGTGGGCTGGCGGATCGATCGCGGAGCGGGCAACGCGCTCGCCGCGCTCGCCCTGGTCGCGGGGTGCCAGTTCGCCGCGACCTGGGTCGGCATGTACCTGGGCCTTCTGTTCGGCAACGAGCAGGCGGCGGCACAGGCGTCGATCCTGGTCTTCCCCGTGACGATGCTGTCCAACGTCTACGTCCCCACCTCGGGGATGCCGGCCTGGCTGCGCACGATCGCCGACTGGAACCCGGTCAGCGCACTGGCCGCCGCCATGCGCGACCTGTTCGGCAGCCCGGCCGCGCCCGCCAACGGGACATGGCCGCTGCTGCACCCGATCCTCGCCTCCGTGGGCTGGATGGTACTGATGCTGGTGGTCTTCGTCCCCTTGTGCGCTGCCCGCTATGCACGCGCCTGACGCGACGGCCGGGTTTCCGCCCTGACGGCTCACTCAGCGAAGGGGTTGAGCACCTGGATCAGCCCTTGAGCAACTGCCTGGCCATGACCACGCGCTGGATCTGGTTGGTGCCCTCGTAGATCTGGGTGATCGTGGACCAGCGGGCAGTTTCCGCAGGTCAGCGACCTGTGCGCTCCTATGGCATCAGCACGGATTCAGCACATGTCATCCGGCGGCGTTTGCTGTTTGCCGATGCGGCGGGCATCGTCTGGAACGGTGGGAGCATCATCGCCCAGGTATCGAAGTCGGCGGCCGTCTCGACCTCTGGGATCGGGCTAGGCGTAGGGCGATTCCACAAGCTTCTGGTTGAGGCGCCCTCGGTGAACACCGCGCTGATGACCGGGTGCGCACAGCCAATCCAGCTGGCGGACGGTCCTCGCGGTTCATCGTGACGACAACCTACCTGATTGTCCTGGCAGCCGACTGTCCGGATCTGTCGATCCCTGATCGCCGGGTACATGACCTTAGGGTGGTCCGGCGTGGTCGGTCGGCCGTCCCATCTGCAGGTATCGTTGCAGCAACTGGGCCAGCGATGGGTCGTCCTCCTCTTGGAGGATGACGGGCGGCGCGTTCAGCACGTCCTCTGGCGAGGCCCGCACCAGCTGAATTACGCCCGCCGAGTGCTCTGAGACCAGGCTCGTGTAGAGGTCCTGACAGGCGAATACCATGGTGAGGCCGTACTTCTCCGCTATCTGCCTAAGTGCCTGTGATACCCGTCGGAGGTTCGGCGCGTCCAGGTTGTTGCCGGACTCGTCGAGAATGAGCATCCGCCCGCGTGGAGCCGTCGCGGACACGAGCGCCGAGGTGGCGAGCAGCAGGTGCAAGATGATCAGCTCAGCGGTGTTCGGCGGGTTGTGGTAGTCGACGGGCTTGCGGCCTGTCGGTAGCCACTGCGGGAACACCTCCCAGCGCAGCCACTGGTGGGCGTCGTGGACGTCGGTGTGCCGGGCGCGCAGGGCGACCTGGTCGCGGCCCACCGCGTCTAGCAAGTCCCGGAGCGCCCTCTCCGTGTTCTGGAACATCTGATCGATGGTGTGGACGTGCAGTCGCTGCGCCTCTTGGAGCAGTAGCAGCGTGTCGTTGGCCTTGCGTTCGGCCGCCGCCATCTTTGCCGTCTGATCAATACGACCCTGGAGGATCTCGTCCTCCCGGATCTCGTCGTCTGAGCCGTTCCAGTCGAGCCATGACCGCAGCGGGCGCTCGACTAGGTCGAACGGCCGGGCACCGTCCTCGGCGGCCATAGTGACGTCGCACCAGTCGTGGAATTCCCGTAGTTCCTTGTTGAGCCGCATGTGGTGTGTCTCACTTGCTGTCCCTCCGGGCGGGCCCAAGGCAGGCCAGGGCCGTGCCTCGACCTCGGCCAGACCAGGCTCTGGTTTCGCCTGCCCCGCGAGAACCTCCTCGATGGCCTTGCGAAGAAGTCTGCGGGCCGCGTGGAAGCGGTCCTGCATCGTGGCCTGGTCGAGGATCGTCCCGCTTCGGGCGAGCGCCGTCTCTACGGCGGCCAGGTCGGCCAGGCCAGCGACCTGATGGAGCGACTCGGCTGCATCCCGCTTCTTAAGCGCCTTCTCGCGGGCACTGGCCGCAGCTAGCGCCAGTTGCGTCAGTCCTTGCGGACTGCCTGGGGCGGATGAGCCATGCTGGAGAACCGTCAGAGCGTCTTGCATCTCCTTGCGGCACTGGATCGCGTTCGCGCATGCCGCATCCGCCGAGGCAAATTCCTGTCGGGTCTTCTCCTCTTTATCCCGGGCGGCCACGATGCGCTCCGGAAAACTCGCGGCCTCCCGTTTGGCCTCGCCCAGCGTGACTTGCAAGGTGGCGATGTCTGCGGCGGCCCTTGCCGCTATCAGGAGGTCCTCGGCCCTTGTGACGGCCCGTTTCGCGCTCGCATGCCGCTTCTCCTGTAGCCCCAGGCTCTCGCGTAGGCGGTCAGCTTTGGAGCGGGCCGCGGCGATTGCCGCCTCCAGGTCGGTCAGCGGCGGGTCGTATCCACCGCCGATTGCCAGTCCGAGCTCGCGATCCTCGATCCAGCCGTCTGTGGCCTCCGGCATCCGTTCCTCAAGGCAGCGCAGCAGGTCACCGAGGGCTCCGATGTCTCCAGGACAGCCCTTTGCAATGGAGGCGACGGGGCCATCGCAGACGATGACCGGTGTCCCGGGGTGGGCAGCGAGGATCGTGTGCGCCCTGGCTGCATCGGCTAGGGAGATGACAATGGTGCGGTCATAGGGGCTCAAACGCCCTTCCCAGGCTGGGCGGCCGGATTCTGGCAGGGTGACCAGGTCGAGGAGTGGCGCGGTGTCGATGCCTGCCGCGCGTAGCGCTGCCACGGCCCGGCCGGCCGGGCCACCGATACCCTCCAGCAGGCTGGTGAGGGAGTCCCGCGCGCTCGCATGCTCCCGCTGCGCGGCGTCATGGTCGTTTTGTGCTGCTTGGAGGGCGTCCTTTGCTTCGCCGACCGCCGTCTCCGCGGCGGCGACTGTCATCCCGAGCGCCAGCTTTGCCTTGGGTGCCAGCGCCGAGATCTGGTTCTCCAGCGTCGTTATCTCGTGCTTGTTCTCTCCTTGCTCTCGCGTCACCTTTTCCTTCTCTTCGATAGCCGTGTCCTTCCGGCGCTTCGCAGCATCGCGCTCTCGTAGTAGCTCCTCTCTGGAAGGCAGCTTGCGGAGCTCTTCTTTCTTCGCGGCGATGGTGCTTTTCAGCTCCGTGACCTGCGAATCGAGTGCTTCGGCACCGTTATGCAGCGCTTGAGCCTCGTGGTGTTCCAGCAGGTAGAGCAGTGTGAGGTAGCTCTCCCATGCCTCGGACGCCTCTATGCTCAGCCGTCGGGCCTCCTTCCTGCGGGCGATTTGCGCGAGCTCCGCCTCTTCGCGCAGGTGCTGCTGCTGGTAGGCATTTTTTTGGGCATCGAGTGATAGCTGGTTCTCCTGCATCGCCAGCCGTTGTTCCTTCTCGGCATCCAGCGCGTGCCGCTTCCCGGCCAGCGTGATGATATGACTGGCGAGGTCCGCCGGACGGAAGGACCGCTGCCCGAGGGCCAGCAGGCCACGATCCTGATTCTCCTCGCTGCCCCGTGCCCGGATGGAGGCGAGGCAGCGAGGCACGTCGCCGTAGAGCCAGGCTGCGTACTCGGTGACGGACAAGGTGCCGTTGACCCGCAGGTCCTTCCAGCGGACATCGGCGTCCTCTATTCGGGCCGCCTCGCTGGCCCCTTCGGCGAGGTGGACCCCGTCGGCCCACCGCACCTGCACGTAGGGGCTGGAATGGCGCTCGATCAGCAGCCACACGCTGACGGGATCCGCCGGCTTCGCGTTGCAGAAGACACCGACGATGTACCCGTGCGACGCGCTCTTGATCCTCGAGTCGGTGACGCGGGCACGGTCATGGTCGAATAGCAGTCGGGCCGCACTGGGGCCAGTGCCGCTACCGCCGCTCCACTGCGGATCGCCGAGCAGCAGCGAGAGCGCACCCAGCAGGACGGTCTTGCCCGCGCCGTTGGACCCGGCCTCCGGTCCCCGGCCACTCACCACCCACAGGCCCTGCGCGGGCATCAGCATCACCTGGCTGGGATGACGGCAGATCCGGATCAGCTGCAGTGCACGCAGCGACCGGTCTCCGACCATGCCGGGCGCATTAACATCCAGCGGCAGCGCTAGCGCGGTCATCATGCCTCCATGCCGAAACTGGCCGCTTGGCGGGACTGGCGTATCTCCTCGGCCCACGTGTGGTCTGGCCGCATGAGCAGCACGAGGTTCTGGTCCAGCCACGTGCGCTGGGACGAGGTGAGCCGCTTGAGCGCCGGCCCTGGCCGGTTGTCCACGGTGATGAGTTGGCGGGCGCGGAGCCGGGCCAAGCCCTCTCGACGGGACTCGCCCTGGATGGCATCGCGCCCGGTGCTGCCCTCATAGGCATCGAGCTGCTCCGCCACTGGCCGCAGGCTCTCGCCGAGGACGCGCCCGAGGATCTCCCAATGCAGGTAGATCAGGGTCAGGAGCGCGAGGTCGTCCTCCTGGAGACCGGAGGGGTCGCGGGCTAGGTCTCTGGCTGCCTCGTCCGACCATGTGCTGAGATACCCCGTGACCGCGGACCTGGCCTCGTCCATCACCGGGAGCAGCTGGCGACCCAGCCCTTGAAGGCGGTGGGTGACCAGTTGCCGGAGGTGGGCGTCCGCGAGCGCTGGCCAGTCCCGCGGCCGGAGTGGCCCGTCGGCTGCCTCAAGGGCGCGTACTGCGGCGAGGACCTCCTCCTCGTCGGTGACCTCGTCACCCAAGTCGGGTCCCGGACCATGTCGGGTGCTCCCAGAGCTGCCGGGCGGCGTGCGCCATGACTTCACGGGTGGGCATGTCCCATGCCTGCATGACAGGACCTGGAGCCCAGCCCTCGTTATGAGGAGCGAGGAGTCCCGCTTGGGGAAGTTCCTGGCGGAGCGCGGGGATCGCCCAGCTCTCCCCGTCTCTGGAGGTCAGGAGGCGGATGGCGTCCAGCACCCACGCCTGCGTCACGTCGGTCCGGCTGGCCTGCGGGTCGGCCAGAAGGGCATAGGCGACCACAAGGGTCTTGGTCGCCTTACGGGACAGCGCCCGGCGCGCGAGCCGGGGCGGGCTAGTGCTCTCGGCTGGCTCGGCTCCCCGCCACGTCAGCACCGCGAGTGTCGGGGTCCCGTCCTCCCCGCCGACGAGGGCGACCTGTCGTCCCGCCTGGGCTGCCCGATCTTCCGCCTGCGCGAGGGGCAGGGTGCCGGCGGGCAGCCAGCCGGACTGGCGGAGCCGGGCAAGTGAAAGCGCCACCGTGTCGTCCCGCGACGTCACTACTGGCCTCCATCCGTGAGCGCGCCGTCCGCCACGAGATCCTGCAAGGGGTCAGGGACCCGCCGCAGGATCACGGCAGTGGCCACGCGCATGCTGGTCCCGGTCTCCCGCAGGGCCAGGTGCCCGGGATACGACAGCGCGTAGCTGGCATCTAGCCCCGCGAGGACGGTCAGGTCAGCGAGGATAACTGCGGGGAAGGGCCACGGCCGGACCAGGAATTCCTCCGTCAGGTCCCGTTCGTCCGCCCCTTCCAGCAGGTGCTCTGCCAGCATGCGCAGCTCCTCCAGCGGGTCGACGGTGGAGGCTGTTTCCGCGTCGTGCACGCCTGCCTCCGGGACAGGTGCGTCCGCAGGGCGGAATGTCAGCTCCGAGACGGCTGTCAGCACCCTCTCCGGGCTGACCCAGACGGGAGCCTCGTCGAAGGCGATGCCGCCCCACAGGGCGGCCAGCCGGACCGGGGTGGCGGAGCGCATTACCTCGTGTACCTCATCGCCACGCACCCAGTGTCCCCGCGTCCCCGGAGTGGTGCTGAGCAGCTTCAGCAAGCGCTGCTGCTGGGCGATGTACCAGTCACAGGCGATGGAGAGCCGGTCCAGGTCATCGGCCAGCTCGCTGGGGAACGACTTGGCGACGGTCTCGCGCAGCCCCGCGATCCTGTTCACCACTTCCCGGTCATCGCAGTCCCGGGCGTACTCGATCATCTCAGCCGTCTTGCGGTCATCGACAATACGGCGGAGTTGGCTGGCGAAGGTAGACAGCACACGGCGCAGCTCAGCGAGGTCGGCCCGGACGTCATCCGCGGTGGCGTCCGGGGCCTGAGCGCGCGCCTGCGCACGGCTGAGCAATTCCAACAAGGCACGCTGCCCGAACATCGACGAGATCCAGGGGACGAGGACCAGGCTGAGCGCCCCGGGCAGGGTGAGCCGCACGTCCTGCTCGTTCAGCACGTCCCTGTCCTTCTCAACCGACCCCGCCCCCATGAGAGCGCGGAGGCGGCTCTCCAGCAGAGGCCGGGCATAATGACCCTCGAGCCGCTCGAAGAGCTTCCTGGTCGGTACGGCCTCCCCACGCGGAGAGAGGTCGGCGAGAACTCGGCAGAGGTCGATGGTGGCGGCTATCTCCGTATCGGAGCAGTCCAGGGCGGAGGCTTCCTTGAGGGTGATCCCCAAGACCGCCGCGGCATGGGCCGCCCGGCCGCTCTGAAAGGGATAGCGTGACCGGGGAAGCGGAGCCGGGCCGCTGCCGGAATCGGATGTCACAGATCGACGGTAACCTAAACCAGGTAGAAGGTCACCCGTCGTCATAATCCTGTGGATAACTGTTCTCCGCCCTTCTTTGAGGTGCGTAATGTTGCGAATCGGGATGGCTGGGGCGCGAGTGGCTTCCGACTACCGGACGGCCGGGTAGGCGTTATCAATTTGAATAAGATCTAGATTGTTCACGATGGCGCAGGAAACAGTTATCGGTTCGGAGCCCGTCGGCGTTCCGGATCTGCCGGAGGACCTGGACGCGTTCCCCGTTTACCGGGTCACCATGGACGCCGACGGCCATGAGACCGGCCGCAGGATCATCCGCCTGGAGGTGCGGGGCGCGGTCGCCAGTCGCACCGCAGGCTGGCGGGACGCGCTGGAAGCTCTGGACGCCCGAGATCGTCAGTGGCTCCTGAAGAACGAGGCAGGGAAGGCGAAAGGCATCACCGAGCGGCTCGGTCGACGGGGTATCGGGCTGCTCTACCAATGGTGCGCGTCGGGAATCGTGACATTCCAGGCCGGGGCAGTGGCCCCGTCCGGCAGGGGACACGGGACACTAGTCAGCTGGCGGCTCGCCGACCCGGCACTCGACCATGCCCGCCAGGCAGCGGGCGAGAGGCAGATCCTCCGGGCCACCCAGGAAGGAGAGGCACGCAGCCTCGCCGCCGAACTCGCTCCCTATCCAGCCGCCCGGCAACTCGTGGCCATCCTCGATACCCAGGGCGATCGCTCCTACCAGGGCCACGCTATCGAGGTCGCCCGCGGCCTCCTCGCCAGCGGCACTTTGCGTGCTGGGGATGTGCGCGCGCCTTGGTTCCTCATGCCCTGGCTCGCACGAGGGAAGAAGGCGGACTACGCCATGGACCGACAGCCGATTGACGAAGGCGGCCAAGGAGCGGTGTATCCCGCGGCGCACAAGCCCACCCGCATCCCGGTCGCGCTAAAGCGACTCCGCTTCCGTGACGAGGACTCCGTGCACCGCATGGGCCGCGAGATCAGCGCCGGCGGGCGCTTTGGAAGCCACCCAAACGTCATGCCGGTGCTGGACGCCGACCCGGACGGGCAGTGGTTTACTATGCCGCTCGCGAATGGTAACGCCGCCAGCCATGCGGACCGCCTTCGGGAGACGGGGACACTCCTGGACCTCGTCGAGGCAGTCTGCGAGGGATTGCGCCGCCCTCACGCGGAAGACTGGATCCACCGGGACATCAAGCCGGCGAACATCCTGTTCCTGGAAGGCCAGTGGGTCGTCGGGGACTGGGGACTGGGACGGCGTCCCCGAGGGCAGAGCAGCGGCCCGCGTCGCACGCGGACCGGCACCGGCTTCGGGACCGAAGGCTTCGCCGCGCCAGAGTTGTCCGGCGACGCACACAACTCGACGCCCGCCACCGACATCTACAGCATCGGACAGCTCATTGGCGCCATCCTGACCGGGCGCCGCCCGCAGGCGAACATCCCGCTGCTCCCAGAGTCCGGCCCCTGGCGGGCCGTCGCAGCCGAGGCGACACGCCATGACCCGGCCGACAGGCCGCAGGACGTGGATGAGTTCCTTCGTCTCCTCAAGGACCTCCGGTAGCTGATGCCCGCATCGCATCAGGGCACCCGATTCTGTCAGGCAGAGAATCTGACCTGCCCCGGCCCGAAAGGACTTGGCCACCGATGAAGCGCATCGCGCTAGAGCCGTACTTCCTGCACCAGGACCAAGTCCAGTCCCTTCTCGGGGATCAGCGGACTGGATCCGCGCGGGCGCGTGCGGCATGCAGGAGCGACCCCGAGGCAGCATTGCCCTACGTGCTCGCTGCGGAGCTGGCCGAGGCGCTCCCGACGCTAGGGATCAGCGAGCTGGCGAGAGGCGTCCTGGAGCAGGATCTGCACGTGGGGCGAGTTGTTGGAGCGGAGCTGGAATTCACCTTCCGGCGGGCCAAAGATGGCGACGCACCCGGCGTCAAGCCCGTCAGCTTCACGGCGGTGCTCGACACAGGCAAGCGGCTCCGTGTCACCGGCAGCTTCAACTCGGCACGGACGGCGAGCTCGTCCGCGATCGGCAGCCTCACCGGGAACAGACGGGCCTACATGATCGGAACGGTCACCGACCACAGCGCGGCAGGGATCGAGCTCAGGCCCGCCTTCATCGGGATCCGGTCATTTCTCGATGACGATCCCGCCACCGGACGTGTGGCGCCGGGACTGCGGGTGTATCCCAGCGAGATCGGCCAGTTCAACGGGATTGACTTTGGCGGACTCGTCGCTGAGGCCGACCTCATGGCGATTCGGCGGGTCCCGGAGGAAACGGTGAAGAACGCCTTCGCCAGGCTGATCGGCGAGTCCTACGTGCCCAAGGACTGGGGCGGCGAGCGCTCCGACCTCTATACCTCACGGGTGATCGTCCGCGGGCACCAGGTATCGGCCGCGTGGCTGTTCAAGGGCCGCGGCCACCCGTATCCCATGACCGTCAAGGCGCTCGGCAAGCCAGGCGACCAGATCGGCCGGCTGTTCAGCGAGCCAGCGGAACTGCTTGTACTTCAACACTGCCACCAGATCACGACAGCCGTCGTCAACATGATGGACGCGTACGCCCACGACCTGCGCAATCCACGCACATACACGATCATCGACGGAGCTGATACCAGCCGCATTCTGAAGTCGCAGGGGCTGCTCTAAAAAAAGTCAGCCCGAGGGCCGGAGGCTGGTTGAAACCGGTCGAATTCGACCTCAGTGACGGGTCCCGGGGTTCATGCTGCGTGTCGGCCCCCGCTGCTTCTAGTTCTCCTCGTTTCCTGGTAGGCAGCGTCGAGGGCGTCGCGGGCGCGGTCGAAGGAGCTGGGCACGAGGTGACCGTAGATCTGGTAGGTGACCTCGATGCTCTTGTGGCCGAGCCAGCGGGACACCTCGGTGATCGGGATGCCTTCCGCCAGGGCGGTGGAGGCGTAGAGGTGGCGCAGTGAGTGGGGGATGAACTCGGGCGGCAAGCCCGCTCTGGCGGCGGCTCGCTGGAAGTCTTCCTGGTAGCTGCGGCGGATGACCAGCTTGTACTTGCGGCCCTGGAACAGGTACCCGTCGGTGTGGTGCCGTGCTCGGCCATGTGCTTGTCGATCGCCTCGCTGACGTACTGCGGCAGCGGGATGTCGCGGAACTCCCCGGCCTGGCGGAACTTCAGTGGCCGTAGCTGCGCGGCGGGGTTGACCTGCTCCTTCACCCGCAGGGTCTTGCCATGGTTGGTCCGGCAGCGCAGGTTGACGGCGAGGGCCTCGCCGATCCGCAGCCCGCAGCCGTGCATGAGCCAGACGGTGGCGGCCCAGTCCGGCGGGAGCCCGGCGGCCACCGCTTGGACCTGCGCGTATGCGGGGATGATGAAGTCGGCGCAGACCACGACCCCCGGCAGTTGGACGCCGGTGCACGGGGATTCGGCGAGCTTCTTGTCCTGGACGGCTTCGGCGAGCACCGCGCTGATGACCAGGTGGGCGCAGCCGATCCGGCTGGCACTGAGCCCTTTGCGGTGCATGCCGGCGATGAGGGCCTTGATGTCCTCGCGGCGGATGACGCCGATCGGCTTGCCGCCGATCGCGGGGTCGATGTGGGCGCGCAGCACCGACCGGTAGGTCGCGATGCTGCTGTCCGCGCCCAGGTGCTGGTCCAGCCAGGTTTCGGCCTCGGCGCGGAAGAGTGCCTGCCCGGCCTTGGGGTCGACGAATACGTGGGCGCGCTTGTCGTGCTCGACCTTGAGCGCGAAGTCCTCGGCGTCGCGCCGGCCATCGCCGAAGGACTGTTCGCGCTGGCGGCTGGACCGGCCTCCAGCGGTGCGGTAGCGGACCACCCACTGGTGCAGGCACCTCTCCCACTGGTCTTCGGGGCACGGGCAGCGCTTGAAGATTTTGGCCACGGCGGTTATACCTCCCGGGACTGGAGCCATTCCTCCACGTGCCGCTCGCGGAACCGCAGGTACCGGCCGACCCGGTAGCCGCGCAGGCCCCATTGCCGCCAGCAGCCGTAGACGGTCTTCTTCGGCACGCCCAGATAGGCAGCCAGCTCCTCAACCGACAGGAGCCGGTTCGAGCCGCCCACGGGAGCCGCGTGCCGGGCAGCCCGGTACCGGACCGATGCACGCTCGGCTCCGGGGGGGTGGTCAAGCTCGCGGCGGTCTGCCCCGTCGGCGGTCACGGCAGCCTCCGGCCGACCCGCCTGCGCAAGGGGCAGGCGCTAGCGGCATGGCCGTCCGTGGCGGTGCGGGCCGGGGGGCGAGGGTCCCGGGCGGTGGCCTGCGGCGCCGTGCTGCTTCCTGTTCGGTGCCCGGCCCGTGCGGGGGCCAGGGGGCAGGACGGGCTGGCCTGGCGCCCGGGACCGGCGCCATCCAGCGCCCACTGCGCCTGGCACGTCAAGTCGATGGCGGGCGGTTGCCCGGCGGCGCAGCGTGCGGCGGTGTGCCCGGTGGCCGCCGACGGGACGGTCGGGCCGGGTGTCGCTGACGGCGGGGAGGCCGCTGTACGCCCCGGACGGCGCACACGGGCGCGGTCCGCGCCCCTGTGCGGGTGACACGCCGACCGCCGGGTTGCTGGCCGCCGTGAGCGGCTGCTCGGGCCGCAAGGCAGGGCGCGGCACCCGGGGGGCGCCGCTGCTGGCTGTCCAGGCGGGGGGACCAGGAACCGGGACGGCGCAAAGCGGAACGAGATGTGGGGGTATGACGGTGCGTTCATGAGGCTCTGGGTCCCGCGTGCCGCGCGAACCGCTGACATCTAAGAAACCGGGTTTCCGGGCCTGGCATTCACGCCGCAGCCGTAATTAACGCCTGTGAGAAGACACACAGCCGGCGACTGCGGGGCTGCGGCAGGCTCCCGCGCATTTCGTCACGCACCGCGGCCTCGATCACCGTCCGCCCTCGCGCCTTTCCCCCGGCGCCGTCCCGCGCCTCCCTCCCCGCACACCTGCTCCTGCCTGGCCGCATGCCCGTACCACCCGATGAGCACACGCCTCCGCGCGAGGCAGGGTCATTACCCGCCACTGTACGGCTGCCTCGCCACAGGCAGGAAATCACCGGCTGACGTACCGGCCCGCACGCGCGCCGCGCCATCGATAATTGTTTTACGAGCTATGCACGTATACAGTCTGGGAGTCCACAAGAAGGTCTATTACCGCCACGCCCTGCACATTCCCCGCCGCCACGGGGTTCCACTCTAAACGGAATACGGAATAGAGTACGGATTAGCTGGCGGAACAGAATGGCGACTGGTCTTCGCCAGCCGCGCCGGGCGAGGCGATGCCCTGCCAGCCCGACGGAGTACATGGTCACCTCAGTCCTTCGCTGTCAGTCACGCTCTGCGCCGTGTGGCCAGATCACACGTACCGACGTGCCGTGCTCGCGGGCGTACGCCACCACGTCGGCGGTTCCGCCGTAACCCCGGGCGGGCTGACCGTCCCAGACTGCGAACAGCTCATCGGCCCGGTCGATCATGGCCTTGCTGGCTTCCATGTGGGATTCAGAGCTTGACTCGGTGAACGGCATGCGGCACACGGCTGCGGCCTCGGCGAGCAGCCTGTCATATTCAGGCTGTGCTTCGGCCGGGAGCCCGGCGCGGTACCGGGCGGCGGGAATGACTACTTCGAGCTTGCCGCCGACGTCGGTGACCGCGCGGGCGAATATCTGGTCCGCGCCGTCCGCGAGACAGGAGATGCCAGCCACCTCCGGCGCGTGCTCGGCCAGAGCGGCCCGGATCGCCTTGTCCACCAGGCCTGCTGTGGGGCCGGGCAGGCTGCGGTGTCCGGAAAAGGCGATGCGGTGCATGCGGGCCGTCACTGCAAGGCCGTCCGGAGCTGGTCGTCGAACTCGCGGACGTAGCTGGTCGCCCGCCCGGAGTACTCGCGGCGGAAACGCCGCGCTCGCTCCATGACGCGCTCGGATGAGTAGGCGACGCCCACCCCGAGCGCCTCGCAGGCCAGCCGGAACGCCTCATCGACCCGGTCGCTGTCCCGCCTGGCCGTGCCGTCCTGGCACGCTGCGGTGGCTACGTCGAGCATGACGACCGCGCGCTGCTTGGGGGCAGGCTGGGCGGCCGACAAGGACTCGGTGAACGCGGCTAGGGCGTCGGCCGGGCGGGTGAGCCGGACGGCGACCAGCGCCCGGTATCCGGCGAGCTTGGCGTGATCGAACGGGAACACCCACGGCCACGGCGGCGGTTCTGACCGCCGGTCCTCGTCGATGGTCT
>Ga0335073_10009448_pt1 | contig 13688 bp, 8 predicted proteins | sample Lox_Sample_22_FD_207093 | JGI IMG/M metagenome (GOLD analysis project Ga0335073, IMG submission 207093) | Soil microbial communities from Loxahatchee National Wildlife Refuge, Florida, United States - Lox_Sample_2.2 | ecosystem: Environmental > Terrestrial > Soil > Wetlands | place: USA: Florida... | reverse complement strand
AAAAATCGCAGATCAGGATGCCGACTCCCTAGTGAGCAGGAGGAAGGCAAAACGGCAGTCGCGTTATTTGCGAGTGACTGTCCGGTCCTGCGTAGTCGTGAGAGCCCGCGCACGCTGAGAAACAACATGCACGAGAACCGGGAGATCTCCAGTGCGCCTTCATCAACTGATGAAGGCCGGTCCGCGAAGGCTTCAAGCCGAACGGCGGACATGCACGTGCTGGAGAAGTCGGACTGTGCCGTAGTACCTGTGAACCTGCCGAACAAAGCAGCGATAGCTGCGGCGGAGGCGGGGGAGGGAAGGGCGCAGATGAAGGAGAACATCGGTCAGCCACGCATGCTCCCGACACAAAGCGGGAACCGCATGTCCCAGGGACTGGACGGTGTGCGAAAAGCAGCAAAGGAAAGGAAACAGGAACGGTTCACCTCCTTGCTCCACCACGTCAACACCACGCTGCTGCGTGATAGCTTCTACGCTCTCAAGCGCCAGGCTTCGCCGGGAGTTGATGGTGTCCGTTGGCAGGAGTATGAATCTGGGCTGGAAGGTCGCCTCGTTGATCTCCAAAGCCGGGTTCACCGTGGAACGTACCGGGCGCAGCCTTCAAGGCGAGTCTATATACCGAAGGCCGATGGGCGGCAACGTCCGTTGGGCGTCGCGGCATTGGAAGACAAAATCGTCCAGCAGGCCGTGGTGACGATCCTCAATCAGATTTATGAGGTCGACTTCAAGGGCTTCTCCTACGGGTTCCGTCCGGGCCGCAGTCCTCATCAAGCGCTCGATGCGTTGGTGGTCGGACTGGAGCGGCAGAAGGTGAACTGGGTGCTCGATGCGGACATCCGTGGCTTCTTCGATAACATGAGTCACGAGTGGACGGCTAAGTTCATCGAGCATAGGGTGGCCGATCGCCGAATACTTCGCCTGATCCGGAAATGGCTCAAGGCGGGGGTGTCGGAGGACGGCCAGTGGTCGGAAACGAAGCAGGGTACGCCGCAAGGAGCAGTGGTCTCACCGCTGCTCGCGAACGTGTACCTCCACTACGTGTTCGATCTATGGGCGGATGCCTGGCGCAGGAAAGTGGCAAGGGGCGATGTCATCATCGTTCGCTACGCCGACGATCTTGTGATGGGCTTCCAGCATCGAGCCGAAGCAGTGCGGTTCCTTGAAGAGTTTAAGGAACGGCTGGCGAAGTTCGGCTTGGAACTTCACCCGGAAAAGACCCGGCTGATCGAGTTCGGGCGTTTTGCAGCTCACAAACGGAAACAGTGGGATAAAGGCAAACCAGAGACCTTCACGTTCTTGGGCTTCACCCACTACTGCGGGCGACGCCACAAGACCGACACCTTCACCGTCTGGCGAATTACTGCGAAACAGCGAATGGTTGCGAAGCTCAAGGCCATTAAGGTTGAGCTTCTCCGCCGGAAGCATGATCGCATCAGTCAGGTTGGTGCATGGCTTCGGAAGGTGGTCACTGGCTACTACCAATACCATGCTGTTCCCGGAAATATCGGTCAGTTGCGCACCTTCAGACAGCGCATCAATCGGCTCTGGCGAAACGTTCTGGTTCGTCGCAGCCAACGCGCAAAGAAGAAGTGGGAGTCGCTGACTTCGGTCTTCGACAGGTGGATACCCATACCCCGAATCCTGCATCCTTATCCTCACGCCCGCTTCAACGCCACTCATCCTTCATAAGAGCCGTATGCGTAGACGCGCACGTACGGATCCGTCCGGGGGGCGCTCAGTGATGAGCGTCCCTACCGGGACCATTGACGGCCGGACGAAGCAATGCAGTTCTTTCGTATGTGTTGGCCACTACTCCGTTCTGAGAGCTCGGATCGGATCGATCGAAGCAGCACGGCGGGCGGGGATGAAACCTGCCACGGCGGCACAGAGCGCGAGAAGCAGAATTGCGCCTGAGAAGGCCCAGGGATTGTAGCCGCTCTCGTTGAAGAGAAGGCTGGTCATGAGATGACCTGTGAACAGGGCTGCGGGGACTCCGAAAGTGAGGCCGATGAGAACCTGCCAGAGCGCGCTGCGCAGGACGAGGGCAATGACACCCGAACGCGCCGCGCCGAGGGCCATGCGGATTCCGATTTCGCTGCTGCGTTGTACGACGAAGTATGACATCGTTCCGTAGAGACCGACGGAAGCGAGAATCAAAGCTAGACTGCCGAATAGGCTGGTGAGGCGCGCGAGGAGCCGATCCTGATTGAAGTTTCCCGCGATCTCGGTGTCGTAGGGACTGAAGCGAATAACGGTGAGATTGGGATCGATGGAGGCGAGGGTCTGGCGCGCGAGTGCTTCAACGTCCGAAGGGGTCTGCGCAAATTCGAGAATGATGAAGCTGACGAACATGGAGCTCTTCTCGCCGGCGTCTGCGTCCGGCTCCTTGAATCCTGCAAATTGCTGCGAGAGAGGGCGGAAGAAAAGCGGCCTGACTTCGCGGCGGGGATCAGTCATTTTGAAGTCGGCAAAGACGCCGACGATTTCATAAGCGCCTGAGTATTGCGCTTTGTTTACGCCAAAATGTTTTCCGACCGGGTCCTGATTGGGAAAGAAGTGGCGCGCGAATGCCTGATTAACGACGGCGACCTGCCGCGAGGAGGCGGTGTCCTGCGTGGAGAAATCGCGTCCACGCACGATGGGCACGCCGATGGAACTAAGGAAGTGGGTACTTGCGCGATCCCAGATGGAGAAGCATTTGCTGTTGGGGCCGGGTGCGGGGCCACCCTGCGGAATGACGCATGAACCCCACATATTGCCGCCAAGCGGAATGTAACGGACGAGGCTAACATCGCGCATGGCTGGCAGAGCTGAGAAGCGGTCTTCGATTTCGCGATAGAGAGCGGGTAGACGGTCGAGCGTGTAGCCAACGCCCTTGGGGTCGAACTGCAGGACGTAGCGATTTGAAGTGACGATGCCGAAGTCCTGATGCTCGAGGTTGCGCAATGAGGTGGTCATGAGAAATGCGCCTGCAAGCAGGACCACGGATAAGGCAACCTGCAAGACGACGAGGCCACGCTGGGGCAGTGAGGAACGGTCTTTGGTAGAGCGGTTTGAGCCACGAAGGGCATCCGCGGGTTTTGCGTGCGACGACATCCATGCAGGAGCAGTTCCGAAGATGATGCCGGTGAGGAGGGAAACGAGGATGGCGAATCCGAGGACGGTGAGCGAAGGCACGGCGGCGACCGGCATGTTTTTGGCACGCGGAAAGGCGAGCGTCAACATCATGTGCGAGCCGGCAAAGGCAAGGACGAGACCCGCGGCTCCGCCGATTAGGCTGAGTAGAACGCTTTCCGTGAGGACCTGGCGAATGATTCTGCGCCGTGCGGCTCCGAGGGCCATGCGCACCGCGACATCTGCGCGTCGCGCAGCGCAACGCGCGAGCAGCAGGTTGGCGACATTAGCGCACGCAATCAGAAGGACAACGGTTGAGAGCATCATGAGCAGACGCAAGCCGGTGCCGGTCTGCTGCTGGAGTTTCTGGATGCCGCCGCCTGCGGAGGTGAGAATGACGTGCTGGCGTGGAATGAGGGCGGCTCCGCCATGTTTGGTGAAGGTGGGTTGAACTGAGAGCCACTGCTGGAGGGCGGCACTGACCTTTGTTTGCACGGCGGTGACGTCGGCGCCAGGGCGCAGCCGGCCGAGTGGGTAGAGCCATAGCTCGTCGGATTGCTTTAGAGCGGAGTTTGCGCCTTCGAGCACGGGTTCAGTTGCGAGGGGTAACCAGGCGTCGGGCGGGTTTGAGATGACGCGATCGCCAAAGAAGCCGGGAGGCGCGACGCCAGCTACGACGAAGGGATGGAGCTGGACGTAAATTGTGGAGCCGACGATGTTGGGGTCAGCGGCGAAGTCGGTAGACCAGGACTTGTAGCTGAGAACAAGAGTTGGAGTCGCGCCGAGGACGTCGTCGTTCTGGTTAAAGAGGCGGCCAGCGAATGCGCCGATGCCGAGGGTGGTGAAGTAATTGCCGGAAACGAACTCGGTGCGCATTGGCCGGCCAGGAGCGTTGCCGACTCGAGCGATGTAGCCACCGCCGCCGGCCTGAACTGCGGCGAGTTGTTCGAACTCGGGGGCGGACTGTTTCAGATGAAGATAGAGATCTCCTGAGAAGAGATCGAAGTCGCCGTTGTCATTCTGGAAGTTGTTGTAGTAGCAGCAGTCGTCTTTGTCGCCGATGCGATAGAGAAGCGACGGGTCGTTGACGGGGAGTGAGCTGAGGAGAATGCCGTGGACGAGCGTGAAGATGGCGGTGTTTGCGCCGATGCCGAGAGCAAGCGTGATGACCACGGTGAGGGTGAAGCCGGGGGTTTTGCGGAGCTGGCGGAGGGCGTAGCGGATGTCGTACATGAGCAGTTCGAGGCGCAGCCATCCCCACTGGTCGTGGGTGATTTCGGCGACAAGGGGAACGTTTCCGAATTCGCGCATTGCGGAGGCGCGGGCATCGGCAGGAGATTCGCCGCGCTCGGTGCGGTCGGCGGTAGCCATTTTTAGATGAGTCTCGATCTCTTCAGCGAGATCGGATTTGCGCCGGAAGAATGGGAAGAGCCGCATGGGAAACCTCACTTTGCAGTCATGATTGCTTCAATGGTGGCGACCATCCTTCCCCAACGTTCATAATCGGAGGCCAATTGGGCTTTCCCCAGTTTCGTAATGGTGTAGTACTTTGCGCGTTGATTGCTCTCGCTTTTCTTCCATTCGGCTTTGACCCAGCCTTGCCGCTCCAATCGATGGAGAGCGGGATACAGAGATCCGGTCTCGACTTGCAGGATCTCGCCTGAGCTGGCCCGGATGGCCTGGCTGATTCCATAACCGTGCTGCTCGCCCCACTGGAGGGTTTTGAGGATGAGCATGTCGAGGGTTCCCTGAAGGATTTCGATCCGATTCTGATAGGAGTTGTTGGGCGCCATAGGCTGTAGACCATCTACATCAAAATGATGTAGACACTCTACTGCATTTATGCCGGAAATGCAATCTGTTTATTCAGCTTGGGGCTCTCAATTATTGACCCGCGCTGCAGATTGGCACGATATCTCCCGGTCACTTCGCCTGTGCGGTGTTCGGCAGGAGTACTGTGGCTGCGGAACTGACCACCAACAGACGCATTCAGGTCAAAGCACTCATCCAGCATTGTTTTGGCGACGTTTAGACGATTAGTATCCGAAAACGCCCTTCTCGTCAGCGAACGTATGACCGACGAGAAGCCGATTACCAACTAGCTTTACTGACGAAATGACCCAGCATTCTCCTTCGCCCATTGGCTGAGGCTAATGGGTCGCCGTCCGAGAATCCGCTCGACGTCGTGCGTCACCGCGGCCAGGCGACCTTGGCGAATAGCCCTCCACAACGTGACATGAGCCTCCGTTTCTTCCGGGGAGCCACTGATTTTTCCATAGCGCTCACGTGCTTCCTCATCCGATATTGCCTCATACCTCAATGGGCGTCTGATCACTTTCGCAATGATCGCAGTAGCCTCACCGAATGTGAGAGAGTCGGGTCCGGTGATAGGGATTGCCTGACCTAAGTATCTATCGGTGACCAACGCCTCGACCGATACTGCGGCTATATCCTCTGAATGAATAAAGGGCCTGCGGCCATCCGCCGTCGATGATCTGACGACTTGTTCCGTCTTGATGGAATGTGCCCATGCAAGCAGGTTTGACATGAAGCCCGTGGGGCGTACAAAAGTGAATGGCACGGATGACGCCCGGATCGCAGCCTCCCCTTCCTCATGCCAAGCCCCTATCGCCAGACCGTGCTCTACATCGAGCGACGATAGCTTAACGATCTTTTTCACACCCATCTCTTTGGAGAGAGAAGCTGCTGCCTCATCTCGCTCAGGGATCTCAGGGCCAACGTTGACGAGAAAGAGCGTGTCGATTCCCTGAAGCGCCTTTCGGAACGTAATAGGTTCGGCAAGGTCTCCGACTGAGACGTCGACTCTGTCCCCGAACAAGAGACGTGCTTTCGCTTCGTTGCGTGCAAGAACACGTGGGCGAACACCACGCTTAAGTAAATGTTGAGCGATGCGCGAGCCTACATCCCCCGTTGCGCCAGTAATTAAGTGTGTCATCTTTCGCGAGTCATGCTGCTCAATTCAGGAGCTCGTCTTATGGAACAAGCGTAAGTGTGCTAGAGGGTTTGTCTACTCGCATTGGCAATATGCGCTCCATTCGGTCCTGACCAGCGTTTGCGGCCTAAATTAAAAAAAAGCTCACATTTTCGATTACACTCACGCAATGAAACGAGACATCAGGAGACGCTCCGTCCGTCGCGTGCCAACACAGGAGCGGGCACAAGTAACTGTCGAGGCCATGCTCGATGCCGTCATCAAGCTGCTTAAGCGCAAAGGCGCTTCTTCGATCACGACCAATCGCATAGCTGAAACTGCCGGGGTCAGCATCGGGTCTGTGTATCAATATTTTCCGAACAAGAGGGCGATTTTCATCGCGCTCCATGAGCGTCACATCAGCCAGGTGGACGGCGTACTCGAACGATGTTTGGCGGACGGGACCGACGCGACGCTCGAAGAGTTTATCGCTTCGCTGCTGCTTGGCATGATTCAACTTCACGATGCTGACCCAGAGTTGTCAGAGTTGCTGCAGATAGAGGTGCCGCACCGCGCTGAGGGCACGCCTAGCTTGTCCGTTCGGCTCTACAAACCATTGCGTAGGGTGCTCGCCTCGCGCTCAGGGAAATTAGCCCGCGCTGGCAATCTGGATATGCAGGCCTTTTTCCTGAGCAACATGGTTGAGGCGTTCGGCCACGCGATCGTCCTTCGAAGACCGGCCGGGTTGTCCCTTGCAAGAGCCCAAGCGGAAACGCTTCGAGCGATCCTGGCATATCTGCAGAGTTGAGCTCACGCTGGACCAATTCGCGCATAGGTCCTGAGAAACGCCCATGTAGCTAACAACCGCTACTCGCCACAAGCCGACTTTTCGTTATGGATCAGTCTTGCTGAGTGAGTTGGTGATTTAGCAACAAAGCCAGAAACTCTCGCGACGACGTGAGGGCCGACACACCAGGGCCGCCTGTTCATTCGTTGCGGAGAGCCAGGAGGGGATCGACGGATGCGGCGCGAAATGCCGGGCGGCCGGCGGCGAAGATCGCGACGATCAGCAAGGCTGCTGCGGCAACGGAGAGCTCCACTGCGCCGTAAGCCGTAACGCCGTAGAACATCCCCTGGGCAAGATGGATTGCGGCTGCCGCAGCCGCAATGCCGATGAAAATGCCAGCGATGGCAAGGGCGCAGGCGTGGCCGAGAACAGAGCGCAGGACTCGCGCGCGGTCTGCCCCGAGCGCCATGCGAATGCCGATGTCATGGGTTCGGCGCGCGATGGATTGCGACAGGAGGCCGTAGAGACCGACGAGGGCCAGGGTTAATGCCAGCCCTGCAAACCCCGCCAGAAGAATGGTGCGGAAGCGTGGCTGCGACAATGCGGCTGCCTGTTCTGTGCGCAGGCCGTCGATGTTACTCAAGACAAGATTGGTATCGAGGGCGGAGAGCCGCTGCTGCACGTCTGCGACCAGAGCCGTGGGGCTGCCGCTGACTGTGATCATGAGTGAGAGCGATGGCGGCGAGGATTGCGCGAGGGGTCGGTAGAGAGCGGGCTGTTCGACGTAGCCCATCTCCTGAAAAACGGTGGTGGTCTTGACGTCGGCGACAACTCCAACGATGGTCAGCCAGGGATTAACAGGATTACCGGCGCGACCAAGCTTGATGGCATGCTGCAATGAATCTGCGCCAGTGAAAAACTGCCGGGCAAGAGCTTGATTGACGATGGCTACCGGTTGCGTGTCTTTCCGGTCGCGGGCGTCGAATACCCTTCCGCGTAGGAGGGGAATGCCGAGAGTCGAGAACCCTGAAGCGCCGATGTCCTGGGTGGCGACATTGAACGACTGACTCTCAACCTGTCCTGCAACCGATAGCTGATTCATGCCGCGCGGAACATAGTCGGAGCCAAGGGTTACCGACAGGACACCGGGGATCGCAGTCAGTTGAGATTGCAAGCGGTCTGCGAATTGAGTGCGCGCGGTGGGGCTCCCGTAAGTGTCTTGAGGAAGATCGATCCGCGCTGTGAAGAGGTGATCGGTGCGATAGCCGAGATTTTCACTGGTGAGCCGCCAAAGGCTTTCCGAGACAAGAACCGCGCCCGCGAGAAGCACCATGGATAGGGTGACCTGCATTACGACAAGCGAGGAGGTGGCGCGGATGGACGCGGCAGCCACGCTGGGTGCACAGGATTTCAGGGCCGTATTGGGATCGACGCGCATTCCGCGCCATGCGGGGAAGAGCGCGAAGATGATCGAGGAGACGACCCCACAGACTGCGGAGAACAGAAGTACGCGCCAGTCGATGGAGAGGCCGGCGCCGGGAGGCAATTCGGTGGGGTTGGCCGCGCGGAACCATTGAATGAGGAGGCCAGCGAGCGCCAGGCCGGCGACGGATCCCAGGAGGCCAAGCAGGAGGGACTCTGTCAATGCCTGGAAGACGATGCGTCGGGAGGTTGCGCCGATGGCGACGCGCACGGCGAGTTCGCGGCTGCGGGCGGTGGAGCGTCCGAGCAGAAGACTGCCCACGTTGAGCGCGGCCGTCAAGAGGATGAGGGACGACGCAGTGAGGAGAAGCCACAGGCCCTTACGGAGATTGCGACCGGCGAGCCAGGTGAAGTTCGATTGCAGGTCGAGAACGTCGGGAGTGAGGGTGCGCATGATTTTGAGGTCGGGGGGCGCCTCAGGCAATACGCGGTCCTGGATTGCAGTCAATTCGGATTCGGCTGCGGCGCGGGTTACGCCGAGCTTGAGCAGGCCAAACACTCCGGTCATGCTGTTCCACGGCTTCTGAGCGAATTCGCCGGCGGGAGTCATGAGACTCCACGCATCAGTGACTACTGGATAGAAAGAAAATGTTTTCGGCATGACGCCGGTGACCACGCAAGAAGCATCACGGAAGGAGAGGCTCTGGCCCACAATGTCAGCGGGGGCTCCCAGTGTGCGGGTCCAGAAGTTGTAAGCGAGGACGATGGTGCAGCCGCTTTGGAGGTCTCGCGGGGCGAATGTGCGGCCAAGTTGCGCGGACACACCGAGCATGGAAAAGAAAGTCGACGCTGGCGGGGATGGTAAGCAGGTCGAGAGGTTTGCCCTGCCAGAGAAGTGTCCTGGGGCCCGTTGCCCAGGTGAGGGCGGCGAGCTCTTCGAAGCTGCGGCTGTGTTGCCGCCACGTGTCGAATTCGCGATAACTGTTGAAGTATGCGCCTGAATCTCGTGATGGGCGGCGTCAGTCTGCCAGACCACGACAAGCCTCTCAGGGTGCCGGTACGGGAGCGGGCGCAGGAGCACGGCTTCGACGATGCTGAAGATGGCGGAGTTGGCGCCGATGCCGAGGGCCAATGTGAGGACGGCCATCAAGGCAAATCCGCGCGACCGGGTCAATTGGCGCAGGGCGTGGCGCAGGTCGTGTGCAAAGTTCTCTAGCGGGCGCATGGGATGGCTCCGAGGGCCAGCGGGACCGCGACTGGCATTGGACCCCGAGATTTGATTGCGGGTTCTGGGAGGGAACTGACCTCACACCCCGGTGAAAAGCGTCAGAGATAGTGTAACCATGGCTGACCGATTTCGAGAATCCTGCCGTTCCCGCGCCTCGAGTGAGGCTATCAGCCGCGGCTGTTGAAAAACTCAGATGCTGGAAGATGCCTAAAATAACGTCGCGTCAGGATGCCCCATAAGCGATTCGTAGGGGATGATTGACCATTTACCATCCCCCAAAATCATGCTGTTTTTGTAAACGTCGAGTTTTTCAACAGCCACAGCCCTTAGCACATCCCCTCTTATAGGGCTCATTGAGAAAAACTCCCCTTCCTTGGCGCTCGCTTCCGCGTTGAGGTAGTTGTTCTTGTTCGTCTTTGGTTGACTGGTTGACTGGTTGACTGGTTGACTTGACCTTCTTATCGCTCAGTGGCGACAGAACACAGCAGCGTGTCGCGTTTCTGGGTTTTCATAGTAAGCGTTTGACCAACACACCTATTCACGAAGCTGGGTCTGTGCTGAAGTAACTCGATGACTATTGAAACGAAGTTGTTAGTGCCCCAGCGGCTGTACTGCCACAAATAGGCTTGATGATTCTGTCCTCGGCCTTCGTGCGCCTGAACATCGACTGGGGTTTCATCCGCCTGAATGTAACTGCCACTAATCAACTCTCGCCTCATCGCGGCAACTATCGGAATGAGCAACTCACTCACTTTGAGAACCCAGCCGTCCAGCGTCGCGCGGCTGATTTCCAAGCCGATGTCTCTTTCCAAAATCATGCTCTGCCGAGGCAGAGGCGTGTGATTACAATACTTGCCGACGACGGGGTCAATAACGACCCGGACGCTCGCCAGACACTTCTCGATGATCCGTGGTGGTAGCGGCGCCGAGACCACTCCTAGCTCCTCACACGACCGGCAAGCCCGTTTCTCTCGTTTCGTGACCAGCAAAAAATATTTCGCGGGCTCCACACGATTGAGATTTCGTGGCTGACCAAATCATTCACAAAGCCTCAGCGCCCCTCCAGGCCTCCACCGGATCGACTTCAATTTCCGCGCAAAGCTTGCGCTCCACGCGGGGGTACTCAAGAAGTCTTTCTGTTATGAAGGCACTCCTCCTGGGTAGAACCACTTTGCCGGAGCTCAGGGCCCGGGTTTCAAAGACGCGCTCAAAGCAAAACGCAGGTTTGCAGTAAGGTTTCTTCGCGGTCCGCTGTGTTTCCGAGGGATATCGATCCGGTGGGTCTGCCCAGACTCACTCATGTTGACCTCATTGCAGCCCCGACTGCGAAACTTGCGTGGCGTTGTTGTTCTGCAGGTTGCCGAAATATATCTGCGATGCCCCGGCTGTGGCTGCAGCGTTATCGACTACCACCCCGCTGGTGCCCTTGGGCCCCAGGCTACCGCCTGGCATCGTTGCGAGGGCCGAAGTGGGAAAAGTGTAGGGACTGGTTTGTGGCAGAGCGAAGCTCATAAGACACGTATTGTCCTGGCAGTTGGGAGAGCCCGTATTGAAGCCATGCTCTTTCACGCTCAGGAAGAGATAATCTGTGCTCGTGGTCGTGTTGTAGAACTCGGTGAGCGGTGAGCAGTCGACGCTCGAACCGGTGTTGCCAGTATTCACTAATTGAAAGACCGCTTTGGGCGTCCCGATAACGCCGTTAGTGACGGGAACCTGGTACAGCTCCGGAGTAGCTGCCGGCGGGTTCGAAATGTCCGCACAGAAATACATATTTCCGGTTCCACCGCTGGTATAGTAGGCGTTATCGAAGGCCGGGCTGTAAAGATCGGTTCCAGACGGCCCCTCGGACGTGAGGTTTATCTGAGCGCCGAATGCTGTTGTCGTCTGAGTCAGGACCGCGTTCGTGGTCGTGTTGGCCTCAGCAAAAACCTTCTCGGTGGTGCTGTCCACGACTGGCGGGTCAAGCATGACCAGGGTTCCCGTGACTGGGGTTCCCACAGCGATACTGGATGCGGGGTTGCAAGCGGCTCCCGCAGCCGTGACGCAGTAGAGGGTACCATTACCTGAGCCGCCGACGAAGATGTTCCCGCTGGCCCCGCCGTCGTAGACTGGCGCGGTGAGGATTACGCCACTGGCGATGGTGACCGGCCACGGAGAGCCCGCCTCGGCCGGTGTTCCGGTGAACACCCCTGTGAATTTATGGAGCTTCCCGGTATCGTCTCCTACGTACGCAATGTCGCCGGTGTAATCGACAAACGGCGTCGAGAGAGTAACGCTGACGCCCCCGGTCATCGTCATCTTCGTATCCACGGCGCTATTGGTTGTGCAAGACTGTACCCCGTTCACAGTGCAGGGAATTGCCGGGTTATTAAACGCAGTTCCGTTGCACGGAGCATTCGGGCATCCTGAGTTCCCGCGCTTGTCCATCGTGAGCACATGAAATAGCGATCCATTCGTGATGCTCTCTATGAAGGCCACCTTCGTGCCATCAAGCGATAGCACTGGCGAATTCTGAACCATTCCAGAGGTCGAGTTTTGCACTGCAGGACCGAGAAAGTAAGCAAACATTGTGGTTGGCACGCCAGTGCAGGTTCCGGCATACAGATTGTTGAAGCCAAATATATTTGCCGCCTGGGTGTAGTTACCGGCGCCGCCAGTGACGAAAACAACAAAATCATTGGCACAGCTCGGAGAACCGACCGGTGAAAATGTGTATTTTGCCGGATACACATTGAGGTAGAGCGGGCCACCCGATCCCCCTAGAATCTGCACGGCCCAATCCCTGTGGAGAGGCCCTTCTACGCCCCCCCCGTTCCAGGGATTGCGCGGCGGCGTCGGCGGCTCGGGCCTTGGCATTCGCGGAAACCTGATCCTTTCCTGCATCATTTCCGGAACTTCGACCGTATCAAGGCCCCCCCGCTCGGCCGCAGGACCATATCGCCTTGCCTGCTGCATTTGATAGCGGGGATCAGTGACGATACGCTGCCATTCCTGGTATTTGCCCTTCTTGATCGCATCCTCCAGCGTGCCGGGGTCAGCGAAAATGACGTGGTGATGAGTCCAGTCATCGACAATGCCGCCGTTGTAGCTCTGATTCTGACCGAGTGCGGGCGTTATCGTCCTCACCGCCAGAAGAGCAGCGGCAACAAAACAAGAACCATTTATCGCGAAATAGCTGGGCCGTTTCACTGGGCAATTCCTCCAACTGAACGGATCGGATAGCCGCACGAAGCTATGCGATTCGGCTGGTGGCGGCAAGAAGTGATCGCTGCTCAGGGTGAATCCTCTCGGCAGTGTTCTCGCACCAGAAGTGGGCTGTTTCCGGCGTTAATGTTCAATTCAACGCCGACTTGATGCCGGCTTTCGCAGGTACCCGGTGCCCATTTCCAGCCGCCAATTGTTGACCAGCGGGAAGAATCTAACGTGACTCCGTGGTATACCCACGCAATCAATGCGCGCCATTCTACGCTCAAGCTCTAAAGCCTTGCATGAAACTGCCAAGGAATGGCGGTATCTCCTTTCAATGGCGCAACTATCCTGCTGCTCCGAAGCCCAACGCACGCAATCCAACCACGATGATCTGGAGGCCAAGTGCCACTTGAATGATTCCCAGCACGGTACCCAGAAGCTGCATGGGCATGCCCGCGTATTTCAGCACGGGCTTTGCGTACAGCATGGTTACCAGGTCAAGCAACATTAATCCCAGCAACACAGCGAAGATTTCACCACGGGTGGCGAGGTCTGGGGTGAGCGTCATGAAAACAATCACCGCGGCAACACCGTAGGGTGTAACGATAGTGGGGAAAGCCAGTGGAGAAACAGCCAGCCTCATCGAGGGAGCATATTCGCGCTGCCCCGCCGCTCCGTTGGGATCGAACTGCTGCATTACTGTTTGCAATGCCACCAGGAACAAAATGATCCCGGCTGCGATTGCCAATACCGGAATAGAGATGTGGTACTTGCGCATGGATCTATCGCCAATGAACGCGGCAAACACCAGCGCCAGACACGAATACAGAAATGCCCGGATGGCCAACTTCTTCGCAAAGGCCTCATCGCTTTTGCGTGTCATCTGAACAAATGGTCCGAGGATCTTGATAGGGCCGAGCATTAGAAACAGAAACGTGAACATCTCCATCATGGTCACGGTATGACCTGGCGCGGAGTTGGGATGCGCCGGAGTCTGAGCCGCCAGGAGGCTGGCA
>Ga0335073_10009447_pt1 | contig 13688 bp, 13 predicted proteins | sample Lox_Sample_22_FD_207093 | JGI IMG/M metagenome (GOLD analysis project Ga0335073, IMG submission 207093) | Soil microbial communities from Loxahatchee National Wildlife Refuge, Florida, United States - Lox_Sample_2.2 | ecosystem: Environmental > Terrestrial > Soil > Wetlands | place: USA... | reverse complement strand
TCCTACATTATGGCTCTACTCGAACCATTGCGACGACGACAGCTGCAGGTGCTTAGACGTGCTCTTCGCAATCACATATCATTCAAGTCATGTATACGAGTCAATATTGAAGTAAGTCAATCGATTGTTTCGTCTAACAAGCCGGTTCTGCACTGATATCTTTGCCACAGTCCACAGGATTTCCCAAGTTCGAGCTAGAATTGCATCTCCCGAATTTCAGGCTGATAATCGGCTACCCAGCAGAAATAGCTGAACAACCTAGGAAAGGCCGATTGAGGGACGTTTCATTTTTGCGAACTGGAGTCTCCAAAACCACTACACGTGAAACGGCCTTCATCCTCCAAAATCATTATTCTTTAGTTATTCACGGACACCATAACCAAAAATGGGACGCAAATTCATTTGAAATAAATGACTTCGCTCATTATGGCTTGAAGTATACGGACGGCGAGGAAGAGGACTCCAACAACGAGGATCTGGAAGACGAAGAATTCCAACATGATCCGAATGGAGGCCTGAATGGTGTACTTGAGGCTGACATTCCCATTTGGGACGCAAGAGAAAATTGGCTTCGAATTTTCGATGCAAGATCAAACCAAATCCTTCAATCGGCAAAATACCTCATTCCCTGGCTGGAACGTAGCATCAAGAACTATGTACGTTAATTTGAAGCCCCTCTTCACATGTTAACATATCTCACTAACGGCCTAAGTAGAAGGAGCAACATAGTTGGGCTTGGAATCAAGAATCCGACGTCAAAAGAAACCAAGTACCCGAGCTTAAGAAGATTTACGATTGGACTCAACCAACTATCGAGCTTCTGAGCGATCTTAAACATGAATATTCGGAATTGCTCCAGAATTGGGAAACATTCCGCTCTAGGAGTGGAGACATTGGCTACTTTTCCGATCTCAACTCATCAACACCACCTTGCCGGGGCAACAGCTCGTTGCGATCCATAAACGCAGCGTTTGAGGAGCTACATGGCTTTGTGCGAGGACTTGACCACCTGTTGGATTCCTCAAACCGGTCAGCAGCAAATGTAAGTTTTAAATAAATTCTCTCACTAGAATACTCGTCTACCTGCTTACTCTGATATAGCTTCAACTACGCTTGCAACTGCAAAGCTACGACGCAGCACAACATAATGCCAAAGCTGCGGAAGGCAATGCCGAAACCGCAGCGCACAACACACGTACCACAGGACTTACCTTCTGTGTACGTCAATTCTCATACTAGGTCTATAGCATAAGCTAACTATTATCAGATTGTCTCTCCTATCGCTCTCACGACTGCCTATTTTTCTATGCCGCAAGCTGTCATTCCATTCCAAGCCGGTCCGAGAACGTTCTTGATTGGCATATTTGTAGTCGCGGTTGCCCTACAAATAGTATTTCAAGTATCTTCGAGGTGTATACATCTATGGGACAGGTTCTATGTTTCAAGAGAAAAGATGTTTAGTAGACGGGCCTCTGCTGGTGTGTTCGGCTCTCTGCTTATGGGAAATATAGATCTTTCCGAAGATGTTGAAAGAGACAACGGTGTATCCTGAGAGGTTACGTCTTCTGCTTTCTTTTGTTGCATTCATGCGAGCCTTGATGTTTGATTAGCGTTCTCACTAATGATCATCATACGAATCAAACGATACTACTTCTGATGATAATGAGTGTACGACGAAAAGCGTTCTACGTATTAGATACACAAATTTCAAAAGATATTCCAGAGTAGATGAAGAGACATACGATATTTTGTGTTAAATAATCCTCTGAAACACTTTGAAATGATTCTTGAGAGTAAATGTATACCTGTCATCCTGCATGGCGCTGTCATAGCCCAGTCTGCGCTGAATTGCGGTGATTGCTTCCAAAAAGGGAATTGCTACGAGTTTAAAGCGATTCTTCAAGTAATTGATGATTAAAGTGTCCCGCAGACTTTATAAATATCTTCATGCTCTCCAGCACCCGTTTCTTCACATCTTTACTACGAATGACTTGGTTTGGAAAGCCTCCGAATACAGTATCGAAATTGAAAGAGCCAAGAGCTTTCCATATTCCCAAGATGGCATCAGGAGACAGTGGTAACTGATTTGGGTAAGACCACATGAAAGTGAAGCTCAATGTACCACTCGGGCGGTCAATATGGTACAGTCCAGACTGATGCAGTTAGCAACGATGATCTACTGAACCGGAGACTGCAATTGATTACCGGTACGATCATCATGGTATCAGCGATAAAAATCTTGTCGTTCCAATGCAAGATCAAGCTTCCTGGGAAGTGTCCGCCGCATTTTATTGCCGTCACTCCTGGAAGGATCTGCTCTGCCTTACCCCGAATCAACCGCCGGTATTGGTTGGATTCATCAATTCGATTCACCCATTCCTTATCCTCAGCTGAAATATAGACAGCGCAGTTAAACGCTTTCGCCCATTCAATGTGTGTCGTATAAAAGTGAGGATGAGATATCTAGAATCATTTGAGCACCAAAGCAAAGGATTGATGAGAGTCTCTTACGACGATAGCTTTCACACCACCCTTATCATTGATCTTGATTTAGTTTAGCTTCTGAGTAGTCACTCATAACATAACATTCTCGTTCGACTTACATAGTTGATAGTCTCTTCATCAAGAAATGCGACTAGGTCCCACAGGACATTACCATGCGGTGTCTGCAGAAGAAATGATCTTTGACCTATCCCGGCTTTAGGATTTGTCGTGAACCAAGAAATTTGTGAATGCACTTGGTCTTGATGCCATTCATTCTTATGAGACTTGCTTCGGAGTTCTCTCAAAGATGTCCAGCTTTGGCCTGTTGGAGGGACGTATTGCCGAGGATCCTATAGCTTTGGTCAGCAAATTAATGGTTACTAACAAATAGCGAGGAAGATACATCGCAGATCTGACAATTCTTGGGATGAGAGGCAAGAAGTTGATCGTATTGAGTTCCACAAGTCGAACATATCGCCAAATCTTGGCCAGACTCCATAGTTGCTCAGTCTCTTCAGTATCTTAGTGCTGAAGGAGGAGTAGATTTCGAGCACTAGAATAGGTATGAAAGCGTATTCGTTTAGAATGGAGTGTGATATTCCAGACCCAAATATTTATAATCCAAAGTTGTGGAGACCACATCTCGTGTTTGGATTGATCTACACCAAGGATCAGACAGCGCTGCATCGAACTCATGAAGCAATGCGTGATACCGAGTAGAGTTTATGGTGAAATAAGACTAAGGATGCATATTAAGAAGTTAAACTGGACTTAGGATGATAATATAGCCTGTAGATTGGAAATCAAAAGCTGAAACCTAAAGGGAGACGTTTCTGTCATGCAGCATTGATCTTCTATGACAATTTCACCTAGATGAAAGAGCTTGGAAGATCGATGTTATTCGCCTTTACAAATGATTTCAATACTCCGAACAAGTATCAACCATTTCGGAATTGAATGACAAATGAATCCGGCTTCAAATTCCGAGAGGACCTCCTCCAAACCCGTAGCTCAATTTTTCCAGTGCTTCACTCAGCTCCTCATCTTCTTTGCTCATTACTTTTGCAGGCGGAAAATTAGCATAACCGAAGTCGAAAGTCCCAAAATCCGGTTCACACATCAATCCTTCCGGCGGAAGTTCTCCATCCTGGAAGTAATTTCTGATCCACTTCGCCATGCATAGACTTGGTGCGCTTAGACTACAATGTCCATCTGCATCTTGAGTAAGAATCGCACTACCAGTAAATCCTTTTGCCATCTTCACAGCGTTTCGTAATGGCGTTACCGGGTCTCGGGAGTTACTGATCCACAGTATTGGATTAGATGTGTTACTCTCTAAGGTGGGAATATACTCCCAGGACGGTCGTACATGCCAATTGGCACAGTCCATTGTGATCTCGCTCCAGGCAGCACCAAGATATTTACTTTGACCCATGAGAGTCAAATACTTCTCATAGTGGCGCTCTGCTGTCCAGTTCGTATGATCAGGAGCGTCTGAGCAAAGGATTGCATGACCTGCTTCCAGGTGTGCTAGATCAGGATCACCGCAATCTTTTCTCCAAGGAGTGCATAATGGACTCTTGCAAATTACACCAAACTGCATTTGCTTAATCGCTGCTATCTCTGCACCGTTTCCTTGATCGAGAGCGGCAAAAAGACGAGCCATGATCGAAAACCAGCCGCGTGGTTGATACAGAGCTGCGCGAACTAACGTCATCACATCGGTGTAAGTGATAATCTCGGGTCCAAACGATCCAAAGGCCGGAACAGGTAAGGGAGAATCTTCCAGTTGGTTCAAAACACGATCAAATATCGTCCGGGAGTGATCTGGTCCGGAACTTCCCCATAGAAGGCACTTCTCTGGTCCAGCAGAATAGCAATCTTCGTGAAATCTTTCTATGATGAGATTGGTGTCTTGAAGATTCGTAAGCCATTCGCCTTTGTAGTAATCTTCAGCGTCCACCACTCCATCCAAAGCAATCCGTTCAAGACGATCTGGATGCATGGAGGCCAGCGTTGCACCCAGCAAAGTGCCATATGAAAAGCTAGTGGTGGTTTAGTTTGATGATATCCAAAGGAATGCGGTCACTTACCCCCAATACAAAACTCTTTCTTGACCCTTACGCCATTTTGTACGTTCAATAATGGCTTGTCGCTCTGAGATTGGTTGCTTCCTCAGCTCTCTTTTAGCACTTTTCTCTCGCCATTCTCCTAAAGCTTCGACGATGGCTATCATATCTTCGACGACAACAGGAGTATTGACAAACTTTCCTACACTATAGTCTTCTGGATCATTCATTCTCTTTGAGCAACCTTCACTAAAAGATTCAATTCTACTCCACACGTAAGGGAATGTAGTATTCGATACGATACCCTCGGTGTGCCTAAGTAATTGCCACAGTATCCGAGACGTGTCATCTGGAAAGCAAGACGTGGTTGGAGTTGTATTATTGATGCCTCTGGGATCAAATCCAATGATATCGAAATACTTGCCACTGTTGCTCATCTTAGGGTCGCTTGGTGAGTCGACAACTGTTTGAGCTTGTCGACCAAGGAAAATAGCAGCAACGACTCCAGAGCCTCCAGGGCCGCCTGGGTTGATTAAGACAGCTCCTCCATATCTTGGATCCGTGACTGGAACTTTGGCTGGTATTCGAATCAGTGCTACGGCTGCCCTCTGTTTGGATTGACTCGAAGGAGACCAATCTAGTGGCACATCCAGCCTTGCACACTCGAAGTTGCCAAAGCAGGGATGGAATTCAAGGCTTGCCGTTGGAGTGATCTTGGTACGGTTAGATCAATGAAGACTGATTTAATCAACTTCAGGACTACAAATATCGTAACTTAGTGGATTTGAAAGCTTGTTTTTTCCATTGTGAAGTCGATGACTGATGAATAGATAGAAGACTCACATCGTCCCAACTGACATGGCTTTCATGAAGATCTTGCACATGTATGGGTTTAGAAGCTATGAGTTTGTATCGGAGAACAAATGCGACTATTCCTAAGAGTCCCAAGACCAATCCTGCACAGAGACGAAGTTTTGAACGAATTTGGGGAGAGGAATTGCCTGCGCGTCGGATCTCCGCCTCCTTAAAATTGGAGAGTAGTAGCGACTTCTCCATGTCACCAGGTCTGTAATCAGAAGTATTAACACATCAAAAAAGATGGAATAGGAACCGGTGCAGAGATATAACAAGCAAGAGATATCAGGCTGCGCCATTTTGCTTCAGGAGGATGCGGTAGTCAATGCCATCGTGCAGACACTAATTGAAGTAGATCCTTGCAAGTGTCGGAAGCCGGCGTTCGATGAAGCTGCTGCCTGTCACTTTTCCATTCCTACTCCCAGCCGCGGATCAATCCTACGGAGCTCCTAATGTGGAAACTTTTACGAGAGGAGTTGGTGTGAAAGAGCACAATGACGGCGAATCGGTCGTTGTCACAGATACTCTACACCAACACCAGCAAACTCGCAATATCGCAACATCTCAACGTTGCCGCAGTCGCAACTTTATTGTCGATCGTAATGCCTTTGTAACGTTTCTTTGTGATTATCTACGATACATATCAAATAGTCATGAATAACATACTTTTCATCTCCGCTTCTGCTCTCCGCTTCTTTTCTCAGCAGCTCAAAAGGCAAAGCCTTGAATTGAATTTTGGGCCGTCGCTTTCCAGTATCGACAGGCATCGCGGTGATCAGTTTGCTACTAATAAAAACATAAAAACTCACCGGTAAATTGCGGATTATTTATTTCTTGCTTGCCTGTAGGTATCCATGCGCACAGCTTACAGCACGTTCATGAGTAGCTAATGGAGTATAAAGCAGCTAGATCCCTTACAATACATTTCCGCTTCTGAAGATTGACTTCTGGAAGGAGTACTCTGAAACAAAGTCACTCAAGATCAAGAGTTGAATAGCTATGAAACTCCTAATGGTATTCGCTACCATTGTCTTTGCTCTCTCGGCAACTACTGCTGCTACTCGATATCGACCATCATTCACATCACGACCTTGGCCGTCACGACAACAGTGGTCGACGAAACAGCAATGGTCGACACGAGATCCATTACCGATCCGAGATTCATCGCCACCAGTTCCGTCCAGGACGGCTCATGTACTTGGTGTCTCTTTGGCTCTGGCAAGTTGTACCGCTAATATTTTGACTGAAACCGTGTTATGTCTGACCAACATTCCCACACTCAGGCGGTACAATGACTGCAACATCCTGTAATTCCGCTCCGCCATATCCAACATGCTTCCCACTCGACAGCAACCAGCCAATTGATGCTCCAGGAATCAACTGTCTCTATGCTTCCGGTCTCCCGTATTGCGTCAGCTTTGCCGTTGATATGTGGGCTTCCGGCGCTTACTACATAGGTGGCATGAATTGCGGCCAGGTGCCTACAACCTCCTTGACTGATGGAAGCGGTGAGTTCGGCTGTCGTCCACAATTGATTTTCGAAACTCATGTCGCTTGTAGTTCCAATTCCGACTGAGTGTGAGTAAAAGAGGTAATCCTTGTATACAATACAAGGCTCATTGCCAATGCATCTCTTAAATGAAATGATGGACGCTGTGCTTATGCGGAAATGGTGCAAACATCAACCAGCCGTTGAAATCTTCAGCGTCTGTCGATAGCATGCATCTAAGATGGAATTGGTAAACAGAACGAAAAGTGATAGTTATTAGACAAAATGATTCCAAAGTTATCAAATCCGCATTGACTTTTCTATCATTTATCCATAGAGACAAGAATAGGGGTATCCTGAGGACACAGTTACGACAGCCAGAAGCTCCTGGAGCTTAACGTTGCGTAAACTCCTTACTCCCATAGACGTTCAAGTGTAAGGTATGATGACATTACTCAAACAGAAAAGAAAATCGTGTAATCTCAAGTCAAGGTGTCTATGCTTCGGCTTCAACAGCTTCAATCTCTTGAGTGGCGATCTCACCTCCTGCCTTCTCTTCGGCCCAACTACCCCAAAGACCGCGTTTGGCACGTAGTCGAATCGGTCCACCAAGCTCATCTGAACTTTGCTCGACTTTGATGGCATCTTTGGTTGCCAGAACCAGAACCTCAAAGAACATCTTGGTTGCTTCTGTTCGTGTCGTTCTCTTTTCAGGTAGCAGATCTTGAAACAAAACAGATGTGTTGGATCGTTTCGAAGGTGTAGAGCCGTCACTGATTCCCATACCCGAAAATCGATCTCGAAGGAGATGAACTGCATGTCTGGTACCAACACTAATCGGACCTGCATCTGCTGGATGAAGTATTGGTACGGTGGTATCATCAAACGCGTCAAGAGCACCATCATCCATCGGCGGCTCTTCATCTTCGTCTAATGGTCTCACGCCGTCAGAATGAATGCCGATCATATCAGCGTGTGCTCCCGTTTCATCATCATCTGCTTGCGCGCCATCAGTATGTCGTCCGGCCTGTCCTCCAGCGGCCGCATCGTCATCAAGGTACATATCTGCCACACCGCTGTCTCTCTTCCTCTTGAGCTCTCCACTCCGTCTAATAACTTCTACGCTAAGGACGTCACGAAGTTCAGGTGCCCAACCAGCAAGACGACCATCACCAAGGACGTCACTGACAAAAGAACCGTTCTTTTGCATGGTTATGAGTGCAAGTAGTACGGGATCTCGTGGGAGGAAGCTCATGGGTTTGAGGATTTTACTGCGATCATTTTGCTGTGCGCGGATATCAGCAGAGTGGAGTTCGGTTTCGCGGTCCTCAGCGAGGAGTTTACGTCTCTTTTGGCGCTGATGAGCAGCTTCATGTATAGAATCGTCTGGAATTTCAGAGAATTGGCGGAATGTAGTTTCACCGTCACGATCTGCAACTAGATGACCATCGGAGGGTGGAGAAAGCGTGCCATGATCGCGATGAAGTCCTGGTATCGCTGTTGTATCACCTTCAGGAAGAAGTGCAATGTCATCCATGTCAATGTCGGCAAGCCGCGTCTCGGTTGTTGGATTGGTAGGAAGAGGTTCATCACCGAAATCTAGAGGAAGATCATCGTCGTAGAGCTTCATGCTGTCGTCTGGTACATCTCTGAGCACTTCAGAAGGACGTTCTTTCCTGCCCAATTCGACGCTCGGAAGTGTTGTATCACCAAGATCCAAATCGAGTGGCTCATCTTCAAGCATCAATTGTCGCTCAGTTCTGTCGGAGTGATGTACACTATCGGTGATGAGACTTTGAGTTCCCCAATCGAGCATTGTCGGGTCTTGAGTGCCGCGTACCAAGTCCAGTTCTCCAAGCAATAGAGCAGGATCTGGCATTGGCGCAAGAAGATCGAGTTCGGTGAGCGCGTCGGGTAAGGTAAGCATGGCAGAATTCACGACGTGTGATTGATCCGCTGGCAAGTCGACATTACCAGGCCGGAATGCCATCTTAATCTTGAGTAAAGCCTCATTACAATCGTCGAGCAGGTATTTGGCCTTTTTGCTGTAGATGCGCACGACACCGAGAAGCAGTTGACCACTCAAGCGGAGCGCCATAGGAGCTGAACCTTGATCGACGATTGCTTCGATACTATTCTCAAGGTTGACAGTCACGTAATCCTTCTTGCCCATCTTGCGCTCGAGGTTGGCGGCGAGCCAGACGCGAGCCAGCGGCCCGGTCTTTGACAGCAGCGCTTCCGAGTAGAACATGATTGATGTATCGTGATTTCAATAAGTCTTGACGTCGTGTCAAACGAAAGAATACGGGAGTGGAGGGTCTGTTTAGAGGCGGATTCGGACCTCTTTGGCGTGTTGTTGTTTTGAAGACGCGCCTTGCCTTCGGATGAAAGCCGTGGCGCAACACGCCTCGAAGGAGTTTGGAAGGCTGTACAGTGAAGCAAGCAAGAAGTTCAAGCTGCGCGACGCGAATGAAGATAAAATCAAGCAAACTGCAATGTGTGGCTCAGTAATAGCAGTGGATGTAGAGACAAAAGGACGAAGGAGTTGGCGGATTCTGAGAGAAAGACAAAAGCGAGTGGCTGGTAAGTCATCGCCTCAGGCCCCAACCTCGTCCTCCCCTGGATGCCTTGTGCCAAGGCTGAGGATGCAAGGCTCAAATTCCTATCCTTGCATTACCTTACGTTTACAAAGTGAAGAAGACCAGAAACGTCGGCGGCTTTCAACAGAACAGTCCAGCTTTCCAGATCGCGGGATTGACGACTACAGTCAGTTCGAACCTCCTCTGCGACCGTCGTTACCTCCTATACCACCTACCTCCGAGTCCCAATTACCCGAGCAACCCTGTCAAGTCTCGATTACCTCCCAAGCCGTCTCACTTCTCTACTAGCTACGGACACGAAACGACTCGCATTTCTGCAGCTGCCACGAAGTCTTCTCGAGCCCTTCTTCTTCTGCCTTCTTTGATATGAAGTTGTGCATTCTGCGGTAGCCTGCTTGGGCACTCACATTCTACTTCAGCCTGCGTTCTACGGGCTTCTCTTCCGCTCCGGCAAGTCACCGAAGACTTGTGACTCGTACTCATCATGTCGCGGAATTCTACTCCTGTTCTTCCTATGTACGAAATCTCTCCGGCACCTCCGAGATCCTCTAGTCCTTCGAAACCCAAGACTACCTCTCCTCCATCGCGATCACGCTCTCCGCGGCCACGAGCACCCGGCGGCTGTCGACAACTTACAGCCGATTTCTCTTTGCTCACTCCCAAAGAGACTGCACTACGGCTGAATTCCTCACTTCGACATGGCCTCACTCTTTCAGAGGCAAACACGCGAATCCTCGACTACGGTACTAACGAACTTCCTCATGCCGAATCTGAACCTCTCTGGAAACGCTTTCTCAAACAGTTCCAGGAAACGTTGATCCTCCTGTTGCTTGGATCCGCGGCAGCATCATTACTTCTCGGAAACACCTCAGATGCGTTCAGTATCGCGTTTGCAGTCTTTCTCGTCACAACCGTTGGATTTGTGCAAGAGTACAGGTCAGAAAAATCTCTGGAGGCATTGAACTCGTTGGTACCTCATTTCGCGCACATTATCCGAGGCGGCGCAAGCTCAACCAAGAAAGAGAATGGAGACATTGAATTGGACACACTAGATACAGAAGAATTGAACGCATCGCACGGTGCTGCTGCTACGATTCCGGCTGCTGATCTTGTACCAGGTGATTTAGTTCTTTTTCACACTGGCGATCGCATCCCAGCCGACATCCGAATCACTCAGGCTGCAGACCTCACCATCGATGAGTCCAATTTGACTGGCGAAAATGAAGCCGTCTCTAAAACCCCGGACCAGCTTGTCCGTTCTACTCAACATCAACGTAATGTGAGCGCTGTGGAAACTCCATTTTACGCTTCCGAAGCAACTGGTACCGTTGGTGCAGATATGCGACTTCATGATCAATGCAACATTGCTTTCATGGGTACGCTGGTGTGTTCAGGATATGGTCAAGGTCTTGTTATAGGCACTGGCACAAATACCGAATTCGGTGCAATCTCCGCCTCACTCCAAGATATTGAAAGTCCGCGAACTCCTCTTCAAGAAGCAATGGGTCAGCTTGGAAAGGAGCTAAGCTATGTATCCTTTGCTGTCATCGGTTTCATTTCAATCGTTGGCTTGTTGAGAGGTTGGAAAGTTCTCGACATGTTCCAGATTGGCGTGTCTTTGGCTGTTGCCGCGATTCCAGAGGGACTTCCAGTCATCGTTACTGTCACATTGGCACTCGGAGTACTTCGCATGTCCAACAAGAACGCAATTGTGAGAAGACTACCCAGTGTTGAAACTCTCGGCTCTGTAAATGTTGTCTGCAGTGACAAGACCGGTATGAAACGATCTATATCCAGATCTCTGATAAATACTAACCACCATACAGGTACCTTGACCACCAATCACATGACCGTCACGAAAATTTGGCATTTCGATGGTCAAGGTCCTATTGAAATTGCTCGGAAGCAAGGTATGCTTACGTTGGACCCAGCAACTAGAACCATTCTGCGCATCGGAAATATCGTCAACCATGGTCGTTTGATCGATGGTCACAACAACAATTCCTCTTCACAAGTTTTGTCATCCATGTTAAATGAGGATACTTCAAGCACCAAGAGTCGTTGGGCAGGACAACCCACAGACGTTGCCTTGTTGGACCTCATAGATTCCTTCGAAGAAGAAGACGTGCGGCCTCGAGTCGGTACTCGTCTGTTTGAAACTCCGTTCAGCTCTGAGAGGAAATGGATGGGAGTCGTCATTAAAGGTTCCGACTCCACAGGCTCAAGCATCGCTTACATCAAAGGCGCGGTCGAAAAAGTACTCAAGAGATGCGACACATACATCACCAGCGATGGACGTGAGGTGGTGCTTGACGAAGCTAGACGGCAAGAAGTCCAACAAGCTGCTGACAGTATGGCTCAAGAAGGTCTTCGAGTCCTTGGATTTGCAAGCGGTTTCGTCAAAGAGCCACAATCGTCCACCAAGAACAATCGCCTGACAACACCGTTACAGAGCCCACTCAAGGCTGAAGGACCCAGTAATGAAGCAATATACGGAGGTCTAGCCTTTGCTGGTCTTGTCGGTATGAATGATCCTCCGCGTAAAGGAGTCGATCGCTCCATTCGACGTTTGATGGCCGGCGGTGTGAAAGTCATCATGATTACTGGTGACGCTGAGAACACAGCAGTTGCAATAGGTCGAAAACTTGGTATGCCTATTGCTCAGTCTTCTCTTGGTCATTCTATCCTCCGTGGTGAGCAGCTCGACGCCATGACTGAAGAAGAATTGTCACAAGCCATCTCCACCACCACCATTTTCGCCCGCACGTCTCCGGAACACAAACTTAAGATCGTAAAGGCTCTTCAGGCACGTGGAGATGTCGTCGCTATGACTGGAGATGGCGTGAATGATGCTCCGGCTTTGAAGAAAGCAGATATCGGTATCAGTATGGGCAAACTTGGCACTGATGTTGCCAAGGAGGCTGCCGATATGATTTTGACCGATGACGACTTCAGTACCATCCTCAACGCAATTGAGGAAGGTAAAGGCATATTCTACAACATCCAGAACTTCTTGACATTCCAGCTTAGCACTAGTGCTGCCGCACTCAGCTTGGTTCTTCTTGCCACCTGTCTTGGATTCAAGAATCCATTAAACGCAATGCAGATCCTCTGGATAAGTTGGTCTCCCTTTTGGATATTGTTCTTTCTTGATCACTGACAGTCATAGACATCCTTATGGACGGCCCACCAGCTCAATCTCTCGGAGTCGAACCGGTGGATCCTCTGGTCATGAGCCGACCTCCACGTTCCAAAAAAGAACGTGTACTAACCCGTCCACTCATCCAACGCGTCCTCACCCAGGCATTCGTCATCACACTTGGAACACTTGGCATCTACATTAGAGAGATGGCTATCGACGGTATTGTCACTGCCCGCGACACAACAATGACCTTCACGGCTTTCGTTCTGTTTGACATGTTCAACGCACTTACCTGCCGCTCCGAAGGGAAACCTTTCATGCGTGGTGAGATGGGACTTTTCAAGAACAAAGCTTTCAACGCTGCGGTAGGTGCTAGTTTGTTAGGACAAGCTTTTGTAGTATATCTACCATTCCTCCAGCGAGCCTTCCAAACTGAGGCTCTGTCTTTCGATGATTGGGTTTTCTTGATACTTATAACTAGCACCGTGTTCTGGGTCGATGAAATTAGAAAGCTGTATCGCACATGGCGACCCGGCCGGCTACCTGGGTACGGCGCTATTGTGTGATTGTGTAGCATTTTACATTAGATACAAACATACTGCATCTCAACTAGCATTTGGATATGATTATTTTTGTTTAATTGGTCATTTGCATGTGAGCTTTCATTTTCTCTTACGTTTTGAACTACTATCAACAGGCACATCGAGAAGCCGATAAATTACTTGCTTCGCTTTCTCCGCTTGTGCACTCTGACCAAGCTCCCAAAGCATTTGGCCAACAAACCACATCACTTTGCCTTGCTGACCCTTTGTCTTGATGGCTTCAACCATAGATCCGTTTTCTTGTATCAAGCTTTTCGCAACAGCCTCATACTCTTCGTCAGGAATATCTGCCAGTGTCATATTCTCCTCTTGAACAATGGTATCGACGCTGCGAGGATCGCCGTAGAAAATCATTTCGAGTATTTGTTTCGCTGATCGAGTTGTAATCTTATCTGTCAACAAATATCGAAGTAGATCCGCCAACTTCGAAGTCGGCACTAGGTCTGC
>Ga0335073_10009446_pt1 | contig 13689 bp, 11 predicted proteins | sample Lox_Sample_22_FD_207093 | JGI IMG/M metagenome (GOLD analysis project Ga0335073, IMG submission 207093) | Soil microbial communities from Loxahatchee National Wildlife Refuge, Florida, United States - Lox_Sample_2.2 | ecosystem: Environmental > Terrestrial > Soil > Wetlands | place: USA... | reverse complement strand
TGCCGATTCTTCTTGACCGAAGATCATCTTGTGGTCGCCGGATCGGAAGCCGGGCTGGTGGATCTGGATCCGGAAAAGATCGTGCACAGCGGACGGCTGGGGCCGGGGCAGATGCTGCTGGCGGATTTGGATCGTCATGTTTTCTACGAAGACGATGAGTTGCAGGCAGTCTTCGAGGAGTCGGCGCCGCAGTACGAGGCGCTGTTGCAGAACGCGACGCTGGACGCCGATACGCCGGTGCAGGAGATTGACGGGGCCGAGCTGAACAAGCTGCAGCTTGGCTTTGGCTACACCAAAGAAGACGTCAACATGGTTCTGAAGCCGATGGCGATGGACGGCAAGGACGCCGTCTGGTCGATGGGCGACGACACGCCGATTGCGCCGCTGGCGCGGACGCCGCGGCCGGTGTACGCGTTTTTCCGGCAGAGATTTGCGCAGGTGACGAATCCGCCGATCGATTCGCTGCGGGAGGCGTGTGTGATTCAGCTGCACACGCGTCTGGGTCCCTGGCCGCACGTGCTCAACACGAGAGAGAAGCTGCCGGGTTTGTCGCTCGAGTCGCCGTTTCTTTCCTTGGCGCAGATGGAAGCGCTGCATCGGCGGAAGCATGATCTGGCCGGCGATTTGCCGCTGGCGGTGCTGGACTGCGTGTTTCATCCGAAGTGCAATCTGCTGACGGCGATCGACGACCTGTGCACAAAGGCGGTGGAACTGGTGCGCGGCGGGGCGGCGGTTCTGCTGCTCACGGATCGCGGCTGCGGGGAGCAGGCGATGCCGATTCCCATGGCGCTGGCTTTGGGAGCGGTGCACCACACGCTGATCCGGAGCGGCGAGCGCATTCGTGTAGGGCTGGCAGTGGAGGCGGGTGACTGCCGCGATCTGCATCATGCGGCGGTGCTGATGGGGATGGGCGCGGGGGCGATTTGTCCGTGGCTGGCGCTGGAAACGGCGCGGCAGATGAATCCCGAGAGGGGCGAGGCGAATTTGCTGCACGCGCTCGATCTGGGGCTGGCGAAGATCATGTCGAAGATGGGCATCTCGGTGGTGGACAGCTACCGTGGGGCTCATCTGTTCGATTGTCTGGGACTGAGCCGGGAAGTGGTGGATCGATGCTTTGAAGGGACGCCGGCGCCGATCGGGGGGATTGGCTTCCCCGAGCTGGAGGCGACGGTGCGTTCGCTGTGGCTGGGCGCGCAGGGCGGCGAAGCGGGCGCCGAAAATGCGGAGGCGGGCGATGGTGGCGGTCCGCTGGTGACGGTGACGGCCGCGAAGGATCTGCCGGATTACGGATGGGTTCGCTTCCGCAAGGCGGAGCGGTCTGAGCCGCACGGATGGCAGCCGCAGACAGTCCGTCTGCTGCAGACGATTACCGGGGCGACGAAAGCCGCAGCGACCGCGGCGACGGATCAGCCGGCGGCGTGGCAGGCCTTCACGACGCAGGCGACGGAGAAGGAGCCGGCGGTTCTGCGCGATCTGCTGGAGATTCGGGCTGCCGCGCAGTCTTTGCCGGTTGGCGATGTTGAGCCGGCGGGGAATTTGTATCGGCGGTTTATCGCGAGTGCAATGTCGCTGGGCTCGCTGAGCCCGGAGGCGCACCAGACGATTACCGCCGCGATGAATCAGCTGGGCGGGCGCTCCAACACCGGCGAGGGCGGGGAAGATCCCGCGGTTTATACGCCGGATGTGGATCTGCCGCTGGTGAGCGGCAAGGTGCCATCGCATCTGCTGAACAACAAAGTGAAGCAGGTGGCTTCGGCGCGGTTCGGCGTCACGGCGCAGTATCTGATGCATGCCGAAGAACTTGAAATCAAGATTGCCCAGGGCTCGAAGCCAGGTGAAGGCGGACAGCTGCCGGGACACAAGGTGACGGAACTGATTGCACGGCTGCGGCACGCACAGCCTGGGGTGCAGCTGATCAGCCCGCCGCCGCACCACGATATCTATTCGATCGAAGACCTGGCGCAGCTGATCCACGACTTGCGACGGATCAATCCGAAGGCGGCGGTCGGAGTGAAGCTGGTTTCGGAGTGCGGAGTTGGCGTCGTCGCTGCCGGTGTGGCGAAGGCGTACGCCGACTACATCGTCATCGCGGGGCACAATGGCGGAACAGGCGCGTCGCCGCTCTCGAGCATTAAATATGCGGGCAGCCCGTGGGAGCTGGGGCTGGCCGAAGCGCAGCAGGTGCTGATTCGGAATGGCCTGCGCGGACGCGTGCGCCTGCGCTGCGACGGCGGGCTGCGGACGGCGCGGGACATCGTCATCGCCGCGCTGCTGGGCGCCGATGAGTATGCCTTTGGCACGGCGGTGCTGGTAGCGCTGGGCTGCGATATGGCGCGGCAGTGTCATTTGAATACCTGTCCGACGGGGATTGCGACGCAGCGGCCTGAGCTGCGGGCGAAGTTCCGCGGGAAGCCGGAGCACCTGGTCCGCTTCTTCGAGGGGCTGGCCGGGGAGATTCGCGCGCTTCTGGCGGAGCTGGGGCTGCCCTCACTGGAGGCGGCGATCGGTCGGACGGATCTGCTGGAGCAGGTGCGGTTCGACGGGTGTCTCGATCTGAGCGCGATGCTGGCGGCGCCGGCGGATGGCGGGCCGGCGGGAGCTCGTCACTGGCAACGGAGCCGAAATCTGCGGCCCGAGGAGCATGCACCGATTGACGATGCGTGGGTCGAGCCGGCGCTGACGGCCTATAAAGCTGGCGAGCATTTTATTGTGGACTCGCTGATCGCCAATGAAGATCGGACGTTCGGCGCACGGCTGGCTGGAGAGCTGGCGATGCTGCAGTCGGGCGGGAGGACCTCGCCGGCGACGCTGACGTTTCGGCTGACCGGAGAAGCCGGGCAGTCGTTTGGGGCATTTGCAGTGCCGGGGATGCAGCTGATTTTAAAGGGCCTTGCGAACGATTTCGTGGGCAAGAGCCTGTCCGGAGGGGAGATTATCCTGCGCGGGCAGGGACGCGCCGCACTGCAGCCGGAGCTGCACACCATTCTTGGCAACGTCGCGCTTTATGGAGCGACCAGTGGAGCGCTCTTTGCAGCGGGGTGCGCGGGGGAGCGGTTCGCGGTTCGCAATTCCGGCGCGCTGGCGATCGTGGAGGGCGTGGGCGATCACGGATGCGAATACATGACTGGAGGCCTGGTCGCTGTGCTGGGAGCGACAGGCGCCAATTTCGGCGCCGGGATGACAGGCGGGATCGCCTGGGTCTTCGATGAGGACGGGCGATTCCTCTCCGGAAAGCGTTACCACGCGGGGTTCCTCATCCCCGAGCCCTACCAGGCTTTGGATGCCGACGCGAAGGCGAGCCTGCTGGGTCTGGTGCAACTGCATGCGGAGAAGACGGCGAGCACGCGGGCGTACTGGCTGATGTCGAAATGGGCGGAATTGGCGCCGCGGTTTGTGCGATTGACGCCGAAACCACAGGTCTAGGCCCGTTCGAGATGGTACGAAAGGAATCTGTGCAGGTTCATGGAGGGCCGTTTGTGGCGGGAGATTCCGTGTATCCTTTGGTTAACCCACGGTATCGATAACGTCGGTTCTTTGCCAGTTCCATGGGTTTTTCTTCTGCCTTCTTTCGTCGTTTTACCCCCGCACTGATCGTCGGGCTCCTGCTGCTGCAGGGATGCTCGCGGTTTGCCCCCCACCCGCATCATGAGTACGTGTACGTCTGGGTGCGAGGGACGTTCCTGCGCGATCGTGTAGCTGCGGTGAGCAACAGAGTCGCCGAGGTAACCAACGGGCAGCGGCTCGATGTGCTCGAGCATGGCCGGCGCTTTCTGAAAGTGAAGACCGACAAGGGCGAGGTCGGCTGGATCGAAGACCACGAGGTCATCGATCAGTCGGTCTACGACAAGTTCGGCCAGCTGCAGAAAGACAATGGCAGCGATCCGGTGGTGGCGACGGCCGTCCTCGAGGAAGATTACTGGCTGCGGGATGCGCCGGGGCGCACCTCAGACCGCTTCACTCTGCTGCCGGAGAACTCAAAGCTGCAGCTGCTCATGCGAGCATCGGTACCGAGGCCGGAAGCTCCTCAGCTTCTGCCCCTGCCCGTCAAAAAGACCGTCAAGCCTGAAAAGAAGAAAAAAGAGGACCTCGAAGACCTGGCGAATCCAGCGCTCGAAGATTATTGGCTGGCGCGCGCCAGCTCGGGGCAGGTGGGGTGGGTCCGCTCGCGCACGCTCGACGAGGATGTTCCCGACGCCATTGCCGGGCTGGCGGAAGGGCAGAAGGTCATTGGCGCGTATGTGCTGAGGACGGTGGAGGATCCGGGAGCCAACGTCCCGGGGAACCAGGTTCCGGAGTATCTGGTGGCACTGGCTCCGTGGAGAGATGGGCTGCCCTTCGACTTCGATCAGGTGCGCGTTTTCACCTGGAATGTGAAGAAGCACCGGTATGAGACGGCCTATCGAGAGCGGAACATTGCGGGATATCTGCCGGTGACGGTGAGCCACCAGGCCTTTGGAAACCAGACAGAACCGGTGTTTTCGTTTCGGGTGGCGACCGATCCGGAAAGTGCCTCTCTCGATCCGCAAACCGGGATGGTGAGGCCGGGGACAACGACGACCGAGACGTACCACATGGAAGGGGTTCTGGTGCGCCGGGCAGGCGGGCCCGAGACTGCGCAGGTGCGTTCATCGCCGGCGAGGGCGGAACATCGAGCGAGGCGCCGGCGTCACCGGCGTTAGACCCGCCGGAAACGGAGGCGGCCCGGGCTTCCTGCCAGGGCGGCATTTGCGCAAACGCGGCGCATGCTCGTATGGTGGATTACACGCCCCGGTGGTGGGTGCGGCGGTCCAGTTTTTGGCTTCGCTGTGGTTTTTCCGTTGTTGGGCAGTGGATCACCATTGGGACAAACAAGAGGGAAAAGGAGATCGGCTCATGGATAACAAGCCGGCACAGAACATTCAGGACACCTTCCTGAACACCGTTCGCAAAGACAAAACCCCAATCACGATTTATCTGGTGAGCGGCGTGAAACTCACCGGAAAGATCCGCTCGTTTGATAAGTATTCGGTGCTTCTGGAAAACAACAGCCAGGAGCAGCTGATTTTCAAGCACGCCATCTCGACCGTGGTCAGCACGCGTTCAGTGCTGCACGGGGAGCACCGGCCTCCGCACAGCGCGCAGGCGGGACCGGTGGCCGTAGCGCCGCCGGCGCCGGTGCAGGAAGCCTCCGGCTCCTGAGGGATCTCAGGCCCAGGCAGGCGCGCACCTTGTCATGCCGCTGAATGCGACGGGTCCGAGGGCGGAACGCGCTCTGCTGGTTTCAGTCTCGTTTGGGCGCCCGGGGAGAGTTCTGTCTCGCGGGGCTGCGCAGGCTCGTGCCGCTGCGAGCAACGGAAATCAGGACGCCGACAAGCTGGCGCGGCTGGCGCTGGCCGCAACCGAAGAAGAGTCGCGCCTTGAGGAGTTTCGCGAACTGGTCGTCAGCGCGGGCGCGGCGATCTCCGCCGAGATGGCGCAGCACCGGCCAAAGGCAGATCCGGCGACACTGCTGGGCAGCGGCAAAGTCGAAGAACTGGCAGCGGTGGCAGCGTCCAGCCAGGCCGACCTGGCGATCTTCGACCACGACCTGAGTCCGACTCAGCTCCGCAACCTCGAAGACGCGCTGCCGTGCCGGGTAATCGACCGGACCCAGCTGATTCTCGATATCTTCGCTCGGCATGCCCGAACCCGGGAGGGCCAGCTGCAGGTAGAACTGGCGCAGCTGGAGTACATGCTGCCCCGGCTGGCCGGGCGCGGCAAGGCCATGTCCCAGCTCGGCGGCGGGATCGGCACAAGGGGACCCGGCGAGACGCAGCTGGAAACGGATCGGCGGCGGATTCAGCGCAGGGTGCTGCAGCTGCGCAGGGAACTGGAGGCGGTGCGGCGGATTCGGGCACAACAGCGCCAGAGGCGGGAGTCGGTGCCGGTGCCCACGGTGGCTCTGGTTGGATACACGAACGCGGGGAAGAGCACTCTGTTCAATGCGCTGACTCGCGGAGGCGTGCTGGAGTCGGCGCGCATGTTCGCCACGCTCGATCCCAAACTGAGCGCGATCCACCTGCCCAGCCGGAGAAAGATTCTGCTTTCCGACACGGTGGGCTTTATTCGCGATCTGCCCCACACGCTGGTGACGTCGTTCCGGGCGACGCTGGAAGAAGTGCGGCAGGCGGAGGTTCTGGTGCACGTGCGCGACGCTTCGAGCCCGCTGCGGGGGGAGCACAAGGCGGAGGTGGAAAAGGTTTTGGGCGAGTTGGATGCGCTGCGGAAGCCGCGGATTGAGGTGCTCAATAAGACAGATCTGCTGACCGCAGAAGAGATGGGGGCGCTCAATGGGCTCGGCGTGCCCATCTCCGCCAAAATGCGGAGCGGCCTGGACGCGCTCATGGCACGGATCGACGAAGAACTGGTGCAGGACCCGATTATCGAGCAGAGATTTCAGGTACCCCAGGCGGAGGCTGAGGCACTGGCGGCGCTGGAGGCTGGCGCTGTGGTGACGGAACGTGAGTACGAAGGGAACCTGGTGAAGATGACCGTAGCGGGTCCGGCATCGCTGCTGGGACGGTACCGAAGGTTCGGGAGGACGCGAAACGACTGAATTTTGCCGCTAAACGAAACGAACCGGATGACAGAGTGGTGGGAACTCCGATCATCCGGTTCGCCGACCCTGATCCGGGTCGAGGTGGTATTCTCATTCTACGCCTGAACCTGACCTGGTCAAGGGCCCGGCTGTTGCAGGATCAAAAAAAATTGCGCGCGCCGGCTGGGTCCTGATTGCGGGGCCGGAGCGGCGGCCGGGTTGGCATCTCGGTAAGTGTCTTTCGTTATTTGACACTCATTTTTTGCGTCTGTTAGAACCTAGAGTTCCACCTGAACTTCAGCCGTTCCCAACCGCCAGCCTGACTCTCTTATGGATGAATTGCTGCATCAGATTGGTGATCTTGCGCTTGGCGCCGTGCCAACGCTGATCCTGTTCATTTTGCTGGTTTTGGCGTACCGCTTCATCCTCTACGGGCGGCTTCTTCGGGTTCGCGAGGAGCGTCGGGAGAGGACCGCGGGGGCGCTCGAACGGTCGCGCCTGGCGATTGCCCAGGCGGACGTGCGGGCACAGGAATATGAGGCGAAGCTGCGGGCGGCGCGGGCGGAGATTTTCCGGGCCCGGGAGCAGCGCATCCGTCAATGGAACGCCGAGCGGGAGAATGCACTGGCCGACGCGCGGCTGGCGGCCCAGCAGCGGGTGCGGGGGGCACAGACGGCTCTGCAGGCCCAGGCGGTCGAGGCACGGAGGCAGATTGAGACCTCTGCCGGCCAGCTGGCGGCGCAGGTTCTGGCGGCGGTCCTTCCTTCGACCGCAGCGGAGAGCTCGCATTGAACAGGATACGCACCATCCTTTTCCTGGTTTCTCTTTTGGTCCTGCTGCCGGGAGTGACCACGCCCCAGCTTCATGCGCAGACCCAGGCGCCGAGCGCTTCGACTCCTTCTCAGGCGGCGGCTCGATCAGTCGGCAAAGACGAGCACATGGACGCTCCGGAGGGTGAGAACCAGATCGAGCAGTACCGGCACTCGGCGGTGGTGCAGGGTATTGCCCGGACGCTGCACGTGAGCACGGAAACGGCGGCGCAGATCTTTGAGGACATTAATTCCGGGATCCTGCTGGGAACGATCCTGATCGTGCTGCTCAGGATTGTTCCGAAGATGCTCCGCAACCGCTCAGAAAAGCTGCACCAGGATCTGGTGGGGGCTCGGATCGCGACCGACGAGGCCAATCGCCGGCTGGCCGAAGTGGAGGTTCGACTGCAGCGGCTGGATTCGGAAATCGATGCGATTCGCCAGCAGGTGGAGCGGGAAGCCCTTCAGGACGAGAAACGCATCCATGCAGCGATGGAATCCGAGCGCGAGCGTATCGTGACCTCGGCAGAGCAGGAGATTGCCGCCGCGCAGGCCGCGGCCCAGCGCGATCTGAAGAAATTCGCCGCGGATCTGGCCATCGATCATGCGATGCGGAAGATGCAGCTTTCGGCAGATACGGATCGCGCGCTGATTCGCGAATTTGGCAAGAGTCTGGGCGGCGGGTCAGGGGGAAAGGCGTAAATGGCGAGCTTTGCATCCCGATACGCGCGCGCCTTCGCCGATGTGCTGTTCGAAGGACACCTGAATGCGAAGGAAGCGCAGCAGCAACTGGCGGATTTTGCCGCGGCGTGGCATGAAAGCCGGCCTCTGCGGGAATTCCTGACGGATCCGTCCTTTCCGGTGGAGCAGAAGGTGGCTCTGCTGGACAAGCTGAATGCGAAGCTGCAGATGTCGCAGCAGGCGCGGAACTTCGTCGCGGTGCTGATCCGCAACGACCGCATCGCCGGGCTGGACGATGTGCTGGCGGAGTTTCGGCGGGAGATTAACCAGCGGCTCAACATATCGGAAGCGAAGGTGATCTCGGCACGCAGGCTGGAAGAACCGGAGCGGCGGGCGCTGGAAAAGCAGATTGCCGAGCTGACCGGCGGGCAGGTGGACGCGCATTACCAGGAAGACAGCTCTCTGATCGGGGGAGCCGTTGTCCAGGTCGGAAGCACGGTCTATGACGGCTCGGTGCGGGGGCGGCTCGAACGGCTCCGGGAAGAACTGACGGCGAGTTAAGCAAAACCCACAGCGGCACAACAGGAATCTGGAAGCGATCAGGAACAGACAGCATGGCGCAGATCAAGGCAGACGAAATTACCGCGCTCCTGAAGGAGCAAATTGCCAATTATGACGCGAAGATGCGCGTCGATGAAGTCGGAACCGTCATCACCCTGGGCGATGGCATCGCCCGCCTGCACGGGCTGGACAAAGTGATGGCCGGCGAGTTGATCGAGTTTCCCCATGACGTGGCCGGCCTGGCTATGAGCCTCGAAGAGGATCAGGTGGGCTCCGTGCTGCTGGGCGACTACACCGAAATCCGCGAAGGCGACCAGGTGAAGCGGACGGGCAGGATTCTCAGCGTGCCGGTGGGCGATGCCATGATCGGGCGGGTGGTGAATTCGCTGGGCGTGCCGATCGATGACAAGGGGCCCATTCAGACTTCGGACATGCTGCCGGTGGAGCGGCTGGCGCCGGGCGTGATCGATCGCCAGCCGGTGCGCGAGCCGATGATGACCGGGTTGAAGGCCATCGACTCGATGATCCCGATTGGCCGCGGCCAGCGCGAGCTGATCATTGGCGACCGGCAGACGGGCAAGACCGCTGTTGCGCTGGACACGATCATCAACAACAAGAGCAACGACCTGATCTGCATTTACTGCGCGATCGGCCAGAAGCGCTCCTCGATTGCCCAGGTGGTGCAGACGCTGGAAGAGTACGACGCGATGGGCCACACGGTGGTGGTTGCCGCGTCAGCCTCGGAGCCGGCGCCGATGCTTTATCTGGCGCCCTACGCAGCGTGCGCCATGGGCGAATACTTCCGCGACAAGGGCCGTCACGCGCTGGTGATCTTCGACGACCTTTCCAAGCACGCGATCGCTTACCGCGAGATTTCGCTGCTCCTGCGGCGGCCTCCTGGCCGCGAGGCGTATCCGGGCGATGTCTTCTACCTTCATTCCCGGCTGCTGGAGCGCGCCTCGAAGCTGAGCGACAAGAACGGCGGCGGCTCTCTGACGGCGCTGCCGATCATCGAGACGCAGGCGGGCGACGTTTCGGCGTACATCCCCACCAACGTCATTTCGATTACCGACGGGCAGATCTTCCTGGAGACGGATCTGTTCAACTCCGGCGTGCGGCCGGCGGTGAACGTGGGTCTGTCGGTGTCGCGCGTGGGATTCTCCGCGGCGATCAAAGCCATTAAGCAGGTCGGCTCCACGCTGAAGCTGGATCTGGCGCAATACCGCGAGCTGGCTGCGTTCTCGCAGTTCGGCAGCGATCTGGACAAGGTGACGCTGAATCAGCTGAACCGCGGGCAGCGCCTGACCGAACTGCTGAAGCAGCCCCAGTTCCATCCGCTGCCGGCGGAAAAGCAGGTGATCATCCTGTTCGCCGGAACGCAGGGCTACCTGGATGATCTGAAGGTAGAGCAGATCCGCGCTTTTGAGGATGGGCTGTACCCCTATCTGGACTCGGCGCAGAGCCAGCTGCTGAACGACATTGCCACGAAGAAGTCGCTCGACGACGATCTGCGGAAACGCATTCATGCGGCGCTGAAGGAGTACAAGCAGAACTTCCTGGCCGAGCATGAGGGAGCGAAGCTGAAGCAGAGCGCGGTGCAGCCGCTGAACGACCAGGAAAAGAAGGAAAAGGCACAGGCGCAGCAGCCAGTGGGAGCGGCGCGGTAGGCAATGGCGAACGTTCTCGATTTACGGCGGCGCATCCGCAGCGTGCGCAACACGCGCCAGATCACCAAAGCCATGAAGATGGTTTCGGCGGCCAAACTGCGCCGTGCCCAGGAGCGGGCGATCGCCGCGCGTCCTTACGCGGCGATGCTGGCCAGCGTGCTCGAGTCGCTGAAGAGGCGTGCTGAAATCTACGATCCCGAAACCGGCGAATGCCGCAACCCGCTGTTGCTGACGCGGCCGGAAAAGCGGATTCTGCTGATTGTTGTTTCCGGCGACAAGGGATTCGCCGGCGCCTTCAACACAAATATTTTTAAGGCCGCTGCGAATTTCATTCTGGAGAACGACCGCAGGCAGATCGACATCGAGGCGATCGGGCGCAAAGGGCGCGATCTGTTCCGCCGCCGCTACCCTGCGGCTCAGTTTTCGGACGCGCCGGAGGGATCGGAGCGTCCTGAACGACGCCGGCAGAGCAATATTGAGGTGACTGGCGAGCCAACCGGCCTTCTGGAGAAGCTCGATTACGAGCGTGTCCGCGCAATCGCCGAGGAGATCATCGCACGCTACACGCACGAGGAGATCGACGCCGTTTACCTCGTGTACAACGAGTTCAAGTCCGTCATCCAGCAGCGGGTCGTAGTCGAGCGGGTATTGCCGATTCTGACGCTGGGCGAGCAGCAGCTGGCTGAAACCCAGGAGTTCACCACCGAGGAGCGCGAACGCGCTGCGGAAGCGGCCCTCTCTGCAGGAGTGAGCCTGTATCCGCAGGAAGCCGCGGCGGCGCAAAAGCAGTTTGAAGACGAAGTGAAGCACTTCGGAACCGCCGAGGTGGATTACATCTACGAGCAGCCGCCGGCGGAGATCTTTGCCGACGTGCTGCCGCGCTACGTCACCTCGCAGCTGTACCACGCGACGCTGGAATCGGTGGCAGCCGAGCACGCCGCCCGCATGACGGCGATGGATTCGGCAACCAACAACGCATCGGACATGATCGATTCGCTGACCCTGACCATGAATCGCGTTCGTCAGGCAGCGATCACCAAAGAAATCATTGAAATTGTGAGCGGCGCAGCCGCCCTTTAGAGCGAGATTTATGGCACAGAAGGCAGAGAACATCGGCAGAGTCGTACAGATTTCCGGTCCCGCGGTGGACGTGCAGTTCGAAGAGGCGACCATGCCTCCCATTTACCAGGCGCTGCGCGTGGTCAGCGATGGGTTTACCGTTCCAGCGCCCATCAACGTGATCCTCGAGGTGGAGCAGCATCTGGGCGAAGGCCGCGTGCGCTGCGTGGCCATGGAAGCCACCGAGGGCATGGTGCGCGGGATGAAGGCCATCGACCAGGGCGGCCCCATCACGGTGCCTGTGGGGCGCGCCACGCTGGGTCGCGTTCTGAACGTGATTGGAGAGCCGGTAGACGCGCTCGGTCCGGTCGAGTCGAAGGAGCGCAAGCCGATTCATCGGCCCGCGCCTGCCTTTGACGAGCAGTCGACGCGCGAGGAGATGTTCGAGACCGGGATCAAGGTCATCGACCTGATCCAGCCCTTCCTGAAGGGCGGCAAGATCGGCCTGTTCGGCGGCGCCGGCGTGGGCAAGACGGTCATCATCCAGGAGCTGATCAACAACGTCGCCTCCCAGCACGGAGGGTTCTCGGTGTTCGCCGGCGTGGGCGAGCGCACCCGCGAGGGCAACGATCTCTGGCTGGAGATGCAGGAGTCGGGCGTCATCAACCTGAAAGAGCCGGCCAAGTCGAAGGCGGCGCTGATCTACGGGCAGATGACGGAGCCGCCAGGCGCGCGACTGCGCGTGGCGCTGACGGGCCTGACCGTAGCTGAATTCTTCCGCGATGAAGAAGGCGCGGACACGCTGCTCTTCATCGACAACATCTTCCGCTTCACCCAGGCGGGCTCCGAAGTCTCGACGCTGCTGGGCCGGATGCCTTCCGCCGTCGGCTACCAGCCGAATCTGGCGACGGAGATGGGCGAGCTGCAGGAACGCATTACCTCCACCAAGCGGGGTTCGGTCACCTCGGTGCAGGCTGTGTATGTGCCGGCCGACGACCTCACCGATCCTGCGCCGGCCACGACGTTCGCTCACCTGGATGCGACGACGGTGCTTTCGCGTCCGCTGTCAGAACTGGGTATTTACCCGGCCGTCGATCCGCTGGCCTCCACCTCGCGTATCCTCACGCCGCGCGTGGTTGGGCAGGAGCATTACGACGTTGCCCAGGGCGTGAAGAGAATCCTGCAGCGGTACAAGGATCTGCAGGACATCATCGCAATTCTGGGCATCGACGAGCTGTCGGAAGAGGACAAGATCACCGTCTCGCGGGCGCGCAAGGTGCAAAAGTTCCTTTCGCAGCCGTTCCATGTGGCCGAGCAGTTTACCGGCATCCCGGGCAAGTACTGCAAGATCGCAGATACGGTGCGCAGCTTTAAGGAAGTGATCGAAGGCAAGCACGACGACGTGCCGGAGCAGGCGTTCTACATGCGCGGCACCATCGAGGAAGTGCTGGAAGAGGCTGAAAAGCTGAAGGCGGCGACGAAGTAATGGCGGAGACGCTGAAAGTCCGGCTGGTAACGCCTGAGCGGATCCTTGTGGATCAGGCGGTGGAAGCGGTTGAGATTCCGGCCAGGACCGGATATCTCGAGGTCCTGCGCGGGCATGCGCCGCTGCTGGCGGAAGTCGGCGCGGGTGAGGTACGCCTGCACGGTGGGGAGAGCGGCGAGCAGAGGTACAGCGTCGCCCGCGGATTCGTCGAGGTGCTGCCCGACCGCGTGACCATCCTGGCGGAGTACGCGCAGAAGCCTGAGGAGATCGACACGGGCGCTGCAGAGGCCGAGTTGCAGCGCGGGCAGAAGCTGTGGAGCGAGGCCGGAGAAGATGCGAGCCAGTACGCCCACGCCAATGCGGTAATCGCCGAGGGCGAGGCGAAGCTGGAAAGCACCGGGGCCAGGAAGCACTAGCCTCGCAGCTCCCGCCGGCTACTTCTTCCCGACCGCCTTGTAGCCGCAGCTCGCCGCCTTCTTCATCGCCTCAATTCCTTCTTCTGTGGTCATCAGGGGCGTGGTGCGCACGTTCGTGCAGGCTCCGCCGGCTCCGAGAGCGATGGAGAAAGCCGCGGCACTAACATTGTTCGGCATGTCCACGATGCCAACGATATCGGACTCGCCAAACGACAGATAGAAACGGTCGACTCGGCCGCCCAGTTTTTCTATGGGCTTGCGGACGGCGTCATTCCGATCCTGGGGATGTTCCATCAACGCGGCGAGGGCCGCGGACGTGTAGGACAACTGCACCAGATAGCTGGGCATATTTTTCCTCTTTCCTGGTTCTGAGACCGCAGGTGTGACAGCCGGGAGAGGAGCGCCAGTATACAGAGCCTCGGTGAGGCAGCGCGATAGCCACCGCGTCATTGTC
>Ga0335073_10009445_pt1 | contig 13689 bp, 20 predicted proteins | sample Lox_Sample_22_FD_207093 | JGI IMG/M metagenome (GOLD analysis project Ga0335073, IMG submission 207093) | Soil microbial communities from Loxahatchee National Wildlife Refuge, Florida, United States - Lox_Sample_2.2 | ecosystem: Environmental > Terrestrial > Soil > Wetlands | place: USA... | reverse complement strand
ATCGAGCGCTGGTGCTCGGCGTCGCAAGCTATGCGCTCGAGCTGTTTGGCGCCGCCGGCCCGCTCGACGCCGTGTATGTCGGCGTCGGCATGGGATCGGGAATCAGCGCGCTCATCGCCGTGCGCGATGCGCTGGGCCTGTCGACGGACATCATCGCCGTGGGCGCGGCCAACGCGCCGGCCACGGCGCTCTCCTACGCCGCCGGCCGGCCCGTCGCCGGAGCGAGCGCGCGAACGTTCGCCGACGGACTCGCCACCCGCGAGCCGCATCCCGAGGCCATCGCCGCGATCTGCGCCGGGGCGGCGCGCATGGTGCAGGTGGGCGAGGATGCCATCGCCGAGGCGATGCGCATCTATTACGACGACACTCATCAGATCGCGGAGGGCGCGGGCGCCGCGCCGCTCGCGGGGCTTCTGCAGGAGCGCGCGCGCATGGCGGGCAAGCGCGTCGCGCTCATCCTGAGCGGCGGAAACATCGAGCGCGCGCGCTTTCGCCAGGTCCTGGGCGGCGACACGCCGGCTGCCTGAGCGCCGCCGCGAGCCGCATCGCTTGAACGCTCCCGCAAACGCTGCGCCTTCGAGCGGCACGCCCGCGGGCGGCGCGCGCCAGCTGCATGCGCTGCGCCATGCGGCGCTGCTCGGATTGATCGCGGCGCTGCTGGTGATCGCGAGATGGCGGCTTGCCGCGCCGGCGGCCCTGCCCGAGTTCGCGCTCTACGGTGCATTGCATGCCGCAGCGCTCGCCGTGAGCCTGCGGGTCCCGCCCGCCTGGCAGCGCCAGCTGCTGTTCGTTGCGGCGGCCGCGCTGGCGTGCGAGCTGCTCGCGCGGCTCGGCATCGTCGCCCTGGAACCGGCCATTGCCCGATGGCCGAACGCGGGCGCACCGGCGGTGCTCTCGGCCTGCGGCCTCATCGGCGCGCTCGCCTACGGGGTCCTGATCCGCGCCATCCTTCGCTACCCTCTGCCGTGGGCGGCGCTCGCCGCGCTGGCGCCCGCGTGCGCCGTGGCCATCTACGCCGCTTTCATCGCCGCGCGCCGCTGGCCCGAGCTCGGCGGGTTGTGGCTCGCGCTGTTCTGGTGGAGCGCGTTCTCGGCGGGCCTGTGGCGCACGGATTCCCGGCGCGCACATTCGCGGCGCGAGTTGGCATAAAATCGATTCGTGGCGCCGCCGGCGGCCGATGGCGAGGCGCGGCACATGAGGCAGCGATCCGGGGGTTCTGCATGACTGAGGAAGCGGTCGAGGGGGGATGCACCTGCCGAGGGGTGCGCTACCGGATGTCCGGTCCTCCGCTCATCGTGCACTGCTGCCACTGCCGCTGGTGTCAGCGGGAAACGGGCGCGGCCTTCGCCTTGAACGCCATGATCGAAGCCGATCGCGTCGCCCTTCTGCAAGGCGAGGTCGAAGTGATCGTCACGCCCAGCCTGAGCGGCAAGGGACAGAGGATCTCGCGCTGTCCCGAGTGCCGCATCGCCGTGTGGAGCAACTACGCGGGCTCCGGCGATCCCATTCGTTTCGTTCGTGTCGGCACGCTCGATGAGCCCGATCGCTTTCCCCCCGACGTGCACATCTTCACGGCGTCGAAGCAACCCTGGGTGGTGCTGCCGCCCGGCGCGCGGGCGGTTCCCGAATACTACAAGGCGGCGGAAATCTGGCCGCAAGCGAGCCTCGAGCGCCGCGCGCGCATCCTGCCGAAGAGGCCGGCGTGAGCGCATCCGTCAACCTGGAGACACCCGCATGAAAACGCTCCTCCTGATCGTCGCCTGGTGCTTGCTGCTGGTGCTGTGCTGGCCGCTGGCTCTGGCGGCGCTGGTGCTATGGCCGATCCTGTGGCTGCTGGCGCTGCCATTTCGGCTGCTGTCGGCGGTGGTCGAAGCGCTGCTCGCTTTCATCAAGGCGTTGCTGCTCCTGCCGGCGCGCATTGTGCGCGGCGGCTCCTCCGTGAGCCGCTAGCGCATCCATGATCCCGGCCCGCGATGCGCTCGCCTTGCTGCGCGATGGCAACCGCCGGTTCGTGGCCGACGTTCGCAGCCGCGACAGCTTGCCGAGCCGTGCGCGCCGCATCGAGCTGGCGGCGGGGCAGGAGCCCTTTGCCGCCATCCTGGGCTGCTCCGACTCCCGGGTGCCGGTGGAGATCGTCTTCGATCAGGGGCTCGGCGATCTGTTCGTGATCCGGGTCGCGGGCAACATCGTCGCACCCTCGCAGATCGGCAGCATCGAGTTCGCCGCCGAGCAGTTCGGTACGCGCCTGGTGGTCGTCCTCGGTCACTCGAACTGCGGCGCCGTGGTGACCACGCTCGAGCAGCTGCAGCGTCCGAAGGAGAACCAGTCGCGCAACCTCCGTTCCATCGTGGATCTGGTGCGCCCCTCGGTCGAGGGACTGCTCGGCACCGAGCTCAAGCACGACCTGCCCGCCCTGCTGCGCGAGGCGGTGCGCGCCAACATTCGAGCCTCCGTGAGTCGCCTGCACCATGGCTCGGACATCATCGAGCAATTGATCCTCAAGGATGGGCTGCTCATCGTCGGCGCCGAGTACTCACTCGACAGCGGCGAGGTGCATTTTTTCGAGGACATCGAGGAGGGGACCGGCGCATGAATCGCGACTCCCTGCTCGCGGCCTTGAATGCCCGCGGCATCGGCAAGTTGCCGGGGCTTCTGGGCATCGTGTTCACCGACGCCGCGGACACCGAGCTGTGCGCGCAGATCGCGCTCAAGCCGGAGCACTTGGCGCCGAACGGCTATCTGCATGCCGGCACGGTCGTGACTCTGGCGGATACCACCTGCGGTTACGGCTGTTTCGCCAACCTGCCCGCGGGCGCCAGCGGCTTCACCACCATCGAGCTGAAGTCCAATCATCTCGGCACCGCACTCGAGGGTACGATCGTCAGCCGCGCCAAGCCGCTGCACCTCGGCCGCACCACCCAGGTGTGGGACGCCGTGGTCTCGCACCAGCAGAGCGGCAGGACCATCGCCCTGTTCCGCTGCACGCAGCTGCTGCTCTACCCGAAGTAGCCCCTGCCCGGGCTGGTCCGCTGCCCGAGCTGGCCCGCTGCCCAGCCCGCTGGACGGTGCTCCGCGGCAGCGGGTAATATCGCGCCCCCGGGGCGCCCGTAGCTCAGCTGGATAGAGTGTCGGCCTCCGAAGCCGAAGGTCACTGGTTCGAATCCAGTCGGGCGCGCCAACTCAGGGCGGGTCTATTCCGGCCATGCTCGGCTGCATGCCGGGAGCGGCTCAGCTCGCTATGCGCTCGATCATCCCCTCGCCGATCCAGCGTCCCAGCAGATTGCCGGCAACTTGCGAGCCCTCTTCCTCACCAACTTCATCGGCGATCATGGCGCAGATGTCGCCGAACGTTCTGCCGTCCAAGACCATGAAGATCGCGCTTGCTTCCGTGGGCCCCAGTGTCCGGAAAGTGGGCGAGTCCTCCCTGCGCCATACCGCAATCAGCGCCGGCACATCGAGCACGGCCGCCCCCGGAGGTGTCTGCTCGGCCGCGATGGCCGACCATATCGCCGCCGCGTTGGTCGTCACAGGCAGCAGCGAAAAGGTCGGCACGAGCTCGAGGATCGCGGCGCTCCAGTCGACGTGAGCCATGGCCGCCAGACCGAGCGACTCGGCGTCACGGCCGACGAGGGCGCGGCCAAGACCACGCTCCAGGCGCGCCAGATCGCCCACCTCGGGATCGTCCGGATAGAGAACCTCGAGAGTATCTGGAAACTCCAGCGCATAGGCGTCGAGCGTCCAGCTGTGCGGCGGCAACCGATCGATGTGAGTGGCGGCGGCGCCGTCGAACACGGTGTCACCGAGCCATGCTCGCACCGTGGCAAAACTCTCGGCAAGGCAGGCCATGAGCTGGCCGCGGTAGTTATTCAGGTAAACCGCGAGGCCGGGTAAAGCGCGTTTACCGAAGCGGGCCGCCGCATCGGTCGCTTCACCGGTGAGCCAGCTGCGGAAGTCCCGTTGCAGCGCCGTCAGGGTCACGCCGCCCTCCGAAGATTTCCCTGCGCGATGTCGCGCGCCACGTCGAGTTCGGCCAGCAGGTCGCAGAGCGGGGGGATGTCGTCGTCCCGCTCGATCATCGTCGCTACCGGGCCGACGCGTTCGAGCGCGGACGCGTACAGCGACCAGACAGGATCCGGCACCGGCTTGTCGTGCGTGTCGATCAGCAGCTCGCGACCCTGGCTGTGGCCCGCCAGATGGATCTGGCAGACGCGGTCCGCGGGGATACCCGACAGGTACGCCTGCGCGGCGAAGCCGTGGTTGCTGGCGCTCACGTAGATGTTGTTCACATCGAGCAGCAGCCCGCAGCCGGTACGTCCGCAGATCGCATCCAGAAACTCCCATTCCGTCATGTCACCGGGCAAGCTGAGGTACGTCGAGGGGTTCTCGATCAGCATGGTGCGGCCGAGCACGTCCTGGGCGCGATGGATGTTTGCGCAGACGACATCCAGAGCCTCCCTCGTATAGGGTAGCGGCAAGAGGTCGTGCGAGCTGAATCGCTCGAAGCGCGACCAACTGAGATGATCGGATACGAAGATCGGATCGATCATGTCGACCAGGGCGCGCAGGCGCCCGAGGTAGTCGTCGCGAACACCGTCAGCCGAGCCGGCAGACATGGATACACCATGCAGCGCAACCGGGTGGCGTTCGCGCACGCGCATCAGTACGTGCAGAGGCCGGCCGCCGTCGACCATGAAATTCTCGGATATGACCTCGACGAAATCGACCGGGACGGCATCCGTACCGCCGAGGAAGTCCCGATAATGGGGCTTGCGAAGGCCGAGCCCGAACTGGCGCTTTTCAAGCATGATTGCGGTCCTGGAAAAGTTCGGGACCGGTCGGGGGTTGACCGGTCCCGCCATCGTCTTATTTGGACGGTTCGGTGAGGCTGCCACCGGCAGCCGTGCAGGCCTGGGCGGTCATTGCCTTGAAGCCCTGACCCTTGCAGTCGTTCATGCCCTTGCAATCGTGGTTGCCCGACTTGCAGTCCGACATCCCCTTGCATGAGTTGACGCCGAAGCAATGAACCGTGTCGGCTTTGCCGCCTTCGGCAAACGCCGGGCTGGCGAGTGATACGCTGGAAAGCGCGAGGAGGGCGGCGGCGGCGGCGATGCGTGCGGCCGTCCTGTTGCAAGTCATCATGATCATCTCCTGAGGTGAGTTTACCGAACTGGCATCTCCACCTACGCGCAGTCTGATTCGCCGGTTACGCATCGCTACTACCAGCGCATCAACCGCGGGCCGATCACTGCGCCAGCGCCCGCCGCGAGGAGCATTCCGAGGCTGTACCAGGTGATCACGAATATCGCCGAGGTCTCAGGGCAATGCAGGCAGTAAATGGTCGCGGCCCAGGCACCTGCGGCGAGTCCCGCCGCCGCTCCGGCGAGGCGCAGCCGCGTCGGTGCGAGCTTCCGAAATGACCACAGTAGCCCGACAAAGATCGGTGCCGCGAGCGTCAATACCAGCCAGGGGCAAATCATCCAGCTTCGGCCGAACCACAGCGCCAGCCATCCGCCGCGCGGCGTGCTGGCGAGTTCGTGAATGCCGACCCCTGCCACGACGAGCATGGGTATGGCCAGCAACCACAGGCCGCGCAGCGAGCCCGGAATCGGCCTTGCCAGTTGAGCGACCGCATAGGCCGTGCCAACGCCCAGCGAAATGCTATAGGTCCATTTCATCCAGAACGAGAAGCCTTGCATGGCAACCCGCAAATCGAGCCGCACCCCCAGCACGGCGGTCACCAGCACCGCCGTCACCAGGCAGCCCGCGGCGATTCCAAATCCGATGCGTCGCGCGAGCGCATGGGGCGCAACGCGCGGCACGTTCTTGCTCAGGCTGGCAATGAGTTGCTGCGTATTCATCATCATGCACCTCTTATTCGACTGGCGATCGCCTTGAGGCCGCGATGCACCGAAACCTTGACATCGGACTCGCCGATGCCGGCGCCGACCGCCGCTTCCGCGACGCTCATGCCGTCGATATGAGTGTCGCGGATCGCGCGCGCCTGCTTGGGCGATAGCGTGTTGAGCAGACTCTCGACGTCCAGGCGCGCGCCCAGCGCCTCCTCGAAACCCTCGGAGACGAGGATATCGTCCACATCCTCGATTGGTACCGACAGCCTGCGTCGGCGCAAGTGATCGATCATGCGATAGCGCGCGACGGCGTACAGCCACGCCGTAAAAGGGCGCTTGCGGTCGTAAGATGCGCGGCGCGTGTGCACCGAGATCAGCGTCTCCTGCACCAGATCCTCCACATCCTGTTCGCTACCCTGCAGCCGGCGCCTGTAGAAGGAGTGCAGCAGCGGCGCAAGCGCGCGCAGCAACGCGGCGTGGGCGTCGTCGTCGCCCTCCAGTCCGCCCAGCATCCAGATTTTGAGTTGAGCCTCGCTCTGCGCCATGCACACCCCCGTGCTTGCCTACGTCACTCACGCGTGTTCGGTTACGAGTGGACCGGACTCGAGTGCGTCCGATTGCATTCAGCCTGTGTAACCGCCGCGGCGGGATCAACGTAGGTTCTGCCATGACCTTCCCCGAAAGCCTCCCCGAGGTCAGCGAGCGGCGGCCGCAGATACGCCGGCGGACAGGAGGCGCTCACAGCAGGAGATATCATGACCTTGACCCACGCGACCCGCGCGACCAGCGCGACCCACGCGACCAGCGCGACCCGCGCGACCCGCGCGGCCTTCGCGGCCTTCGCGGCAAGCATCGCGCTCACCCTGGCCGCCAGCGCCTCCCGAGCAGCCGAGCAGGGCAATCCGGCATTTGAGAAGTGCTACGGCGTCGCGCTCGCCGGCAAGAACGAATGTAAAGCGGGCCAAGGCACGACCTGCGCCGGCACGTCCAAGGTCGATTATCAAGGCAACGCCTGGAAACTCGTCAAGGCAGGCACGTGCACATCGCTCAGGACGCCCAAGGGCAACGGCTCGCTGACGCCGAGGGCGTGATGCCTGCGCCCCGCCTTTGGTCGCAGGGTGAGCGGGCCGCCGCGCTGTACCGCCGCAGTGGGCGGTTCGCAGCCCGCTTGCTGCCGCAGGACTTGCTGCTCTTGATCGCCCGGCTGGGCATCGCGAGTGTGTTCTTTCAGTCGGGGAGGACCAAGGTCGAGGGCCTGCTGACGATCACAGATTCGACCTATGCATTGTTCCGCACGGACTACGCGCTACCTTTCATGGATCCGGTGACTGCGGCTCATGTGGCGACCTATTCGGAGCATCTCTTCCCGGTCCTGCTGGCAGTCGGGCTGTTCACGCGACCCGCCGCCCTCGCCCTCATGGCCATGACCAGCGTGATCGAGATCTTCGTCTATCCGGATGCCTGGCCGACGCATCTCAGCTGGGCGGGTCTTCTGCTGCCGTTGATCGCCTTGGGTGCAGGTCGTCTATCGCTCGATCGCCTTCTTCAGATCGAGCCGGCGCTGCGCCAGACGGCGGACCCGCGGCGTTGATCAAAACTTCGCCGCAGCTATGATAGGGCCGCCCGCGCCTGCCTGGACGAGCACTGCGCTCTTCAAACCCTCGATCGAGGCGCGAGGCAGGGCAATCGTCTGCGCTCTACCGCTCCAACGGCCCACGCGAATGAGCTCGCGCACGATATCGCGATGGGAGACGGTGCGACCGCCGTTCTCTCCGGCGCGGATCGCAACCTGGACCGTAGCCGGATCGTAGCGAACCAGCCAGATATCGGCGTTGGCCGCGCCCGCGATTCCTGATCCGATACTCAAGCTCGAGCCCGCCACCGTCAGCGACGGCCCCCCGGTCGGGCCGCCCTCGGCGATCAATTGCGACACTCGAACAGGATTGGCGCCGAGGACGGTCTCGCGGCCGTTGATCCAATATTGAGGCGTGGCGACGCCGATTCCCTGATTGCGGGTCGAATAGTCGCGCTGGCGCTGCGTGAACTGCGGCGACGCAAAGGTGTCCTTCCAGCCGAGATAGTCCCAGTACGTGACGCCGAATGAGAGTGCGAGCACATCCGGACGATCAGCCAGGCGATTCAGGTATTGCTGTGCTGGCGGACAGTCCGAGCAGCCCTGGCTCTGAAAGAGCTCGACGACGACGGGCGTCTGCGATCGACTGCTCGCCGAGCCACGTTCGTCGGCCCGAACCGCGGCTGCGCACGCCAGCACCAGCGTGACCGCCCATACTGCGCGTGCTCGCGGGCCGCCCATCATCACCGCAACCATCAGCCCGAGGACCCCAGCTTGTCAGCGGTCCTCGCGTCAAAGTCGCCGGCCTCATGGCGCTCATGCAACTGACTGGAGGGCTCGCCAAAGGTGCGATTCACCATGCGACCGCGCTGCACAGCCCGTCGCCCCAGGAGCTGATCCGCCCAACGCTGCACGTTCCTGTAGTCCTGCACGCTCAAGAACTCCGCCGCGCCGTAGGCCCAGCCCTTGACCAACCCGCCATACCAGGGAAAGACCGCCATGTCCGCGATCGTGTAGGCCTCGCCCGCGATGTACTCGGATTGCGCGAGACGGCGGTCGAGCACGTCGAGCTGCCGCTTCACTTCCATTGCGAACCGATCGATGGCGTATTCAATCTTGGTCGGCGCATAAGCGTAGAAGTGACCGAAGCCGCCGCCGAGGTACGGTGCGCTGCCCACTTGCCAGAACAGCCACGACAGACATTCCGCGCGACCCGCGGCATCGGTCGGCAAGAAGGCGCCGAATTTCTCGGCCAGATACAGCAGTATGGAACCCGACTCGAACACCCGAATGGGTTTCGGTGCGCCTCTGTCCACCAGCGCAGGAATCTTGGAGTTGGGGTTGACAGCCACGAAGCCCGTGCCGAACTGGTCGCCTTCATTGATCTTGATGAGCCAGGCGTCATACTCCGCGCCGTCGCGACCGAGAGCCAGCAACTCCTCCAGCATCACCGTAACTTTGACGCCATTGGGTGTTCCCAGGGAATAGAGCTGCAGTGGATGCCGGCCGACCGGCAGCTCCTTTTCGTGGGTGGGTCCGGCGATCGGGCGGTTGATGCCGGCGAACGTGCCGCCGCTCGGCTTATTCCAGGTCCAGATCTTCGGCGGTACGTACTCGGACGAGTCGGTCATTTTCAGCGCTCCTTCCAAAAAAGCTCTCTACGAAAAAACCGTCGGCTGCTTGCACGGGCGGGCAAATTGGAGCGGCCGAGCGCGCGCCCGGGTTGCGCGCCGCTCGCTCCGGTTGTATTTTAGCATGAACGTTCTAAAATGGCACATGTCAGCGAAGAACCTGGGCGCTTGAATGGCAAGACCGCGTGAGTTCGACGAGGGGCTGGTGCTTGCCGCCGCCGCGCAGTGCTTTTGGAATCGAGGTTATGAGGCGACATCGGTGAAGGATCTGGTCGAAAAGACCGGGATCACGGCCGCCAGCCTCTACAATGCATTCGGCGACAAGCGCAAGCTGTTCCGCGCCGCCCTCGATCACTACGTCGAAGGCAGCGTGGGGGAGCGGATAAGACGCTGCGCTACCCTGCCCGCGCGCCGGGCCATCGAGACGTTCTTCCAGGACGTCCTGAATCGCTCGTTGAGTGATCGCGATCACAAGGGCTGCTTGCTCGTGAACTCGGCTCTCGAAATCGCGCCCCACGACCCGCAGTTCCGGCAGATCATTGCCGGCGTACTTCGTCGCACGGAGAGGTTCTTTCTGAAATGCGTCAAGGCAGGTCAAGCGGACGGCACGATTACACGCTCGGTGTCGGCGCAAAATCTCGCCCATCATCTGCTGGCAGTACTCATGGGAGTGCGCGTTCTGGCGCGGGTCCGGCCGGAAAAGGCGCTCCTCGAGGGCGTCATCGCGCCGGCGCTCGCTCTGCTTGATCGTACTTGGGAGAAGCCGCGCGAACTTCCCGTCTGACCCGCTGCCGCGCGCTGCCCGGCCCGGCGTGCCGCATCGCGCCTCATCGGCGCACGAGCCGCCTTCAGGGCGGCGGGCCGCCGAAGTGCAGCGCGCTGAGAGCGCCGGAGACTCTCGAGGGCTCGGAGCTGACCGAGCGGGTGACGTGCGTCGTTCCGCCGAACACGGAGACCGGGAACAGCCGGTCGAGCAGGCCGCGCGTTCCTCTGCCGTGACTCAGGCGGCTGGTCCATTGCAGCGAAGGGTCGCCCTTGCGGTTGGTCTGGATCGACAGGGCGGTCGCACCCGACTCCCACAGCGTGAGCACGCGCACGCCGTTCTGGGTGCGAAATTCCGCCAGCCGCTGCAACAGCGTCTTGTCGGACACGATGTCGCCTCCCGGTACGCTCAGGCGCGGATCGGTGTCGAGCACGGAAGCGCCGCGCGGCCGAAAATCGGTGCTGGAGAACCGCGACTGCTCGGCCAGGTCGGGCAGCGTATAGAGGCTCGGCGCCGTGAGCAGCGGATCGGCGAGCGATGTCGCCGCATAGGGACGCCCGGTGAACATCGGCCCGGCGAGCGGCGCGGCCGAGAGCGACGCGCGCGGCGCGCCGCCGTGTGTGGACTGCTCGAGCGTCGCCGCAGCCGACGCCGGATCGGCCAGCGCCTCGCCCCAGCGCAGCAGCGCGAGCACCGCGATGCCAAGCACCAAGCGGTCGCAGAACGGGCCGAGCCCGTTGCCTGCGCTCTCGCGTGCACCTCGATTTGGGCAGGTATCCAGCATGCAGGGATACTACGTCGCCATCCGGATCAGACGACGCCAGCATCACCCAATTCGTCGAGGTGCCCGCGAGACGCGCGTCACACTATTGCGCTTCGCCGCGCGCATTCGCTCCTGCGCTTCAACATAACACGCAGTTGCAGCTTGATTATGTACGCTTGTTGTGAGATGGCGACAGGCCGCCCTCAAGCATCGCGCAGGGTGGCGCGCGCAGTCTCCCAGTGCCGTCCGTCGAAAGGCGAGATCGACATCGATTCGACGGTCGCGCTCTCGATGCAGCGTGCGTTGACGCTGACGCCGTCGGGATGCGAGCGCGGCACGTAGAAGGACTTCACGCCGCAGTGCCTGCAGAAGTGATGCTGCGCGACGTGCGTATTGAAGGTGTAGGTGGTGAGCGAGTCATCGCCGGCGATCAGGCGAAATCGATTCGCGGGCACGATGAGGTGCAGATAGCCGACCTTGGCGCAGATGGAGCAGTTGCAGTCCGCCACCTCGAGCCTCGCCGGTGCATCCACCTCGAAGCGCACGCGCCCGCAATGACAGCCGCCGGCGTGCGTGACGATGGCGTGCGCTTGCGTGCTCATGCGAGGTGCCTAGTGCTTGTGCTCTTGGGCCGCCAGATCGTCCACCAGCGCCATGAGACGCTCGGGACTTCCGGCGGAACGCACGTCGGCGATGTACTTGCCGTTGATCACGAACGTCGGCACGCCATCGATGCGGTAGCGTTGCACGAGCTCATCCGCCATCTGCAGGTCGGTGCTCTCGACCGCGAAGGAGTGATAGGCCTTCTTGAAGACATCCGCGGGAATGCCTTCCTTGACGGCGAAGGCCGTCTGGATGCGCTCGGTCTCGGCCTCATCGCCCGGATCCTGGGCCACCAGCGGATCGCCGTCGACCTGGATCTCCTTGAACACCTCCTCGTGCAGCTGGTCGAGCTTGCCGAGCGCCTTGAGGGTGTAGAACAGATGCGCGAGCGCGCGATGTCCCTCGCTCCAGGTCACCGGCACGCGGATGAAGGTGACGTAGGCGGGCTTGTGCTTCAGCCAGGCTTCCACCTGCGGCTCGAGCGCGTAGCAATGCGGGCATGCGTACCAGAAGAACTCGAGCACCTCGACCTGGCCGGGGGGAACCGCGGTCGGCTGGGCCGGAACGATGCGGGTGTAATTCACGCCCTCCTGCCACAGCGTCGGCCCGAGCGGCTGCGCCGAGGCGGCCGGCGTCGCCGCCCTGACCGTGGAGGCGACCGCCGCCAGCAACGCATTGTGCGCGCCGCTGTCGCCGCCGCCCGCCTCGATGGTCTCGCCGTCCTGATTGGCGGGCGGCGCCTTGAGCGCAGCCGATGCGCCGGGGCCCGGGGCCGCCTGTCCCGCCCTGGCCGCGACGGGCGCGTGCGGCGCCGGCGCGCGCGCGCCCGCCTGCTCGGATGATGGCTTTCCGCAGCCCGCGAGCACCAGGCCCACGAACAGCAGCAGGACCGGGGCGGCGGTGCGCCTCATCAGCGCAGGCCCTGCACATAGGAGGCGAGATTGCGGATGTCCTCCGGCGAGAGCCGCTTGGCGATTACCGGCATGATGTCGGCGGCTCCCGGCGGGCGGGCGCCGGAGGCAAAGTCGCTCAGCTGCTTGGCGACGTACACCGAATGCTGGCCGCGCAGCGCCGGAAATTTGGCCGGCTCGTTGCCGTACCCCGTCGGTCCGTGGCATGCCATGCAGGCGGGAATGGCGCGCGCCTGGTCGCCGCCGCGATAGAGCTTCTCACCGGCTTGCCAGTAGCTCGGATCGGCCTCCAGCCCGGTATTGACCAGGCTGTCGAAGTAGGCGCCCAGATCCGCCATGTCCTGCGGGCTCAAGGGTGCGGCGATCGGCATCATCACGGGGTTCTTGCGCTTGCCGTCCTTGAAATCCTGCAGCTGCTCGGCAATGTAGGCGGCTCCGAGACCGGCGAGGCTCGGCCACTCGGGATTGGCGCTGTTGCCGTTGGCGCCATGACAGGCCTGACACACGGCGGCCTTCGCCGCCCCGGACTGCACGTTGCCGGCAGGGGGTGCGGTGGCGCTGATGGCCGAATTGGCGATGATCGTACCGGAGATTGCTGCCGCGAAGACCCAAAACCGATTCATACCGCGTGTGACCCCATCTGGCTCCCAGCCGCAAATTGTACACTACGCTCAATCATTTGCGTTCCCACGGCATGCCCACCTATCCCAACGTGAGATTCTTGACGAGCGCGGCCGAGGCGCATCAGCTCGCGCCCGATACCGGCCGCGAGATCGCATTCGCGGGGCGCTCGAATTCCGGCAAGTCGAGCGCCATCAATGCCCTCGTCGAGCGCAGCGGCCTCGCGCGCGTGAGCCGCACGCCGGGGCGCACGCAGCTCATCAATTTTTTCGAGCTCAGCCCGGGGCATCGGCTGGTCGACTTGCCCGGCTACGGGTTCGCGAAAGTCCCCGAGAGCGTGCGCGCGCGCTGGCTCGAGTTGATGGAGCATTACTTCGACGTGCGCGAATCGCTCGCCGGGCTGGTGCTGATCGTCGACAGCCGCCGCGGACTCAAGGCGCAGGATGCCTCCATGCTCGAGTGGGTGCTGGCGCGCGAGCGCCGCGCGCACATCCTGCTCGCCAAGTCCGACAAGCTGAATCGGCGCGACGCCGAGCGCGTGCTCGAAGATACGCGGGCGGCGTGCGCCGATGCGGGAGTGACGGCACAGCTGTTCTCGGCGCATGCGCGCCAGGGGCTCGGTGAGGCACGCGCCGTGATCGACGCGTGGCTCGCTTCATCCCCGTGAACCTCGCCCAAAAAAAAGCCCCGGTGGTTGCTCTGAGCAGCCACCGAGGCAGACCAACCCGGCATGGGGATGACAAACCGGGTCTGCCCGCCCAGGGAGAAGAGCGGGGAGCGTGTGTACGCTCACTGGATTAGATGGGGTTGCCAGGCGAAAGTTCCAGCCCCGCTTGCAGAATAAATTGGTGCGCCGGGGCGGCGCTGCAGTGGGCCCGTGAGGCGGCGTAAACCTCAGCGATAATCCGTACTTACTCGACACTACTTGCAAAGGCCTTGCACTGGTTCGGCGCTTCTCGGCACCGATGCCGCGCT
>Ga0335073_10009444_pt1 | contig 13692 bp, 11 predicted proteins | sample Lox_Sample_22_FD_207093 | JGI IMG/M metagenome (GOLD analysis project Ga0335073, IMG submission 207093) | Soil microbial communities from Loxahatchee National Wildlife Refuge, Florida, United States - Lox_Sample_2.2 | ecosystem: Environmental > Terrestrial > Soil > Wetlands | place: USA... | reverse complement strand
TGACCTTTGAAACCGGGCGTATGGCCAAGCAGGCCTCCGGCGCAGCCCTGGTCACGCAAGGTGACAGCGTGGTGCTCGCAACCGCAGTCGCGGCCCCCGATCCAAAAGAAGGAATTGATTTCTTCCCCCTCACCGTCGATTATCGCGAGTACGCCTACGCAGGCGGCCGCATCCCCGGCGGATTCATCAAGCGCGAAGGCCGTCCCAGCGAGCGTGAAATTCTCACCAGCCGCCAGATCGACCGCCCCATCCGCCCGCTCTTCCCTGAAGGCTTCCGCAACGAGACGCAGGTCATCGCCCTGGTCTTCTCCGCTGACAAGGAAAACGATCCCGACATCATCGGCATCAACGCCGCCAGCGCCGCGCTTGCGCTCTCCGATATTCCATTCAACGCAACCGTGGGTGCAGTCCGCGTAGGTCAGGTCAACGGTGAGTTCGTCATCAACCCGTCGTACACCGATCGCCGCGACAGCAAGATAAACATCACCGTCGTCGGCACTAAAGACGGCATCGTGATGATCGAAAGCGGCTCCGAAGGCGTAACAGAAGATGTAGTCGTCGACGCTATCGAGTTCGGCCACGCCGAAATAAAAAAGATCGTTGTCGTGATCGACGAGCTGGCCGCCAAGGCCGGCAAGCCAAAGCGTCCCGTCACCGCGCCTGAATTCGATCAGGCCTACTACGACGCGTTGTTTGCCAAAGTCGGCGACCGCCTCAAGGACGCGCTCGACACCAAGACACACGCCAAGACTGAGAGCTACGCCCTCGTCAAGCAGATCAAGGACGACCTCGCCGCCGAGCTGAAAGAACTGCCCGAAGCAGAGCAGCCCGCAGCCAAGAAGAAGCTGGCCGCCTACTATGAAACCCTCCGCGAGCGCATCTTCCGCGAGCAGGTCACCAAAGATCGCATCCGCCCCGACCGCCGCGCCTTCGACGAGATTCGCCCCATCACCATCGAAACCGGCGTGCTGCCCCGTACCCACGGCTCCGCGCTCTTCACTCGTGGTGAAACCCAGGCGCTCGTCACCGCAACCCTCGGCACCGGCGACGACTCGCAGCGCCTCGAAACCTTCGAAGGCGAGCAGAAGAAGCGCTTCATGCTGCACTACAACTTCCCGCCGTTCTCGGTTGGAGAAGTAGGCCGCATGACCGGCGTCGGACGTCGTGAAATCGGACACGGTGCCCTGGCCGAACGCGCCATCAGCGCAGTTCTGCCCAGCGAAGAAGAATCGCCCTACGCCATCCGCATCGTCTCCGACATTCTTGAGTCGAACGGCTCGTCGTCCATGGCTTCGGTCTGCGGCGCCAGCCTCGCTCTCATGGATGCGGGCATTCCGCTCAAGGCAGCTGTGGCCGGCGTGGCCATGGGTCTCGTGAAGGAAGGCGACGATTACGCCATCCTCACCGACATCGCTGGAGCCGAAGACCACTACGGCGACATGGACTTCAAGGTCGCCGGAACCCGCGAAGGCATCACCGCCCTGCAGATGGACATCAAGATCAGCGGCATCACCGGGCAGATCATGCGCGAAGCCATGGAACAGGCTCGCCGTGGCCGCCTCTTCCTGCTCGACACGATGGACGCCGCGCTCAGCGGTCCGCGTACTGAGAAGTCGAAGTATGCGCCGCAGATCCGCACCCTGCAGATCCCAACCGACAAGATCCGCGACCTCATCGGGCCCGGTGGCAAGACCATCCGCGGCATCATCGAGGCCACGCAGGTCAAGATCGATGTGGACGACACCGGCCGCGTGAACGTCGCTTCATCGGATGAAGAGGGCTTGAAGAAGGCTCTCGCGATGATCAACGACCTCACCGCCGTCCCCGAAGTCGGCAAGACCTATCTCGGCAAAGTAGTCCGCCTCGCCGAGTTCGGAGCCTTCGTCGAAATCTTCCCCGGCACCGACGGTTTGCTGCATATCAGCGAGATCGCCGAGCACCGCGTGAAGGACGTGAAAGACGAGCTGCGAGAAGGCGATCAGGTTCTGGTCAAGGTCCTCGGCATCGAAGGCAACCGCATCAAGCTCTCGCGCAAAGCTCTCTTAAAAGAGCAGCGCGCGAAGCTCGGCCTTACCGAGCCCCAATCCGGCCAGATCGATGACGTAGCCGCATCCGGCGAGCCGCAGGAAAACCACGAACGCCCGGAACGGCCAGCGCGTCAAGAAGAGCGCCAGCCATCCTCGAACGCCAGCACGATCACCATCGAAGGCGGCGAGGACTTCGACGACGCCGAAGGTGGCGATGACGAAGGCGGCGAGGAACCCAACTTCAACCGCGCCGATGGCGCACCGGCCCACGCCGGCGGCGGAGATCGCCGTCCCGGTGGCGGAGGCGGCCCTCGTCGTCGTCGCGGCCGTGGCCGCGGTCGCGGCCCAGGTGGACCCGGACGCGGACCCGGCGGCGGCAGCCACGGACCTCAGTAAGCAGTAAATGTAGGTAACGAACGAAGGGCTGTGCGAAAGCACAGCCCTTCTGCTTTTCTGCACTACCTTACGAATTGTCATCCCCGAGCGAAGCGTAGCGTAGTCGAGGGACCTGCGGTTTCTCAGCAGTAGCACAAAAGGGGTGCCCCATCCTTTCGTTTCGATTGGGCAATATGTGGATCACCCAGCAGCAACTCCCAGGCCCCATCCAACCAGCTTCGCAGATTCTGCTGGGCACAGCCGTCGTAATCGCCAGCCTGCTTGTCCTCGCACAGTCAAAATCGATGAACCGGTGTTAACCGTCGGGGTAACATAGCTCACCCCGTTGACAATCGAGCGTCTAAAGTGGGATAGACTGACCTAGAATGAGCGCTTCCATGTACATCGTCGTTCAGGGAGAAGACCCCGGGTTTGATATCTTCGTCAACGGCCACGCTCTCGCGCGCAACGAAGATGCCCTCGAAAAGTTGGCCCTGCGCCTGGGCGTAAAGCCGCTGCTCGAATTCTTCTCGGCCGACGAAAACTCCATGGCCTTGCTACTCGAAGAAGGCGCAGGCGATCCCGAATGGGCTAAAACCCTGCCACCACCCCAGTGGTTCTCCCCCGATGACGGTTTGGAGACGATCAGCACACTCCTCGAATTCCTGAAGGACAGCCCCGCTGCCCTTGGCTCGGAGACCGCGCCGATCATCAGCGAACTCGAAGAGTATGAGCGGGTCCTGCAAAAGACTGCCATGCGTAATCTCCGCTGGCAGCTCGCCGTCAGCTGGAAATAGCCGTCAAGCCTCTCAGCAGCAAAGTTTTCTCGTAATAGACTCATTCCAAAGCAAAAACTCCCAAAGTTGACAGGGAATTATGCCCTTTTTGACTAAACTTGAGGTAGGTACGAATCCTAAAGAGTTGTCATCCTGATTGGAGCGAACTACCTGCTTTTTCTGCGCAGCCCGAAAAGGGGGGTGCCCCCATCCTGTCGCGCAGTTTGCGACAGAGCCTGCCCTGAGCTTGCCGAAGGGGTGGGAGAGCACGAACCCTGCTGTGGAAATTAGGAGATATGCAAAGTCACGTAAACCTCATATAAATTAGGGATTTAAAAGAAAAATACCGGGGGCGGTGGAGCCCTCAGGCTGTCAACTGCTTCTTGAGCATCACCAACTGTCCAAGGTGGTAGCTATTATGATCGCCAACCAGCAGAATCTCCCGCAGTAAAGTCTGCCCATTCCCCCATGGAATCTGGGCATAGAGATTCGAGTTGGGATCGCCAGCCAGCTTCTCCAACTCGGCCATATCCTCCTCAATCCCCCGAACCGAGACCTTCCACGCCTCGGCCGATTGAGGAGCCGCTGCTTCCGGCCAGTAATCCCTGGGCCAATCGAGAGCGGTGTATTTCGGGTTTACGCAAAAGTCGAGAATGTCATGGAGCGCAATGCGCAGATGCTCCAGAAGCTGCCACGCACTATACGGCATGCCCTTGCCGTATAGCTCCGGCGGAAAATCCTTAACGGCTGATTTGAAATCGATGTGCGCGCTGCCACCGCGCAGAAACTCAAGAAGTTGATCGCGAAGAATGCGGTCGTCGCCAGGCATCATGCCCTCCTGTAACGTCGGATGCACAGGAGGGCGCGATTGTCACATTAAGTTAGCCGCAGAGACTATGCTTCGACCGCAACCGCCTCGCGCCGATCGGCAAAGACATTGCCCATGCGGCGAATCTGCGCGCCAACTCCGCGCAGCTTTTCTTCGATGTGCTCGTAGCCGCGATCCATATGGTACACGCGGTCGAGAATCGATTCACCATCAGCAACCAGAGCCGCCAGCACCAGAGAAGCCGAGGCGCGCAGGTCAGAACACATGACCGCCGCCGACGAAAGCGGCGACTTGCCGCGCACTGTAGCCGAGCGCCCGTCGACCTTGATGTTCGCACCCATGCGTACCAGTTCCTGCACATGCATGAAGCGGTTCTCGAAGATGTTCTCGGTGACGACGGAAGTACCCTCAGCCTGCGTAGCCAGCGCCATATACTGCGCCTGCATATCGGTAGGGAAGCCGGGATACTCTTCGGTAGAGATATCGGCAGCCTTCAGGTTCCCTTCGCTGCGCACGCGAATCTGCTCCTTGCCCAGAATCTCGACGCGAGCGCCCGCTTCTTCGAGCTTGCTGATAATCGCCCCAAGATGCGCCGGATTGCAATTGGCAACGCACAGATCTCCGCCAGTAATCGCACCGGCAACAAGGAAGGTTCCGGCTTCAATGCGATCCGGATTAATCCGATGCCTCGCGCCATGCAGCTTCTCGACCCCAACCACGCGAATCTTCGAAGTGCCGGCGCCCTCGATCTTCGCACCCATCGCAGTCAGCAACGCAGCCAGATCGGTGACCTCAGGCTCACGGGCGCAGTTCTCCATTACCGTCTCGCCCTCGGCAAGTACCGCAGCCATCAATAAATCTTCAGTGCCGGTGACCGTAATCTTGTCAAAGACAATGTGCGCGCCCTTCAGCCTCTCAGCACGAGCTTCAATGTATCCATGCTCATAGCTGATCGCCGCACCCATCGTTTCAAGCCCTTTGATATGCAGATCGATGGGACGCCCGCCAATCGCGCAGCCGCCGGGCATGGCAACGCGGGCAAGCCCGGTGCGAGCCACCAGCGGCCCAAGCACGAGCGACGACGCACGCATCGTCTTGACAATCTCGTACTTCGCCACAGGATCGGAAAGCACGCGGCAGCTAATCGAAGTGCGATGCTGCGCGCGCCCATAGCCAAGCTCGACTTCTGCACCCATCGAGACCAGTAGCTTGCGTTCGGTTTCAATGTCCCGCACCTGCGGAATGTTTTCGAGGATGACTTCTTCTTCGGTAAGGATGGCCGCAGCCATGCAGGGAAGCGCCGAGTTCTTTGCACCGCTCACGCGAATGGTGCCGATAAGGGGGTTGCCCCCGCGAATGACGAATTTGTCCATGAATATCTACCTGAAGCGATCTGCCGTAACCGATAGTGTAAACGCGCAGCCTGTGAGTAGTGAAAGATGCCCGTGTCGTGTTAGATACGTTTAGCTCGCTGCCGAAGGAGAATTCCTTCCACTCCAGGAACAAGCTGCGACCAAAAGACGAAAAGCGCCTCATCGGGCGCTTTTCGTCAATAGAAAAGAAAAAAGCCGGAATCTACAGGTCCATCACAGAATCTTCAATCGCGCGGCGAACGTTGCCGTCTGATTGAGCCAGCCGGCGCACAGCCTCCGGCTTGTCGACGTTGGCCTTCAGCATGACCAGAGCGACCGGTACGCTGCGTCCGGCGGATTTGATCGTGCGCACGGCAGTTTCGCGATCGATATCGCAGGCGCGCATCAGGATGCCGATGCCGCGCTCGACCAGCTTCGAATTCTGCATATGCACGTTGACCATCAGGTTTTCGTACACATAGCCGAGCCGTGTCATGGCGCCAGTGGTGATCATGTTGGTGATCATCTTCTGCGCCGTGGCCGCTTTCATGCGGGTCGAGCCGGAGATGACTTCGGGTCCAACCTCGGCAATGATAGCAATGTCGGCAGCGCTCGCCAGAGGCGTGTTCTGATTGCAGGTGATGCAGGCAGTCTTCGCTCCGCGCGCGCGTGCATAGGCGACGGCGGAGACAACATAAGGCGTGCGTCCGCTTGCGGAAAGCCCAAGCACAACGTCTTTGCGTGTGGGACGGCGGCGCGCGATGTCGCGCTGGCCAAGTTCCTCGGAATCTTCATTGACCTCTACCGGAGACGCAAGCGCCTTGGGGCCGCCGGCCATGATGTACTGAATCTGCTGCGGAGCGTTCGAGAAATAAGGAGGGCACTCGCATGAGTCAAGCGCGGCAATGCGCCCGCTCGATCCCGCTCCTACATAGATAAGTCTTCCACCGTCGCGCAGGCTGCGCGCAACGGCGTCGATCACGAGCGCGATTTCCGGCAGGGCTTTTTTTACCGCGGCTGCGACTTTGGCGTCCTCATGATTGATGATGCGAGCGATTTCAAGCGCAGACTTGGTGTCGAAGCCCTGCGATGCGTCGTTGGCGCTTTCTGTAATTAACTCGTGAAGGCTGGCTACTGGTGAAGAATGCCCATTGCCTGTGCGGTGTGTCTCGGCCGGTGGAGCAGGAGTAATGGTTGCCATTTGTGTGCTTGATCCCGACAATTTGCCATCTCCTATTGTAGCGCTAACGAAAGAGAATAGGATGCAATTTTCGTTGTATCGAAGAATCATTTGTAACATGACTTTCGATATGGAAAGGCAGTTTCACAGGCTAATAAAAACCGCATCGTGAAAGGCGGGACGAACCGTCTGGATGGCCTTGCTGGAGCGGTCGGGCCAGGTGCGATTCGTCAGCAGAACGATAGCCAGCCTGCGCTCGGGATCGATCCAGAGCGATGTTCCCGTGTAGCCCAGGTGCCCGATCGAAGAGGTGCTGAAGTATTTTCCCGACGATGAGGGCGCGGTCGGAGTGTCCCACCCAAGAGCGCGCGATGTCCCGCGCGGTTCAGTCTGCCGTGTTGCAAAAAGTTGCACAGTAGCAGGCTTGAAAAGCTGCTCGCTGCGGGCTGTCCGGCCTTCAGCCAGGATGCAGGCGGCAAACCGCAAAACATCAAGCGCGTTAGCGAAGAGTCCCGCATGGCCGCCGCATCCGCCCAGCACGAAGGCATGCTCGTCATGGACTTCGCCCTGAATCGCGTGCTTGCGAAAGGTTGTGTCATTTTCGGTCGGGGGAATCTGCGAGCGCATCGACGCCGGCGGACAGAAATAGGTGCTGGTCAATTCGAGCGGCGCAAAGATTTCCCGCCGGCAAAAGCCCGCCAGGAGATCGCCGGCCAGGACTTCCAGTGCTTTGCCCAGAAGAATAAACCCGATATCGGAATACTCGGCCCGTGTTTCCGGCTGGGCTTCAAGCGGCATCTGCAGGCAGGCCCGTAGCAGCGCGTTCGCAGAGGTATGTTGCTCAAAGAGGCGCGCATAGGCTGGCAATCCCGACGAGTGCGCCAGCAGCATGCGCATGGTTACGCGCTCCTTGCCGCTGCCCGGCGCGCGTCCAATCACGAAGCCGGGAAGTATTTCGCCGACGGGCATATCCAGATCGAGAATGCCGCGATCGAACAGGAGCATGGCAGCCGCAGTCGTCGCCATTACTTTGGTCACGCTGGCGAGATCGAAAACTGTTTCTGCCGCCACTGCCGGAGAATCGCTGGCATACGTGAATCGACCCACAGCATCCAGAGCGACGACATGGCCGTCAAGCAACACGCCGTATGCCGCTCCGGGAAACGCGTGCTCGCTCACCGCCTGCTCAAGAACAGCGCGCACGGCGGCAAAGCGCAGCGGCTGGTCCAAAATGTCGAGTGGCGGAGCCATAGCAATCGAACCCGAGTGCAGTTATAGTAAGCGAACTTGAGAGAGACGAATGACAAGAATGCGATTTCGGACTTCCATCCTTGCGGCGATCTTCTTGCTGGCTGCTTTTTCTGCGACCGTCAGCGCACAGGAAGATACGGCTCTTGAAGCGCAACTGCAAACCCTCGCCCAGGCCCATCATGGCCATCTGACGCTCTACGCGCACGACCTAAATAGCGGAAAGACAGTTGCCATCAATGCCGATACTCCCGTGCCAACGGCGTCCGTCATCAAGCTGACCGTGCTTTTTGAAGCGCTCAAGCAGATTCAGGAAGGCAAGGTACATTTTGAAGACAAGCTGACGCTTACGAAATCCAACCAGGTCGAAGGCTCGGGCGTGCTCATGTTCTTTGACGTGCCGCAAACCCTCACGCTGAAAGACGTGCTGACCATGATGATCATCGTCAGCGACAACACCGCGACGAATGTTGCCATCGATTACCTGGGCCTTAAGAATATCGACGACCGGATTCAATGGCTCGGGCTGAAGGATACCTGGCTTTACAAGAAGGTATCGATGCCGCCCATAGGCCCCATGCCGGCCGATCAGAAGCAGTTTGGCCTGGGCAAGACCACCGCCCGTGAAATGGCCGGCCTTATCGAGCGCTTCGCCACCTGCAACCTGAATGCGCCTGGCAGCACAGCCAGACCGACCGCGCAGGACGAGCAGCTCTGCGCGGCCGCCATGCATATGCTGAAGAACCAGTTTTACCGCAACAGCATTCCCCGTTATCTCGAAGCCCTGGACACAACCGAGGGCGAGTCGAAGATCGCCAACAAAACCGGCGCTTTAGATCAGGTCCGTAACGATGTGGGCGTGGTCTTCGCTAAAAATGGCCCGGTCGTCATTTCGGAATTTACCTATGGCAACGAGGACAAAAGCTGGACGCCGGACAACGAGGCCGAGGTCCTGATGGCCAAGCTGGCCAGGCTCATCATCGACCGCTGGCAATAGCTAACATCTCGACTGCCAAAAGCGTCTACAATGGTGGTATGGGGATTCGGCAACGCAGATGCGGGGCGGGCCTGCTTGATTGGGAATAAGTTCAAATTCCAGCCTCAATCCTGCACATGATGGCAGCACATTTCCCCCGGATTTTTTCCAGCGAACCCTGAAATCGATCTCGATGCATCTGCAAAATGGATGAGAGCTGGAATGACGCCAGAGGGAGCGAGGATGCTTAAGCCTCGAATTTGGCCGATCGCAGTTGTTGCCGCAACGCTCCTGGCAGCGAGTGGAGCGGTAGCGCAGCAGCCGGCTCCAGCCGCAAATGCCAATGCCGCGCCACCGGCAAATACAGCAGTTCCCGCCGGGCAGGCAAAATCGGTGGAGATTCCGCAGGGGACCAAGGTTCTGCTGGAGCTCAGGTCGGCGGTGAATACCAAAACCGCAAGGCCAGGGGACGGCGTGTATCTGTCTTCCAGCTTCCCGGTCGTGGTGGGCGGCCATGTCGCGATTCCCGCCGGCGTCTACGTGCAGGGCGTGATCGACCAGGTAACCCGGCCCGGACGCTTGAAGGGACGAGCCGCCGTGCGCATGCATTTCACGTCAATGATTTTCCCGAACGGCACCGTCGTGGAGATTCCGGGGATCGTGAATAGCCTGCCTGGCTCCGACGGACCCAAAGTACAGGATGAAGGCGAGATCCAGCAGGCTTCGGGCAAAGGCAAGGATGCCGGGACCATAGCGCAGGGCACGATTGCCGGCGCAGGTCTCGGCACGATTGCTGGCGCAGCCACGGGCCATCCTGTTGCAGGAGCCGGGTACGGCGCGCTGGCTGGCGGAGCCGCAGGGCTGATCTACACGCTCTTTACCCGCGGCAACGACGTGGTTCTCAACACCGGCGAGGGAGTTGAGATGGTCCTGCAGCGCCCGATGACCATCTCGCAGGCCAACCTGACCGGACCGGATGTGGCCGGACAGGCAGCGATTGTCCCGTCTGCGCAACGCCCGATGGCCAAGCCGAAAGCAAATATTCTGTGCCCGCTGGGCGGTCTGGGCTGCTCCTAGAAGGGCAGGAGGACAGGGCAAAAGGCTGCAGGGTTCGACCATCCCAAAACAAAAGAAGAGTTGATGAACGAAGAAAATACTGTAGAAAAACCCAAGAGCAATCCCCGCGCCCACCTGCAATTGTGGGTGCGGGACTTCATTATTTCGGTGATGGCCTCATTCTTCATCATCACCTTTCTCTACCAGCCGGTGAAGGTCGAAGGCACGAGCATGCAGCCCGAGCTGCGCGACCAGGACCGGCTCTTTGTCAATAAGTTTGCTTACGACTTTGAGAAAATCTCGCGTGGCGACGTGGTCGTTTTCTACTATCCGCGCGACACGCAGAAGAGCTACATCAAGCGTGTCATCGCGCTGCCCGGCGACAACATCCGCATCGAGGATGGCCGCGTCTATGTGAACGGCCAGCAGGTCGACGAGCCGTATGTTCCCAAGCGCTTCCGCGACGTGCGCTCGATGGCCGACATGGTCGTTCCGCCGAACGAATATTTCGTGATGGGCGACCACCGCTCCATTTCGAGCGACAGCCGCGACTTCGGCCCGGTCACCCGCAAGCTGATCTATGGGAAAGCAGCGTTTATCTACTGGCCTGCTGACAATATGGGTGTCATACACTAGGCGCGAATCTACTTCGCATCCGGGCTGCACTCGTTCCGCATAAACGCCCATTCTTCGCACTGCTTGCCATTCGGAAAAGTGCAGATGCCAACCTGCCCGCCGTCTTTTCCCGTCTCGATCTTGAGCGTGCCGCCGTGCTTGGTGCAGTTCACGGAGGCGGGATTGGGCAAGCCAGCCTTCTGTGGCGTGGCGATGCGCTTAAGCGTGAAGTTCAGCTTGGAATCGATCGGTTTCATATCACCGTCGAGCTGTTGCAGCGTGTCGTCATCCACGCGCAGGTAATATTGTCCTCCCGGTTTATCCGGGTCAAGCTGATAGACCGTCGCATTGGGGTCGCCCGGCCGGCCGCGAAGCAGGGTCCAGGAGCCGTAGCTCGTATAGCTGCCGCGGTCGATATATTTCAAATGCAGCTTGTAGACAGCTTCCGTATAGTCATACTGCGCTTTTGCATATAAGGTGAGCGTCGTGATAATCCCGCTGCAGTCCGCGCATGGAGTCGTGCCTTGCCATGTGCCCATCAGGTACATGGTCTTCGCCATGGCGGCAAAATGGGCCTGTTGTTGTGTCTCGTTCGTCTGGCCTTGTGCGACGAAAGCGAGCGCCAGAGCAAAGCACACCAAGAGATATTTCGGGCTCGACCGCATAAGCCCTCCAGTCAGGAAATCCATCCAAGAATATCGCAGGAGCAGCCGGGCAGCAGGCCAAAAAACCTGATAAAATCTATTGAATCCACTCCATGGAGAAACGATGCAGGCAATACTTGCGCTCGAGGACGGGCGCATCTTCCGCGGCGAAGGCTACGGTGCCAAAGGCGAGTGCTATGGCGAAGTCGTTTTTAATACATCCTTAACCGGCTATCAGGAAATTTTTACTGATCCCTCCTACGCCGGGCAGATTGTCGTTCTCACAAATCCTCAGATCGGCAACTACGGAACCAATTCCTCAGACAACGAAGCCAACAAGCCTTACATCGAAGGCCTGGTTGTGCGAGAGTTCTCGCCCGTGAGCTCCAACTGGCGCTCGCAGCAGGTAGCCGACGAGTATCTGGAGCGCTTCAACGTTCCCGTCATCTCTGAAATCGATACACGCGCTCTCGTTCGCCATCTGCGTAACAACGGCGTTATGCGCGGCGTCATCTCCTCCATCGAAACCGACCCCGACATTCTCGTGCAGAAGGCGCGCTCGATCCGCAAGATGGACGGGACGGATCTGGCAAGCGTCGTCACCACCAAGACCCGATACGAATGGGAGCCGGAAGCCGATCCTCTCGAATCCGAAGAGAACGCGACAGAAACACCGAGGCCCGATCTGCACGTCGTCGCCTACGATTACGGCATCAAGCGGAACATCCTGCGCATGCTCTCGAAGGAAGGTTGCCGCGTGACTGTGGTTCCCGCGCAGACCTCGGCAGAAGATGTATTGGCAATGAATCCCGACGGCGTCTTTCTCTCGAACGGCCCCGGCGATCCCGAACCTTTGGCCTACGCGCAGGAGACGATCCGGGAACTGGCAGGCAAGAAGCCGATCTTCGGCATCTGCCTCGGTCACCAGTTGATCGGCCTCGCGCTTGGCGGCAAGACCTTCAAGCTGAAGTTCGGGCATCACGGCGGCAATCACCCGGTGCAGCAAACGGAAACCGGCAAAGTCGAGATCACCAGCCAGAACCACAACTACGCGGTCGATGCTGCTTCCATCAATCAGGAAGAAGTAGAGCTGACGCACATAAACCTGAACGACAACACGGTCGAAGGATTGCGCCACAAAACGCTTCCGCTCTTCAGCGTCCAGTATCACCCGGAAGCCAGCCCCGGCCCGCACGACTCGCATTATCTCTTCCGTGATTTCCGGAAGATGATGGAGGAATTCAAGAAGTGAGGGCAACGGCGGCATTGCCTAAATTCAGTTCTCTTGATGAGGACGAGATTGTATTTAATCCGCAAGACCTCGGCCCGTATCTTCCTGAGGGTTTGCGTAAATCTGCCATTAGCCAGACTGAAATTCCTGAAATTGCACGTCAACCAGAATTAGTGGCGCTTCTTGAAAGCGCATTGTCCGTTTTGCCAACGACCCATTATCTAATACATGGCGATGCAAGACATATGCATCAGCTTCGGTCAGAGAGCGTTCATCTCGTCTTAACCTCTCCACCCTATTGGACTCTAAAGAGGTATGACGAGAGTGACGGACAGCTGGGCCATGTCGCAAACTACGAAAAATTCCTGGAAGAGCTGACAAAAGTCTGGGAAAGATGTTTCGACCTTCTTGTTCCCGGAGGAAGACTTATTTGTGTGGTGGGCGACGTCTGCCTATCGCGACGCCAAAATGATGGCAGACACACAGTTGTGCCATTGCACGCTTCTATACAGGAGATATGCAGGAAGATTGGATTTGACAACTTGGCGCCAATCATCTGGCACAAGATAGCAAACGCCGTATATGAAGTATCAGGAGGTGGAGGATTCTTAGGTAAGCCTTACGAACCAAATTCAGTCATCAAGAATGATATTGAATTCATACTGATGCAGCGAAAGCCGGGCGGCTACCGCAAGCCAGACACCGCAACTAGGCTCTTAAGTGTGATCAGCGCCCAGAATTATCAAGCGTGGTTTCAGCAGGTATGGACTGGAGTCACCGGAGCATCCACCAAAGATCATCCTGCACCATATCCGATCGAGCTAGCTCAAAGATTGATTCGCATGTTTAGCTTTGCAGGGGATATTGTGCTTGACCCATTTGCTGGGTCTGGGACAACCGCGATTGCGGCTGCGCAAACCGGAAGAAATAGCGTCGGGTTTGAGATCAATGCGCGCTATCAGCGGCACGCTTTGCATCGCTTGGATCGAGAGACCAAAACCCTTTTTTGTCGGCCCGAAATACGAGGATTGACGGAAAGATGAATCTCGAACCGCGATGGGAGAGGCGTGTTCAGGAAGCTGTGAAACATTTCTGGACGACGCGCGAGTCTCAAGCTGATAGACAAGGGAGAAAATCAGGTAGTCGCGATTCCGGATTCCGTACAGCCGTTACTGGCGGCAAGCAATTAGATGGTTTTGTTCAACTTGTACGTGACTATCTGGAAGAAACAGGTCTTGGGAGGCCGAGTATCTATTGTGAAAGAACGATAGAGCTTCCCGGATGGTACCGCGCCGAGAAGCAATGGGATCTCTTGGTTGTAGTAGATGGGTGCTTGATTGCCGCGATGGAATTTAAATCACAAGTCGGCTCATTCGGAAACAA
>Ga0335073_10009443_pt1 | contig 13694 bp, 11 predicted proteins | sample Lox_Sample_22_FD_207093 | JGI IMG/M metagenome (GOLD analysis project Ga0335073, IMG submission 207093) | Soil microbial communities from Loxahatchee National Wildlife Refuge, Florida, United States - Lox_Sample_2.2 | ecosystem: Environmental > Terrestrial > Soil > Wetlands | place: USA... | reverse complement strand
GTCGGTGTGCGCTGCCAGGGCCGCGTGTGCCTCCTGGCGGCCGGGAATCGACGCTGACCGGTAGGCGACCGAACGGATCAGCGGATGCCGGAACAGCACGCGCGGGCCGAATTCGACGAGCCCTGCCTGCACCGCGGGTGTCGCCGCGTGCACGGGGATGCCCAGGTGCCCGGCCGCTCGCCACACCAGCGACGGGTCGCCTGACGGATCGGCCGCCGCGAGCAGCACCAGCCGCCGGGTCTGGTCCGGCAGGGCGTCCAGTCGCCGCCCGAAGCTGTCCTCGATCCGGCCGGTCAGCGGGACGGCGCCGGGCAGCCCGAATCCGCCCGCCAGCTCCGCTGGCGACAGGCCGCGCGGCAGTTCAAGCAGGGCCAGCGGGTTACCCTGCGTCTCCGCGAGGATGAGGTCCCTGACCCGGGCATCCAGCGGTCCGGCCAGCGCCGACTCCAGGAGCGCCCGGGCGGCGTCATCCCGCAGTCCGGAGACGGTGAGCTCAGGCAGTCCGTCTAGTTCCGGCCCAGGGACCCGGGCCGCGAACACCAGGCCGACCGGGTCGGCGGCCAGCCGCCGGCCGGCGAATCCGAGCGCCTGCGCCGACGCGTGGTCGAGCCACTGCTCGTCATCCACCAGGCAGAGGAGCGGCTCACGACCGGCCGCCTCCGCGAGCAGGCTGAGGACGGCAAGCCCGACGAGAAACCGGTCAGGAGCCGGGCCGGCGCTGAGTCCCAGCGCGGTCCGCAGCGCTTCCCGCTGCGGCGCCGGCAGGCGGCCGAGCCGGCCCAGCAGCGGAGCGCACAGCTGATGCAGCCCCGCGAATGCCAGCTCCATTTCCGACTGAACGCCGATCACGCGCATCACGCGGCAGCCTGACGCGCGCTCGGCAAGGTAGTCCAGCAGCGCGGTCTTGCCCACGCCCGGGTCGCCACGTATCACGAGGACCTGGCTCTGCCCGGTCCGGACAGTGCCGAGTAGGCGGTCGAGTGCGGCGCGCTCGCTGTGCCGGTCGGTCAGCGCGGGCGCGCGGCTCTGCCCACCGGGCTGCGGCGCCATCTTCCCCCAGGCCTCCAGGTCCCACCGGTCAGCGGAGCTACAGCATAACCTGGCAGGCCAGCGGCGAGGGAGGCTCGCCTGCCGCTCAGCCTGGGACGACGTAGGGGAAGCTGCTGTCCCGCAGGTGCTTGGCCCCGGCGGGCCTGAGCCCTGACTGCACGGCCATGTTGGTGACCAGCGACAGCATCGCCTCGGGCGCGTTGTCCGCCTGCGTCCGGCCGTTGAAACCGGCGAAGCCGTAGGTAGCGGGTGTGCCGACCACGTAGGGCAGCACATCGGGGAACAGCAGGCCGGCGACGGTCTGGCCGTAGCCGGTCGGATCGCCGGAAGTCCCGGCGGCCGCCACCACGGCGGCGACCTGCCCGCCGATGTACTCGGCGGGGGCGCCGACGTCCTCGGACGGGTGCCGGGTGTTGGCGGGGTCGGAGAAGTCGGTGTCGTTCGGCCAGAAGATCGGCCACATCATCGGGTGTCCCGCGCGGTTGACCTGCCGCCAGCCGCCCGCGTCGGTAGCGAGCTTCGTGGCGCACCAGACGCCGGTGCGGGCACCGGGCTTGAGCAGGGGATGTCCGTGGGAGATCTCCAGCACGATCGACTGAACCGTCGTGTTGGCGAAGCTGTTCTGCGCGCTGTCCGGGCGCCACCCGGACAGGTCCGGCGCCGTCCCCGTGGCCACCGCCCCGTTGATGATGGCCAGCAGCGACAAGTCGATGTAGAACGAGTCGCCGATCCGCCCGGCCCACATCCGGGTGTCGGCCGCGGTGGCCGTCTCGCCGGTCCGTCCTTCCAGGACCAGCTCGCCGGTCCCATCGTCGCCGCGCGCCTGGTCGCCTGTCAGGGCCTCCAGCCGGAAGGCCTGCTGCCCCTCGGAGTCCGCCTCGCCGAAGGACACCCGGTAGGTCAGCGTCTCGAAGGCGGCCCCGTCGAAGTGCACCTTGAGCTCGTAGCGCGCCTCGGGGTGGAAGCCGGGCTCCGAGTGGAGCCCGTTGACGTTGGAGTTCACGTCCATGATGAACACCGTGCTGCCCTCGCCGGGGAAGACGTACAAGTCGTCGATGAACAGCTGGCCAGTCTGAGCCGCCAGCGGTGTGTCGAGGTGATGAGACATGGCGCTCTCCTTCTGAGTGACGACGCCCGCATGGCCACTCTCACGCCGAACGCCTGGTGCTGACCCCGGGACCGCCCCGGGATGTTCCCCCGGTTGTCCCCAGGCCCCTGGGCCCAGGGCCGCCGCGTTACGGCCTGGCCAGCTGCCGGAGCTCGCGGCCGAGGGCTTCGATGCCGCGGGCCAGCACGGTCTCCCGCTGCGAGCCGTACCCGATGAGCAGGGCCGGCGGCGCCGCGGCGCGGTCGGCCCAGTAGCGGGCCGCCTCCTCCAGCTGAACGCCGTGCCGCGCGGCAGCCGTCGCGACCGTAGCGGGCTGGAGCCCCGGCGGCAGCCGCAGCAGCAGGTGCAGCCCTGCGGCCTCGCCACTCGGCCGCACCGACGGCAGGTGGGTGCGCAGCGCGGCGAGCAGGCTGTCGCGGCGTGCCCGGTAGAGCGGGCGTACCCGGCGCAGGTGGCGGGCGAAGGCGCCGCTCTCGATGAACCGGGCGAGCGTGAGCTGGCCGAGCGCCTCGGTGGCGAAGTCCTCGTAGAACTTGGCGCGGGCGATGTCGCCGGTGAGCCGGTGTGGCGCGGCGATCCAGCCCAGCCGCAGAGCGGGGCTGAGCACCTTGCTCACGGTGCCGCCGTAGATGACGTGATCGGGATCCAGGCCCTGGAGCGCGCCGACAGGCAGGCGGTCGTAGCGCAGCTCGGCGTCGTAGTCGTCCTCGATCACCAGCGCGTCGGCGGCGCGCGCCCACTCCAGGAGCTGAACCCGCCGGTCGGCGGAAAGCACCGCGCCGCTCGGGTAGGAGTGCGCGGGGGACAGCAGCACGGCGCCCACGCCCAGCCCGGCGAGCCGCGCGGTCCGCAGTCCCTGGTCGTCGACGGGAACGGGAACCGGCTCGAGCCCGGTCGACGTGATGATCCGGCGGAACAGCGAGAAGCAGGGGTCTTCCACGGCGATGCGAGTCGCTCCGCGTCGGCCCAGGACCCGGCACAGCAGCGTCACGGCTTGCGAGAAGCCGCCGCATACCACGATCTGGTCCGGGGTGGTGCGCACGCCCCGGACCCGTCCCAGGTATGCGGTGAGCGCGGCGCGCAGCTCAGGCTCACCGCGGGCGTGCGGGTACAGCAGCCGGTCGTCAGGGATGTCCCGCAGCACGTCGCGGTAGTGCCGCAGCCACTCGCTGCGGGGGAACAGCGCGGGATCGGGCAGCCCGCTGCGCCGGATGCCGCCGTCCCGCGGGGCCGGCCCGGAGCCGGCCACGAAACCTTCGCTATCCGCGTCGCCGTCACCGGCCCCGGCGCCGCGCAAGCCCCGCGCCCGAACCCGCGTCCCCGAGCCCTGGCGGGCTTCCAGGTATCCCTCAATGACGAGTTGCTCGTACGCCCCGACCACGAGCGAGCGTGACACGTCCAGCTCGGCGGCGAGCACCCGCGACGGCGGGAGCGCGGTCCCCGGCGTGAGAGATCCGCGCGCGATGGACTGGCGCAGGCCGCGCTCAAGCTGAACCCGGAGGCTGCGGGGCCTGGACCGGTCGAGTTGCACCAGCAAGTCGGCGGGGAACTCGCCGTTCACACTATTGGTCTGCGTATTCGCGGTCAATTGGATCTTCCTATCCATGCCATTGTCCGTAGCCTAGCCATAGGCCACAGGTTTCGGGCAAGGGGTTACGCCATGCCGGAAGCCGGAGCCGAGAGCTGGAGCACTCGCACGGGGCCCGGGTGCTCGCGCGATCGACTCCAGCGGTTATCGCGAAGCCGCGCGCCCGTTCTGGATGATGTTCCTGATCTTCCGAAACGGACGCGCGATGTCTCCCGCGGGCATGCTGCTCGCCACGGCGACCCCGCCGAGGATCAGCACGCCGCCGCAGATCGTCACCGCGGTCACGCGCTCGCCGAGGAACACCGCCGCGCCGAGCACGCTCACCACCGGCTCCAGGTAAAGCAGCAGGCTGACCCGCGCGGCTCCGCCGGACAGGACCGCCACGTTCCACAGCAGCATCCCGGCCACGGTGCTGCCGAGCGCGAGGAACGCGAGCTCGCCCCAGACCGCCGGGCTCAGGTGCCCGAGCCCGGCCCCAGCCAGCGTGCCCGTGAAGGCGAGGTAGGGGAGGGCTCCGACGGCGGTCGAGGCCGCGGCGGCGGGCGCGGCGCCGAACTCCTCGCTGAGCGGACGCTGCACGATGGTGTAGGCGGCGAACGCGAGCGTGGCGGCGAGCACCAGCCCGATCCCGGCGAGCGCGCGGTAGCCCGCGGCACCGGTGACGGCGCCGGGGCCCGCCAGCACTGCCACGCCCGCCAGCGCGATGCCGCTGCCAAGCCAGGCCCGCAGGCCGACCCGTTCGCCGAGGAACACGCGCCCGAGCAGCATGATCCAGACCGGCTCTGTCGCGAGCAGCAGCCCGGCCGTTGCGGCGGGCAGCCACCGCAGCCCCAGGGTGACCAGCAGGTTGTAGCCGACGAGGGCAAGCAGGCCTGCGGCCACCAGTCGGCCAGCGGAGCGCGCCCGCAGGCGCCGGAAGACGGGCCACGCCCACGGCAGCAGCACTAGGGCCGCCGAGAGCAGCCGGATCGTGAGCAGCGGCAGCGGCGACAGGTGAGCGACGGCCGCCCTGGTGGCGACCGGCGCGAGACCCCACATGACCACCGCCACCAGGCCCGCGGCCAGAGCTCCCCGTTTCACGCTGTCAGTCTGCTGTAATGGTCTTGTGCAGTTCAACACTTACACCGTGGCGGGTGCCCACGTCGCCGTCTGGCTGGTGAACCACCCGGTGCCCGGCGCGCGGGACCTCACCGCGACCCTCCGCAGCCACGACGTGCACGAGCCGGCCGCGACCGACGCCAACGCGCTGGCCTTGCGGCCCTGGGCCATCCGGCTGCGCGAGGTCTTCGAGGCGGGCACTGCCGGCGAGAAGGCCGGGCTCGCCGACGCGCTGCTCGTCGCCGCCGACTGCCGCCCGCGGCTGGTCAGCCACGGCGCGGGCCAGCCCTTCCACCTGCATTACGCGCCGGTGCGCACCGGGCTGGCACCGCGGGTGCGGGCGCTGACCGCGGCGGGGGTGGCGCACGTGATCGATAGCGGCTGGGGCACCCGGCTGCGCACCTGCGACCGCGACGGGTGCGGTGTCGCCTTCCTCGACACGTCCCGCAACGGGCGCCGCCACTTCTGCAGCGTCCGGTGCGCCAACCAGGTGAACGTGGCCAGCCACCGCCGCCGCCAGCGGCAGCGCACAGCACCCGGGGCATGACAAGGGCGAGCGGAGACGGGCTCAGTCCAGCCCGTCGGGCAGCAGCGAGCCCACGAGCTGCCGCATCTGCGCCAGGTGCTTGGCGACCTCGTCCTTCTGCCTGGTGAGGTCGTCGAGGTCGCGCTGCGCGGTCGCCCGGCGGCGTTCGGCGTCGGCGTCCGCCTCGGCGCGCAGCCGGGTGGCCGCCGCCCTGGCGTCAGCCAGCACTTGGTCCGCGTCGCGCTTCGCGTCGGCGAGAACCTGCCGCACGCGGTCGTCGGCGTCGCGCTTGGACTGCTCGTTCTGCGCGGTCAGCGCGGTGGCCTGCTCCTCGGCGGCGGCGGCGCGCCGCTCCGCCTCGGCGACTAGCGCCCTGGTGTCGGCGACGGCGGCGACGTGCCGCTCGGACTCTTCCCGTTCGGCTTCCTCGCGGCGCGCCGCGAGCTCGATCTCGAGGTCCGCCTCCGACTGGCCGCGCAGCGCCTCGCTCTCCTCGAGCAGCCGCTGCTCCCTGACCCTGATCTCCTCGGCTTTGCGCTTGGCTGTCTGCACGATCTCGTCGTGTTCGCGCTGCGCGGCGACCTTCAGCTGCGCCAGCTCGCGTTCGGTGGCCGCGCGCAGCGCGGCCGCGTCGCGTTCCGCCGCCGCCCGCTGCTCCGCCAGCTCGTTGTCGATCCCGTCCCGCACCTTCGTCGCCTCGCGGTGCGCGAGCGCGATCAGTTCCTCGGCCTTCTGCATCGCGGCCGCGCGCATCGCGTCGGTGTCCCGCTTGGCGGCCTGGCGCAATTCCTCGGTCTCCTGGCCGACCCGCGCCCGCGCCGCGGCGGCCTCGGCCTCCGCGGCGGCACCGACCCCGGCGGCGTACCCGTGCGCGCCCTGCTTGATCTCGCCTGCCTGCGCCTCGGCGGCGGCCACAACCCCGGCGACCTGCTCCTTCGCGGCTTCGAGCAACTGCCCGATCCGCGTGCTGGCCGGCTGCTCGAGCTCCCAGATCCGGCGTCGCGCCTCGGCGAGCTCATGCTGCGCCGCCTGCGCCTCCTGCTGGAACCGGCGCAGGTCGGCCATCAGCCGCTGCAAGTGCGCGTCGGCCCGGCGAGGAGCGTAACTGTTCATTACTAACGAGGCTAACGCCATCAGCCCGCGCTGCCACCACTCGTTTCGTTGTCCCGGCCCTCAACCGACCGCGACGGCGGCCTCGACCACGTGGCGCAGCAGCAGCGCGGTGGTGACCGGTCCGACCCCGCCGGGGACTGGGCTGAGCGCGCCGGCGACGTCGGCGACGGCCGGGTCGACGTCGCCGGCCAGCCGTCCGTCGTCGGTGACGTTCGTGCCGACATCGATGACCGTGGCGCCAGGGGAGACGTGCTCAGGGCCGATCAGGCCCGCGCGGCCCGCGGCCACCACCAGGACCTCGGCCTGCCGGGTGATCGCGGCGAGGTCGGCGGTGCGGGAATGGCTGATGGTGACGGTCGCGTGCCGGTCGAGCAGCAGGTGGGCGACCGGCTTGCCAACCACCACGGAGCGCCCCACCACCACCGCGTGCCTGCCGCGCAGCTCCACCTGATAGTAGTCGAGCAGGGCCAGCACGGCCTCCGCGGTGGCCGGGGCGAACGCGGGCAGCCCGGCCGTCAGGCGGCCAAGCGACTCGGGGCTGGCCCCGTCCACGTCCTTGCCCGCGGGGATGGCTCGCGCCAGGTCGGCGAGCAGCGCGCCGTCGGGCAGCGGGGTCTGCAGCATGACGCCGTGCACTTCGGGATCGTCGGCTAGCTGGGCGAGCGTCGCGGAGACCCCGGCCGCCGTTGTGGTGCGCAGCAGGTCGCAGGCGATGCCCTCCTTGCCCGCCGCGTTGGCGATCGACCGGACGTACGCGGCGCTCGCCTCGTCGTCCGTCGCGGTGACCACGGCGAGCCGCGGCTGGCGGCCCGCCACGGTGAGCTCGGCAGCCCGCGCCGCGGCCGCGGCTCTTATGGTGATGGCGAGCTCCCTGCCGGTCAGCGAGGCCGCGGTCACTGTGACATCTCCTCGCGGACCGCGGTCACGAGGCGGCCCGCCCGGTCAGCCACGCCGTCACCGAGCGCCGCGACCGCGGCCAGCTCGTCAGCGAGGGTCTCGTCCTTGACACCGGTCAGGTTCGCCTCGATGTTCACCTGCGCGGTGATCGCGGCGGCGCCGATCGCCGCGGCGGCGGCCGCCAGGTCCGTGATGAGGTTCCTGTTGGCGGCGGGCAGCAGGTCCACGGCCAGGCCGGCCAGCCGCACCGCGGCGGCCATCAGGTCAGCCTGCGGCCTGGCGGCGCCGCCGAGGGCCTCGGCGATGGCGGCGGACCTGGCGGCCTTCTCCTCATCGGTGCCCTTCGGCAGGTCGTAGGCGGTGATGACCTTCTCGAACGCGGCCGAGTCGGCTTCGGCCAGCTCGAGCGCCTCGTCCGCGAGGCCGTCCGCCGCGGCGCGGACCCGGCCGACCACATCCGCGTCGCTTCGCGGGCCGTCGCTATACCTGGCGACCATCGCCAGCAGCGCGGCGGCCTGCGCGGCGTGCAACGCCCCGGTCGCGCCGCCGCCCGGCGCCGCGGTGCGGGCCGCGAGCCGGGAGAGGAAACTTGCGATCGTCTCATCGCGCATGCAGGTGAGGCTACCGTTTGCCGGGTCGGCCGGCAGGATCGGCACCAGAACGTAATCACGCCTCCGTGCGCTGCCCCGTCCGCTCTGCGGCGGGGTGAGGTGAAATCGCATGATCCGGGTGATTCGTTCTCACCCGGCCGCGGCGTACCAAGGTAGCCATGGACGGATGGGGTCGTGCTCGGCTACTGCTGGGCGAAGGCCTGCTGAGCCAGCGGGTCGTCGGCGGGGAGTATGTCCGGTGCGGCGACGCTCTCCGCGTGTGCTGCCGCGCCGGATGGGGCTAGGGCGGGCGCGGCCGGGCTGGCCAGCTTGCGGAAATACGGGGAGTCAGCGTGCGCCGCCAGCAGGCGGACCCGCCCGTCGCCGCTGCCTCTCGGGCTTACCGGGACAACCACCGCCGGCAGGCCCGCGCTGTCGGTGACGAAAAGCTTGAAATCACCGAAGCGGAAATGATCGATGTCGACAATAGGCTTTGGATAATGGTGATATCCGGCTGCCTGCGGGAGCATGCCGGTATGCGTGTCAGCTGGCAGCGGGTAAGAGGCGTTGAAGATGGAATCGGTCCACGCGGCGACGCCATTGGCATCGGTAATCGGAGCGCTTAGCACGCTCTCGCCATCGTGATACCCGAACGACTCATAACCTGGCAAGGTCTCGGGAAACGCGGCCACCACGCGCCCGGCGTACTGGCGCAGCAGGTCCACCTTGGCGGGATCGGCGCAGAACTGAGCGGACCATTCGATGCCGAGCGGCAGCTGAACGCAGAGCCAGCCGGCTGAGTCTTTCACCCAGACCGACCCTCCGTGATGGTCTTGATACTGGTCGCCGCTCAGCACCCAGCCGTTGATAGTGCCGACCAGGCTCTGCATCAGCGCACGGCTTCGCGTGTAAGCGGGACTGTCAGTGCGCTGCGGATGATCCACCACAGCGATCATCCAGGGACAGTCTTCTTTCTCCGGATGCGTGTTAGTCATTTCCCCCCGCTTACGCATGCAGCATGTAAAGCACATCGTGCACTATTGCGTGCCTCGGCGGAAAGGCCTAAATCCGCGGCTGACGGAAGCCGGCGCTATTTCTGGCAGCTCGGGCACCAGAACCTGAGCCGTTCCTGGCCCGCGGGTCCCTGCTCCGCCCTCCGGATCAGGGTCCCGCACCGCCGGCACGGTCGCCCGGCGCGCCCGTACACCCATCTCTCCCGGCCGGGCCTGGGATCGCCGGTCGTCACCTGCCCGGGCCGCGTCTTGTTGGCGTCAAGCAGCCGGTGCCCCAGCTCGACCAGGGCGGGCAGGTCCTCGACTTCGCCGGCAGGCCGCGCGGGACCGATGCCCCGCAGGAACAGCATCTCCGCCAGGTAGACGGTGCCGATGCCGGCGAGGTTGCGCTGGTCGAGCAGCGCCTCGCCAATCGGGCGGTCCTTGGCAGCGGCGAGGCGGCGGGCCGCCTCGGCGGCCTGCGCCGCGTCCCAGTCCGGGCCGAGCAGGTCGGGTCCGAGGTGCCCGGTCACCTGGTGCTCCCGCGCGGTCGGGAGAATCTCGGTGATGCCGAGCAGGTAGCCGACAGCCTGCCATTCCGCGTTGGCCAGCACGACCCGCACCTGGTGGGCGTTCTGCCGCGGCGGGCCCGCGGCCGCGGGCCGGATCCGCCAGGAGCCGTCCATTTTCAGGTGAGTGTGCACGGTCAGGCCGTTGCCGACGCGAATGAGCAGGTGCTTGCCCTGGGAGACGGCCTCCGTCACCGGGTGCCCGGTGAGGTTGGCGGTCGCGTACCTGGGCACCCGGAAGTCGGTCCGGGTCAGCACCCGCCCCGCCAGCGCCTCGTGCAGGCGCCTGGCGGTGTTCCAGACGGCATCACCTTCGGGCACCCCTCAAGGATGCCTGCCGCGGGGGAGTGATCGGCGCGCTAGCGGCGGCCTGGATAGCCGCCGGTGCCGTATCCGCCCGTGCCGTAGCCGTTGTTGCCCTGGCCTGCCGGGCGCGGGGCCCGGTACCTGTCGTCGTCCTGGTCGTGGGCGGACCTGGACGGGTAGGGCTGGCTCGGGTACGGGTAGGACGCGCCGTTCGCCCGGTCGTACGGGTGCTGGCCGGGGTGCTGAGCGCCCTGGCCGGGGTTGCGGGGCGCGGCAGCCTGCGGGTCGGCGGGGTACTGCGGCACGCTGAACGTCTGGGTCTGCTCGTTCAGCGCCGCCTCCCGCCGGTCGGCGGGAACCTGTCCCCGGCGCGCCGCGACCCGGTAGGAGCGGCCGTCGGTGTCAACGAGGGCCGACCGCGACCATGCCTTGCTGGTCAGCGGGTCGTCGTCGGCGCCCCTGCGAGGGCGGCCCTGGCTCCTCGCATCGCGATCGGTGGCGTCCTGGCCCCACATGCCCTGGCCGTCGAGGGCGCCGCGGCTGTCCTGGCCGCGCGGGTCCTGGTGCCTGGCGCTGTGCCGGGGCTCGGGGTAACCGCTGGCGCCCACCCGGTCGATGCGTTCGGTGCGCTCTCCCCAGTCGGGGCGCTCGGGCGGCCGGCTCGCGGCTCGCCCGCCGGTCGGCTGGAAGGTCGGCTGCGCCAGTCCGGCGGCCGGGCGCGCGGGGGGTGCCGCGTGTGCCGGGGGCGCGGAGTACATCTGTGGCGTCGCGGGCGCGGGGGTCGGGCCGGTGCCCGACCTGAGCATCGGGCCGGAGGACGACCGGGCCATGGGGCCGGAGTTGGCACCGCTCGTGCCCCCTGAGGCGGGGCGGCCCGGTGCCGTGCCGCCAGGCAGGTAGCCGTTCTGCCCGGCCGCGGACGCGGCGGGGCTCAGCCCCGGCGGCGGCCCGAGGCGGCCGGATCCGGTCCGCTGGTCGCTCGCCACGCGCGGCTCGCCAGCGACGCGCGGGTCACCGGGCAGCGGCCGGTCCCCGCCAGGCCCGCGGTCGGCGCCCAGCGGCCTGTCGGCGGTCAGCCGAGACTCGCTCGCACCGCCGGGCCGCGCGGCGCCGGCGGGCCGGCCCATCGGGCGGCCGTCCGCCGCCGCCTGCGAGGGGTCGGCGTCGAGCGTGTCGTTCGCAGAGTGGAATGGCCGGTCGGCCGAGACGGAGGCCCAGTAGTCCTCGTCGGACACCTCGTCGTCCGGCCAGATGTCGACGGACCGGTCGCGGCGCCCTAGCCGCAGGCGGCGTTCGCCGCGCTCGGCACGGTCGCCGCCACGGTCGCCGCGGTCACGGCGCCTGCGGCCGCCACCGCGCTCGGCCCGCTCGCCGCCGTCGTCTTCCGCCAGGTCGTAGCCGCCCGTCCCGTAGTCAGGGGCCGCCTCGTAATCGTCGTTCCCGTACGATCCCTCCGGGCCGTAGCCGTCGGGCGCGTATCCGTCGCGGGGATAGCCGCCGGACTGGTGACCGCCCCGGTATCCGGCTGGCGCCGCGCTGCGCGTCGCCCGCTGCGGGCCTGCGCCCTGGTCGTCGTAGCCGTAGTCGTCGTCCCCGTGCCCGCGGACGCCGGAACGCTCACCGGGTCGCGCGCCCGCCGCCCACCGGCCCTTGATGCCCTCGGGGGAGAAGTACTCGTCGGGGGACCAGGCGTCGTCATCGTCGGCGTAGGCGTCGGGGGCGTAACCGTAGTCGTCGTAGTCGGAGTCCGCTCTCCGCCTGTCGGCGGCTCTGCCGCCGCGCTTTTCAGGCTGTGAGTTCTTACGGCTCAGAAACGACATTCCACACCACCCGGGCAGAGCACAGCCTTATGGTGGCGCTAGCTAGGCGCGCGCGGCCATCGACGCGAGCCTGCCCCCTAATCGCGAGCGCCCTTTCTTCCGGTATTGATCTTGTCGATTCTTACCGACATCGAGTTCTCATGTCTGGCAAACGGCAAAGTTCGCCATTCAAGGCGCAAAACGGGATGCTTCGCGCTAAAACAACCTACGATGTCGCGTTGACCGGCAGTCGGCCCCGGCCGATCGTCGCGGCCGCGATGGCCCGCCACGTGGCCTCGAGCGGGGCGCCGTTCGGCAAGTTCAGCACCGTGTTGAGAGCGTACACCGTGAACCGGTAGCCATGGATGGAGGTTCCGGGACACGGCGCGTCGTAGCCGACGCTGCCCTCGCTGTTGTGCGCCAGCCGCGCCCCTGGCGGGAGCTGCCCCTCCACCAGGGCCGACGTCGCCGGGCTGATGTTGAAGACAATCCAGTACACGTACGGCGTGATCGGCGCGTCCCCGTCGTCGAACACGAGGGCGATGCTCTTGGTGCCGCGCGGGGCGCCCGCCCAGGTCAGCGGCGGGTTGGCCGCCTGCGGATCGGCGCACGTATAGCGCTGCGGCATGATGTCGTGGTCGACCGCGCCACTGTTGATCGTCATCACGCTCGGCGCGGCGATCGTGATGTTGGAGCCGAACAGCCCGCACCCGGTCAGCGGCAGCGCGCAGCAGACAGCGACGACGGCCGCGCCCAGCCGCCGCGTGCGCTTCGCGAGCCAGTCCACGCGTCACCTCCGGGCCCGATCTTAGGGCCTGATCTCGCCGAGTGTGGCGATCGCCGCGGTCAGGTGTTCAGGCGACTGGGTGAACGCCAGCCGCAGGTGTGCCCTGCCCTCGTCCGCGGCGCTGAGCAGCCGCCCGGGAACGAGCGCGACGCCGCGCCGCAAGGCCGCCTGCGCGAACGCGTCCGAGTCGAGTCCATCCGGCAGCCGGGCCCAGATCGTCAGCCCGCCTGACGGCCGGGTCCACGTCCAGCCGGGCAGCGCGGCGTGCAGCGCCGCGGCGACCGCGTCGTAGCGCGGCCGGAGCCAGTCGGCCCGCCACTTGACGATCTCGTCGTGCCGCCCCGTCACCAGGGCGGCCACCACGCCCTGCTGGTAGGCGGTAGTGCCGAGGTCGGCCGCGGCCTTGGCGGCCGCGAGCCGGTCCGCGACCCCCGCCGGGGCCCGCGCCCAGCCGACGCGCAGCCCGCCCCAGTAGAGCTTGGACAGCGAGCCGACCGTCACGATGTTCGGCGCGTCCGGGGCGAGCGCGGCCAGCGGCGGCGGCGTGCCGCCGTCGGACAGCGGCAGTTCGGCGAGCGTCAGGTCGTCGGCGAACGTGACGTCGGGGTGCCGCCGCGCCAGTGCCGCCACGGCCTCTCGCGCGTCGGCGGACAGCACCGAGCCGACCGGGTTCTGGTGCGTCGGGATCAGGTAGACGAGCGAAGGAGCGTGCGCCGCGACGGCCGCGGCCAGCCGCGTGACGTCGCCAGGCGGCACCCCGACAAGGCGCGCGCCCGCCCGGTGCAGCGCGTCGAGTACCCCAGGAAACGTGGGGTCCTCAGTCACCGCCGCCCGCCCGGCGCCGACCTCGCAGCGGACCAGCAGGTCGAGCGCCTGCTGACCGCCGGTCGTGATGATGATCTGCGACGGGCCGGTGGGCACGCCGTGTCGCGCGGTGAGCATGTCCGCGATCGCGGCCCGCAACGCCGGCAGGCCGTACGGGAGATAGCCGGTGCCCGTGGTCAGCGCCCGCCGCGCGACGCGGGACAGCACCGACGCCGGGTCCTCGAGCGCGGCGGCGACCTGCGGCGCGCAGTCCACCGCCGCCAGCGTCAGGTCATACGACACCGCGGACGCCTCGAGCATCCCGGTGAAGAACCCGTTGGCCCGGTGCACCGCCGCCGGCGTGACGCGATGCGGCACGATCCTGGTGCCCGAGCCCTGGCGGCTCTCCGCCATCCCGTCGTCGCGAAGCAGCTGGTAGGCCAGCGTGACCGTGTTGCGGCTGACGG
>Ga0335073_10009441_pt1 | contig 13695 bp, 11 predicted proteins | sample Lox_Sample_22_FD_207093 | JGI IMG/M metagenome (GOLD analysis project Ga0335073, IMG submission 207093) | Soil microbial communities from Loxahatchee National Wildlife Refuge, Florida, United States - Lox_Sample_2.2 | ecosystem: Environmental > Terrestrial > Soil > Wetlands | place: USA... | reverse complement strand
TTCCGTTCTGATAAATCCGGTATAGAAAAACCGAGACGCCTTCTTGCATCGGAGTGCTGAAGTCATGCGCGACGTAAACCTGAAAGTCCAGCACGGCTCCGTTGAACATCGACGGGTCGTAGTTGGACCGCAGCAGGCGAACCACTGTTTCACAAGTAGCGGCAATGGCTGCATACGTTGCCATACCGTGCGCGGTTACTGCGTGCTGTCCGTTTCCATGGAGTCTAGTTTGAGCAACGCCAGTTTGGGATGAATCAGAAACTCCGGATTAAGCCCGAATACCACCGAACCCGGAGCCGCTTCCCAATGGGAAAGCAGCGCTCGACCCAGCAAGATCTTGATTGCATCGCTGATATCGGTTTCGCTGCATTCCTCCGGCCGTTCGATCCACCAACGCATTCCCTCCAGCGAATCCTTTGCTTCGGGGTGCTCGGCAAGGTAAGCAACAATCGAACGTGCGACGCGGCGAGCTTTACCGGATAACGCCAAACGAGCCACGCTCCGCAGCCAGCCTTCTTGCAATCGCGTATCCACGTACCTAAGTGTGTTTGTCTGCAAGCAGCGTAGTTTTCGTCTGCGGTTCGCTTGCCGCACCACGTTTGTCGGTAATTGCGATTGCGGGCTTGTATGGCGAGGTGCGGGTACCGAACCGCAATGCGGTGGAGTTGCCGCAGCTTATTCGTGGTGGTATTGCGCGCTGCCGATGTTGTGCTTGCGAAGGAGTCGTTGGAAGCTGCGCCGGTCCTTGCCTGCGTTCTGGGCCGCGCGGCTCACGTTTCCTTCCGATTCCTGCAGCAGCCGTACGAGATACTCGCGTTCGAAGCCATCAATGGCTTTCCGCTTGGCGTTCCCGAAATTTGTGCCCGGGAACGCCCGGCCGTCCGGCAGCGGAAGTTCCAGGTCGGAGAGTTCGATTCTGTTGGAGTGGGCCAGCACGACCGACCTCTGCACCACGCTTTCGAGTTCACGTACGTTGCCCGGCCAGGGGTGGGACAACAACGCACTGAACGCTTCCTCGCTGAATTTCAGCGTGGGGCGGTTCAGTTGCATACGGAAGCGCTGCAGAAATGCCAGCGCAAGCCCGGCCACGTCGCCTGCTCGTTCCCGCAAGGGAGGTAAACTCAGTTGCAAGACATTTAAACGATGGAACAGATCTTCGCGGAAAAGCTTCTGGTGCAGCAGGTCTGACAATTTGACGTTCGTGGCTGCCATAATACGGATGTTGGCGTGATGAGTTTGCGCTGATCCCAGCGGCCGGTACTCACGGTCTTGCAGCAACCGAAGCAACTTCACTTGAGCGTTGAGGCTCAGGCCCTCGATTTCATCCAGGAACAGGGTGCCGCCATCGGCGATGGCCAGCAAGCCTTTCTGCTCCGCGCGAGCGTCGGTGTACGCGCCCGGCACATGGCCGAAGAGCTCATTCTCCAGCAGATGGTCGGGCAACGCACCGCAATTGCAAGGTACAAATGGCCCGCTGCTTCGATGACCAGAGTAGTGCAGAGCTCGCGCCACGAGCTCCTTTCCGGTGCCTGTCTCGCCCGTGATGAGCACGGTTGCATCCACCGCCGCCAGCAGAGGAATCTTGCGTAGTACCTCTGCAAACACCTCGCTTTCGCCCAGCAGGTTTTCGAGCTGATGGTGGAGCTTGAAGGCGTGAATTTCAGGTTTCGTGTGTGGCTTGGGAGCCTGCTCCAAGAGGCGCTCCAGCCGCGCCAGCAACTCGCTGAGCCGCACCGGAGTACAAATGAAATCGTTCAGGCCGTGGGCCAGCGCGTTACGCACCGACCCGCGCCCAACTGCCTCCTCGTCGAAGATACCGACCAGCGGCGTGCTCCGCCATCTCGACCTAAGAGTCTGCAAAGCTTCGGGCCACTGAGGCCAACCGGCGGCGTCAAGAATTGCCGCGCCGGGGGAAACGCTCATCTGCCTTGTACCGGACAGGGGAACACTGCCTCCTCCCATTTCGCAGAGCACGAGATTTAGAGGGCCGGTCTCCGTCTGTATGGCGCGATATCCCGGATCATCTGTATGAACTAGAACGACGGGGTAGTTCATGCTCCGCCTTCCCGGCGGCCTCTCTACGTATTCTGCTTGCCTCGGAGTAGTTGGCCCGTTTCCTGCAAGTCACCCAGGTGGTGTTAGACCATGTACGCACTTGTGTCTCTAAAACAATTCATGATTGCTTAGAGTGATGCGCAATCATGGGTCCGCCTAGTAGCCAGGCGTTTGAGTTGGAGTCTGAATGCAGGCTGCCGGGAGCTGCAGCGCGATTGCGAAATGTTGCGCGAAATTTCGAATACTCTACACAACAGTTGGCGTGCAATCCAGTGAAAATTGCAAATATGCCAGAGAAATTCACGGCACTTTTGGGCCTCTCGGATGTAAATCGCGCGCTCCTTAGGGGTCGTGTTCATGCGCCCGCCTAGCGCACGGAGCTACATCGATCGCTCCCCGGGCTAAGCCCTGCCCGCAGCTTCACCGTTATCGGAATCAAGGTTGACGAACCGTATCCGCTAATCCGGGCTCTGTTGTGCCTTTGCAGTCTCCGACGTCTCCCAGCGCTGCTCCGCCGTGCCGAGCTTAGGATCCATCTTGCCGGCGCGGATCTTAGCCATGATCTCGTCGTGTTCTGGCTTGTCGCCCAGACCGGCATCCGGCGCGGCGAGGTCTGCGCTCTCGATGTCGGGCACGTCAACTTGGACGAGTGTGTCATCGTCGTTAAGCGGAGCCGCAACGGTCGGCACATCACCGACAACAAAAGCCGCAAGCCGCGGATGTTCAGTATCTCTCCGCGCTTGGCGAAGCGGCTGGAGTCGTTCGTGGTTGGCCGCAATTCCGATGAGCCGCTCTTCCTCACAGCAGAGGGGAAGCGGCTACATCCTGACAACTTCGTAAAGCGGAAACTCAAGCCGCTGCTGAAGGAGTTGGGGCTGGAGGGCGGTCTGCACGCTTTCCGTCACGGCAACGCGACGGTGCAGGACCGGTTGCACACGCCCATGAAGCTGCGACAGGAGCGATTGGGACATGCTGCCTCGCGCACCACGATGGGATACACGCATTTTGTCGGAGACGACGACGATCGGAAGCTGGTCGAGCAACTCGATGATTTGTTCTGTCCAGCCGAAGACGAGCGGAAAATTTTGTGCGCAACTGTGCGCAACTCCGACAAAGAAGCCCTTACGCCGGACACGCAAGGGCTTACGATTCAATGAGTTGTTTGGTTGCGGGGGGTGGATTTGAACCACCGACCTTTGGGTTATGAGCCCAACGAGCTACCAGACTGCTCCACCCCGCACTTCGATCATATCGTCATGTAAACCTCCGGTCAATCAGCGCCGATCAGCACGGGGCGGGCGCGCTTGGCCAGGGAGCCCATCCTGCCTCACGTACAATACAGAGACATTGTTTTGCTGAATGACTCGCCACCAGGCAACTGACGACTGCCTTGAAACACCTTCTCACCAAATGGACCGCGTTGATTGTGGCGCTACTGAAGCCGCTCGGCATCTGGGGCGTCATGGGATTTGCCGCCGTCGACGCCGCGCTGTTCGGCATGCCGCTCGATGCCATCGTGGCGGGCTATGCCTTGGCCAATCCCCGGCTGTTCCTGGTTTACGCCTTCATGGCGGCGGTCGGCTCGGCGCTGGGCAGCATCGTGTTCTACCTCATCGGTTACAAGGGCGGCGAAGTCCTGCTGGTCAAGCGCGTCGGGCGCGCTCGCTTCGACAAGATCAAGGCCTCGTTTGAGCGCCACGAATTCTGGGCGATCATGCTCCCCTCGATGTTGCCGCCGCCAACCCCCTTCAAGTTGTTCGTGCTGTCGGCCGGCGTCGCCGAGATGAGCTTCAGCCGTTTTCTGGCTGCGATCTTCTTCGGCAGGTTCGTGCGCTTCTCCCTGGAATTACTGATCGTGATTCGCTACGGCCCGCGGATCCTCGATTTCGTCGGCGAAGCGTTTCACCATCATCTGCGAGTCACCATCGCCGTAATCGCTGCGGGAGCCTTGATCGGCTGGTGGATCGTGCGCCTGCGGAAAAAGCGCATGCAACGGGCCGGCGACGAGAACCAGGCTGCGTGAGCGCATGATTTGTCCCATGCGTTCGCGATGTGAGGCCGCAAGCGCCAATCAGGCCAAGGCCGCCCGCAAGGCTTCCTGAAGTCTGCTGTAGCGGAAGCGATATCCGGCGGCCTGCAGCTTGGTCGGCCCCAGCCGCATGGAGTTCAACAATAACTCCTGTCCCATCTCGCCAAACAATGCCCGCACCACGAACGCCGGGACCGGAAATATCGTGGGACGATGTAATGCCTTGCCCAGCGCACGCACGAATTCCTGGTTGGTGACCGGCGATGGCGCCACGGCGTTCACTGGCCCGCGCAGCTTTTCATTTTGCAGCGCGAAGAGCATCACGCCGATCACGTCGTCCAACGCGATCCAACTCCAATACTGCCGGCCGCTACCGACCCTGCCGCCCAGTCCGAGGCGAAACGCCGGCAGCATCTGTTTGAGCGCGCCGCCCTCGCGTCCCAGCACAACTCCAATGCGCAAGCAGACCACTCGCATGCCGGCATCGCTCGCGGGAGCGGTTGCCGCCTCCCACTGCCGGCTCACTTCAGACAGAAATCCCTTGCCAAAGGAGCTGTCTTCCGTCAGCAGCTCATCGCCGCGATCGCCATAGCCGATGCCCGACGCCGACACGAACACGCGCGGCCGCCCGGTTTGCCGATAGCTCTCGGCGGCCGCCGTTGCCAGCGTGCGCGTGCCGTGCACCCGGCTTTCCAGCACCTCCCGCTTGAATTTCTCCGTCCAGCGGCCGGCGATGTTCTTGCCCGCCAGATGTACCACAGCGTCGGATACGTGCAGCTTCGCCGGATCGAGCGGCTGCTCCGGGTCCCACTCTACCTCGTCGCCGCGGGGCTCGCGGCGCACCAGCGCGACCGCCTGATGGCCCGACTCCAGCAATGCGCGAGTCAGCGCCTGGCCGAGAAATCCCGAAGCTCCGCTAATCAGAATGCGCATAATGACACCCTTTGCTCCATCCGTTCACCATACTGTCTATACCACGCGGATGGAGCCCGCCTGCGGGAGTAAGTCAGCGTCGTATAATCAGATATGGCGACTTTGCGCCAACAGATCGCGACCAACGTTCTGACCGTCACCCGTTACCGCGATCTTCTGCGCAAAGTCCGCTCCTACCGGCCCGAAGACGACCTGGCGCTGATCCGAAAAGCCTACGACTTTTCCATGCAGCACCACAAAGGACAGGCCCGCGAGTCGGGTGAACCGTATCTCGCGCATCCCCTGGAAGTCGCCAACATCCTTGCCGAAATGCAGCTCGACGCGACGGCAATTGTCGCCGGCTTGCTACACGACGCAGTCGAGGACACGTCCGTCACCAAGGAAGAGATCCAGACAGAATTCGGCGAGCAGGTGGCCCACATCGTCGAAGGCGTCACCAAGATCAGCAAAATCGATTTCGCCTCGTCGGAAGAGGCCCAGGCTGAGAACGTGCGCAAGATGGTCCTGGCCATGATGGACGACATCCGCGTCGTGCTCATCAAGCTGGCCGACCGCCTGCACAACATGCGCACCCTGAAGTTCCTCTCCCAGGAGCGCCAGCAGAAGATCGCGCGTGAGACGCTGGACATCTACGCTCCCATCGCCCACCGCCTCGGCATGGGCAAGATTCGCGGCGAGCTCGAGGACCTGGCCTTCCAGTACGTCGATCCCATTGCCTACCACCAGGTCAAAGATGCTATCGAGTTGCGGCGCAAGCAAGGCGAGGCGTTTCTGGCCGAGGTGCAGGACGTCATCGAGCAGAAGCTGAAGGAGAACAAAATCCAGGCGCGCGTCGAGGCGCGCATCAAGCGGCTCTACAGCGTGTGGCAAAAGTTGCAGCGGCAGCACATCTCGGTTGACCAGATCTACGACATGCTGGCGCTGCGCATCATCACCCAATCGGAGAGCGATTGTTACGCCGTGCTGGGCATCATTCACAACCAATGGCGGCCGGTGCCGGGACGCATCAAAGATTTCATCGCCATCCCCCGCAACAATTTCTACAAGTCGCTGCACACCACCGTCATCTCCGAAAAGGGCCACGCCTTCGAGGTGCAAATCCGCACCGAAGACATGCACAAGATGGCCGAGGAAGGCATCGCGGCGCACTGGAAATACAAAGATGGGCCGGTCTCGGCGCGCGATGAGCAGCGCCTGGCCTGGCTGCGCCAGGTGGTCGAGTGGCAGCGCGACATCAAGAACTCCAATGAGTTCCTGGCCACGCTGAAAATCGATCTCTACCCTGAAGAGGTCTACACCTTTACCCCGAAGGGGCGCATCGTCATCCTGCCGCGCGACGCCACGCCGGTAGATTTCGCCTACACCGTACACACCGAAGTCGGCCACACCTGTGTCGGCGCCAAAGTAAACGGGCGCATTGTGGCGCTGCGCTACAAGCTGCGCTCGGGCGACATCGTCGAGATCCTCACCCAGCCGGGACATCATCCCAGCCGCGATTGGCTGCAATTTACCAAGTCCTCGCGCGCACGGCAAAAAATCAAGCATTGGCTCAACGTACATCAGCGCGAGCGCGCCATCGAGATCGGCCGCAAGCTGATTGAGAAGGAAGCGCGCAAGTATCGCATCTCCATGAAGTCGCTGAGCGACGAGCAACTGATGCGCGTCTCCAACGATAACGGGCTGGCCAAGCCCGACGATCTGCTGGCCGCCATCGGCTACGGGAAGTTCTCCGCCCGCAGCATTCTGGCGCGGCTGGTGCCGGCGGAAGAGGCGCAGTCGTTCTCCGGACACGCTCCGCCGGCGCAGACGCCGGACGATAACGGCTCGGGCGGCTTCACCAGCGTGGTGCGGCGCGTCTTTGGCGGCGACAGTTCGGCCATCAAGGTCAAGGGCCACGACGATCTGCTGGTCTATCGTGCGGGATGCTGCAATCCGATTCGCGGCGAAGACATCGTGGGCTACGTGACTCGCGGCAAGGGCGTGGCCGTGCATGCCAAGTCGTGCGTCAATGTCGGCAACCTGATGTTCGAGCCGGAGCGCCAGATCGCCGTGGAGTGGGGCCGTGATGTCGCGGCGCCGGCCTGGCAGGCGGGATATCCGGTAAAGCTGATTGTCGCCTGCGACAACCGTCCCGGCATGCTAAAGGCGATCGCCACCGTCATCAGCGACGCCAACACCAATATCCGCAACATGGATGCCAAGACCGCGCAGGAAACCGCTACGGTGGAGATCGTCGTCGACATCGCCGACCTCAAGCACCTGGAGCGCATTCTCAGCGGCGTACGCAAGATCCCTGGCGTCCGCGACGTGCAACGAGTGCAGAAGCTGTAAGCAGCAAATCAACAGTTAGCCGGGTGCCCCGGGTCTCGTGCTGTTCGAGACCCGGGATTCCCTCAATAGATGGTGTGCGCGGAATCACAGCCCAAGGCAACCGTTACTTCTACGTTGTTGGTATGCCTCGGAGCTTCTGGAGCAGCTTCTGCGCCTATGCCTACCAGGAGATGGGCCTGGTTCGGCTGAATCAGTGGGGTGTGTACCGGAGCTCAGGTTTAGGGAAGCGACAACCTTCCCATAGTCATCGCATTCACCCGCCGTTGTTGATTGATCACAAAAAGAACAAGAAGAGTAGATTCAACTCGGAGACGTGGGCCACCCTCCTTTAACTACACGATTGTGCCAGGTGCGGCATCGCACGGGAAGGATTCGGCATCCACTTTATATAGAGGCAGAAGGACCCAGCCGAAACGGAGATCACGTGCAGTTCGTCTCAGGGGGCGGCAAATTTGGCCAAATGAATGTCACTCCGATGATTGATGTGCTGTTAGTGTTGCTGGTAATTTTTATGATCATCACTCCGCTAACACCCCGCGGAGAAACGGCGCAAATTCCGCAACCCCCTCCCAAGAATGTTTCCCGACAACAGAACAACCCATCGGTGGTGTTGCAGGTTCTCGCCAACGGGAACGGACAACCGAAGCTTGAGATCAATCAGCACGCTGTAAGCTGGCAAAACCTCGATAATCGTCTCGTGAGTATCTACGAAACCCGAGCTCAAAAGGTGCTATTCATCAAAGCGGATAACAGCATCCCCTGGCAGGATGTGGCTACGTTGATTGATGATGCGCATACCGCGGGTGTCAATCACGTGGGCTTGGTCACGGCGAAAATCGAAGCCAGCGGATGAAGCCGGTCTAACCACATCGGACGCAGCCGTACGGGCACCTACTTCTCGCCAGCGTCTCATGGCTGTTGGCGAGCCGCGTTGATCTCCTGCACAATGCCGGGTGCTCCGGGTCTCGCGCTGTTCGAGACTCGGGGCTCGAAGTTAGCGTCCAAGAGAGGGACGTGAACCCTGGCGTACGCAGCACCGACCCCCAGGCCCCAATCCCTAGCCCCGCTTCTTCACCTCTGCCAGCACCTCTTCGGCGTGGCCTTCCGGCTTGACCGCCTCGAAGATGTGGACGATCTTGCCGTCGGGGCCGATCAGAAAAGTGGTCCGCGCGATGCCCATCACCTTTTTTCCGTACATGTTTTTCTCTTTCAGCACGTCAAACTTCTTAGCGACTTCTTTTTTGTCGTCGGCCAGGAGGGTATACGGCAGGGCCTCTTTTTCCTTAAACTTGAGTTGCGCCTTGGGAGTGTCGGGCGAGATGCCCAGGACCACCAGTCCGGCCTTTTGCAGCTTCTGATATGCGTCGCGGAACCCGCGCGCCTCCAGAGTTCAGCCGGGAGTGTTGGCCTTGGGATAGAAGAACAGGACTACGTTCTTACCGCGAAACTGGGCGAGCGAAACCGGGTTTCCGTTTTCGTCGGGCAAGGTGAAGTCGGGAGCTTTGGCGTTGATTTGCATGCAATATCTATACAGGAAGTGCGGCGCGGTGGCCAAAACGAAGCTCCCTCGACTCGATCGAAGAAGCTTGCTGGAAGCGCCGACGAGCAGCAGGTCCCTCGACTCCGGCGGGCAAAATCGGCCGCCTACACTGGGGGTGAAAGTCCAAATTAGATGGGCCCTAACGGCGCTGATCGCCATTCTCCTGCTGACCAGCTTTGCCGGCGCGCAGGTGCTCAAGCGGCCGCATCAGGACGTCCCACCCGACAATTCGTCGAAGATCAACGCGAAAAAGCCCAAACACTATCCGCGGGCGATCGCGGTCATCGAGTTCCTGCCCGGCGGCAGTGCGCGCCTGGTGCCAGTGGCGCTGTGGATTGACGACCGCTTCTATGACGCGAGCCTCTACGGCGCCAATCCCGAGCCGATGGCGGTCGAGCCGGAGACGGTGTACGAGGCCACTAATTACGGCGAGCCGCTCGGCCTGTTCACGGTCACGAGCCCGGAGGAGATGAAGGGAAACTGGATCGCAAGCGGCAAGTGGAATCCGCGCCGCCCAATGGAAGAGAAGTTGGCGGCGCAAGCGGCCAAAAAGCCCAAGCCGAAGCCGGTCGACGATTTTGATAGCGACCGTCCCATCCTGCATCGCGCCGACTCCAGCGGATCTTCGAGCAGCACGGGCGCGTCTTCCGATTCTTCCGGTACGCCGGCGGCGGCAGAAAACGATCCCAATCGTCCGATACTGAAGAGGCCGGCCGAATCGACGCCTGCACCGTCATCTTCGCCAGGTTCATCATCGCCGTCGCAAGTTGCAAGCACGGGGAGTTCGTCCTCGGCGACAGTTTCCCCCGACGAGAACGACCCCAACCGTCCCGTGCTGCGGCGCGGCAAGCCGGAACCGCAGTCGACGGTGTCAGAACCGGCGTTCGTTGCCGCACCGAACCCTTCCGGTCCTATGCAGTTGCCGCAAGGCAAGCTCGGCGCAAGTCTCACCCCGGTCACGCAGCGATCGTTTCCCGCAGTCTCCGACGCGGGACCATTCGAGCCGCGCTCGCTGCTCTACGCCATGAATTCCGAGGAACGCGCCACGAAGTCTGACCAGATGCGTGGGCTGGCGCTGGATGAGATTCGCAAGTTCATCGCGACACGGCACACGCCGGCATTGCCCAAGACGGCCGCCATCAGCGACTACGACCTGCGCGCCTACGATCTGGAGTACAGCAACTCGCCGACCCTGGTGTTCACGGCGAAGCTGCCGGTCGCGGGCGCCAAGGCATTTCGCAGCGACGAGTTCGATTACTTCGTCACTTTGGTAGCGCGCGAAGACATCAACGGCACGCCCATTAAAATCTTCAGCTCAGTGACCGACAGCAACCACCTCGACGTCTTTCCCAGAATGGAGATCATCGATGCGGTTGATGCTGATGCCAATGGCCGCGGCGACCTGCTTTTCCGCCTGCATTCGGATACCGGCATCAGCTACAGCCTCTACCGCGTGTTTCCCTACGACATGCAAAAGGTGTTCGAGGGCGGCGCAGGGGTTTAATCGAGCCCGAAGAGTCCCACCACCAAAGCGCTAAAGTTGTGCAAAACTCCCCAGACACATTCCTGCTTTTGAGGGCCGCAGAGAGCCGCCGTGGCAATTCGAACAAAGCTGCTATGTCATTGACGTTATTGCCGCTTTGGTGTGCCACGGGCCGTGGGCAATCCACGTAAGTAGCTGAAAACTGAGCCTCTGCGAAGGTGCAGGAGCGGTCTTCCACAAAGTTTTCCACAGATCTGAGGATTTCTCTGGCGCGCTCACTAACTGCTTGCTGCGGCACCTCTTCGGGCTACGGCAACTCAACCAGCCAAGTCACCCGGCAAGTCGTAGCAAGGTACGGACTCCCCAATACATCAAGGGAGCTGTTGCCGATACTGATAGTTGCCGGCGAGTGGTGGTCTATGGCGTGATTGTAGTGGCAATGGCTCCAGAAGCATGACGATCTGTTCCCGGGCGTCGCCAACCCAGGAAGAGCGCCGTGTCCGCCGCAATAAGAAAGGCCGCCGTGAAGGCGGCCTGATTCTCTAAGGCAAACGGTTGCGCTATGGCTTGGCAGCGGCGGCCGTAGACGGCTTGGCGCCTACCGAAGGTGTTCCGGTGCCTATTGGCCTGCCGGTGCTCGCGCCGGGAGTGCCCGCAGGCCTGGGAGCGGTTGGCGGAGGCGCAACTCCCGACTGCGCGTTGTAGGCGTCCACAATGGTCTTGGTGAGGTCGACCCCCGCGGTCGCCCAGAGTAGCGGGCCTTGCGGCCACGGGTTCGAGGAATCAAACAGCAAACCATAGCCGTTGGCCTTGGCGTACTTGTCGATTACCGGTGCCATCTTCTGCAGGATGCGCTGCGCGATCTCGTTCTGTTGCTGCTGGTAATCGTTTTGCGCGTCTTCCACCGAACGCTGCAGACTCTTCTGCTTGGTCTCGATGGACTTAACCAGGTTGGCGCGCGCTTCGTCATTCAACTTGTCACCCTGGGTGTTGAGCTGTTTCTTCAGGTTCTCGATCTCGGTGTTCAGGCTGGCGAGTTCGTTCTTTTTGGGTTCGAACTTCTTCTGCAGCGCCTCAAAATCGCGAGCGCCTTCATTGGTAGCTATGATGGCCTGCTGAATGTCGATGATGCCGACTTTAGCGCCGCCGGCGGTTGCGGCAGTTGTGGTGGTGGTTGCAGGGGCCGGTGCGGCCGGACGAGTTGCAGGGGCCGATTGGGCCACGGCCATCGTTGCCAGTGCCAGGGTGAGCACGGCTGTGCTTACGAACGTGCGCTTCATTGCGTTGGTGTAGCTCCTTGAACTGCTCCGGGAATTCTTCAGGTGTTCCAGCGATGACGGTGGTTCTGCCTGCGTCTTTCTGGACCGCCGGGTAACCGCGCTCGGCATGGACATCGCCCAGAACGCTTCCCGACCGGAAAATTCGGCGGTGCGGATTCCCCGATTATAAGAAAAGCAGCTTCTCAGCGTCAAACCAGAACTATAAGCCATTCAGGACTCCGGGTTTGGCGTCTCGCAATTCGCCCTTCGCTTTTCGCCAGAAGCAGATTCCCGAGTAGAACGAAGAGCCGACGGCGACCCGGCGTCTTAGAATGTGGTCGCGACCGTGAAGCGGAACGTCTTCAACGGCTCGGCCAAAAGGTACTTCGGTTGATAGGTTGAAACCGCCTCCGCATAGGTGTAATCGCCGGCGGCGCCCGGCGGGAACATGGAACGGGTAATCGGATTGGGCGAATTCGCATACTCGTTGATGCGCAGCGGATTGTAGGCCCAGTAGACCCGGAACGGCGCGTTCACGACCGGCAAGATCACCTGCAATTCCACCCCGGTAGACATGCGCGTCTGGTAATTGGTGCCGGCCACCGGTTTCAGTTCGGAGCTGAAGGGCAGCGTCACGCCGCCTACACACTGGAAGGCGGAATTGATGGCCGGGCAGCCGAAGACTGTGCTCTGCAAAGCGGTGATCTGCGCGCCTGCGACCTTCAATTGCGATTCGTTGGAGATGAAGTCCCAGCCGGTATCGACAAACGGCGCCAGCGTGACTGGGCCAACGATGGGGACACGATACTCAAGGTTGGTCACTATATTCGTATCGCCGCCAGGAAAGATGATCTGCTCGACCGGTATGGTGATGTTGTAGGTGCCCTGGCGCGGATTGGCCGGGTTCAGCGGAACGGTCGTCCCGTCGGGGTTCTGCAACGGAATGGTGACCGCCGAGGGGAAGAAGGAGACGGGCGAGATGGCGCGAATGTCGAAGCCGCGGATATCGGTGTCGCCGCCCAGGTAGAAGCGGTCGAAAGGCGGAGCCACCTGTCCGCCGTAGCCGCTGATCCAGGAGCCCAGTACCCGGAATCCCACGGTATTGCGGCCCTTGTTTACCGGATGGAAGCGCTTGTATTCGGCCACCGGCTTGATGTATTTCACGTTGCCTCCCAGCCCGGCGAATTCGGTGGCGAAGTAGATGCTCTGTCCGGTGTGCGGACGCTGCGGATTGTCGATCTTGGCGTAGGAAAAGTTCGGGACCACCTTGCTGGTGATAATTCCATTCAGCGCGTTGGGACCGGAAATGCCGCGGAACTCCAATGCCTCGAAATAATCGCTGGAGGCGGCGCTGAAGGTTTGCACCGAGGAGTTGTCCAAAGCGTAGGTGATGCCGACGCGCTTAAACGAGCGCTTGATGGGATAGCTCAGCGAGGTGGTGAAGCCGGTGCTGGTTTGAGTGAAATTCTGCAGCAGCGCCTGATAACTCGCCGGCAGGTTCAGACTCTCGTTGAGCTGGATCTGCGTGAGCGCCGCCTGATTGTAGTTGTAACTGTTGTGATACACCGACCAGCCGAACTGCAGTGGCCGGTCGAACAGGTACGGCTGGGTAAACGACAGCACTTCGTTACGCTGGTACTGACCGACCTGAAACTGCAGGCTCAGACTCTCGCCCTTGCCGAACAGATTGTTCGTGGTGTAGTTGATGCCGATGAAGGCGCCGGCCAGTCCGCTGACGCCGCCGGTAAGGCCGATGCTGTTTTTGCCCTTCTCTTTCACCTTCAGGGTAATGTCGACGGTGCCGTCCTGCGGGTTTTGCTTGATCTCGGAGTCCTGGTCCGGCTTTAGCTGGTCGAAGTACTGCAGCTGGTTCAGGCGCAGCAGACTGAGCTCCCACAGATTGCCGTTATAGACCTGGCCCTCTTCCAGCGCCAGCTCGCGGCGAATCACCTTGTCGCGGGTGGTAGTGTTGCCCTCGAACTCGATGCGCCGCACATAGAACTGCTTGCCCTCGTCGAGGTCGATGCGCAGGCTGATGAGCCGCTTCTCGTCATCGGCATCGGTA
>Ga0335073_10009439_pt1 | contig 13696 bp, 14 predicted proteins | sample Lox_Sample_22_FD_207093 | JGI IMG/M metagenome (GOLD analysis project Ga0335073, IMG submission 207093) | Soil microbial communities from Loxahatchee National Wildlife Refuge, Florida, United States - Lox_Sample_2.2 | ecosystem: Environmental > Terrestrial > Soil > Wetlands | place: USA... | reverse complement strand
CCGGCCTGATGATGATCGACGCCGGCTATCCCGGTGACCGCCAAGACGTGCTGGACTCGTTGCGCAAGCTCGGCTATGACGCGGGCGACGTGCGCGCCATCCTGCTGACCCATGCGCATATCGACCATCTGGGATCGGCGATCTGGTTCGCCAACCAGTACCGCACTCCGGTGTACTGCCATGCCGACGAGGTGGGCCACGCTAAGCGCGAGTACCTGGAGCAGGTGTCGGTCTTCGACATCGCGCTGCGCATTTGGCGACCCCGATGGGCGATGTGGGGCATTCACGTGGTTCGCAACGGCGGTCTGATCCGCGACGGCATACCGAGCGCCCGTCCGCTGACCGCCGACATTGCCGCGGGGCTGCCGGGACACCCGGTGGCCATTTTCAGCCCTGGGCACACCAGCGGACATTGCTCGTATCTCGTCGATGGCGTTCTGGTCAGCGGTGACGCACTGATCACCGGCCATCCATTGCTGAGTCACCGCGGACCCCAGCTGCTGCCGGAGGTGTTCAGCCACAGCCAGCAAAACTGTCTGCGCAGTCTGGAGGCCCTGGGCCTGGTGGAGACCGAGATACTGCTGCCCGGCCACGGCGACGTGTGGCGCGGCCCGATCCGCGAGGCCACCGACGCGGCGATCGCGCTGGCCCGCTGAGCACCGCAACGGCCGCGCCGAACGTGCCGCCAGGGCGAAAAAACAGCCGGATCTTCGCCCTCAGAGCACGCTCGGCGAAGGCGTTTCGCTTGCCTGCCTAGCCGATGGCCAGCCCGAGGTGCTCACGCAGGGTGTCGCCGGTGTACACGGTGCGAAACGCGCCGCGCTCCTGCAACAGCGGCACCACCCGGTCGACGAATTCGTCCAGGCCGTGCGGCGTCAGGTGCGGCACCAGGATGAAGCCGTCGCAGGCGTCGGCCTGGACGTAGTGGTCGATCTCGTCGGCGATCTGCGCGGCGGTGCCCACGAACTGCTGCCGGCTGGTGACGGCGATGACCAGTTCGCGGATCGAGAGGTTCTCTGCCTCGGCGCGTTCGCGATAGCGGCGGGCCACGGCGGCCGGGTCGACGTGGCGTACCCGTCCCTGGGTGATACCGGGGTCGCTGGTCGGCTCGATCTCGGGGAGCGGCCCGTCCGGATCGTAGCCCGACAGGTCACGGCCCCACACCTGCTCGAGCATCGCGATCGCCGTCGCGCCACTGACCTGCTGATAGCGGATGTGGCGCGCCTTGTCCTGCGCGTCGTCCGCGGTATCACCCAAAACGAAGGTCGCAGCCGGAAAAACCTTGAGCTGGTTAGGATCTCGCCCGTATGACGCGGCCCGGCCTTTGACGTCGGCGTAGTAGCGCTGGCCATCCTCGAGCAACGCGTGCAGGGTGAACAACGCATCGGCATGCCGGGCACCGAAGGCCCGCCCCTCGGGAGAATCGCCGGCCTGCAACAGCACCGGATGACCCTGCGGCCCCGCGGGCAGCGTCGCGAACCCCCGCACGTTGAACTGGGGACCCGAATGCGCGATGCTGCGAATGCGATCCGGATCGACGTAGACGCCGGTTTCTAGATCGGCCAGCACGGCGCCGGGATCCCAACCGTCCCAAAACGCACGGGCCACGGCGAGGAATTCCTCGGCCCGCTGGTAGCGGTCGGCATGATCGAGAAAGCCCCCGCGCCGGAAATTGGCGCCGGTGAACGCATCCGACGAGGTGACGATGTTCCAGCCGGCGCGGCCGCCGGACAGCTGGTCGAGAGTGGCGAATTGCCTTGCCACTTCGAATGGTTCGTTGAAGGTGGTGTTGATGGTCCCGGTCAGCCCGAGTTTGTCGGTGACGCCTGCCAGCGCCGCCAGGACGGTGAAGGTGTCCGGCCGGCCCACCACGTCGAGGTCATAGATCCGTCCCCGGTGCTCACGCAGTCGCAGCCCTTCGGCCAAGAAGAGGAAGTCGAACATTCCGCGTTCGGCGGTGCGGGCGAGGTGTACGAACGAGTCGAACTCGATCTGGCTGCCCGCGTCGGGGTCGGTCCACACGGTGGTGTTGTTGACGCCCGGAAAGTGGGCCGCCAGATGAATCGGCTTGCGGCTCAAGCGATCAGACCCCACCGCCTGGCGATCAACTCATGTGAACGCAACCGGTCCTGATGCTGGTGGGTCACCGAGGTGACGATGAGCTCGTCGGCGCCGGTCAAGCGCTGTAACGCGGACAGCCGCTCGGCGACCTCATCCGGATCACCGACGAATTGCGTTTCCAGCCTGTCCTTTACGACTGGCAGCTGTTCATCGGTGAGCGGGTGGCAGTCGTCCGGACCCGGATAGGGCATGGCGCCCACACCGGTCCGGATGGAATACACCCATTGCCCGTAGCCGGCGGCCAGACGCCTGGCGGTGGCGCTGTCGTCGGCCACGACGATGTCGGCGGAGACCACGACGTAGGGCCGCTCCAGCGCGGCCGACGGGACGAAGGTCTCGCGGTAGGCGTCGATGGCCTCCAGCGCGGTCGCCGGAGTGATGTGATAGCTCGCGACGAACGGCAGCCCGCACGCGCCCGCCACCCTGGCGCTCTGCCCCTTGGTGCTGCCAAAGACCCACGGCGTCAGTCCGGATCGCTCACCCGGCACCGCGTGCACGTCAAAGCCCTCGACCTCATAGGTGCCGTCCAGCATCGCGATGATGTCGCCGAGCTGCTCGGCGAAGTCGGGCGAAATCGCCTCCGGTTGTTGCAGGATCCCCATGGTGGCCTGCACCCGCTCCTTGTCGAGCAGCCCACGCAGATCGAACGGCAGCGGAATCACCACACCGTCGACCTCACGCCACTGGCGCGGCGTGCGAGGCGACGCTGACGGCTGTTTCGGCTTGAACCCGGTGTCGCGTCGTTGCCCTCGGCCAACACCCAGGTCGATGCGGCCCGGGTAGAAGGCGTCCAACATGCCGAAGCTCTCGACCACCGCGGCGGCTGTGGTATGACTCAGCTGGACCGCGGCCGCTCCCACCCGAATCATGTTGGTAGCAGCCGCGATTTGCCCGATCAGCACCGCCGGCGCCGAGCTGGCGACGCCGACGAAGTGATGCTCGGCGATCCAGTATCGGCGATAACCCCACTGTTCGGCATGCCGGGCCAGGTCGATGGTGTTGCGCAGCGCGGTCGCGGCATCGCTGCCGGCGCTGATCGGCGCCAGGTCCAGGATGGACAAGGGGATCACCGGTTCACCGCCGTATAGCGGTTGGGTGCGATCGGCAGGCCGAGCCGTTCGCGCAGGGTTTCGCCGTCCCGGTACCCGGTACGGAACCGCCCGGCGCGCTGCAGCAACGGCACCACCTCGTCGACGATCACCGGAAGGTCGGCGGCGTTGACGGCCGGTCGCAACCGCGCTCCGTCGACGCCCAGCCGCTGCCAGTCCAACAGCATGTTGACCAATTCCGTTGCGCTACCACCGAAGACCAGCGCATCGGAGCGGAAGTCGGCGTCCCCGCCGAACGAAACCACGGCGTCGGCAAACACTTTCAGGTGCGCGCCACCCGCCGCTCGCACCTCGTCGAGAATGCTTTGCAGCGACGCAGAATCGGTGGGCGTGACGAAGACGACATCCGCTGTGGCTGCGGCGAATTCGTAAACCGGCCCGGCATGCGCCAGCGCGGCCACCACCGGCTGGCCCTGCGGCGGCCGCGGCGTGATCGACGGACCCTTGACCGACAGGTACTTTCCGGCGAAGTCGATGTAATGCAGTTTGTCGCGGTCGACGTAGCGTCCGGCGGCCACGTCGCGGATCACCGCGTCGTCCTCCCAGCTGTCCCACAACCGGCGCACCACGTCCACGTACTCCACGGCTTCTTCGAACAGCGAGATTTCGGCCACGTCGCGGCGGCCGATCAGAGCCGCCTCGTGCGCGGTAACGCTGACCCTGGGTTGCCAGCCCGCCCGACCGTGCGACACATAGTCAAGTGTGGCAATGGATTTAGAGACGTGAAACGGCTCGGTGTGGGTGACGGTGGCCACCGGGATCAGCCCGATATGGTGAGTCGCCGGCGCGATGCGGGCCGCGACCAGCACGGCGTCACCGCGACCGGCCAGCCGACGCGGATCGATGCGCTCGCGGCGCCCCGGCTGGGGCATCAGAGTGTCGTCGACGGTCAGGAAGTCGAGCAGCCCGCGCTCGGCGATGGCCGCGAGCTCGGCCCAGTACCGCCCGCTGAGCACCGGCTGCGCGCCGGTCGTGGTCCGCCACGCCTGTGGGTGCCAGCCGTATCCGTCCAGCGCGACACCCAGCTGAAACGCGGCGGTCATGCCAAGCCTTTTTCGAACGCGATGGGCAGCACCGGCCCGCGGGCGGGCAGCGGGGCGGCAAGCCGGGTGTATCCGCCGGTGCGATACAGCTCCTCGGCCTCCGGTTGGCGGTCGCCGGTGATCAGGTAGATCTTCCGGTAGCCGCGGGTCGCGATCTCGGTCTCCAGCTCCGCCAACAGCGCCATCGCGAATCCCCGGCGGCGGTACTCGCGGTCTGTCCAGATGCGCTTGAGCTCGGCGGTGTCAGGATCGAACCGGCAAAATGCGCCACCGGTGACCGGACGGCCGTCCAGCAGACCGATCAGCATCCCGCCGTCCGGGGGCACGAACTCGTCGGCCGGGCCCCCCTGCATCCACGTCAGATACGTCTGCGACGTGCCGCCGTAGCGTTGCGCGTACTCGACGGCCAGCTCGGTCAGTAACGGCTGGGCCACCGGGTCAGTCAGGCCGGCCGGGACAAAACGGAGCACTCCGGACATGACTAAACCCGCACTGCCGTGAGGTATCTGGGGGTGACCGCGAGGTCGCGGGGGCGCGCCGGCCGACGTGCCGGCATGCCACTGGCGGCGCGCATATCGACCACGGTCTTCTCGGCCGTCCGCCAACCGTGGGACGCCAAATATTCAGGGATGTAACGGTATTCACCCGGGTAGGTCAGCATGGCCAGGTCGACGTCCAGGCCGTGCTGGCGCCAGAGGTCGACCAGGGCCTGACCCTCTTTCAGCTGCAACGTCGTCCAGGTGGGCATGTGATCGGCCGCGAACCGGCTGCCGGCGACGCTCACCGCCGTGATGTCGTGCAGTAACCGATCCTGCCCGCCGGGCGGCAAATAGCCCACCAGCAGCTGCTCGGCGATCCACACCGTGCGTTGCGAGGTGTCGAAACCGACTCGTCGCAGCGCCGCCAGCCAGTCCTGTCGAAGATCGATGCCGACCGCGCATCGGTTGGTGGTCACCTGGGCGCCCAACCCGCGCAGCACCTCGGTCTTGAACTCCACGACCTCCGGCCGGTCGATCTCGTACACCGTCGTGCCGGGCGGCCACCACAGCCGATACGGCCGGGTGTCCAGACCGGACGCCAGGATCACCGCTTGGCGGATGCCCGCCCTGCCGGCCTCGGCGAGGAAATGGTCCAAGAACCGCGTGTGCGCCACCAGAATGTCGATGAGCCCGGTCATTCGGGCGTTGTCGCCGCCGTCATCGGAGAACAACTCGTTCTCGATCAGCCGGGTGAAGTACTCCACCCCTACGGCGCGGACCAACGGCTCGGCGAACGGATCCTGGAGCAGGCCTTTGTTGGTTGCCACTGCCCTGGCGGCCGCGCCGAATGTCGCGGTCATTCCGACGCCGGTAGTCGGGTCCCACCTGTCGTCGTCTGTACGTACCATCTGGCCTCGTCAGCCGTTCGAACGTTGTCGCAGAACCAGTCCAACGGTCCCTCGCCAACCAAGCAACAACACCGCGGTCGCGAACGATGCCACCAGCACGAAACTCGCCGCCACACCCGCCGAACTCGCCTTGCGCAACAGCATGCCGACCACCACCGTGCACACCCAGACGATCACCCCGGTGGGGACCACGGCGGTGGGCCGTCGCCAACCCCGCGACACCAACCACCCGACCAGGGTGCCGGACAAGAAGGGCCACGCCGTCGTCGCGAGGCCGGTGATATTGAGTCCCTCGTCGTGGCTGCGGCGCCCCACCGCGCAGAACACCAGCACACCGAGGATGTCGGCGCTCAGCCACGCCGGCCCGCGCCGCGATTGCATGCAGCGAGACTACCGCGGATCCTTGACCCCGCCGCTGGGGTGAACCTAGATTCGGCAGGAATGAAGGCCCATTCACAGGCACCACCGACGTTCGATCCGTATGACCCGCTTGGGCTGGACGCCTCCTTGTCGAGCGACGAAATCGCGGTGCGCGATACCGTCAGAAAGTTCTGCGCCGAGCACGTCACGCCGTATGTGGCCGAATGGTTCGAGGCCGGCGATCTTCCGGTGGTCCGCGAACTGGTAAAGCAGTTCGGTGAGCTCGGCCTGCTCGGCATGCACTTGGACGGCTACGGATGTGGCGGGGCTTCGGCCGTGCATTACGGGCTGGCCTGTGTAGAGCTGGAAGCCGCCGACTCCGGCGTGCGCTCCATGGTCTCGGTCCAAGGCTCACTGGCGATGTTCGCCATCTGGAACTTCGGGTCCGAGGAGCAAAAGCAGCAGTGGCTACCCGGCCTGGCCGCCGGCGACCTGATCGGGTGCTTCGGGCTGACCGAGCCCGACGCCGGGTCCAACCCTGCCGAGATGAAAACCCGGGCACGACAAGATGGTTCGGACTGGATCATCAACGGCCGCAAGATGTGGATCACCAACGGTACGGTCGCCGACGTCGCGATCGTGTGGGCCGCCACCGACGACGGGATCCGCGGGTTCATCGTGCCCGCCGATACCGAAGGCTTCGCCGCCAACACCATCCACCACAAGCTGTCGCTGCGGGCGTCGATCACCAGCGAGCTGGTGCTGGACGACGTGCGGCTGCCCGCCGAGGCGATGTTGCCCGACGCGCTGGGACTCAAAGGGCCGCTGTCCTGTCTGTCCGAGGCGCGCTACGGCATCGTCTGGGGAGCCATGGGAGCGGCGCGCTCGGCGTGGCAATCCGCACTTGACTACGCCTCGCAGCGCACGCAATTCGGCCGTCCGATCGCCGGATTCCAGCTGACCCAGGCGAAACTGGTCGACATGGCGGTCGAACTGCACAAGGGTCAACTGCTGTCGCTGCACCTCGGCCGGCTCAAAGACAGCGTCGGACTGCGTCCCGATCAGGTCAGCTTCGGCAAGCTCAACAACACCCGCGAGGCGATCAAGATCTGCCGGACGGCTCGAACAATACTGGGCGGCAACGGAATATCTCTGGAATACCCGGTAATCCGGCACATGGTCAACCTCGAGTCGGTGTTGACCTACGAGGGCACGGCCGAGATGCACCAGCTCGTACTCGGCCAGGCCTTCACCGACTTGTCCGCGTTCCGCTGACCCGTCAAGAACTCCAATGCCGACAGCGCAACGCGGCCAGGAGAGCATCGACATCGCGGCGCCGCCGACGCGGGTGTACGACCTGGTCGCCGACATCACTCGGATGGGCGAATGGAGCCCCGAATGCTACCAGTGTGAGTGGCTGGACGGTGCGACCGAAGCGGCGCCCGGGGCACGGTTTCGCGGGTACAACCGGATTCGCGGCTTCCGCTGGCAACGCACGGTAATCGTCGACGTCGCCGACCGTGGCCGCGAGTTTGCCTTCACCACGGTCGACGGCCGCAGCGGCCGCCACGAAACCCGTTGGCGCTATGCGATGGAACCTTCGCCCGCCGGCACGCTGCTCACCGAGTCCTTTGAGTTTCTCTGGTGCTCGATCGCCAGCAGAACGCTCGAGATGCTGCTGCCCCGTGGACGCCAGGTGAACCGCGGCATCCACGAAACCCTGGTGCGAATCAAGCACGCGGCCGAACGTGGCGGCGGCACCGCATAATGCCCCACCGATGCCCCGGAAGGATAGATACTGGGTCATGGCTAATCGGATGCGGGCCTGCGGGCTGTTCTTCGGCGCTTTCCTGGCCCTGGTGACCGGGATGCCCACGGCGGGCGGTGATCCCAATGTCACCTTGCCCCCGATGACCTCCACCGGCGGCGGACCGATCATCGGTGGCGGTGACGGAGCAGCCCAGGGTCGGATGTCGCTGCAACTGACCAGCCGCAACAACCCCGACATTCAAGAGGTGGACGGCTCGGACGCGGGCGCGTTCATCAACGCGGCCGCCGGTGTCGCCGACCTCAGGCTGGCCGCGCCGTTCCAGTCGCTGCAGCAAGTGCTGGGCTGCCAGCAGAACAACGCGGGATTCGGGGCGCGCGCCTACCGTCGCGCCGACGGGCAATGGGGCGGCGCGATGCTGGTCATCGCCAAGAGCGCCACCGTGGACGTCGACTCGATGACCAACTGCGTCAGGTCCAGCTGGCGTAAGCCCACACCGGGCGGAGCCAACGCGATGTGCAACAGCGGCTGGACCTACCCCACCTCCGGCGACAACCACCGCCCCGAGACCTACTACATCCTGCTTGCCGGAACGGCCGCAGACTTCTGCAGCGTGCCCAACGCGGACTACCGGAACTACGCGTCCGCCTGGCCGTGAGCCGGTGGGCGGTCACCCCATGTCGACCCAGATGGTCGAACCCGCCGACACGGCGGCGACGACCGCGAGCAGCATTGTGTCTGTCGCGCGCAGGCGCGGCACGTCGGATCCACCCATTCGCAGTTCGCGGGCAATCAGGAACAACGGAAACGTGACGCTGATCGCGATGGCGAATCCGCCTGCAATGTAGAGCCATACGAACTTGACGCCGTGCCGTCTGGCCTCCAGCACCATCAGAATCGCGGCGGCGAGCAAGAACAGCAAAAGGTCGACCGTCAGCGATCGAGAGGCCGGTGTGACCTTGGAGTCGAGCAGGAATCGGGTCGGCTTGTCGAAGTAGGCCACATTCTGGCTCCACGTCGCGACGAGCGCGGCGAGCGAGATCGCGCCGTAGACGACGCAGAGGATTTTGCGCGACGTGGGGATGGATGAGGCTTGGCCGGTTGTGGTCATGGCCCCACCGTAGAGCTTGCTATGCGGGCGGAGCGCAGTTGTTGGGATCGTTAGCCGAGCCCGCCGCTGTTTAATCGCCACCACTGGTGTCGTAGCAGAAATAGCGAAAGGATCTGCGACATGAAGACGCCCGGGTTGCGTCAGCTGACCATGAGGACGGTATGGCAAAAGTAAGAGTGACTGACGCCGCGGGCGTTCGGTGGAGGGTGTATCGCCGATGGGGTTTCAATTACTGGCGGGCCCGCGACGAAGCCATGAGCGGCGATGCCGCAGAGGCCGGCCTCATCATTGATTTGCTGCAGGTCGTGGTGATATCGCCGTTCTGGTTCATTGCCAAGTGGTTCGGGGTGCCGTGGACAATTGTGATTGAGCGCAACGGAACCGAGGTGGGCGACGTGCGGGTGCGCGGATGGCGTAAGTCGAAGTGGTGTATTCAAGACATCGCCGAATCGGCGACTGACGGGACACTTGAAGAAAAGGTCGCCGCGCAATTGCCGTCGGTAGCGGACTTCCCGCCGGATATGGCTGTGACGCCTGAGGCCTGGGCGAAGCTGACCCCGGAAGCCAGAGTGACGCTATGGCGGATGTACAACTCGGGTGGGCTGCGCCGCAACTAAATCATCGGCACGACGAGCCAGAAGAAGGACCAAGTGGCAACGATGAGCAGGCGCAAGCCGTAATCGACTGGGTCAACGGTGCGCCGCTCGGCGAGTTGGCCGCCGAACTCATGGCTGCCTTCGCCCCCCGGGCAGCGGGACGGCAGGCCACTGGCGTCTACTTAAACCACCTCGGCGCGTGGCTGTTCGTGGCTACACCCGTCCGCAGAGGCACGCCGCAGACGTGGTCACGCCGGTGCGGGAGGCCGTGCAGTTGTTGGAGCACGCCGAACTGGTCTACCTAGGGACGACCGGCAGCGGCACCGTCGAATGAACCGCCACCCGATTGGGCCTGGCGACCCTCGCCTCCGGGAAGCCCGCTGTCCGGCAACGTATAGAGATCGGACCGGTCTGTAGTGCGGTGAGCCCGCCGTTGTGTGACAACATGGCTGACCGTGAGCATGCTGTTTCGACTGGCCGCTGCGACGATCGCGGCTGTGTGGGCGACGACATTGCCGCCTGTTGGTTCCGCGACGCCTGATCACGGGGTGAGTGCGGTGCTGCTGTCACAGACCAGGCTCAACGGGCAGGACTACATCCTGCGCGAGATCACCATCGACCCGGGCGGCAGCACCGGCTGGCATTGGCACGACGGCACCCTCTTTGGCGTCGTCAGGCAAGGCACACTCACTCACAATCTCGCCGACTGCAGCACCGACGGCGTCTATGGCCCCGGCGATGAGATCACCGAACCCAGCGGCTCCGACCACGTCCATATTGGTCGCAACCTGGGACCCGTTCCGGTGTTACTGCAGGTCGTCTACATCGATCCGGCCGGCAGCCCGTTAGCCAAGGATGCCCCCGATCCTGGCTGCGGATACGCCTGAACGCCTATCCGCCGATCCCCTCGCGTGGCACCACGGTGGGGCGGAATCCGGCCCGCGGGACGGCACCCGCAGTCGCCTCGGACCGCGGCGTCATTCCCGCAAACGGCATGCCGCCCAGCATGTTTCCGGGGTCGCTCGCCCTGACGGCCTGGCTGACGGCGGCACCCGTCAGTGGAGTCGGGCTCGGTGGCACGGCCGCGGTGGCCCACGGGTGCGGAACCGACAATTGCCCGATGGGCACGGCCTTGCCCATTTCGGCTGACGCCACCGTGACTGGCCGGGTCCGGCGCTGAGCACGCCCGGCAGGGCTTCGGCATCACTGCCGACGGCCGTCGACGCCAGCGCCGCCGACGGGCTGAGCGTCTTGACCACCGAGCTCAACGACGACGTCGCCGACATCGTCGAGCTCATCGTCGACGCGCCCGAACTGGCCGGCGACACCAACGAGCTCACGCTGTCCAGGCCGTCGGTCAGAGGCTGCGAGAGTTGCTGAAGTGCCTGGGGTACAACAGATATCCCTGCGGCTCGGTCGGCAAGCCCGGCCTCGTCGGTGAGCTCCGCCGGCGGCATGAACTGGGTCAAGGTCGACGCGACCGCCGGGGCACTGGCGTAGCCGTACATGGCGGCGGCATCTTGGGCCCACATCTCCGAGTAGTGCGCTTCGGTGGCCGCGATCGCCCGAGTGTTGATACCCAGGATGTTGGTCGCGGTCAGCGTGGCCAACGCCGTGCGGTTGGCCGCGATCACCGGCGGGGGCACTGTGGCGGCGAACGCCGCGTCGAATGCGCTTGCCGCCGCCCTTGCCTGGGCCGCGGTCTGCAGCGCTTGTGCCGCAGTGGTATTCAGCCATGTCAGGTAGGGAGCGGTCGCGGCCAGCATCGACACCGATGCTGGTCCCAGCCAGGATTCACTCGCCAACAGCGAGATGACCTCCCCGCAGCGGCCTGCGACAGCGTGGTCGGGCACAGCGAGTTGGGCCGAGCACACCCGCCGCCCCGATCAGCAGCAACGCCAGCACGGCTACGGCAACGCCGGACCGCGACCGTGGTCGTCGCCGATACGCTTCCACCCTGGTAATATACCCTACACCCGTATGGTGTAAAGTCGGCTTGCCGCACATCCGCAAAGATGAGACGAAGAAAGACGCGACGTCGACCTAGGTGGAGTCGTACGGTGTACATGCGCTGCGGAGACTGTGACCCCCCGAGGGAAGGGACAAGTATGACGCAAACCAGCGAGCCTCCGGCTGTCTTGAGGCGCCATCAGGTCGTCATCGTCGGAAGCGGATTTGGCGGGCTGAATGCGGCCAAGTCGCTCAAACGAGCCGACGTCGACGTCACCCTGATCTCGAAGACGACCACCCACCTGTTCCAGCCGCTGCTGTATCAGGTTGCGACCGGAATCCTGTCCGAGGGCGATATCGCCCCGACCACCCGTCTGGTCCTGCGCAAGCAGAAGAACGTGCGGGTTCTGCTCGGCGATGTCAACGCGATCGACCTGAAGGCAAAGACGGTCACCTCGAAGTTGATGGACATGGAGACGGTGACGCCATACGACAGTCTCATCGTGGCCGCCGGCGCCCAGCAGTCCTACTTCGGCAACGACCATTTCGCCACCTTCGCGCCGGGCATGAAGACCATCGACGACGCGCTGGAGCTGCGCGGCCGCATCCTCGGCGCGTTCGAGGCCGCCGAGGTGAGCACCGATCCGGCAGAGCGCCAACGGCGCTTGACCTTCGTGGTGGTCGGTGCCGGACCCACCGGTGTCGAGGTGGCCGGGCAGATCGTCGAACTGGCCGAGCGCACGCTGGCGGGCGCCTTCCGAACCATTACACCCAGCGAGTGCCGGGTGATCCTGCTCGACGCCGCGCCCGCGGTGTTACCGCCGATGGGCCCGAAGCTGGGTCTCAAGGCACAAAAGCGGCTGGAAAAGATGGACGTCGAAATTCAGCTCAACGCGATGGTGAGCGCCGTCGACTACAAAGGCATCAGCATCAAGGAGAAGGACGGCACCGAACGCCGCATCGAATGCGCGTGCAAGGTGTGGGCGGCCGGCGTGCAAGGTAGCTCGCTGGGCAAGATGATTGCCGAGCAGTCCGACGGGACCGAGACCGACCGCGCCGGACGAGTAGTCGTCGAACCCGACCTCAGCGTCAAGGGACACCCGCACGTCTTCGTCGTCGGTGATCTGATGTCGGTGCCCGGGGTGCCCGGGATGGCACAGGGCGCGATCCAAGGCGCGCACTACGCCACCAAGCTGATCAAGAACACCGTGAAGGGCAAGGACGATGCGGCGAACCGCGCGCCGTTCAAGTACCTGAACAAGGGCAGCATGGCGACGATCTCGCGGAACAGCGCCGTCGCGCAGGTCGGCAAGCTGGAGTTCAGCGGCTACTTCGCCTGGCTGGCCTGGCTGGTGCTGCACCTGTATTACCTGGTCGGCCACCGCAACCGGATCGCCGCCCTATTCTCCTGGGGGATGTCCTTCGTCGGTCGCAGTCGCGGCCAGATGGCCATCACCAGCCAGATGATCTACGCCCGGTCGGTGATCAACTGGATGACGCAGGCGCAGGTGCAAAGCGCGCTGGACGCCGCCGAAAAAGCCGAAAAAGCCGAAGAGGCCGAACAGCACGCCGGCTAGCCGAGGGCCTGGTCGATATCGGCGATCAGATCGTCGGTGCCTTCCAGCCCGACCGAGATGCGGACCACCCCGTCACCGAGCCCGATCGCGGCACGGCCCTCGGGGCCCATCGCCCGGTGGGTCGTGGTCGCCGGATGGGTGACAAGGGATTTGGCGTCGCCGAGGTTGTTGGAGATGTCGATCAGCCGCAGCTTGTCGAGCACTTCGAACGCCCGTTGCTTGGCAGCGGAGTCTGGACAGTCGAGCTCGAAGGTGATAACCGTTCCGCCACCGGACATCTGGCGCTTGGCCAGGTCGTACTGCGGGTGCGATACCAGATACGGGTAACGCACCCAACGGATTGCCGGGTGCCCCTCCAGGAACTCCGCGATCCGCTGCGCCGAAGAATTGCTGTGCTCCACCCGAATGGCCAGTGTTTCAAGGCCTTTCAGTAACACCCAGGCGTTGAATGCGCTCATCGCCGGACCGGTGTGGCGCATCAGCTTCTGTACCGGACCGTCGATGTACTCTTTGTCGCCCAGGATCGCACCGCCCAGCACCCGGCCCTGGCCGTCGATGTGTTTGGTCCCCGAGTACACCACCACGTCCACCCCGAGCGGAAATCCTTGCTGCAGAAGTGGTGTGGCGAAAACGTTGTCCAGCACCACCTTTGCGCCCGCCGCATGAGACAGTTC
>Ga0335073_10009438_pt1 | contig 13696 bp, 13 predicted proteins | sample Lox_Sample_22_FD_207093 | JGI IMG/M metagenome (GOLD analysis project Ga0335073, IMG submission 207093) | Soil microbial communities from Loxahatchee National Wildlife Refuge, Florida, United States - Lox_Sample_2.2 | ecosystem: Environmental > Terrestrial > Soil > Wetlands | place: USA... | reverse complement strand
ACGATCAGTACCAGATGCGAGACCGCGCCCGGGTGACGCGCCGCATGCGCCATTGCGACCATGCCGCCATAGGAGGTGCCGATCGACACCACCGGACCGAGGCCCAGGTACTGCCGCAGCGCCTCCATGTCTGCCGCGTTTTCATCCAGCGTGAAGCGGCTGGGATCGGCGTGCGGATCCGCTCGCCCCGAGCGGCCCTGGCCGCGATGGTCGAAATAGACGAGTTGCAATCGCTGCGCCAGCGGTGAGAAGGCGGGCTTGAAGCCGGAATGATCGCCGCCTGGGCCGCCGTGGACCAGCATCGCGGCGCGGCGTTCGCGCATCAATGGCCCGTCGGGGACCAGGCCGGCGCCTTCGATGTCGAAGTAGATGCGGGTATCGCGGAGGCTTGCCAACATCGCCTCCGCGTATCCCATCCGCGGCGAAACGGCCAGTGGCGGTTCCGGCTCGCAGCGCCAACCGCACAGAGATCGCCCGGCCGCACTGGCTGCGGCCGGACCCGGCCGTTCAGCTGGGCCGGCGCCGGCGTGCGCCGAGCAGGAACGCGATCGAGGTTCCCAGCACCGCCAGGGTGGCCGGCTCCGGAACACCGATGTCGGAGAGACGCTGCGCCGTGACGAAGATGCCATCCTCGGACTGGTCCGGCAGTGTGCCGACCTGCGTCACGACGAAGTCCGTTCCGTTCCAGTGCAGGTCCCAGACCGGTGAATTGCTGCTGAACTCACCAGTGACGATGGTATCGCCTGCGAGGCCGCAGAACTGGCTCGCCGCCGCCTTCTGGATATCGACCGGATAGTTGGCAACGTAGAAACCTTCTACCGGATTGCCGGCGCTGCAAATATTGTCAGGCACCGTGCTCACGGTCTCGGCTTCGGGAAGGTCGGTCGGACTGTTGCCGGCATTGACGAGGGGCAGCAACAGAACTGCGCCGCCCGGAGTGATGGCGTGGACCTCGGCCGCGCCCTCGGAACCCACCAGCAGATCGCCGGCATAGGTGCCGTCAGCCGAGGATGCTATGTCCATCCCCTCGCTGTCGAAGCCGATCGAGGCGAGGAGCGAGACCGATCCGGACGAAGTAATCTTGTAAACATCGCCCAGGTTTGTCGTTACCAGCATGTTGCCGCCGAAGCCGGAGCCGGGATCGAAAAAGATCTGCCGGACATTGCCGCCATCAGGGACGGTGGCGAACAGCGTCGGGGTACCCGATTGCGGCACCGAGTAGATTTGCGGTCCCGACCCGTTGCCGGCGTAGATCGCGCCCTTGGCGAAGCCGGCCTGGCCGAGGCCGGCGCCCACCACGACCTCGCCGGTAAAGCCCGGGATCGGACTGCCATACGGCTGCACGCTGCCGCCGGTGAGGCTGGTGGCATAGAGCTGGTTGTTATCATTACCGAAATATACCGACCCGACGAACTGGTTGCCGGCATAGTTGAACGCGATCGTCGCGTCATTGCCGCCCTCGACCGTTGCGATGTCGGACGCTGTGACGAACGTGGTGAAGTTGACGGTGGCATGCGCCGCGCCAATTCCGGCGGCGAGCATGAGGGCCGTCGCAACTGCAATGGCAGGCCGTGTCGTCATGGTCTCCTCCCGTTGAGTAGGCGTGTGGTCAGCCGGCGCCTGACCGTGCGCCGCGATGGCAAACAGGCACTTGCCATTACGCAATTAACGCTGAGTTGATGCAATTGCCGCGCCAGTCCGCTAATGCATTGATTCAACGGGACTATTGTTGCTCCCTGTCGTTCTGCATCCGAACGATTGTAAAGAATCCCGACAGCCCATCCTGTGGCAGAAGAGGCGCCGTGGATGCATGAAACGGTCATCATCAACTTATGCTCGCGTCCATGGCAACTGACGGTTGCCCGACGGCGTGACGCACTCCGTGGTGAGCGCTGGAGCGCTACCCTTGCCGTCGCAGGAACCGGCCGAACGCGGCCAGCGTCACGTCGGATACGTGATGCTCGATGCCTTCCGCATCCTGCTCCGCCGCCTCAACCGGCACGCCGATCGCCTTCAGCACGTCCACCACCAGCCGGTGACGCGCGCGCACTCGCCCGGCCAGACGCTCGCCACCCTCGGTCAGGAACACGCCGCGATACGGCTTGGCGCTGGCCAGCCCTTCGCGCTTCAAGCGGCCGATGGTCTTGATGGCGGTGGCGTGGGACACGCCAAGTCGGCGCGCGATGTCGGTGGGACGCGCCTCGCCATTGGAGTCCAGCAGGTCGGAAATCAGCTCGACGTAGTCCTCGAGCAAAGCGCCGGTCTGCGCCGTGCGCGCCTTGCCGAACCGCCGCGCCTGCGCTTGCTCGGTCGGCAATTCGGCATGCCGGGCAGTTTTTGCCGGAGTCGCCATGCCGTCATCATGATGCGATTACCATTGGGTTGCTAGGCGCGGCGGCGCCCAGCGGTTGCCCCCGGCACGTTGCACCGCGCCCGCCTCGCGCCTAGCCTTGCCGCAACAACCGGCACCAACCATGCGGAGGAGTGGCGTCGATGGGCGAGATCCTTGGCCTTGGCTGCACCCATTACCCCGGCCTGCTGCTGCCGGACGAACGCCTGCCGGGCGGCTTCCACCACTTGCTCACCGCGCCCAATGTGCCGGCGCGGCAGAAGGATCGCGCCAACTGGCCGGACGCGCTGCTGGCGGAGCTGGGCAACGATGCCGGGGTCTCCTCGGCCCGGCGATACGCGGCGCGGTTGGCCGACGGCTTCCGTGCCGTGCGCCATGCGCTGGACCGCTTCAATCCGGACATCGTGCTGATCTTCGGCGACGACCAATACGAGAATTTCCGCGAGGACATCATCCCGCCCTTCTGCATCATGGGGCTCGACGCCGATTTCGCGATCCGGCCCTGGCATAACGGCAACGGCGGCAAGCCCAACCGTTGGGGCGAAGGCGGCGAGTGGCAGATGCACCTGCCCGGCCAACGTGCCGCCGCCAACCACATCGCGCGTGCCCTGATCGATCGCGGCGTGGACGTGGCATATGCCTACAAGCCACTGCATATCGACGGCCTCGCGCACGCCTTCACCAATACGCTGCTGTACCTCGACTGGGACCGGCGCGGCTTCCCTTGGCCCGTGATTCCGTTCGCGATCAACTGCTACGGCAGCAACCTGATCCACGCCAAGGGCGGCATGGCGGCGTTGTTCCAGCCGCCGCGACCGACCGAGATGCCGGAGGATCCGCCCGCGCCGCAGCCCTGGCGCTGCATGGATGTGGGCAAGGCGATCGCGGCAGTGCTGGCGGAGTCGCCCTGGCGCGTCGCGGTGATCGCATCGTCGAGCTGGTCGCACTGCTTCCTCTCGCCGACCAATGGCTATCTGTGGCCCGACCACGCCGCCGATCGCGCGATGTTCGATGCGCTGAAGCACGGCGATTTCGGCTTCTGGCGCGAACGGACGCGCGGCCAGATGGAGCAAGCGGGACAGCATGAGATGCTGAACTGGATGGCGCTGATGGGCGGCATGCAGGCGCTGGGCAAGCAGCCCGAAGTGTTCGACTACGTGGAGACCCATGTCTTCATGTCGGACAAGTGCTTCGTGGCGTATCACTGAGGCACCTCAAAGGCTCATCGGACTCCGCCGCATAGTGACGGAGAAACCGCGGTCACCCGTGGCCCGCGGCGAGCCCGCCTCGCCGCTCCGCTGCCGCCTGCCGGGCGCTCCGGCACCCACAACCACGACGGAGGAAGCGCACACATGATCAAGGCCCAGCGGCTGCGCGAACTCATAGCAGCGCCCGAAATCCTGGCGATGCCAGGCGTGTTCGACGGATTCAGTGCCCGGATCACCGCAGCATCCGGCTTCGCCGCGGGCTTCATCTCCGGCGCCGGCATCAGCGAGGCCAGCCTCGGCTGGGCCGATGTCGGCGTGATGGGGCTCGAGGAAAACCTGCGCGTCGTCCGCGCCCTGGCCGCCTGCTGCAACCTACCGCTGATGGCCGATGCCGACACCGGCTACGGCAACGCCGTCAATGTGCATTTCACCGTGCGCGGCTTCGAAAATGCCGGCCTTGCCGGCGTCATGATCGAGGACCAGGTCTGGCCGAAGCGCTGCGGGCATATGAAGGGCAAGGAGGTCATCGCCGCCGCCGAGGGCGCGCAAAAGATCCGTGCCGCCGCCGCGGCGCGCATCGATCCCGATTTCATCATCATGTCGCGCACCGACGCGCTCGCCACCCATGGCCTCGACGAAGTGATCCGCCGCCTGAACATGTACTCCGAGGCCGGCGCCGATCTGTTGTTCGCCGATGCCGTCCTGACCGTGGATCATATCTCCACGCTGGTTCGCAATCTGCCGAAGCCGCTCTGTGTCAACATGGGTTTTGGGATTCAGCAGCGTTCGACGACGCCCCTGCTGTCGGCGCGCCAGTTGCAGGACATCGGCGTCGCGGTGGTGATCTATCCTCGCTTGCTCACCGCAGCCGCCGTCAGGGGCATGCAAAATGCCGTCGCCGCACTGCGGGAGTCGCTGCGCTCGGGAAGCGTGGTGGACCGGCCGGACCTGCTGGTCCCCTTCGAGGAACTCAATGCCCTGGTCGGCATGGCCGAACTCGACCGTCTGGAGCAATGCTATCTGACGCCAGAGCAATTGCAGCAGAAGTACCGCAACCTGCCGGCCGGCGCCACGAGATGACCGGGCGTGCGGCGCAGCGTGTCATTCGATGGGAATTCCGCCGGGAGCAATCGCAAGGTTCGTCAGATGCGAGCTGTGCTTGCAGCCGGAAAAACCCATTGCTTCGCGGGTGAGATCATTGCTGCGCCCGGCGTCTGACCCGCATCGAGGACATCACCGATCCGATGGCCAACTCCCTGATCGATCGGCGCGAGATGGGCCCCGGCTGCCCGACGACATGGAACGGAAATACCGTGCGGGCGAACCAGGCTTCGTCGTTTGCTCGTGAGATGATCGCGGCGCGGAATCGGCACGATGCGAGATGTCGGTACCACGACCCCGCTGTCATTGCGAGGACCGCGCGCGAAGCGCCGCGGGACGCGGCAGCCGCGGTCGGCGTGGCGCACAGCTCGTCCTTACGGGACGTGACCAGGACTGCTGCGTGGCGGCATTGCTCGCAATGACACTCACGTCCAAAAGGGGGAAACCAAAACATGCCATCCGACGCAGGCCGCCGCGTTCCAATCGCGGCGCGGATCGAACGGCTCCCGGCTTCGCGCTACATGGCGGGCGTGATCGTACTGATCGCCCTCGGCACGTTCTTCGATTCCTATATGCTGTTTTCGATCGGGCCGATCTCCGCGCACTTCTTCGCCTTTCTCGGCGAGAAGTCGTATGCCACGGCGCTGCCGCTGACACTCTTCCTGGGCACCTTCGTCGGCGCCATCACGCTGAGCATTGTCGCCGACAAGATCGGCCGCCGCAATGCATTCACGCTGGACCTGGTGGTACTCGCGCTCGGCGACCTCGGCGCGGTCCTGTCGCATAGCGGGGTCATGCTGCTGGTCTCGATCTTCATCGCCGGCGTCGGCACCGGCGCGGAACTGCCGCTGTCATCGACCTATGTGCAGGAACTCAGCCCGGCCCGCGTGCGCGGCAAAATGACCAGCCTGCAACTGACGGTCGGCTTCCTCGGCGGCACGGTCGGCGGCTTCATCGCCTTGCTTGTGGTGCCGCTGACCGGCCTGCCGATCGCCGGTTTCAAGCTCGCGTTATTGCTCGCCGCGATCGGCGGGTTCTCGTCACTGATCATCCGGCTCAGGCTGCCTGAATCGCCGCGCTGGCTGGAACGCGTCGGACGCCTCGATGAGGCCGACCGTGTCATGGCGGCGATCGAATCAAAGATCATCGCGGAACAAGCCGGCGCGCCGCTCGAACCGCCACCGCCGCTGGTTTACAACATCAGCCGGCACATGCCGGTGACCACGCTGGTCTCGCGCCACTACCTCCGTCGCACGCTCAGCGCCTGGATCATCGAGCTGATGCAAGGTTTCGGCGCCTACGGCTTCACCACCTTCGTGCCGCTGATCCTGTACTCGCGCGGCTACACGATTGTTCATGCGCTGGCCTATACCGCCATCATTCAGATCGCCTATCCGGTCGGCACCCTGATCTCGGCGTTCATCACCGAGCGCATGCAGCGCAAGTGGGGCATGGCACTGCTGTATGCGCTCAATGTCCTGGCCGGCCTCGGCTTCTTGCTCTCGAGCCATGTGCCGCTGATTCTATTGTTCGGCTTCCTGACGGAGATGCTGATCTTTCTCGACGGGCCGCTGCTGCACACCTACGAGGCGGAAATTTACCCGACCGAGGTGCGAGGCCGCGGCGCCGGCATCAGCTTCGGGCTGAGCCGGCTGGGCGGCTTCCTGGCGCCGCTCGCGGCGGCGATCATCCTGCGCGCCGACCCGGCCGGCGGTTGGTTGATTGGCGCCGCCGCCGCGGCCTGGCTGGTGTGCGCCTTGACCGCTGCGACGCTTGCCGTCAACACCACCAATATTCCGCTGGAGGGGCTGGAACTGCGCGAATAGGCTTTGGCCCCTGGACCAGCCGCTTGCCGCGATGGCATGATGACCGCCAAACCGATCCCCGCATTGAGGTATCGATGCCCACCTATGACTATGGCTGCGAGACCTGCGGCCCATTCAGCGACAGCCGCCCGATGGCGGAGTTCGCACTGCCGCAGCCCTGCCCGACCTGCGGCGACCTGGCACCGCGGGTGGTGTTATGCGCCCCGGCCCTCGGCGGCGCCTCCGCCCCTCCGGAAGCGTCGGCACCCCGCCCGCGCATGCATCCCGGCGGCTGCGCCTGCTGCGTCGCCCCGCGCCGGTTTGCCGCCGAGGCGGTTTAAGCGCCCGGGTCGCCGCCACGCCACGCCGCGCCGCGCCGCCGAGTGGCGGTTGGCGTGCGGCGCTCGCTACCTGGTGATGTGCGCCGTGCCGATGCTCGGGATGGTCCTGGGCTCCGGAAAGCATTCCGTTGGTTGCGGGGACGTATTGCATCTGCCGCGCAGAAGTTCGCCGATCGCGCTCTGCTGCATGCGAGGCGCGGCCAGGATCGCGGCGACGACCGCAAGGACGATCAGCATGGCGATGGTGGTCCGGCTCATGCAGGCTTTGTCCGCCGAACCGGGTTGCAGCGGCGTTTAACGACAGCGATCGCCGGGGCAGCGTGATGCCGGTGGTGTGCCGCGTCGGGCAGCGGGACAAATAAAGGAGCAGGCGATGGAGATCCGAAGGACGCGCAGACTCGTCGATGCCGGCGTGGCGCGGATCGACGTCATCGACGAAGGCGAAGGCCCACCGCTTGTCGTGCTGCCATCGTCGTCCCGCGATTCCGAGGATTTCGACGATGTCGCAGCGATGTTTGTCGCCGCCGGTCTGCGCGTGCTGCGGCCGCAGCCGCGCGGCATGCAAGGCAGCAGCGGACCGCTGGTTGGGCTGACCCTGCACGACTACGCCCGCGACGTGGCGGCGGTGATCGAGGCGCAGCACGCCGGCCCGGTTGTCGTCGTGGGCCACGCATTCGGCCAGTGGGTCGCGCGTACTGTGGCGACCGACCGGCCCGATCTGGTGCGCGGCGTCGTGCTGGCGGCCGCGGCGGCGCCGTCGGTCCGGCCGGAACTGCGCGCCGAACTGGCGAAATGCGTCGATGCCAGCCTGCCCGAAGCCGAACGCCGTGCCGCTTTGCGAACCGCCTTCTTCGCGCCCGGTCATGAACCCCCGGCGAACTGGCTGACCGGCTGGCATGCCGCCGCAAGCCGGAGCCAGCACGCGGCCAGCGCCGCGACGCCGCGGGCGGAATGGTGGACCGCCGGCACCGCACCGGTGCTGGACCTGCAAGGCGCGCAGGATCCGTGGCGGCCCCGCGAGACGATCGACGACTTCCGGCGCGACCTGGGCGCGCATCGCGTCACCGTGCGGGTCATCGAGGATTGCAGCCACGCCATGTTCCCAGAACAATCGGAGGCGGTGGTGCAGGCGGTAACGGCCTGGATTCGAACGTTGTAGCGCCTGCCAACCTGGTCATTGCGAATTGCTCGCCGGCCATGGCAGGTATTGGTTTGCCAGGACTGCGAACCAGCCGCGAGGGACGCGGCAATTTCGATCCTCAGAGCGCAGCGAGCCATCATGCTCCCGGCTCGAGCAAGATTGCTGCGGCGCTGCGGGCCTCGCAATGACGGGGAGGTTGGGCGCCGGCAACAGCAAGGTCGCCACCCGACAGCAAGGTCGCCACCCGACAGCAAGGTCGCCACCCGACAGCAAGGTCGCCATCCGACAGCAAGGTCGCCACCCGACAGCAAGGTCGCCATCCGACCGTAAGGTCGCCATCCGACCGTAAGGTCGCCACCCGACCGTAAGGTCGCCATCCGACCGTAAGGTGGCCACCCGACCGTAAGGTGGCCACCCGACAGTAAGGTGGGGACGGCCGACAGCAAGGCCGCCGCCGCAGGTTGCATTGTGCGGCGGCGTCGGACAGAACCTCGCGCCGCCGTCACTCCGGAACCCGCGACACCAGGCCATGACCACCCACGATCCGGTCCGCTTTGTCGCCAAGAACATGCGCGTCGATCTCCACCTGATCGCGGAGATGATCGCGCCCGGTTCGCGCGTGCTCGACATCGGCTGCGGCGACGGCGCCCTGATCGACCATTTGTTCCAGACCAAGGGTTGCGATGCGCGCGGCATCGAGATCGACATGGCGGAAGTCACCCGCGCGGTCGCCCACGGGTTGCCGGTGATGCATGGTGACGCGGATATCGACCTCGCCCATTACCCGGATGGCGGGTTCGATTACGTGGTGCTGTCGCGCACCTTGCAGGCGGTGGAGCGCCCGCGCTTCGTGCTGGGACAGATGCTGCGCATCGGCACCCGCGCGGTGGTCAGCTTTCCTAATTTCGGCCACTGGCTGGTGCGCTGGCAGTTGTTCAGCCGTGGGCGCATGCCGATGACGCCGACCTGGGACCGGCCCTGGTACGAAACCCCGAACATTCATCCGTGCACCATCCACGACTTCTTCGATCTCTGCACCGAGGAAGGCTATGCGGTGGAACAATGGCTCGCCGCCGACGACGCTGGCCGCCGTGCCCCCTGGCGCCGCTTCCCCTGGCTCGCCAATTTGTTCGGCGAGCAAGGGTTGTTCGTGCTGCGAAAGGCATGACCAACACGGCTTGCCGAGGCATCCGGCGCCGATGCCGTCTCCCGAGGGAGATGGAAGCGCCGCCGCATGCCTGGCGATGACCCTCTCAAGCCATGTCCCGCTTCGTCACCGTGCTGCCGCCCCGGGAGGGCTTCGGGCCAGGCCGTGCCGGCGCCATCGGCCTGCTGGTGCACCGCCTTGCCCTGGCAGATGGGTCAACCATCGTGATCGGTGGGCCGCAGGCTGGTGAGCCGTTCCGCGATCTGCCGTTCGAGGCCGTCCACCTGGCCCGCTTCCTGCCGCTGAACGCCAATCACCGCTACGCCTTCGCCGTTGCGCGCCGGCTGCGCGCGCTGCGGCCCGACCTGGTCGAGGTCTATAACCGCCCGGACATTGCGCTCGCCCTCGCGAGGTTGCTGCCGCGCACGCCCGTCTGCCTCAACCTGCAAAACGACCCGCAGGGCATGCGTCTCGCCCGCACGCCGCACCAGCGCGAGCGGCTGCTGCGACGGCTGGCGCGCGTCATCTGCGCGTCGGAATTCCTGCGCCGCCGTCTATTGGAAGGCGTCGCCGGATCATCACCGGAAAGCGTCGCCAGATCACCGCGCCTCGACCCGGTGGTCATCCACAATTCGCTTGACCTCGCCGCCCTGCCACCGCCCGGCCCCCGCGAACCGCTGATCCTGTTCTGTGGGCGTATCGTACGCGACAAGGCCCCCGACAGTTTCGTCGCCGCCTGTGCTGCCGCCCTGCCGCAACTCCCCGGCTGGCGCGCCGAAATGATCGGCGCGGATCGATTCGGTCCCGACAGCCCGGACACGGACTTCTCCCGCACCGTGCGGCAGGCCGCGGCACGCGCTGGTGTCCATGCGCTGGGCTATCGCGACCACGCAGCGGTTCTTCAGGCCATGGCCTGCGCCGCCATCGTCGTCGTGCCGAGCCGCTGGCAGGAACCGTTCGGCCTCGTTGCGTTGGAGGCGCTTGCCTGCGGCGCAGCCCTGATTTGCTCGGACCGTGGCGGGCTGCCCGAAGTGGGCGGCGATGCCGCGCGCTACGCCGATCCGGACGATCCGGCGGCGCTTGCCGCGGCGATCCTTGCGCTGGCCAATGACCCGGCCCGCCGCGCCGCATTGGCACAAGCCGGGCGAGAACGGGCCCGCCTGTTCGACGTGCCGGTGGTCGCCGCGCGGCTTGCCGTGGCGCGCCAGGAGGTGCTGGACGCCGCAAGTGGTTGACGGCGCCGCGGCTGCCTATATTCGTCCTGACAGACACGAAATGCGGGAGCAATGGGACAATGGCGGAGACCAATACGGACGCAGCGGGCCTGGTGCCGGTGACCGTCCTCACCGGCTATCTCGGCGCCGGCAAGACCACGCTGCTGAACCGCATCCTGAGCGAGCAACACGGCCGCAAATACGCGGTGGTGATCAACGAGTTCGGTGAGCTTGGCGTGGACAACGACCTCGTCGTGGACACCGATGAGGAAGTGTTCGAAATGAACAACGGCTGCATCTGCTGCACCGTGCGCGGCGACCTGATCCGCATCGTCGGCGGGCTGATGAAGCGGCGCGACCGCTTCGACGGCATCATCATCGAGACCACCGGGCTGGCCAATCCTGCCCCCGTGGCGCAGACCTTCTTCATCGACGAGGGCGTGCGCACCAAGGTGCGGCTGGACGCGATCGTCACAGTGGTGGATGCGAAGCACGTGCTGGCGCGGCTGGAGGACAGCCATGAGGCGGGCGACCAGATCGCCTTTGCCGACGTCATCGTGCTGAACAAGACCGATCTGGTGTCGTCGGAGGAACTGGCCGCGGTCGAGGATCGCATTCGCCAGATCAACCGCTTCGCGGTGATCCATCGCACACAGCGTGGCGCCCTGCCGATCGCGGAACTGCTGGACCGCCGCGCGTTCGACTTGAATCGCGTGCTGGAACTGGCCCCCGATTTTCTCAACGGCGACGACGAGCACGAGCATAATGAGGACGTTGCCTCGGTGAGTTTCGAACTGGACCAGCCGATCGATCCGGAAAGATTCAATGCCTGGATCGGCGTGCTGTTGCAGGAGAAGGGGCCGGACCTGCTGCGCACCAAGGGCATTCTGAGCTACGCCGGCGACAATCGCCGTTTTGCCTTCCAGGCCGTGCACATGATCGCCGACGGCGACTTCATCGGGCCGTGGAAAGAAGGCGAGGCGCGCAGCAGCAAGCTGGTGTTCATCGGCCGCAACCTGAACCGCCCGCAACTGCGTCGAGGGTTTGAAAGCTGCGTGGCGGGGTGAGTCGGACGGCTCGTGTCATTGCGAGGGATGCGGCAACGCAGCGATCTCGTTTATCGTCGCGTCCATGCGCCGACCCGAACGAGGTCGCGTCGTGCCGTCACGCTTCGCCCGCGGTCCTGGCGATGACGGCGTCCGAGCGACTTACATGGCTATGATCGCGGGCACCAGCATGGTTAGTTTCAGATCCGGTCGCCCGGCAACATCGAATGTCACCTGCTTGTAGCGCAGCAGGCCGTCGCGCGGGTGGTTGAAGCTGCGCTCCCCGCCCTCCCGGTCCAGCACGCCATAGGAATCCCAGAACCGCCCGAATTCCACGCTTTCCCGCCGCAGCGCGTCGACCTGGCCACGCAACGGCGGATCGGTGACATGCGCGCTGCAACTGGCGCGGAACTCCGCCACCACGCGCCTGGCACGAACCTCCCAATCGCAGATCAGTGCGCGCGCCGCCGGGGCCAGGAACACGAAACGGAGCAAGTTCCGATCCGCCTCCCCATCCAGCCAGCCGGCGAACAAATGCGTCGCTGCCGGATTCCAGCACCGCGCGGTCCAGAACCGGTCGAGCAAATAGGCCGGCGCCTGGATCGCCGCGACACAGCTCGATACCACGGGTGGCAGGCCAGCTTCCTCCGCCACGCCTTGCTCGGGATCTCGTCTGGCCGCCAGCTCGAACAAATAGGCGCGCTCGGCGCGGCCGAGGCGCAAGGTTGTCGCCATCCGCGCCAGCGCCAGCGGCGAGGCCGAGACATCCCGACCTTGCTCCAGCCACGTGTACCAGGTGGTGCTCAGGCCGCAGAGCTGCGCAACCTCTTCGCGACGCAGCCCAGGCGTCCGCCGCCGACCACTCGCCACGCCGACCGAGGCGGGACCGAGACGTTCCCGCTGCGCCCGCAAAAAGGCGCCCAGCTCGCGCCGTCGCTCGGGCGACGGAGGTTCCATCATGGTGGGATTTATACCGTGATAACTGCCCGCCTTACACCGGTGTTTCGCACCGGCTACGCGCTGGGCAGACAGCTCAGCCCGGGAGGAGCCGATGTCCGGCAAACCGCATGAGGCCCTGGTGGGCGCCCAGTTCGGGTCGCGCGCCGACGCCTATCTCGCCAGCGCCGTGCACGCGCAAGGGGCCGACCTGGACGCGCTCGCGGCCCTGGTTCGGGACCGGCCGGAGGCAATGGTCCTCGACCTCGGCTGCGGCGGCGGCCATGTCAGTTTTGCCGTGGCACCGCTGGTGCGCTCGGTGGTCGCCTGTGACCTGTCGCCGGAGATGCTGGCGGTGGTGGCGCGCACCGCGGCCGAGTGCGGCCTCGCCAATCTGCGGACGCAGCAAGGCGTGGCCGAGCGCCTGCCCTTCCCCGACGCGAATTTCGACTGCGTGCTGAGCCGCTACAGCGCCCATCACTGGCGGGACTTCGACGCCGGTCTCCGCGAGGCGGCGCGGGTGCTGAAGCCAGGGGGACTGCTGGGCGTGGTCGACAGCGTCTCGCCCGGTCCGGCGCATCTGGACACCTGGTTGCAGGCGGTCGAGATCCTCCGCGATGCGTCGCATATCCGCAGCCGGTCGCGCCCCGAGTGGGAGGACGCGATCATCCGGGCCGGCCTGGTGCCGGGTCTGGCGCGGCCGTTCCGGATCCGGCTGGTTTTCACCGTCTGGATCGAGCGCATGCAGACGCCACCGGTAAGGGCGGAAGCCATTCGCGCCTTGCAGGCGCTGGCATCCGATGGCGTGACGCGCCATTTCGCGGTCGAAGCGGATGGCAGCTTCAGCATCGACGTGGCGCTGTTTGAGGCAGTGAAGCCGCTATGAAGGGCGGGTGGCAGGGATTTGGCTGCCAACGCGCAACCCGCCACCCGCACTGATGACCTGAAGTTCGGCGCGACCGATCGGCCACCGCGCTACCGCCGGGCAGCCGCAGTTTTGTCGCCGCCACCCAACGGCGTCGATGCTGTCAGATCCGCTCGCGCACCGCCCGCATTGCCGCCTCGAAGGCCGCTTCCGCATCGAGGTTCGTGGTATCCAGGATCATCGCATCCTCGGCCGGCCGCAGCGGCGCCGCGATCCGCGCGGCATCCTGCGAGTCGCGGACGCGCATTTCTTCCGTCACCGTGGCGAGATCGGCCGCCGTGCCCTTGGCCCGCAATTCCAGCCATCGGCGCCGCGCCCGTTCCTCCAGGCTGGCGGTGACGAACAGCTTCACCGGGGCAGTCGGGAAAATCACCGTGCCGATGTCACGGCCATCCAGCACCGCGCCATGCGCCGCGCCGAAATTGCGCTGGAACGCCAGCAGGGCCGCTCGCACACCAGGGATGGCGGCCACCGCGGCGGCG
>Ga0335073_10009437_pt1 | contig 13696 bp, 9 predicted proteins | sample Lox_Sample_22_FD_207093 | JGI IMG/M metagenome (GOLD analysis project Ga0335073, IMG submission 207093) | Soil microbial communities from Loxahatchee National Wildlife Refuge, Florida, United States - Lox_Sample_2.2 | ecosystem: Environmental > Terrestrial > Soil > Wetlands | place: USA: Florida... | reverse complement strand
GCCTTCATCCGCGGGTCCCTGGCGTACTCGGCGTACATGTAGTCGCGCTCGTCGTCGGCGACCATCTCCAGCGTCAGCTCGTCGTGGTTGCGCAGGAAGATGCCCCACTGGGAGCCCGAGGGAATCGCCGGGGTCTGGGCCAGGATCTCCGAGATCGGGTAGCGCTGCTCGCGGCGCACCGCCATGAAGATGCGCGGCATCAGCGGGAAGTGGAACGCCATATGGCACTCGTCGCCGCCCGTCTCGGGATCGCCGAAGTACTCGACCACGTCGGCAGGCCACTGGTTGGCCTCGGCCAGCAGCACCCGGTCCGGGTAGAGCCGGTCCACCTCGGCCCGGATCCGCTTGAGGTACTCGTGCGTCTCCTTGAGGTTCTCGCAGTTGGTGCCCTCCCGCTCGTACAGGTAGGGCACCGCGTCCAGCCGGAACCCGTCGATGCCGAGGTCCAGCCAGAACCGCAGCACCTCGAGCATGGCGTCCTGGACCTTCGGGTTCTCGTAGTTCAGGTCCGGCTGGTGCGAGAAGAACCTGTGCCAGTAGTACTGTCCGCGGACCTGGTCGAAGGTCCAGTTGGACTGCTCGGTGTCGACGAAGATGACCCGGGCCTCGCTGTAGCGGTCATCGGTGTCGGACCACACGTAGAAGTCGCCGAACGGCCCGTCCGGGTCGGACCGCGACGCCTGGAACCAGGGATGCTGGTCGCTGGTGTGGTTCATGACCAGGTCGGCGATGACCCGGATGCCGCGTTCGTGGGCCTGCTCGACCAGCTCGATGAAGTCCCCGATGTTCCCGAACTCGGGGAGTATCGACATGAAATCCGAGATGTCGTAACCACCGTCGCGCAGCGGTGATTCGTAAATGGGCAGCAGCCAGATGCAGTCGATACCGAGCCACTGCAGGTAATCGAGCCGGGAGGTGAGGCCGCGGATGTCGCCCGTGCCGTCACCGTTGGAGTCGTGAAAGCCCCGGACCAGCACCTCGTAGAACACCGCCCGCTGGTACCAGCGCGGGTCGCGCGGCTTGTCGAACGAGAAGGAGTCGGGCACCGGCTCGCTGGGCGCGGCGGCCGAGCTGGGCTCGAAGGCAGGCAGCGGCTGGCCGATCGCCCCGAACGGCGTTGGCCACGGCTGCTGTGTCTCCACTGGGTCTCCCTGGTTCGAGATGCGGTCGAGCTATGTGGTCAGCCAACAGGCTGGCCGGTTTTCACCGTGAAGATGTGGGCCGGGGCCGTGGCCGGATCAAGCCGCACGTAATTCGCCTGACCCCAGCGGTACGACGCGCCGGAAAGCTCGTCCGTCACCACGAACCCTTCGTCGGCGCCGACACCGAGTTGCGGCAGGTCGAGCCAGATGGTCGCTTCCCGCGGCCGGTACGGGTCGAGGTTTACCACGACCAGGACCGTGTCGCGCTCGCCACCCCCGGCCTCCGCTACAACGCTCTTCGAGAAGCAAATTAGTTCCGGCTGATCGCAATGGTGAAAGCGCAGGTTCCGCAGCCAGTGCAGGGCCGGATGGGACCTGCGGATCATGTTGAGGCGCGCGATGAACGGCGCGATGTCCGCCTGCGGCGCGGGGATGTGCTCGGCGTGCGCCCAGTCCCGCGGCCGGTACTGGTATTTCTCCGAGTCGAAGTACTCTTCGCTGCCCGGGACCAGCGGGACGTTCTCGCACAGCTCGTAGCCCGAGTACACGCCCCAGCTCGGCGCCAGCGTCGCGGCGAGCACCGCCCGGACCCGGAACGCGGGCGGCCCGCCGTGCTGCAGGTACTCGGTGAGGATGTCCGGGGTGTTGACGAAGAAGTTCGGCCGCATGTAGGCGGCCGCCGGGCCGGCCAGCTCCTGCAGGTACTCGGTGAGCTCCGCGGCCGTGTTACGCCAGGTGAAGTACGTGTAGGACTGGTGGAAGCCGATGACCGCAAGGGCGGCCATCATGGCGGGCCGGGTGAAGGCCTCGGACAGGAAGAGCACGTCCGGGTCGGTGCGGGCGATCTCGGCCAGCAGCCGGTCCCAGAACGGCAGCGGCTTGGTATGCGGGTTGTCGACCCGGAAGATCCTGATCCCGTGGGCCATCCAGTGCCGGACGATCCGCAGCACCTCGGCGTAGATCCCCTCGGGGTCGTTGTCGAAGTTGAGCGGGTAGATGTCCTGGTACTTCTTGGGCGGGTTCTCCGCGTACGCGATCGTCCCGTCGGACCGGCGGGTGAACCACTCAGGGTGTTCGGTGGTCCACGGGTGGTCCGGCGAGGTCTGCAGCGCGAGATCCAGCGCCACCTCCATGCCGAGCTCGGCCGCCCGGCGCACGAACGCGTCGAAGTCGGCCAGCGTGCCCAGGTCGGGATGGATGGTGTCGTGGCCGCCGTCCGGCGACCCGATCGCCCACGGCGACCCGGGGTCGCCCGGCCGCGCGGTCAGCGAGTTGTTGGGACCCTTCCGGGCCGTGGTCCCGATCGGGTGCACCGGCGGGAGGTAGACGACGTCGAACCCCATCTCGGCCACGGCGTCCAGCCGCCGGGCGGCGGCCCGCAGCGTCCCCGACTTCGGGGGCAGGCCCGGCCCCCGGTCGACGACGGCGCCCTCCGACCGGGGGAAGAACTCGTACCAGGAGCCGTAGAGCGCGCGCTTGCGGTGCACCAGCACCGGGTACCAGGCCGACCGGGTGAGCAGGTCCCGCAGCGGGAACGCGCCGAGGATCGCGGTGACGTCCGCGTCGTCCGCCGCGGCGAGGCGGTCCAGGGCCGGAACGGCGGGGTCCCGCAACATCGCGGCCAGGGCCTCCAGGGCGTCCCGTGCGGCCGCGGCGGCGCGCTTGTCCTCCGGCCCGGCCGGGCGCTGCGGCCGGACCTGCGCCGCGGCCCGGTCGAACAGCACCGCGCCGTCGCCCAGGGTGAGCTCCACGTCTTGGCCGAGCGGCACCTTGATGGCCGCGTCATGCCGCCACCGGGCGAGCGGGTCACCCCACGCCTCCACCGCCAAGTGCCACAAGCCTTCCGAGGTGACGGTCACCTCGGCGCCGTACCGGTCGGTGCCGGGGGCCAGTTCCCGCATCGGCGCCAGCGGCCGGCGGGCGCCGTCCGGCGCGCGCAGCACGACGCCCGTGCCGAGCATCTCGTGCCCCTCGCGGAAGACGGTGGCACTGGCCTCAAACGACTCTCCGGTGACGGCCCGGGCGGGGCGCTCTCCGCGGGCTACGACGGGCTGCACGTCGACTATCGGAATCCGGCCGATCACCTAGCAGAAGCTACCCTGCTGCCGCCGGGCTCATGCGGTCGGCTGGCGAAGCGGTCGCATTGATGCGCGATCCGCGCTGGGCACCCATTAAGGTCGCTGCGTGAGAGCTATCCGCCGGTTCACGATCCGGCCGCGCCTGCCCGAGCCGCTCGCGCCGCTGCGCGGGCTGATGCTGAACTTGCGCTGGTCCTGGCACGCCGAGACGCTTGACCTGTTCGCCGCGATCGACCCCGCCGGGTGGGAGCGCGCCCGGCACGATCCGGTCGCGCTGCTGGCCGAGGTCCCGCCGGAGCGCCTGGCCGAGCTGGCCGCCGACCGCCGGTTCCTGCGGCGGCTCGGCGACGCCGTCGACGACCTGCGCGAGTATCGCACCGGCCCGCGCTGGTACCAGGCCGACCCGGACCTGGCCGGCGCGCCCGCGGGCGTGGCGTACTTCTCGCCCGAGTACGGGATCACCGCCGCGCTGCCGCAGTACTCGGGAGGCCTGGGCATCCTGGCCGGCGATCACCTGAAGGCCGGCAGCGACCTCGGCGTGCCCCTGATCGGCGTGGGTCTGCTCTACCGGCACGGCTACTTCACCCAGTCGCTTTCGGCCGAGGGCTGGCAGGCCGAGCGCTATCCGGCCGGTGACCCGAACGGCCTGCCGCTGACCCTGCTGCGCGAGGGCGGGACGGGCGAGGCCCGGGCGACCGGGGCGCCGGTCCGGGTGGCCGTCGACCTGGCCGATGGCGCCGTGGTGGCCGCGCAGGTCTGGATCGCGAAGATCGGCCGGATCCCGCTGCTGCTGCTCGACTCGTACGTGGAGGAGAACGACCCGTCGCTGCGCGAGGTCACCGACCGGCTCTACGGCGGCGGCAGCGAGCACCGGCTCCGGCAGGAACTGCTGCTCGGCATCGGCGGGGTACGGGCGGTCCGGGCGTTCTGCGCGGCCACGTCGCACCCCGAGCCCGCGGTCTTCCACACCAACGAGGGCCACGCGGGCTTTCTCGGCCTGGAGCGCATCCGCGAGTACGTCGGCCAGGGCCTGGCCTTCGACGAGGCGATCGAGATGTGCCGGGCGGGCATGGTGTTCACCACGCACACCCCGGTGCCCGCCGGGATCGACCGGTTCGACCGGGACCTCGTGGCGCAGCAGTTCGAGGACGTGGCGGACCCCGCGCTCCCGGCCGACCGGGTGCTGGAACTCGGCGCCGAGACCTACCCCGGCGGGGACCCCGAGGTGTTCAACATGGCCGTGATGGGCATGCGCCTGGCGCAGCGGGTCAACGGCGTCAGCGCCCTGCACGGCCAGGTCAGCAGGCAGATGTTCACCGGGCTGTGGCCGGGCTTCGACACCGCCGAGGTACCGATCGGGTCGGTCACCAACGGGGTACACGGCCCGACCTGGGTGGCCGCCGAGATCATGAGCCTGGCCGGCGGCGGCGGCCCGTCGGCCGAACCCGCCGAGGACGAGGCCGCCTGGGAGCGGGCCGCGGCGGATCCGGCGGCGATCTTCGCCGTCCGCAACCTGCTGCGGGCCCGGCTGGTCGCGGAGACCCGGCAACGGCTGCGCGCGTCCTGGCGGCAGCGCGGCGCCTCCGACGCCGAGCTCACCTGGATCGACGACGTGCTCGACGAGAACGCGCTGACCATAGGGTTCGCCCGCCGCGTCCCGTCCTATAAGCGGCTGACGATGATGCTGCACGACCCCGCCCGGCTCACCGCGCTGCTGCTCGACTCCGAACGCCCGGTGCAGATCGTGATCGCCGGGAAGGCCCATCCGGCCGACGACAGCGGCAAGCTGATGATCCAGCAGATGGTGCGCTTCGCCGATGACCCGAAGGTGCGGCACCGCATCGTGTTCCTGCCCGACTACGACATGGCCCTCGCCCGCACGATGGTGCAGGGCTGCGACGTCTGGCTGAACAACCCGCTGCGCCCGCTGGAGGCGTGCGGTACCTCGGGGATGAAAGCCGCCCTGAACGGGGCCCTCAACCTGTCGATCCTGGACGGATGGTGGGACGAGTGGTTTGACGGCCAGAACGGCTGGGCCATCCCGTCCGCCGACGTGGTCGCCGATCCCGACCGCCGTGACGAGCTCGAGGCCGCCGCGCTCTACGACCTGCTCGGCCAGTCGGTGGCGCCGCTGTTCTACGACCGGGCACCCGACGGCCTGCCGCGCCGCTGGCTGGAAATGGTGGCGCACACGCTGCGCACGCTCGGGCCGCGGGCCCAGGCGACCCGGATGGTCCGCGAGTACGTGACCACGCTGTACCTGCCGGCCGCGCGGTCCTCGCACGTGCTCGCCTCCGGCGGCACGTTCGCCGGCGCGCGCGAGTTCGCGACGTGGAAGGACCGGATCACCAAGGCCTGGCCGGCCGTGGCGATCGAGCACGTCGAGGCGGACGACGGGGAGCCGAGTCCCGGGGCCAGGCTGGTAGTCCGGGCCAGCGTGGCTCTCGGTGAGCTGTCGCCGGACGACGTCACGGTCCAGCTGGTCTACGGCCCGGCTGGGGACGAGGACGAGATCAGCGCCCCGGCCTTCGCCGAGCTCGAGCTGGACCCGGATCCGGCGGGCGGCCCGGCCCAGCGCTACACCGGCGAGGCCGAGCTCGGGCGCCCGGGGCCGTTCGGCTACACGGTCCGCGTGCTGCCCCGGCACCCGCTGCTGGCGGCCCCCGCGGAGCTGGGCCTGATCGCGCTGCCGACCGCGCCGGCCGGCATGACCAACGGCGATTTGCGCTAACGGAGGGAGCCGGGATGGCCGAGTTCGTGCGCGTCGAGACCGATCAGGCGGTGGCCACCATCCGCCCCGACCGCCCCCCGATGAACGCGCTGAACGCCAGGTGACGTCGACCTGCCCGCCGGGCTGGAGATAGAGCGGCTGAACTTCGCGGCGCTGTTCGCCACCGAGGACCAGCGGACAGGCATGCGCAGCTTCGTGGAGAATGGACCGGAGAAGGCGACTTTCGCCGGGCGGTGAGGAGCAGCCAGGTTCATGTGCCGAGCAATTCCCAGCTGCGGGCGGGCCGCACCGTGACCGAGCCAGGCGACGACGTGGCCGTCCCGGACGAGCCGTCCCTGGACATGGTCACGGCCGCGCTTCGCGCGGACAGCGCCGATCTCGCCATCTACACCCGCGTGCTCACCAAGTCGCTGGGCGAGGCGCTGCCGCCCGAGTGCGTTACCGTGGACTGGGACCGCAGCGTGTCTGACCGGATGCGTGGCCGGCCCGGCCAGGTGTCCAAGATCACCGTCCGGCTGGGGGAGCGGGTGATGACGCTGGGCGTCCAGCGCGGGGCGCCGGTGGCCGAGATCTGCAGCGAGGTGCGCGGGGTGGTGCTGTCACGTCAGCAGGTGCAGATGGGCGTGTGGGCGGAAGAACTGGCCAAGGCCCTGGTCGCGTACGCGGAGCAGAATGCCGAGGCGGCCCAGGCGTTGCGTCGGCTGGTGGCCGGAAGTTAGCCAGGGGCACGCGGCGGGGGCCGCGTACACGAGGGGTGTCATGCATCAGGCGGGGTGGGTGCGGCGGGTGGGTACAGCCAGGAACTCCGTAGGCTAGTGAGGCCATGACAGCGCAGGACCATTCGGACCGGCTCGGGCCCTACCGCCTGCTGGAGCGGCTCGGCGAGGGCGGCATGGGCGTGGTCTACCTGGCCGTCGATCCGGCGCAGCGCAAGGTGGCGGTCAAGGCGCTGCGGCCCGCGATCGCCGGCGACCCGAACGCGCGGCGGCGGCTGGCCCGCGAGGTCGAGACCATGCGCCGGGTGCGCAGCCCGTTCGTGGCCGAAGTCCTCGACGCGGACGTGACCAGCGACCCGCCGTACGTCGTGACCAGGTACGTCCGCGGCCAGACGCTGGAGGAGGTGGTGGGCCGGGGTGGCCCGCTGACCGGGCCGCAGCTGGCCAGGCTGGCGTCCGGGCTGGCCCTCGCCCTCGAGGCGGTGCACGCCGCGGGCGTCGTGCACCGCGATCTCAAGCCGGGCAACGTGATGCTCGCCAACGGCGAGCCGGTCGTGATCGACTTCGGGATCGCCCAGGTGCCCGACTCCACCCGGCTCACCCAGACCGGGATGTTCATGGGTACGCCGGGCTACCTCGCGCCGGAGGTGATCGAGGGCAAGCCGAGCGGCCCAGCGTCCGACGTGCACTCCTGGGGCGCCACGGTGGCGTTCGCGGCCACCGGCCGCCCGCCGTTCGGTACCGGCGCGTTCGAGACGATCTTCTACCGGATCATCAACGGGCAGCCGGACCTCGACGGGTTCCCGGCCCCGCTGCTGGCCCTGGTGGCCCAGGCGCTGTCCCGTGACCCGGCGCGCCGGCCGGACACCGCCGAGCTGTGTCGGCGGACCGCGGCGCTCGACCCGTCCTCGCTGGCGGCGGCCAACGCGGTCGCCACGGCCACGGCCGCGGCGGCCGGGGGAGCCGCGGCGTTCGCGCCGCCGGGGACGGTGGCCGACCGGGCCCCGGCCGCGCTGGCCGATCCTGCCCTGCGAGCCGCCCCCGCCCCTCCGGTGGCCCCGGCGGCCTGGCCCGCGTCCACCAGGCCGTGGGCGGTCGGCGCCGGAGGCGCCCCGGGCAACTCTGCGGGGAACGGCGGGCCCCCCGCCGGGAACGCCAGGGCGGCCCGCGACAACTACGCCGACATGCTGCCCCCGGTGCGGTACACGCCGAACGGGGCGCCGCCGTCATCGCCCCGGCCGGCCGCCTGGTCGCCGGGCGCGCCCGAGCGCACGTCCGCGGCCCGGTCCCCGGCCGGCCCGCTGCTCGTAGTCGCCTCAGTCGCCGCGGCGGCCGCCATCGCCGTGGTCCTGCCGGTCGTCGGCCTGGTGGCCGCGCTCGTGGCGGCGATGGCGCTGCGGGCCGGGCACCAGACCGCAGGCCGCCTGGCCCGCCGCCGGTCCCGCCGGGGGGCACGGGCCAGCGACCCGCTGCTGGCCGCGGTCACCTACCCGCCGGCCCTGGCCTGGTCGGCGGTCCGGTTCCTGATGCTCGTGCCGCTGGCCCTGGCCGCGGCCGCAGTGGCGGCGATCATCATGATCGTGGTCACGTCCCCGAACTACGGGGTGGCCCTCGCCTGCGCGGCCGGCGTGATCGTGCTGTTCTACGGCCTGGGCCCGGGCTCCGGCGGCTTGCGCCAGCCGATCAGGAGCTTTTACGACACGGTCGCCGATACCCCCATCCGCGCGGTGACCGCGCTCATCGCGGTCGGCGCGGTGATCGCCGCGGCGCTCGTGGTCGCGGTCTCGCACCCGCCGTTCTTCTGGCCGTTCAGCCACCTGGACGCGTGGCTGCAGCATTTCCATGCGGTGCGGACCCTGGAGCACGAGACCAGGCGGCAGGTGCTGAGGCTGTTCGGCAGGCCGGCTGGCTGACCCCGGCTGGCTGACCCCGGCTGGCTGACCCCGGCTGGCTGACCCCGGCTGGCTGACCCCGGCTGGCTGACCCCGGCTGGCTGACCCCGGCTAGATGACCCCGGCTAGATGACCCCGGCTGGCTGATTCCAGCTGGCTGACTCCGGCCGGGTAACCGCGGCCGGGTGATCGCGGCGACTGCTGGGGACAACCGGTCTCAGCCCGGGGCGGCAGCCGCCACGCCTCCGGCCCGGCTCGAGCGCCCGCCCTGCGCCGGGGCGGCGACTTCGGGCGGCGGGGGCGGGGACGGCGCGGGGACCGACGGCGCGCCGGCCCACGCCGCCCGGCCGCCTTGCTCTTCCCGCCCTTCCCTCCTGGCCCGGCCTTCTTCGCCTGCCCTCTCGGCCTGGGCCAGGCCGGCTTTCTCGGTGGGCGGCAGCGGCCGCACCAACCCGAGCGCTACGACCTCGTTGGCCAGCCGGACCCGGCGGTTGGCCCCTTCGGGGATCCGGAACTTCTGGTACAGGCGGAGCAGGTGCTGTTTGACCGCGGCCTCGGTCACCACCAGGTCGGCGGCGATCTCGCGGGCCGTGGCGGGCGCGACGAACGCCTCGTCGGACAGGGCCGGGCGGCACAGCGACGTCACCACGTCCAGTTCCCGGCGGGTCAGTTCCGGCGCCGCGGGCCGCCGCAGCTCCACCTCGGCGGCCAGTTCCTCTACCGCGATCCCGAATACCCGGCACCGGGCCGCTCCGAAGCTCAGCACGTCCCCGTCCTCTAGGACCCGCCGCGCGACCAGGCGGCCGTTGACCCGCGTGCCGTTGCGTGATAACCCGAGGTCGGTCACGTAGGCGTAGGGCCCGCGGCGGACGATCTCGGCGTGCAGCCGGGAAACGCTCGGATCGGACAGCTGGACATCGACCGATCTCCCGCGCCCGATGGTGGTCACATCCTCGCGTAGCGGCATCATGAGCCCGCTGTCCTCGACCCGGATGTAGGGGCCATCCATGAATGGTCCTCCTCCCTGTCGGAGCGGCCACTGATATCTCACTGTCCAGCTACCCTGTCTGGCGCTTGTTGTACCCCGTCGGGCGCCACGGATTGATCGGCGCGCTGGCGCAGCCGACGCGGCCCGGGCTGCGTCGGTACACTGCCCAGCGGGCCGTCCGAGAGGAAGACGCATGCCGGGTAAGCCGTGCAGGGCACGGGCCGACGCGCGATGAGACACTCCGCGCCGTCGGCCTCCCGGGCGCGCAGGCGCCGCGCCTCGCCGCGTCCGCCGGACCCCGCCCCCGCCTCCGTTCCCGGCGCTCCCGGTGCCTCGGCGCCCGGCGGCCCCGGGCCCGGCGCTTCGGCGCCCGGCGCCCCCGCCGCTGGCGGCCCCGGCCGCGGCGATCCTCCCGGGCCGGGCGGCCCGCGCCGTGCGGCCGCGCCCGGGCGCCAGCGCTGGCTCCAGCTCCCCTACGCGATTGTGCTCTGCGGCGTGGTCCTGGCGCTGGTCTGGATGCGGCAGAGCGGGCAGGATGTCAGAGGGGGTACGTTGGCGGTGGCTGGCATTTTGTTCGCGGCCGCCCTGGCCAGGCTGGCGCTGCCGGAGCGGCGGGCGGGCATGCTCGCATCGAGGCGGCGACTGGCCGACGTGGCGGTCTTGACAGCTCTCGGTACCGGCTTGCTCGTCGCCGGGCTGTTGCTGCCTGCGCAGCACTGACCCCGGCCGGCCACCCGGCCCGCGACGGGCCCGCAGCGATGAAGGGAAAGTAGCGGCATGTCCAAGATCAAGGTGGAGAACCCCGTTGTCGAGATCGACGGCGATGAGATGACGAGGATCATCTGGCACTTCATCAAGGACCAGTTGATCCTGCCTTACCTGGATATCCAGCTCGATTACTACGACCTGTCCATCCAGAACCGGGACGCCACCGACGACCAGGTGACCATTGACGCGGCCAACGCCATCAAGCGGCACGGGGTAGGCGTGAAGTGCGCCACGATCACCCCGGACGAGGCCCGGGTGGCCGAGTTCGGGCTGAAGCGGATGTGGCGCTCGCCGAACGGCACGATCCGCAACATCCTCGGCGGGGTGGTCTTCCGCGAGCCGATCGTAGTGTCCACCATTCCCCGGTTCGTGCCCGGCTGGACCAAGCCGATCGTCATCGGCCGCCACGCGCACGGGGACCAGTACCGGGCCACCGACTTCGTTGTCCCCGCGCCGGGCCGCGTGACGATCTCCTACGTGCCCGACGACGAGTCCGAGACGGGCGCCGAGCTCGAGGTGGCGCGCTTCACCGGCGGCGGCATCGCGATGGGCATGTACAACTTCGACGACTCCATCCGCGACTTCGCCCGCGCCACCATGCGCTACGCGCTCAGCCGCGGCTACCCGCTGTACCTGTCGACCAAGAACACGATCCTGAAGGCCTACGACGGGCGGTTCAAGGACATCTTCGCCGAGATCTTCGAGGCTGAGTTCAAGTCCGAGTTCGAGGCGGCCGGGATCACCTACGACCACCGGCTGATCGACGACATGGTGGCCCAGGTCATCAAGGGCGACGGCGGCATCGTCTGGGCCTGCAAGAACTACGACGGCGACGTGGAGTCCGACATCGTGGCCCAGGGATTCGGCTCGCTGGGCCTGATGACCAGCGTGCTGATGACGCCGGACGGCCGCACCGTCGAGGCCGAGGCCGCGCACGGTACGGTGACCCGGCACTACCGCCAGTACCAGCAGGGCAGGCCGACCTCGACGAACCCGATCGCCTCGATCTTCGCCTGGACCCGGGGCATCGCCCACCGTGGCGAGCTGGACGGCACGCCCGAGGTCGCCCAGTTCGCCGAAACGCTCGAACGCGTCTGCGTCGACACGGTGGTGAGCGGGAAGATGACCAAGGACCTCGCGCTGCTCGTGGGGCCGGGCACACCGTTCCTGACCACCGAGGAGTTCCTGGCCGCGCTGGACGAGAACCTGCGCTCGGCCATGACCTCCTCCCCCTCCGCTAGGTAGAGACACGAAAGAGGAGACATGACCCGCACAGGCAAGGTGACGGTCGTCGGCGCCGGGTTCTACGGCTCGACCACCGCGCAGCGGCTGGCCGAGTACGACATCTTCGACGAGGTCGTACTGACCGACATCATCGAGGGCAGGCCTGAGGGGCTGGCGCTCGACATGAACCAGTCGGCCCCGGTCGAAGGCTTCGAGACCAAGGTCATCGGGCAGACCACCAGCCCGGAGGGCGCGGGCTACGAGGCGATCGCCGGGTCGGGCGTCGTGGTGATCACCGCCGGCCTGCCGCGCAAGCCGGGCATGAGCCGGATGGACCTGATCGGCGTCAACGCGAAGATCGTGCGCAGCGTGACCGAGCAGGTCGTCAAGCACGCGCCCGAGGCCGTGCTGGTCGTGGTCTCGAACCCGCTGGACGAGATGACCGCGCTGGCCGCCAAGGTCTCCGGGTTCCCGGCGCACCGGGTGATGGGCCAGGCCGGCATGCTGGACACCGCGCGGTTCAGCTACTTCGTCGCCGAGCGCCTCGGCGTGCCGGTCGGCGCGGTGCGCACGCTCACCCTCGGCTCGCACGGGGACACGATGGTGCCGGTCCCGTCCGCCTGCTTCGTCGACGGCAAGCCGCTGGCCGAGCTGCTGTCACCCGCCGACATCGAGGCCCTGGTGCAGCGCACGCGCGACGGCGGCGCCGAGATCGTCGGCCTGCTGAAGACCGGCTCGGCCTACTACGCGCCGTCCGCCGCCGCGGCCCGCATGGTGCGCGCGGTGGCCACGGACTCCGGCGAGGTGCTGCCGGTCTGCGCCTGGGTGGACGGCGAGTACGGCATCTCCGGCGTCTACCTGGGTGTCGAGGCCGAGATCGGCCGGACCGGCGTGCGCCGGATCGTGGAGCGGGACCTGACCAAGACCGAGCTGGCCGCGCTGCGCCAGGCGGCCGAGGCGGTCCGGGCCAAGCAGGCCGACGTGGCCAGCCTGTAAAGCAGCCGTCTGCTCGGGCCAGCCTCGGCCGGCCCTCGTATCCGGCATATCCGCCTCAGCCGACCGCCAACCTGCGGAGGGCGAGCTCGGCCAGCAGGGCCGTGCCGTCGGCTAGCACGGCGTCGTCGAAGACCGCCTCGGCGGAGTGGTTGTCCGGCGCCGTGGCCGGGTCGGCGTCGGGCGGGCACGCGCCGAGCATGAGGAACGCGCCCGGCACCTGGTCGAGCACGAACGAGAAGTCCTCAGACCCGGTGATCGGGTTCGGCATCCGCACGTAGCGGCCGTCGCCGAACACGTCGGCCACGACCCCCTCGGCGAACGTCACCTCGGTGGCGTCGTTGACGGTGACCGGGTAGCCGTCGGTGAACTCGGCCGTGGCGGACATCCCGTGCGCCGACGCGACCTCCCGCACCACCCGGGGCGCCGCCTCCATCACCTTGGTCCGCGCCTCCGGGGAGAACGACCGGACGGAGGCAGCGAGCCGTGCCTCGTCGGGGATCACGTTGCTCGCGGTGCCCGCGTGGAAGCTGCCCACCGTGATCACGACCGGGTCGAACACGTCGAACCGCCGGGTGACCAGCGCCTGCAGGGCGGTCACGATCTCGCAGGCGGCGGGGATCGGGTCGGCGGCCAGGTGCGGCTGCGACCCGTGCCCGCCACGGCCGTGGACCGTCACCTCCAGCGTGTCGGCTGCCGCCAGGACGGCCCCGTCGCGGCTGGCGAGCATCCCGAGGGGCAGCAGGCTCGAGGCGACGTGCAGCGCGAACGCGGCCACGGGACGCTCCCCGGCCGCGTCCAGCACGCCTTCGGCGATCATCAGCTCGGCCCCGCCCGCGGTCTCCTCGGCAGGCTGGAACATGAAGATGACGTTCCCGGCCAGCTCGGCTTGGCGCGCGGACAGCAGCCGCGCCGCCCCGGCCAGCATCGCGGTGTGCAGGTCGTGGCCGCACGCGTGCATGACCCCGTCAACCCTCGACGCGTACGGCAGGCCGGTGCGCTCGGTGACCGGCAGCGCGTCCATGTCGCCGCGCAGTAGGACGGTGCCGCCCGGCCGGTCTCCGCGCAGCACCGCAGTCACCGAGGACAGCCCCTGCCCGCGGCTGATCTCCAGCGGCAGCCCGTCCAGGGCCGCCAGCACCTTCTCCTGGGTGCGGGGCAGCT
>Ga0335073_10009435_pt1 | contig 13698 bp, 9 predicted proteins | sample Lox_Sample_22_FD_207093 | JGI IMG/M metagenome (GOLD analysis project Ga0335073, IMG submission 207093) | Soil microbial communities from Loxahatchee National Wildlife Refuge, Florida, United States - Lox_Sample_2.2 | ecosystem: Environmental > Terrestrial > Soil > Wetlands | place: USA: Florida... | reverse complement strand
CGTGCAGCCCTGGATTCAGCTAGACTATCGGCCATGAGTCACCCGATCACCCGCCGTGTGATCTGCGGGAGCGCGACAGCCGCCCTATGGGCCCGAAGGGCACGGACGCAAACGCATGATGCTGATTCGATTCTATCGGCAGAACAGGTGCTGATGGCTCTCTCCGAAGGAAACCGCCGATTCGCGGCGGACCGCGCAACGCACCCGCGCAGTTCACAATCACGCATTCGGGAAACGGCCCAAGGGCAGCATCCGTGCGCCATCGTGCTCACGTGTTCTGACTCGCGCGTCCCTCCGGAACTTGTTTTCGATCAGGGCATAGGAGATCTTTTCGTGGTTCGGGCTGCGGGAAATGTCGCCAACAACGACGAGATCGGATCCATTGAGTTTGCTGTTGAACATTTTAGTCCGGCACTCTGTATTGTGCTGGGCCACTCCCGGTGCGGCGCGGTTGCCGCCGTTGTGAATGGCGAACCAGTGTCGGAGACAATCGCGCGCATGGTGGTACCCATTGCCGAGGCCGTGGCGAAAGTTCGCCCGCGCACCAACCGCGCCGATCTTCTAGCTGAATCAATTAGAGCCAATGTCCGACAATCGATTGACGATCTGCAGCGTGGAAGTGCCCTTGTTGCCAACAGCATCCGCGACGCAAAGCTGAAGCTGACAGGAGGAATCTACAAGGTGGAGGATGGCACGGTGACTTGGCTCTAGGGCTCCGCGGTGGCCATCGCGCTGTCTTGAGGGTGCCCCGCCTCGGCAAGGGCAAAGTCGGCAGATACTCCCGCAACGCCTCCCTCATCGGTGAATCACCGGACGCCATTGGTTCGGCTAATGAATAATCGTTATACTCGCCGAGCCTGTATTCGGGCTCCCGTCGCTGCCCATTGCCGTCACCGTCAGCCGTGTTCAATTGGTGGCTGAACCCCACACTCGGACGGCCCGGCCGCCCCGCATACACCGCGCACACATCGGCCGAATCTCATGTCGTCGACCTGCCAAATGCGCAGATGCAACCCTACCCCTCATGCTACCGAATTCGCTGCGACAGGCTGCCCGAGCACTTCCGCCGAACCGTGAGCGGCCGTGTCGTGACGCCTTATTCCTCGTTATTCAGAAAACTATAAAGCATGCGAACTGCTTGCTCGAAATGACCGTGTGCTCTCTCGCGGTCTTCATTGTTCTTGGCACTGCTAAATGCCATGTGAGCGAACACCACCTGCAAAAGGAGGGTCGCCTCGCGCCGCTCGCGATGGCTAAGCGGTTTGCTTTTGACCATTCGAGTATGTCTCCAGTGCCTCTTCCTGCGAGTAACGTAAGACAAACCCGAAGCATCTTACAATTCCCGAAAGCGCGTAGTCCAAGGGGGTAGTAACAGCGCAGTAATCCATTCTGACCACTCGGGCGGGCTTTCCATCAGATCTTGCACGGCAGCGGCCCAGGAAGTCTTGGAGGACCCCCAGGATGTACCTGCATCGAGGAAGCCGACTCTGGGCCGCCCTCCCAGTATAGCGTACGTAAAAATACGAGAGGTTTCGCCTTGAGATCCTCAGAGATTCCCGAGTGGCTGTCGACTTTCTACGAACCGATGCCTTCACCACGGCTGTTCTGGTCGAGCAGTTTGCCGACAATGCCCGCTCGTGTTGGCACACCCATTTTGATCATAAGCAGTCGCAGGAATGCCTTAACCGTGTTTGGGCTGATGTTCATCCGTGTCGCAAGCTCTTTACTGGTAAGGCCCATGGTCACGCCGATCAAGGCTTCCTGCTCGCGGTCCGTAAGGTGGTAGTCCATACCCGCCCGGTGCACGGCATCTTGTAATGACACCTGTCGTTTCAAATACAACGCCATCATCGGCGCACCACCTTCGGTCCTCGATTCGAGCGCAAAAGCGCAGCAACTGTATTCGTGATTGCCGGCAATCAGCCGGACCGACGCGCGTGCGGAGTTTGGCTTCCCACCCGAATTCAGTAAAGTCGTGATTTCGCGCGGAAGATGATCGGGCGGATTGCTCTCCGCGTTAATGTCACGGAGGATCGCGATAGCTCCGGAATCGAGTGCGATGGGGCGAAGAGCCATATCCACAAGGAGCACGCCCTCGCTGGCACCGTGTGCATGAGGTGTACTACGCTCGAGCGCGGTCTGTCGGGTATTTTTGATGACCTTCGTCATAGCCGCTACTCCCGCGCCACAGTTTTGCCAACTCATAACAGGATCTCGAAAACCGCGGCAGAATTATGGCTGCTTTCGGCTGATATACGTGTTCCAGTTCGCGTACTCGGTTCTGGGATAGTTACCGATATACTGGGCAGTCATCCATATCGAACCGTCACTGGCGGTCACCGCGGAATTATAATCGCCCCATCGGGCAATCCCGTAGCCGCCGCCGATGGGATAGCCGGTGAACCCGTCTTCGGGAAGGGCCCCCAGAGCAGCAATCTGAACACTGCCCGGCGTGGAGGCTGTCTGGAAGGGAATGAAAGCCGCACTGGGGAAATAGTCGCCCGTCTTTCCTACCAAAGTCACGGCAATCGCACCATTCCCCTGCGCATTGACTGCGATAGCCGGCCGCAACAAGTGGTTGCCGTTAAGCATCAAATAGCCCTGGTTGATAACACGTGCATTCAATACGCCATTTATATACGCCGGAGACAACACAATGTAAGCTCCCCCGACCACAAAACTGTTGTTCTGATCGAATAGGCCACACGGAAAGGTCAGGTAGAGTCGGCCGGCGGCATAAACAAGAGCTTGCACCCGGGTATCCCCCCCGTCCAGTTCCTCGATTGGCGCCCCTTGGCTGATTCCTAGAGGCGCGTAACCGTTCGGCTGGTTGGCAAGGCCAGGCGGGCTGTAACTCAGGACAGGCACGACGATTTCAGCCAACGTCAAGTTGGGCGTGGAAGTCGCCAGGGAGCTGGTATTGGACATGGCCCAGAGCGCAATCTGGCTTCCTCCCGATGAGGTGCTGACGAGGTATTCTACGCCCCCGCTCGCAACCAGATTCGCTGCTCCCGGTGGCGCGCTGGCAGGCTGAATCGCGAATTCGAAACCCGTGAGATAGGGTACGAGAAACTGGAAAGCCGCAGGCGCACTGGTGCCGGCGGCAAGAGCCGATTTCGAAAGCGCCAGGATCGAAGCATCCACATATCCCAGAGAGGACGCGTTGTACTCGTCCCAAGCGATGTGAAATCCATACTGATCGGCCCCAATCTGGAGGTAGTCATCAATGCACGGACAACCCGGGTGTGCGGCATTGGTCGTGTTCATGATGTAGATGTTGTAAGTCCCTGTCGGGTCGGAAGTTTGACTTACCGCCAGGTAAAGGTGAGATGAGGGAAGCGGATTGCCGAAGACATCGTTATCCTGCGAGCGCTGTGCAATGAACCAGCGTCCAATACCCTGGTCGAAAAACACTCGCATATCGGTCAGGTAAACTCCGTTGACCCCGGTAACCCAATTGATCGCGGGCGCCAAACCGAATGCTTGATTCGACGCCAAGACCATTGGAAGGACGGGTACGCCAGATGTGGTATAGATCTGAATTGCGTCGTTTACCCCCTCCAGAACATACCCGTTACCGACAGCAATACTTTGGTTGGGCGGTTCGAGGCTGAACTGATTCCCGCCATAGGCGTTGCGCTGGTCCAAATGAGACAGCGCGTTGAACCCCGAGGTCCCTGGCGCCTGCACGACCGATAAGGACTGTAGGGGCGGATCAACTGTTGCAAGGCTCGATAGTTTGCTTGCGCCCAAGGCTGGTCGCGGAAGTCCTCCAGGAGCCATGAGACGTACCGCACCCAGCGGCGCCGCCGTAAGGGCATTAGTCTGTGCCTGCTGTCTCAGATTGACGCTCTGAGCCAACGCGACCTGGCCCGTGATACTCGTGCCAGCAAAAGAGGACTGCTGCGCTCGCGCCGTCGCGGAAATACAAACGACAGCCACAACACAGCCAATCACCCGGCGCGCCCGGCCGGTTCGCCGTGACCACCATGCGAGAGCCGCCACGCCGATCAACAGGAGAGTCAGGGTCCCCGGCTCAGGGGTTGTTGGCGCGTTGAAGTCTGTGACAGTGAGGGTGCCGGGTAATCCATCCTGACTGTAAAGGCTTCCAACACTGAAACCTATGATTTGTCCTGCCTGAACGGGCACATCCACAGAGCCGGACTGGCCATCCGTATTCGCAAGCGGATAGAATGTTCCGGAGAGGAGATAACCCGCGTACTCATAAGTCGGATAGTCCAATGTGTTAAACACGTAATCGAACTGGAATATCCCGGAGGTCGCGGCTGGAATCGTGAAATCGGTCGCGCCCGGTACTCCGCTCCCGTCGTTCGTACCGGTCAGGAGCAGGGTGCTGGTGTCCGGCGATAATACGCAGCCGTTGGTATAGGGGTAGTCTCCGGTCTCGGTGAGCGTGAAGTTTCCATATGTGCCGTCACAGCTCCAGTAATAACTGCTGTTGAGTGGAACGAAATTCCCCACCGTGTAATACCCGATGAAACCTGCCGCCCTGGCGCTCGGTGCCGTGCCAACAGAGAGCAGCAAAGTCGCACAGAAAGGAAGCGAGAAGCACCACGTCTTCAGCCCGAAAGACTTCACTCTTCTCATCAAGTTCAGCATCTGACCTCCCCAAGACCGATTGCGTCATTCCGAGGCCCGAAAGGACACCCGGCTCCCTTATTCCTCCCCGCTCGAATCCCCGCTGGCCGTCACCTTCGAAGACTGGGCTGGTCCCAGGACCCCACGAATCCTCTTGCGCATATCCGCCAGAATCAGGTCCAATTCCCGCAGGTCTTTGCTCAAGGTGGCCAGATCGCCACTAAGCGAGGCGTCGGGAACATGCAATCTCTTTACCGTTTGCAGGACAGCGCTTCGGGAGAACTCTGCAACGCTCCGCGCACCACATTCCAGACACGACTTCCTGAGGTTGTCGTACTCATTCGTGGAGACGCGAAATGTCACTAGCCGGGATCTGCGGCTCAGTACTACCATACTTTCTAACCTGTCCCCGGAGTCTGAAACGCCTTTCTCTTCGTGCGGTCCGTTGTGGAATAACACCACACGCTAAAAAAGCGGCATGGCATCCGTGCTGCGATCCGACGGCCCCCAGTACCCGCAGCCCAGTACTGCCTTCCATCAAAACCAACACGGTAAGAGTAGCTCTCTACTTGTAAGGCGAGAACTCTTTGCTGTCAAATCTGCGTGTATCTTTTTATACCACGGGCAAATAGCGTAGTAAAAAACTTGGAGTTGTTGCTAAGAAGTCGCCCGGCAAAGTTCGAGATTTCTGTTGGTAGCGTTAATGAAACTCTCTTGTTACTTCTTGCTTGTCCTTGTGTACTCGTCGCCGAACGATTGCGAGGTAACTGGTGCGTCACCTGGTTTGTGGGTTCATTTTGGGTAACTGAAGTGGGGTTAGTCAGGCCGACGGGTGGCATCAAAGGGGCCCGCTGCATCATTTACTTGCCAGCAATTATTGATAACCGGCTGTACGAAAGGGTTATGCGATTGGATTACGCCTCTTGGCTATTTCGTTTCGTGAATTGTTGACTGAATCCGCTGGTGCTATGGTAAGGTCCCGCGGCAAGCTGCTCGCCGCTCGATTATGGAGAAGGGCAGGAATTCCAGTGGTTACCTACAGACGAATGCACTCCGGACACTCAAGAACTTTGTGGCCGCAATCGTGCCCTCAAACGTGGTCTATGAAGCGAGCCTTTTCGACAACCGCGCTCTTAGCGGCATTGATTGCTTGCGGTGCCAGCACCAGCGCCGGGGCCGTAAGCATCTCGGCCGATCAAAATTCGGTTACATTGAGCGCGGCGCCCGGAAACACTTCGCCGCCGGTTCAAGTGAACATATCAACCAGCAGCACCAGTCCTATCAATTTCACAGTGTCCCAAAGTCCGAAGTACGGAAGCTGGCTGACCGTGTATGCCGACGACGGCACGTCTGTAAGTTCTGCTGGCCCGACGGCGCTGTATATTGTCGGCGATGCGACCAATTACAGTTCGCCCACGACTCTGAATGGGACGGTGACTATTACCGCCGCTAACTCGCCATCCATTCAGATCAATGTAACTTTTAATATCGGTACATCCGGCCCCAGCAATCCGTCGGCGACGCTGGTCCCCAGCCAGAGCAACGTTACTTTCAATTATCCTCCCGGAACAAATGGAAGCGGCTCCGTGCAAGTCACGGTCAATGCCGCCAGTGGCGCCAGCACAACCGCATTTAGCGCAACTGCTGCCACCCAAAGCGGCGGACAGTGGCTAGTCCTGGTTTGCACGGGTAGTTGCTCGAATCAACCAATTGGCAGCCAGCTCACACTGAAGGTGGATCCCACCGTGGCGGCCACGTTATCCGCTGGGACATACCAAGGGAGCGTAACCCTGACCAATACCGCGAGTTCCAGCGATCAGACCACAGTCGGCGTTACACTCTCCGTGAATCAGGGGAGTGGCGGCGTGACGGGAACTCTCATTCCGAGCCAGAGCAGCGTATCCCTCAGCTACGCGTCCGGAGCGTGCGGAACAACCGCGACAGAGGTCAGCGTTAGCGCCGCCAGCGGGAGTTCGACAACCGCATTTGCCGCCGTGGCTACAACCCAAACGGGCGGCCAATGGTTGGTTCTATCCTGCCAGAACAGTTGCTCGAATCAACCAGTTGGAAGCCAACTGACCATCAACGTGGATTCTTCGGTTGCCGCGACTCTTCAAACGGGTGTGTACCAGGGAACGATAACCCTTACCAACACCACAAGTAGCAGCGATCGAACGATCATTAACGTCAGCCTGGCAGTCAATACGGCCATCAGCACCGGGACGACCAGCGCAAATCTGGCTGCCCCGGCCTCGCTTATGTATGCTTACCCCACTGCCGCAAACGGCGCTTTCCCGTTTCAGACGATAGTGATCGCCGGCGATAATCCAACTGTCGTACAGAGCAGCAATGGCAGTTTCCCATGTGGAGCCCGGCTGAACTATGCGCTCTCTGGAAATACCGTGCTTGTGAGCCTCTCGGGGACCGGTTTCCAGGCAGGCACCACGTACTCCGGATCGATTACGGTAGGTTCGTCGACTGGCACCCAAACGGTGCCGGTTGTTGTGGTTGCGTCAGCTGGCCCGACGCTGGTTCCCTTCCCCGGCACGATTACGTGCCAGCCCTCACAGGCGGCATGCTCCAACAGCAGTCTGATTTTGGCGATGAGCGACAACTCGAACCGCTCCCTGAGCCTGACATCGACTGCTTCATGGGTGACGATAAGCCCGGCAGGGTGCGGGGCGACTACACCGGCGAGTTGCACAATAAACGTGAATACTGGCGGGCTGCCGAGCGGATTGAATACGGCTACGATCACGGCTACCGCTTTAGGAGCGGCGAACAGCCCGGTATCGATTCCAGTGGTGGTCCTGACGCCCGGAGACCTGTCGTTGTCCAACAATTCGCTTACATTCACGACGAGCGTACCGGCGCAGCAAAGTTTGACGGTTTCGGCTGCAGGGGGTGCGAACTTTGGCGTTACCTACGGAGTGAATACCCCAGCGGGAGGGGCCTGGCTTTCAGCCGTTGCCTCCAGCTCCACTACTCCGGCAACAGTCACCGTCTCGGTGGATCCCACCGGCCTCGGCCCGGGCCAGTATACGGGTTTCGTGACGCTGACGGCGGGCGGCTTGCCACAATTGGTTACCGTGACGCTAACGGTCCCGTCGTCCGCGGCCGGCGGCGTCATTGTGAGCTCGGGGAGTCCCTTGACATCGCTTTCGTTTTCGGTGCAAGCCGGAGGTTCCGCTCCGCCAGACCAACAAGTACTGATTTCAGGCGCGCCGGGAAGCCCGAACGTGACGTTTTCCTATAGCACGAGCGCGAGCTGGCTACTCGTGAATAAGAAACGAACGGGTCAGGCGACCACGCCCGCAGATTTCTCCGTTTCCGTTGATCCTTCAGTGCTGGTCACGGCGGGGGTACAGTCGGCCGCTATTGTCCTCACGCCAACGGGGGGGCAGGCGGTAACCATTAGCGTCAGCGTCACGGTGTCAGCGCCGTTTTCCCTCTTGGCAACGCCGGTCAATATGAGCTTCACGTATACCGTGGGAGCGCTCCCTCCTTCCGGGCAGATTCAGGTTTCCGGCAACGGCGGCACGCTGTCCTTTACGGCCACCGCAGTCTCGACCGGCAACTGGCTGGCCGTGACTCCAGCGGCAGGAACGACAGCGCCAGGCGGTACCGTGCCCTTAACCATCTCTCTTCAGAATCTAAACAGTCTGGCGCCCTCCACCACACCGTACTCAGGCACGATTCAGGTGGCCGGCAGCGCCGGTTCCACAACTGTCTCGGTAAGCTTGACGGTGCTGCCGCCATTGCCCACCGTTGTCAAAGTGACGAATGGCGCGAGTTTTCTCTCCGGGCCAATCTCTCCGGGCGAAATGGTTACGATTTTCGGCCAGGGTTTGGGTCCGGATATCGGAGTGCCAGTGACTCCAACCTTGATCGTAAATAGCCGGCTTCCGTTCACATTAGGCGGCGTGCAGGTGCTGGTTGGAGGATTCCCGGCTCCTTTGCTGTATGCGAGCAGCTCTCAGATTTCAGCGGTTGTGCCCTACGAGATTACCTCGTCAGGACAGAATCTGATTTTACAGGTCAAGTACCTGGGGCAGGGGTCAAACGCTTTCGCGCTGACACAGGCCGCCGCAGCGCCGGGAATTCTCACGGCAAATTTGAGTGGCACTGGCCCCGGGGCGATTCTGAACGCCAATGGGACGGCAAACTTCTGGGGCAACCCGGCGAACCAAGGTGATCCAGTGGTTCTTTACGTTACCGGCGAAGGACAGACCACTCCGCCCGGTGTTTCCGGCAGTATTACCCCGGCAACGCCGCCATTTCCACAATCGCTACAAGCGCCAACGGTGACGATTGGTGGGCTGCCTGCCGCGGTGCTTCTTTACGCCGAGGCGCCGGGTATGGTTTCCGGCGTGATGCAGATCAACGTGCAAATCCCCGCCGCTGCCCCTTCCGGCGCCTTACCGGTGGTGGTCTCATTCGGGAGTGCCACTTCGCAACTTGCGCCTGACGGCACCGGTGCCGTGACTGTGTCGGTCCGTTGAGGCGCCTGAGGCGTTCAGTTTCCGTCCAGGGAGTCAACTTTCAGGTACTTCCCTCCAGGTCAGGTAGCCTGAGTTGCGGATCGGACCACGATGTAGGCGAATTTCTGGCGAATATCGCCTAACCTAAGCACTAGACAACACATGTTAATCCTAGTACACTGGGTTAACCCAAGGCCTGTGCCTACGGGTGGCCGCACGTTCCGTTCTTGCTGGGGCGCCGTCCAGAGGTAAGGATGGAACTGAAAGGATTGTGATGGTCCCCAAGTTCTGCAAGGTTGTTGTGAGCCTCAGTTTGTTGCTGCCGGTCTCGGCCGTCGCCAGTCCATCTATTTCCATCAGCTACACGCTTGTCCCGATGGGTGGAAACTCGTATAAGTACGTCTACTCGATCACGAACAACGGTACGCTCACCGGAAGCGCTCCCGTGCAGCTTTTCGATATCCTTTTCGATACGTCCCAGTATCAAGAGAGCTCACTTCAGATTGTGACGCCAGCGAATCTTAACGCTCAGTGGTCGCAGGAAATTCTCACAGGAATTCCACCAGCGGTTCCGGCCGCTTACGACGCTTTGGCGCTTGCAGGCGGCGTCCCGGCAGGGACTACTGTAACGGGCTTTGCTGTGCAGTTCACATGGCTGGGCTCCGGCACGCCCGGTTCTCAGCCATTTCAAATCTACGACCCTACCACCTTCACGCTACTCCAATCCGGCCAAACTACTTCGGCTCCGGTTTCCGTACCCGCTGCATCCGTGTTATCGCTGATCCTGATTTCCTTTGGACTTGCGCTGACCGTCGCATTCCAGACGCGGATCTGGAACCTGCGGCAGATACGGGCATCCGCCCCGGTTGAATAGGGATTTCCACTGACGCGAGCACCGTTTTCGCGTCATCGTAATCCTTCTGTCAATCTGTCAACCAACGGGTCTGGCCAACCGAAGCCGGGTAGGGTGACAACCAGCAATATTGGTACTTGTCTTCTTTTTTAGCAGGGTAACCCCCCATCTTCTCCCCTCAGAAACATCAGTAAAGACGCACCTTACGCCGTTCGGCTACACATTTGGGCTATGTCCTTTAGAGAATTGTCGAACAAGTCATCTAGTGATAACTTTCGTCAACGGAGGACTAACCCACATGTACCTGCGAAACGTTATCCTGGTGGCACTCGCTCTTGCGGCTGTCGCCTTTGCACAAGGACCGGCCACAGTATTGGCCGTAACAGATGCGCCATTTCAGGTGCGGTATGCGTCGAACCTGCAGTATGGGGACTCGTATATCAATATCTCGAATGATGGCGCCAATGGAGCTCCGCTCCTCGGACCGGGCTTGGGAGGCGCAGTCGGCAATATCTGTGTCAACGTCTATGCCTTCGACCCCACTGAGGAGATGGTTTCATGCTGCTCCTGCAACATAACTCCCGACCAGACAAAGAGTCTCAGCGTGCAGAGAGACATCCTCGCGAACACCGCGACGGGTGTAGTTCCGACCTCGCTGACCATTAAACTCCTGGCAACTCTGGCGGGGACCGGCGGCTCCAGCACAAGCTGCACCAATGCGGCGGCCTCGGTGAACACGGGGACGATCGTAGACGGAATGGCTGCCTGGGGCACGACCCTGCACGCTACTCCAGTAGCGGGTAGCTATGCGACAACCGAGACGGCTTTCACGCCGGCAACGTTGAGCGCTGGCGAGCTCGCCCATCTGGCCAACACCTGCTCCAACATCATCGGCAACCTGAGCGGCTTTGGCATCTGCGCGTCCTGCCGTACTGGTTCGCTCGGCAGCCAGAAGATGTAAGACTAATAATTACGTCTGTAACCGCTTCGGGTAGCCGGATTGGTTCCGGTTACCCGACTTTTTTCCGCGGGGGACAGACTATCAGGGCCCAAATGCTGAGAGGAGAAGATCATGCGTCATACGGTTATTATCCTGACTGGAATCCTGGGAGGAGCTGCATTCCTTCTGGCAGCTGCCTCGGATGGCGGCAAAAACTCAGAAAATGAGCCGGTGTGGGTTGAGGTCAATGGCACCAAGATAACGGCGGCGGAATTAGAAGCAAACCACGCCGCTGAGTTATTTCAAGCCAGGACCAACTATTACGAGGCTGAAAGAAAAGTAATTCAGGATGCTGTCGACCAATACCTTCTGCAGCAACAGGCGGATAAAGAGGGCCTGACCGTTGCTCAGTTGCTCGAGCGGCATGTGAACGCTGTAATTCCTAAAGACCCCTCGGAAGAATCACTGCACGTCTATTACGAAGGCGTTGATACGACAGAGCCATACGAAGCAGTCCGTGGCAAAATTGTAGACGCACTCCGGCAACGGCGTCTGGCGAAGGCGAAGACGGCGTATCTTCAATCCCTTCGCAACCAAGCTCAGATCGTCATGCGCCTGCCACCGCCTCGAGCAAAGGTTTCGATGAAAGATGTTGCTGTGCGCGGACCGGCGAACGCGCGAGTAACGGTATTGGAATTTGCCGACTATCAATGCCCGGTGTGCCAGCAGGTCCAGCCGACCCTGGCAAAACTCGAAACGGAATTTAAAGACAAAATCGACTTCGCTTATAAGGACTATCCGCTCAACATTCACCCCGACGCGGAAAAAGCCGCGGAAGCAGCCCATTGTGCCGGAGCACAAGGGAAATATTGGGAATACCACGACCTGATGCTGGCAACCAAGGAGACCGGCTTGGGAGCCCTGAAGAACTACGCTGACGAGTTGAAACTCGATAAGGCCGCATTTGCCGCGTGCCTCGACAAGGGCCAGATGACCGAAATCGTAAAAGAACAAAACAACGAAGCTGTAAGTCTCGGTTTTCCAGGAACGCCGACCATTCTGGTCAATGGCCGTTATGTGAGCGGCAATATAACTTACGATAAGCTTCGTGCGGTTGTCATCGAGGAGCTAAGCGCCACGGAAGAGGCGGCAGTCCCATCGAATCCGGCCTCCGCCCAAGGCGCACAGAAACCCTCTCGTCTTCACTGACGGGAGCGGAATCGCTACGAGCGTTTGGGTACTCGAGAGCATCACTTTCCGCCGATGCCCTGGCGTACCCTGAACTGTTTTCGCCGGGCGTTCAGCGGGTCATAGAACGGCCCTCTTAGAACACCAGGCTGGTTGACAAAGAACGGCATTATGGATCTCAAATGAGGGCCTTATGCGATACGTGTGTTCTGTTGTGGGAATTGCCACAGCGCTATTGATGTCGATCTCCCGTCCGGTTTTTGGTCAGGGTAATACCTTTTCCATCGTACCCTCGGGTTACATGGAAGTGAGTGAACAGCGTGTGGACCGGACACACTGGTACGTCACCTCAACGGCGGTGCTTCAGAATATAGGCCCACAGTTGAATGGTGTGACCGCCACCGTCACTAGCTTGGTATCAACGGTACAGGTAGTGGCCGGCCAGGGGACTTTGCACTTTTCGCCTGTGCCTGCCGGAACGGCCGCGGCCCCCTCGCAGGTAACCAGCAGTAACTCCTTCACCCTTTTGGTCGACCGCTCTGTGACTTTCGACTGGAGCCAGGTGCAGTGGTCGTTTAATGCGCCATTCGCCAACGCGGGCCCGAATCAGACGGTGACAGCGGGCTCGACAGTCACCCTCAATGGCAGCGGGTCGACGAACAGTGGCAGCATCGCACCCCTGACGTATAGCTGGGCATTTGTGCCACCGCTGCCGGCAGGCTCCAGGGCGACGCTCTCGAACGCAAACAGCATGATCGCGTCGTTCGTGGCCGATGTCATGGGGACATACAACGTCCAGCTCACGGTGAGCAACGGTTCGGCGTCCGATAGCGCAGTCGTCATGGTCGGCACTCAGGCCGCGCCCCCGGTTGCAAACGCGGGCCCGAACCAGACGATCGCGGTGGGTTCGGTGGTGAACCTGGACGGCACGAAATCGACGGATAGCGACGGTGCTCCACTAACCTATACATGGTCCTTCGTAAGTCTGCCCACCAACAGCACAGCCCAAATATCCAGCCCGCGGTCGCCCACGCCTTCGTTCGTAGCGGACAAGCCCGGAACCTATATCGTTCAACTGGTGGTGAACGACGGAAATTCCAATAGCCAGCCGTCCACCGTTACCATCACAACGGGAAATACTCCCCCGGTTGCCTCTGCAACATGCAGCGTTTGCTCCGGTTCCAACGGCACCGTCGCTCTTAATTCGTTAATCCAACTCGATGGATCCAAATCCACCGATGCGGACGGGGACACACTTACATACCAGTGGAGCCTCAATACATCCCAAGCTCCGGGAAGCAAAGCGGTTCTGAGCGCCACCAACATTGTGAATCCCACGTTCACGGTGGATGTTCAGGGCACTTATGTGGCGCAGTTGACCGTCTCCGACGGCGCGTATCAGAACCAGGCGACTGTAACCATAACAACGAGCGCTATTCTGGCGCCCACCGCGTACGCTGGGCCGAACCAGACCATCCAAGCCGGTTCGAACGTCCAGCTCAGCGGCTCGGGCAGCGACCCGCAGAACCTTGCGCTGACATATAGCTGGTCACTGATCACCTTACCAACCGGCAGCCACGCGACCTTGTCGGCCACCAACATTGCCAACCCAAAATTTACAACCGATGCAGTCGGAA
>Ga0335073_10009434_pt1 | contig 13698 bp, 11 predicted proteins | sample Lox_Sample_22_FD_207093 | JGI IMG/M metagenome (GOLD analysis project Ga0335073, IMG submission 207093) | Soil microbial communities from Loxahatchee National Wildlife Refuge, Florida, United States - Lox_Sample_2.2 | ecosystem: Environmental > Terrestrial > Soil > Wetlands | place: USA... | reverse complement strand
AGCGTCTCCTTCGAGCAGTTCAACCTGACGCCGCAGGACACGCTCAAGAAGATGGGCGAGTCGACGTCGGCGTACATCATGCTCTCCCCCGAGTCCCACGACCCGAAGATCAGCAAGGCCGCCGGCCGCGGGACGTACACGATGGAGCAGATGGAGGAATGGATTCCCCGTGCGATCGACGCGGGCGTGAAGGGCGTCATGATCTGGTTCTTCATCGGCATGCCGTACCAGGACCGGCGGTCGGTCATGGACACGATCGCGTACTCCGAGCGGCTGATCAAAAAGTTCGGCGGGTGGAAGGCGCTGCCGCTCATCTGCCCGATGGTGCCGTTCCTCGACCCCGGGTGCCGCTTCTTCGAGCAGCCGGAGCAGCACGGGTACCGCATCCACCACCGCACGCTGGAAGAGCACCGCCAGGCCCTAATGGAGCCGCTGTGGTACCGGCGGCTCAACTACGAGACCAACTGGCTGAACCGGCGCGAGCTGCAGGACGTGTCCTACGAGGCGATCGCGCGGCTGGTGGAGATCAAGGGCGAGTACGGGGTGCTGCCGCCCGAGTTCTGCCGGGCCGTCCTGCAGACCATCGAGGAGACCAGGAAACTGCTCGGCGAGATCGAGGCCGCGCTCACGCTGGACGGGAAGCTGCCGGCCTCGCTCCGCGAGGAGATGCGCGTCTACAACGGCAAGATCCTTGCCTACTCGACCGACCAGATCATTCCGGTGCGGCGGCCATTCGGCGGCCGGTGGTTCGACGACGTGACCGTGCCCAAGGAGATGATCGACGACCTCCGCGCGGTTCCGGCGCCGGTGATCTAGCCCGCCGGCCGCGGGTAACAGCGTCAGCGGTTCCGGAGGATCCTTCTGCGGTAGGTGAGCGCGGCCGCCCCGGCCAGCACCGCCGCGATGCCGATGACCAGGAGCGAAGCGTGCTGGAATCCGGCCGTGCCGCCGCCGCCGGTGGCCGGCGCGGCGGTGGGGGCCGGGCTGGCCGTCGGGCTCGGGGAGACCGTCGGTGACGGGCTCGGCGACGTCGTCGGCGAGGGCGACGGGCTCGTGCTGGGACTCGGGCTCGAACTAGGGCTGGTGCTGGGCGAACTGCCTGGTGAGCTGGACCCCGTTGCCGACGTGCCGGCCGAGGACGAGGCTGGGGCCGAGGTCGTCGGCAGCGCCCCCGACGAGGGGGACCCCGAGCACGCCGAGACGGTCGCGGAAGCGAGCACGGTCACGATGCCGCAGCAAACGGCAGCCAGCCTCAGGCTGGATCTCCTGCCGGCGACGGTGCTGCGGACCTTCATGGAACCTCCTCATGCGTCCGGCCGAAAGCGCCGAGGGCCATAAAGCAATAGTCCAGACGTCACACGTAATGGCCAGTCCAAGGCTTGAATGTCAGGCTACGTGAGCACAACCTCCTAGGGAAGGCAATGGCAGTGAGGGAGGCCGGGATTGGCGCAGCACCAGGGGCGCCGTATCGCCGGGTTTCGGGTGGTCACGTATTGGCGGGACAGCGCCTTCGCCCCGCCGGCGCCGCCGCCGGGAAGCCTGCGCGCCGGCATTGCCGGCCTGGCAGGCGCGCTGCTCATCTTCTTCGGCGCGGCCGCCATCGCCGTCGTCTTCATCCTCCAGCAGCACGCGCCGCAGCCGTCCGCCGGGGCGGCGGGCTCGACCGGGTTTGGCCGGGCTCACCCCCTTTCCCTGCGGCGCTCGGTGCCGGTCTTTGTTCACATTCCGGCGATCGGCGTCACCTCGGAACTGCTCCACCTCGGCGTGGATGCGGCCGGGGCGATCCAGGTACCGTCCCTGTCCACCGAGGCCGGCGAGGCGGCGTGGTACAAGTACTCGGTGACGCCGGGACAGATCGGGGCATCGGTCATCGAGGGGCACGTCGACAGCTACGCTGGTCCTGCCGTGTTCTTCCGGCTTGGCGCGCTGCGGCCCGGGGACAGGATCGACGTCACGCTCGCCGACCGGGTCACCGCTGTTTTCCGGGTCACCGGTGTGCGTGAATACCTCAAATCACGGTTTCCCGCGAAAGTCATTTACGGGCGTACCGCCTACGCCGAGCTGCGCCTCATAACCTGCGGCGGCGCTTTCGACGACTCCACGGGTCATTATCTGAGTTCTACCGTTGTATACGCATCGCTCATCTCATCAGTGCCGGCCAGCGGCGGATAGCGGCTTCTTCGGCAGGGAGGCTCGGCATGAAGGCGCTGGTGTTCCGGCACAATCTTGCGCGTGAGGCGGCCTCGGCGATCGGGGGGCGCGTTGATCAGCGCGCGTTCGTCTCCCGGCTGGCGCCGGTGCGGCTCGAGGACGTTGACGAACTGCCGCTCCCGGCCGAGGACTGGGTGCGCGTCGAGACCACGTTCTCCGGGCTGTGCGGCTCCGACGTGAAGCAGATCCTGCTGAACGGCGCCCGCGACAACCCGCTCACCGCGCTGGTGTCCTTCCCGCACGTACTCGGCCACGAGGTGGTCGGGCGCCGCGCGGACACCGGCGAGCGCGTCGTGCTCAACCCGTGGCTGTCCTGCGGCCCTCGCGGCATCGACCCGCCGTGCCAGGCCTGCCGGGCCGGCCGCTACCCGTGGTGCCGCAACTTCCGCTCGGGCGACCTGCCCGTGTCGATCCACCTCGGCAACTGCGCTGCTGCCGCCGGGGCGCACGCCGAGCGCTTCGGCGCGCACATCTCGCAGCTGTTCGCGATCCCCGACGGCGTATCCGACGAGGCGGCCGTGCTGGCCGACCCGGTCAGCGTCTCGCTGCGCTCGATCCTGCTCGCGCCCCCCGATGACCGCCCGGCCCTGGTCTACGGCTCGGGCACGCTCGCGTTCGCGGTGGTCGCGCTGCTGCGCCACCTGTACCCCGGCACCGAGGTGTGGGCCGCGACGAGGGCCGGGCGCCGGGCCGATCTCGCCACGCGCCTGGGCGCTCACGCCGTGCTGTCGACCGTTCCCGACGAGCTCGTCGCGCAGGTGGCCCGGCGCGTCGGCGCCACGCCGCTCGAGCCGTGGAGCAAGCGCGACTGGCTGCAGGACGGACCGGCCGTGGTCTACGACACGATCGGCTCCATCGAGACCGTGGAGACCTCGCTGCGGCTGCTCGCCACCGGCGGCACGCTCGTGGTCTCCGGCGTCGAGCCGCCCAAGCGCTTCGAGTGGACCCCGCTGTACTTCAAGGAGCTGCACGTTATCGGGTCGAACGGGTTCGGCGTGGAGGAGGTGGGCGGCGTGGCCAAGCACGCGATGGAGCACTACTTCGACTTCATCGCCGGCGGCCTCGACCTGACCCCCGTCATCACGCACCGCTTCCCGCTCGAGCGCTGGGACCAGGCGGTGCTGACCGTGAAGAACTCGCGCCGCACCGGCGCCGTCAAGGTGCTGCTCGAGCCGTCCCGCTGAAGGCGCCCCGGCGGCTGCGGATGTCGTACATCAGGATCGACGCGCTGACGGCGACGTTGAGGGAGTCGGCCCGCCCCAGCATCGGGATGGTGATCTGGCTGGAGGCGTGCTCGAACCAGGGCTTCGCGATGCCGGTGCGCTCGTTTCCGACCACGACCGCGGTGCGCCTGCCGTAGCTGGCCTGCTGGTATGGCGTCGCGGCGGTGCTGACCGTCGCCAGGAAGATGCCGAAGCCCCGCTCGCGCAGCCAGCGCGCCGCGCCCGCCGGGCTGGTGAACTCGATGACGGGCACGCGCAGGTTCATGCCGCGGCTGCCCCGGAAGACCTTGGGGTTATTCAGCCTGGAACGGCGGTTGGTGACGATCAGGCAGTCGCCGCCGCACGCGTCGAGCGTCCGCAGCAGCGAGCCGAGGTTCCCCGGGATCTCGATCGCGTCTGCCACCAGAACCAGCGCGTCGGCGTTCAGCTCGATCCGGTCCGCGTCCCAGGCGGGGAGCCGCACCAGCGACAGCAAGCCGTCGGGGCGCTGCCGCTCGCAGAGGCGGCCGAGAACCGCGGGCGCGACGCGGTAGGCGCACCGTGCCCGCGCCATGGCCTGGCGGCCGAGCGCGCACGCCCCGGCCGAGCAGGCCGCCTCCGGGCACCACAGGAACGTCTCGATCGGCGCGTCCAGGCCGACCAGCACCTCGTGCGCCCACAGCCCTTCGGCGAGGAGCAGCCGACGATCCGGGTGTGCGCCGCTGGCGACGCGGCGGACCTGCTGGATCCGGGGATGCCGCAGGCCAATCTGCTGCAGCGCGCGCATGGGGGACCTCGCCGGGCAATGAGCAAGATGGACCGCCGCGGCGGGCATCGGCCACGGGCGCGGCAGCGGACTCGGCTCATCGACCGGACATGCCGCAAGGGTAGGCCGGCGCCGTTTCCCGCTCAACGGATTTTGCCGGCGCCCGGCATCCTGCCGGTGCGATTGACATATACATTTCTGGCGCCAGATATGCGTTTAAAGCCCGGCTTCGCGGACAGTCCTCGTCGGGGTGTCGGCGCGCTGGAGAGGCAACGTCATGGTCAGAGGGCGTACACGCATATTCCTGGCGGTTGCGGTCTCGGCCACCGTCGGCCTGCTGTCCGCGGGCACGGCTGCGAGCGCCGCCGCGCGGACGGCGCAGGCAGCGGGAAGCGCCCAGCGGTCAGCGGGACGCACCCTGGCCACCGCGGCATCGGCTGTCCCCGGGGCGGGCGCGGCCCCGACCATCAGCGCCACCTCACAGCTGTCCGAACGCCGGTTCGTGGCGGCGGGCACCGAGGCCTACGTGGTCGGAGTGGAGGACGGCACATTCCCGCCCATCGGCTGGCACACCACCGGCCAGATGGGCGGGGTGTGGACACCGCCGATCAAGCTGCTCGACGGGCTGTGGTTCGGGGTATCCGGAAGCTGGCTGGATTCGGCGAGCGCGTATACCAGCGGGCCCGGTTTCGTCCGGCTCGCCTTCCCGGTGACCGATGGCCTGCAGCCGACCCTCACAGAATTCGCCCCGGACGGGCTGCGGACGGCGCTGTTCGGCCTCACCCTGGTCCCGGTGAACGGGAGTGCCGCCACCGTGACCGTGACCGCCGACGCTCACAGCCAGGTGGCCGCGGCCTACCCGTGGTCGTCCACCACGCCCACCTTCGACCAGTTCAACAACCAGAACACGGTCTCGGCGCGCAACGGCGTCATCCAGTTCAGCCAGGAGCAGACCTCGTGGTACGCCGACGTGGGGTCGGCCACTGCACCGTCTGGCACCGCCACCGGATCCGGCTACTGGGGGCCCACCTCGGCCAGCGACCAGTCCGTGTTCGGCACCAAGGGCGAAGGCGGCCAGCTGACCTGGAACCTGGCCGTGCCGGCGGCCGGGCGCACGCTGTGGCTGGGCGTTTCCGGCTCGCAGAATGGGTCGGCCGGCGCCGGCCAGGCGCTTCGGGCCGCCCTGGCCAGCCCGGCCGGGCTGCTGCGGAGCAAGATCGCCGAGCGGGACACCGTGGCCGCCCAGACCAACCTGCAGGTTCCGGACGCCGGCCTCCAGCAGGCGCTGCTGTGGAGCAAGCTCAACATGGCCGACCTGCGCCGGACAATCTCGAACGCAGCGATCAGGGACACCCAGGCGGGCACCGTGTACCCGGCGCCGCTGGCCACGGTTCCCCAGCTGTCCGCCATCGACGCGGCCTATCCCGACTACGCCGAGTTCTTCGGCACCGACGGCGCTTACAGCAGCTACGGCATGGCCGTCAGCGGGCAGTGGCAGACGGCCATCGACTGGCTGAACGCCATGCGCACGGTGTCGGGAATCGTCAACGGCAGCACCGGCAAGGTGGTGCACGAGGTGACCTCCACCGGCGCGGTCTACTACGGAGACAACTCCGAGCCGGGGGACATCAATGAGACCGCGCAGTTCGCCATCGCCGCCGACCTGGTCTGGAGGTGGTCCGGAGATAGCCGGGTCCTGACGGACAACTACAGGTTCATCGACGAAGGCGAACACTACCTGGCCAGCCTGGCCGCCGGGCCCGATCATCTGTGGCCGGTCGGAGACGGCATCGTCGAGGACTCCTCCCTCGGCGGCGAGGCCCTGGATGTCGCCTCCGAGAGCATCCAGGCCCTGGCGGCGCTGCACGACATGGCCGTCGCCATGGGCGACAGCGCCACCGCGAGCTGGGCCGCCCAGCGCGAGCAGGCCATGCTCGCCGCGTTCGGCCAGTGGTGGATCGCCAGCCAGCACCTTTATGCAGACTCCCTGTGCGCGTCGGCCGGAGGGGGTTGCTCCGCGGCCGGCCAGAAGCTGCAGCAGCGCTGGTGGACCAGCGTCGCCCCGATGGAGCAGGACATCGCCCCCGTCACCAACGCCGACGCCGCGCTTGGCCAGCTGGAGACGCCCACCTTCACCGGATCGTGCGGCCTGTACGTCGACGGCATTGGCGGCCCGATGGGCACCAGCGGCCAGACCTGCTACCTGGTCAACACCGGGGCCCTGGCCGTGGGTGAGGCCAACTACGGGCGCCTGCCGCAGGCCGTCACCGACATGGACGACATCGCCAGCCAGCTCACCAGTGAGATGCCTGGCTCGCTGCCGGAACTGGCCGCAAGCGCCCAGTACAACCCGTTCGAGGCGTTCACCAGCCGGGCGAACGTGATGCAGGCCTGGTCCTCCTACGGGCTGCTGTGGACCGTGGTGAACGACCTGCTGGGCGTCAGCCCCGATGCCCCGGCCCGTTCGGTCGCCGTGGTTCCCGAGATCCCGCCCTCATGGCCGGCCATGTCGGTCGAGAACCTGCACGTAGGAACCGCCACGCTGGGCGAGACCGCCAGCCGCCGGGGCGCCGCCTACCGGACGGAGGTGACCGGCGCGCGGGGCCTGGCCCTGACCATCGGCACGGTACTGGCGGCGGGCGCGACCGTGCACTCGGTCACCCTGAACGGCGTGCCCGTGGTGTATCAGCTGGTTACCACGCACCGCGGTACCGCGGTCGAGGTTTCGCTACCCCATGCCGCCGCCGAGGAAGTTCTCGCCGTGCAGGCGTGACGGCCAGCTGCCCGTCCGCGCAGGTCTGACAGAAACCGGGACGACGCCTTCTCGACATATGTAGGCTACATATGTAGAATGATGGCCATGAAGCTAACCGGGCCGCTGGAGCGCGTGCTCAGGGTGCTGACGGCCGACCCGTCCGCGCAGCACTACGGCTACGACCTGATGAAGGCGGCGAAGCTGCCGAGCGGCACCTTGTATCCCATGCTTGCCCGGCTGCAGCAGGACGGCCTGGTGGAGTCGGAGTGGGAAGTTCAGCGCGAGGAGGCGGGCGGCCGGCCGCCGCGCAAGTATTACCGGCTCACCGCCGAGGGCCTGCGCGTCGCCCGCCTCGAGCTCGCCCAGGCCTCATCCAGCTCTCCGGCCCGCCAGGCCGGGTACGGCACGGCGCGGCCCGCGCCCGGGAGAACGGCGCGGCCCGCGCCGGGGAGCACCCGGTGAGCAGGGCCCCGCGCACCCAGCGTCTCGCCGAGTGGCTCATCCGCGCCGCCTGCCGCCGGCTTCCGGCAGACGTGCGCGCCGAGCGCTGCCGGGAGTGGGCCGCCGAGCTGCCCGCCATCCTCGACGACGAGAGCGTACGCCCGCCGCTGCGGCGGACGCTGCGGGCGTTCAGCTTCTGCGCCGGCGTCTCCCGGACGGCCGGGCAGCTGGGCCGGTCCGCGCGGGCCAGCGCCCGGCGCAGCAGAAACTCTCAGTGGAGGACCGGCGCCATGCCGAACCAGTCCGGAAACGTTGCGGCCCGCGCGATCCTTGGCTTCGGAATCTGGCTCGTGGTTGTGCTCGGCTTCATCGCGCTGGCGCGCTCCCTTACCCAGCCGCCCCGCTGGCTGCTCATGGCGGGCCTGGCGCTGGCCGTCGCGTTCGACGCCTTCTGCCTGGCCGACATCGCCCGGGCCGCGCAGGTGCGTTACCTGCCCAAGTGGGCGTGGGCACTCATCTGCCTCATCCAGACGCCCGGCGGCGGCATCGCATACCTGAGCATCGGCCATGTCGGACGGCCACGGCCGGTGCCGCCGGGCGACGCGACGCCGTGATCGAGCTCGACGGGCTCACCAAGCGGTTCGGCCCGGTTGCCGCGGTCGACGACCTGAGCTTTACCGTCAGGCCCGGGCGGGTTACCGGTTTCCTCGGCCCGAACGGCGCGGGCAAGACGACGACGATGCGGCTCATCCTGGGCCTCGACATCCCCACGTCGGGCACCGCGCTGGTGGGCGGGCGCCGCTACCGGCAGCTCATCCGCCCGCTGCGCCAGGTCGGCTCGCTGCTGGACGCGACGGCGGTGCACGGCGCGCGGACGGCGCACGACCACCTGCTGTCGGTCGCCGTCAGCAACGGGATCCGGCGCAGCCGCATCCCGGAGGTGCTGGAGCTGACCGGTCTCGGCTCCGTCGCCAGCAAGCGCATCAGGGAGTTCTCGCTCGGCATGAAACAGCGGCTCGGCATCGCCGCCGCGCTGCTGGGCGAGCCGCCGGTGCTGATGTTCGACGAGCCGGTGAACGGCCTCGACGCCGACGGCGTCCGCTGGATCCGCCGGCTGCTGCGCCACCTGGCGGCGGACGGCCGCACCGTGCTCGTCTCGAGCCACCTGATGGGCGAGATGGCGCTGACCGCCGACCACCTCATCGTCATCGGGCGCGGCCGGCTGCTCGCCGACCTGCCGACGCAGAGCCTCACCGGGTCCAGTGCCCGCGCAGACGTGCTCGTGCGCTCCCCGCGTGCCAGCGAGCTCGCGGATCTGCTCACCGCCCGGGGTGCCGCCGTCACGGCCGAGGATGACGGCGGGATGGCCGTGACCGGCATGGACGCCGCGGCCATCGCCGATCTGGCCGCGGCTCACGGGATCGCGGTGCACGAACTGGCGCCGCGGCAGCCGTCCCTGGAGCAGGCGTACCTGGACCTCACGGCCGACAGCGCCGACTATCGTGCGGCAGCCACCGCGGCGCGAGCCGAGGCGGGCCCGTGACCGCCGTCGCCAGCAGCGCCGCCGAGCCCGTCACGCCCTCCCTGGCCGCCCGGGCGCGCGACGTGCTCGCCTTCGAGTGGGTCAAGCTCCGCTCGGTCCGCTCGAACTGCGTGACGCTGCTCGTCGCGGCGATAGCCACGATCGGTTCCACCGCGGTGGTCGCCTACACCGTCGGGCACGCTCCCACTCCCCCGCCGGGCGGCGCGTTCACCGCGCTCACCGTCAGCTTCCTCGGCTACGCCGAGTACGGCGTCATTCCGGTCAGCGTGCTCGCCGTCCTGCAGTTCACGTCGGAGTACTCGACCGGGCTGATCCGCACCACCTTTGCCGCCGTGCCGCGGCGCTGGGCGGTGCTGGCTGGCAAGGCGGCCGTCACCGGGGCCGCCGCGCTCGTGGCCGGCGAGGTGCTGGCGTTCGCCTGCTTCTTCCTGACTCAGGCGATGCTGTCCGGGCGCCACCGCGGTGTTTCCCTTGCCCAGCCGGGCGTGCCGGGGGCCGTGCTCGCCGGCGGCGTCGTGCTGTGCGCGTGCGCGCTGACCGGCCTGGGAGCCGGGGCTGTCATCCGGCACACTCCCGGCGCGATCGCGGCGACGCTGGTGGCGATCTACGGGCTGGCCGGTGCCTGCCTCGTGCTGCCCGCGCCGTGGAAGGGCTACGCCGGCAGGTTCACGATGCCGTTCGCCGCTTCTCAGGTCGTGGCTCTGCACCGGCAGCCGGGCCTGTTCTCGCCAGCGGTGTCCATGGTCGTGATCGCCGCGTGGCCAGCCGCCGCGCTGCTGGCGGCTGGCCTTGCGGTCACTCGTCGCGACGCCTGAGACGCCCATCAATAGGGGCGGGGACTCAGCCGGTGGCGGGGACGCCGCCCACGGTCACGTCGTGCAGCACCAGGTTCGTGATGTACTCCGCCGAGTTGGCGACCGTTGAGGTGGTCACAGTGAGATCGGTCAGCGTGATGGTGCCGACGGGATCGCTGGCGTCGGCCCCGAGGATCGACCAGACGCCCTCGCAGTCGGACACGGTCCAGTCGGTGAGGCTGATGTCGGTCAGGTCCGGCGGGAAGTCGCCGGTCTGGTCGTCGTACTGGGCGTCGATCAGCAGCACCGGCCCGCCGATCGTGCCCGCGGTGATCCGGTAGACGTTGGAGTTCAGCACGAAGCCGCCGCGCAGCGTGTTCGTCTTGACCCGGTGCCCGGCCTCCAGGTTCGCGCTGTTCATGCCCAGGTCCCTGGCGTAGACGTTCTTCACGCCGCCGGTCATCTCGCTGCCGATCGTGATGCCGCCGTGCCCGTCGGCGAAGTTGGAGTTCTGGATCACCACGTTCTGGCACGGCACGTTGACCCGGCGGCCGTCCGCGTCTCTTCCGGACTTGATCGCGATGCAGTCGTCGCCGGTGTTGAACGTGACGTTGTCGATGACCACGCCGTTGCACGACTCGGGGTCGCACCCGTCGGTGTTCGGCCCCGACGAGCTGATCGACAGGCCCTCGATCGTGACGTTGTTGCACAGGTTGGGGTTCAGGTGCCAGAACGGCGAGTTCTCCACGGTGACGCCCTGGAGCAGGACGGTGTCGGACGCGAACGGCTGGACCATCTGCGGCGGCAGGTAGTGCCCCGCGCCGAACACCCGCTGCGAGACCGGAACGTTGTCGTCGGCCATGGTCTCCAGCAGGTCGAAGTCGGCCGTCTCCAGGTCCTTCCAGTTCCACCAGTGGCTGTCGTCGGCCTGGCCGTTGAGTGTGCCCTGCCCGGTGACCGCGATGTTGCGCTGGCCGTAGGAGTAGATGAACGGCGAGTAGTTCATCAGCTCGATGCCCTGCCACCGGGTGAATACCACCGGCAGGTAGGCGTTCGGGTCCTGGCTGAACAGGATCGTTGACCCGGCTTCCACATGTAGGTCAACATTGCTGAGCAGGTGGATCGCGCCGGTGAAGAACGTGCCGGGCGGGACGATCACGTGCCCGCCGCCCCACCGGCTGCACGCGGCGATCGCGGCCTTGAACGCGGCGGTGCAGTCGGTCACTCCATCGCCGACGGCGCCGAACCGGGTAACCGGGAAAAAGCGATCGGGGAACCACGGACGGCGCACGGAGGCGACGATGCGGTCGGCGGCGGCGTCGGCTGGCAGCCATGACCGGCCCGCACGGCCCGTTAAGGCTCCCGATCTGGCCGTCGCCGCGCTGGCCTGGCCGGCCAGCAGCGGGACCGCGAGGGTGCTCGCGCCTGCGATCGCGGACAACCGCAGCAGCGAGCGGCGGTCGATCTCATGGGACATCTTCGTGCTACCTCCGATCGACGGTGCCAGGGGGACCCTGGTGGTGCCCGCCCGGGCGGCAGCATGGCTGAGGGTGTTCGCCGGTGCCGCCCGGACGGGAGCTTGCCGGTGCCGGTTTGGCGTCATCCGCGGGATTGGGGCGCACCCGGCCCGGGGGGGAGGGGCCGGGTGCGCCTTCGTGGCGGGGGTGCCACGTTTCATATCTCATATATGACGTATGAGACGCTACAGGGGGGACCCGGTCGCGTCAACGGATCCGGCGAAAGCACCCGGAAACGGATGCGGGGCGGGACGGCAGCGCTGCCGTCCCGCCCCGCGGGGCCGCCCTGGCTTACAGGCTCGGGAAACTCGGGAAGGTGCAGGTGGGCACGCTTCCGCTGCCGGAGATGCTGGTCACCGTCACGTCGGTGCCAGACGGGGTGATGTTGGTGTCGAACTCGCCGATGTCCGCGTTCTCGGCGCTCGTGGTCGTGTTGTCCAGGTCGACGTCCTCGAGCGTCAGGCCGAGCGGATCGGACGAGCTGAAGCCCTCGAGCACCGACTCGGCGCCGGATACCGAGTCAACCGACGTGAGGCCGCCCACCACGATGTCGGTGAAGTCCGGCGTGGTCGAGCCGTTGCCGGTCGCGTAGAACGGGTTGATGTCGATCAGGTCCTGCACCCCGGTCTCGCAGATGGCGTCGTAGGTGACGTCGTTGACCTTGCCTCCGTCGCTCGAGTCGGTCTTGATCCGGATGCCGTTGTTGCTCGTGCTCTCGTTGCCCGAGCTGTCGGTTCCCTGGATGGTGTCGTTCTCGATCAGGACGTTGCTGACGCCGAACTGCGTCTCGCTGCCGATCGAGATCCCGTGCGTGCCGTAGAAGTGACTGTTCTCGATCGTGATGCCCGACGCCGCGCTCGCGTTGGTCTTGATCGCGATGCCGTCGTCGCCGTCCTGAATGTAGGAATCGTTGACGGTGACGTTGGACGAGCTGTCCGGGTCGATCCCATCGGTGTTCCGCGCGGTGGCCGGCGTCTTGATCCTGACCCCCCACACGACCAGGCCGCTGCCGCTCTGGAAGTAGATGTGGAACAGCGCCGAGTTGACCAGGTCGACGTCGTAGACCGTGAGGTTGTTGAAGCCGTCGGACTCGATCAGCCGCGGGTTGTTCTGCTGGTCGTCGTCGGTCTGCGCCTGCGACGACAGCGCCCACCAGGTGGTACTGGTGCCCAGGATGTCCTGGTCACCGCGGCCGTCGATCTCGCCCTGCGAGCCGTTCGAGCCCTGCGTCCCCATGATCCCGGAGTCCGAGCCGGTCACGTTGATGAACGGCTTGCAGCCGTTTCCGGTGGAAGCGGTCGTGCCGCAGGCCGCCTGGCCGGAGACCTGGTAGTTGGCCGGGTTGCGCGACGCGTACAGCGTCGCGCCGTCGTCGACCACGAGGGTGACGCTGGGCGGCAGGCTCAGCGGGCCGGACAGGAACGCGTCGTCGCTGCCGCTCGGCGCGAGCACCACGGCCTTGCCCGTGCCGCTGCAGCTGTTGAGCGCGTCCTGGATCCTGGTGGTGTCCGGCGGCGAGGATTCGTCGCTGCTGCTGAACAGCTCGTCGCTGGTCTCGAGCTGCGCGTCCAGCGTCTCGCAGGTCGCCGGTACCGAGGGCTGGCCGACCGCGGCGGCGCCGGTGGCCAGCGCCGGCCCGGCGGCCGCCTCGGCCGCTGGCACGTCCTGCGAGGCGAGGACCGATGGGGCGGCGGCGGCCGCCACCGCGGTGATGAGGGCGAGCGCGCCGAACGTGGCGGTCAGCGCCCTGGCGTGCCCGGCTAATCCGGGCACTCGAAAAGTCACGGGATTTTCCTCCTGGTGTGAGCGGGGTTGGCCTGCGTGCGCGCAGCCGTCACCCTCAGCCGGTGCGCAGCTGATGGCGGCCGGGAGGCGCACGCGGGACGCCACACCATCGGGATCTCATGGGCGTTCCTCCGGGCCTTGGCTGCAGGAGCGCAGGACATACCGCGCATCACCCTCGCCCGGCCGCGTTGCGAACGCGCCACGGGATGAGCACCGCCGACATCCGGCGGGTCACGACGTGCAGATTAGGGGCCGGGCAGAACGCCCGCAATACCCGATTTACCCCTAGGGTGGTCGGGCGGCTCCTCAGGCGGGGTCCGGGTCGGCGGTGGCGCCGGGCCGGGACAGGAAGTCGAAGTCGCAGCCCTGATCGGCCTGGCTGACGTGATCGCTGAACAGCGCCCCGTATCCCCGCTGGTACTTCGGCGCCGGTGGATGCCACTCCTCGCGCCGCCGGGCCAGCTCGGCGTCGGGGACCTCGAGCCGCAGCGACCTCGCCGCGACGTCGAGCGTCACCGGGTCACCGGTGCGCACCAGAGCCAGCGGCCCTCCCGCGTAGGACTCCGGGGAGACGTGCAGCACGCAGGCGCCGTAGCTGGTGCCGCTCATTCGCGCGTCGGAGATCCGCACCATGTCCCTGACCCCGTTGGCGAGCAGGTACGTGGGGATCGGGAGCATCCCGTA
>Ga0335073_10009433_pt1 | contig 13699 bp, 9 predicted proteins | sample Lox_Sample_22_FD_207093 | JGI IMG/M metagenome (GOLD analysis project Ga0335073, IMG submission 207093) | Soil microbial communities from Loxahatchee National Wildlife Refuge, Florida, United States - Lox_Sample_2.2 | ecosystem: Environmental > Terrestrial > Soil > Wetlands | place: USA: Florida... | reverse complement strand
CGTACTTTGCGCCGACAGCCTCCTGGATCTCGTTCAGGATGGCTGGCCGTAGCTTGACGTGGCCGGGCTTGTACACGCCGTGCACGTTGCCGAAGGTCGCGGCAAGGATGTAGCGGCCGCGCTCGCCGAGACCGAGCGCTTCCGCGGTCGCAATCGCATCCTCAGGCGTGCTGTAGAGCTTCTCATTGATCTCGCCGACGACGCCGTCCTCCTCGCCGCCGACGACGCCGATCTCCATTTCCATGATCACGTGCGCAGCCGCGCACTTCTCCAGCAGTTCCGCGGCGATCTGCAGGTTCTCTGGCAGCGGCACGGCCGAGCCATCCCACATGTGCGACTGGAATAGCGGCTCCTGGCCGCGGGCGACCCGCTCGGCCGAGATCTGCAGCAGCGGGCGCATATAGCCGTCCAGCTTGTCCTTCGGACAGTGGTCGGTATGCAGGGCAATGTGGACCGGGTATTTCGCCGCGACGGTCTCAGCGAAGTGCGCTAGCGCGGCCGCCCCGGTGACCATGTCCTTGACGCCGGCACCGGACAGGTACTCGGCGCCGCCGGTGGAGACCTGGACGATACCGTCGCTCTCCGCTTCGGCGAAGCCGCGGAGTGCGGCGTTGAGCGTCTGGCTAGAGGTCACGTTGATGGCCGGGTAGGCGAAGCCTTGCTCCTTGGCCCGGTCGAGCATCTGGACGTAGACCTCGGGCGTGGCGATAGGCATGGCACGGAATCCTCTCGCGGCGAGGCGGGCTCAATCACTGACATAGACCACTGGCTTCAGTATTGCGGAGGCCGCCGGCCGGCTTAAGTCCGCCGGCCCAGTTGTGCAGCATTACCAGGCAAGCGGCCCTGCCGGGTCTACTCTGCAGACATGGGACACCATGATGCGGACCCTGCCGACCGCCGCCACTACGCTGGCTTCGTCGCACTGTCGGTCGCGGTTTTAGCGCTTCTCGTCGTCGGAGCAATTGCGCTGCACGCGTTCTCGCAGCACTAGACCGGCAGCACACCACGGCCCGTACACCAAGGCCAGCACAGTACTAACCAGCGCAGTACTAACAGGTCAGCACTAGCAGGTCAGGCCAGGCCGAGATCGGCAAGCTCGTAGGCAGGCAGATAAGGCAGCCCGCGCTCGGCGATCTTCTGTCGTGCGCCGCGCTCTACCACGACTGCAACTCCGACGACCTCGGCGCCGGCCTCCTGAAGTACGTCCACCGCCGTCAGCACGGAAGCACCGGTGGTTGAGGTGTCCTCGACCGCGAGGACACGCCTGCCTGCGACGTCTGGACCTTCGATCCTGCGCTGCAGGCCGTGCGCTTTCTCGGTCTTCCGCACCACGAACGCGTCGAGCTTGCGGCCGCGTGCTGCGGCCGCATGCAGCATGGCGGTCGCGACCGGGTCGGCGCCGAGGGTCAGGCCGCCGACAGCGTCGTAAGACAGCCCCGCAGTCGTGTCCAGCATCACGCGGCCCGCGACCGGTGCGGCCATCCCGTCGAGGAGGACCCGCCGCAGGTCGATATACCAGTCCGCGCGCTGTCCAGAGGACAAGATCACTTCGCCGCGTAGCACCGCGAGCTGCCTGATCATGGCGAGCAAATCGTCTCGATCGGTCACGGCTGCCGAGCCTACCGGGCAAGACCGGGCAGAGCACTGGCTGCCGCCTGGTAGCTTCTGCGGGCGGCGGCCCGATCGAGTCCGGGCGCCGCTTGCCGGAATAGGTACATTGGCTGAACTGACCGCAGCGCCCGGCCTGGCGGATACATCCCTGATCTGCGCTATCTGTCACGGCCGCTGGCCTGCGCTGGTAACGTCACGCGCAAGGGAAGGGCGGTGTCGCGTTGGATCGCTGCGCGCTGTTCGTGGACGCGAGCTATGCGCTAGGTGACGGCGCACTCGCGGTTCACGGCACTCGCAATCGTGACTCTGTGTCCTGGGACTACGCAGGCCTTCTCAAGCTGCTTGGCGGCATGTCCAGGGACCGGACTGGCCTTCCGCTGCTGCGCTGCTACTGGTACGACACCTCGGCCGACGGAAATCGCTCTCGCGAGCACGACACGCTTGCCGATATCCCTGGCGTCAAGCTGCGCCTGGTGAAGATCCGGCCTAACCGCAAGGAAGGCGTCGAGGCCGAGATTCGCAAGGATCTCACCGCCCTTGCCCGGAACCACGCGATCAGCGACGTGATCATCGTCAGCGCGGAGGAAGATCTGGCGCCGGTCATCGCCGAGGTACAGGACCTCGGGATCCGCGCCATCCTGCTGACCATTGCCACCGACGGGGACTGGGCCGCGTCGCGCGCTCTCAGCCAGGAGTGCGACGACCTCATCGAGGTGTCGCCCGGCCACTTGCGGCCCTACGTCGACCTCATCTCGGGAGCAGAGCCACAGCTAGCCGCCAGCGGATACCGCGAACTGGCCGCAGACCAAAGCGGCGCTGGGGAACGGCCCGCGGCCATCGAGGCCCCGGCCCAGCGGCTGTACCCCTCGCCGCTGCCGACCCTCTACGAGGGGGCGGCGCAGCCCCAGTTCGCGAGCCTCAGCGGGCACCGGGAGCAGCAGCACAGCCAGGACCATCCGGTCCAGCAGCCGTCATCCGGGCAGCAGTATCAGCAAGCGGAGGGCGGCCGCGAGCTACTCACCGCTGGCAGCGACCAGGGTTTCCGGACGGGCGGCTATCCGACTGCGGAGGCTTCGCGTCAGGCCAGCCAGGCGACTGGCGGGTTCGGTCCGCACAGCCTCGCCGACGACGGCCGGGCCGTCTCACTGCCTGGCAGCGTTCCGATGGGCGTCCCCAGTTCGGCACAGCCGGGCGCGCCGGGGCAGAACGGCCTGGGCGGTGCCGGACCGGCTACCGGTTCCGCTGCGCCGCCTCGGAGCAGTATCCCCGCCGGACAACCGGACAACGGACTGGCTGCGGCGATGCCGCCGGGAGCACTGGGTGGCCTGCCTGCGGTCAATGGCCAGGGCACTGGGCAGCCCGGCTTGCAGTCGAACGGCTTGCCAGCGGGCAGCCTGCCCGGACCTGGCGGTCAGAGTTCGCAGTACGGCACCCAGACCGGAAGCCGCCTGGGCGGCGGGCCGGACGCAAACCCGCTGACCTCAGGGTATAGCGGCGGCTCGCAGCCGCAGGCTGGTGCACAGCAGAACGGGATGCCGCAAAACGGCATGCCGCAGCAGGCGATGGGCCAGTTCGGCGGAGCGCAGCCGCAGGGCTCATCCATGCCGCAAGCCCACCAATCAATGCAGGCTCAATCGATGCCAGCCCAGCAGATGCCAGCCCAGCCCATGCAAGTCCAGCAGATGCCGGGCCAGCCAGGGCAGGCCCAGCCGGGACGATCAGCGGGTCCTGGAGCCGGTCAGGGCGGAGTCCAGCCGGCGCCGCAATCGCCAGGGCCTGGCGGCCAGCAACTGGCGGGGCAGGGCTTGCCCGCGTCTGCGCCGCCGCGACACGTCAGCAACTCTGCTGTGTCGCATGCAGCGGTGCAGTCGAACGGAATGGCGCCAGTAGAGTCTTCGCGCCCGCTTGCGCCTGAGCGCCAGCCCCCGGCTGGCAACGGAGTGCACTACTCTCCAGACGGGTCGGCTCCGTACGGCGGCGGCCCGCTGCAGCCGTCCCAGTTCGCCGGGCCGCCAAGTGCTGCATACGGTCGCGGTTCATACGGCGGTCCGCCCGCGGTGCCGTCGACGGGGCTGTCCGTCGGCGATGCCGTTCAGTCCGCGCATGCCGAGGGCTTCGGTTTCGGCGAGGCAGTGGCGAGAGACGCGCCTGCACTGTGGCTGGAGGCCGTGCTAGCCCGTAAGCCGCGGATGCCTTCGGACCTGGAGGCGCGCCTGCTTCAGGGGTCCGCGCTGCCGATCGACTCTCTGCTGCACGACGAGGTCAGGCACGCGCTGCGGCGCGGTTTCTGGGACGCTCTCGAGCGCTCCCGGCACTGACGTCGGCGAATGCCGGAGAAATTGTCACAAAGCCATTACTGCGCACGGTAGTGGCGGCCAGATTGGCCGTTTCCCGGATACCTTGTTTTACGTGGCAGTGCTGAGTCGTGAGCAGTTCGACTCAATCGAATTCGACGCTGCCGCAAGCGGTGATCACGTAGCTGCCGCTCGCGAGATGACCATGCTGGCGATGACCGGTACCGAGACGGCGGGGATGCCTCGAGCCGAGGCGTTTCTGCGTGCCGGAGAGCAGTGGCTGCTGGCCGATCAGCCGGCCGAGGCGGCAGCTGGATTCCGCCGGGCAATGGCCGATGGCGGCCCGGTTTTCGCCGATCCCCGGATACCGCTGGCCAGGGCCTTGTTTCAGCTCGGCCGGCACTTGGAGGCGCAGGCGCTGATTAGCCAGGTGAAGGCAGAGGGACGTGCCGACCCGCGCACCTGCGACCTGGTGGCCGAGTTGCTCGTCGAGCGCGAGGACCTTGCCGGTGCGCTGGACTGGGCCACGGCCGGCGTTGAGCTATGTCTCAGCGGCGATCGCGACCAGCAGGGCGAGAGCGATGAATCTGAACTTCGTCTGCTGCTCAGGCTTCGTTATCGCATCCGCAACGACCTCGGGCTACCCGAGGACGACTACGACGCGATGCTGGACGACGCCTAGCCAGATCCGTCCGGTTTACCTGGCAGCTTCCGTCATCCGGGCCGAGCTGACACTCAGGGCGTCGGCGCTCTCGTCGAGGTCCACGACAACCCGGTCCCCATCGCTGATCTCGCCTGAGATCAGGCCGCGGGCTAGCTTGTCGCCGATTGCGGACTGAATCAGGCGCCGGAGCGGGCGCGCGCCGTAAACCGGATCGAATCCAGTCAGTGCCAGCCATTCCTTGGCAGCCGGAGTTACGTCGAGTGTCAGACGCCGCCCGGACAGGCGGCGGGCCAGCCGCTCGACCTGCAACTCGACAATTTCGGTCAGTTCTTCGGTGGACAGGGCGTCGAACACGATCACGTCGTCCAGGCGGTTGAGAAACTCCGGCTTGAACGTGGCACGCACGACCGTCATGACCTTGTCCCTGGTCGCGGCCTCGTCCAGGCTCGGGTCGGCGATGTACTGAGATCCGAGGTTGGAAGTGAGGATGAGGATCGTGTTGCGGAAATCGACGGTCCGGCCCTGGCCATCAGTGAGCCGGCCGTCATCAAGGACCTGCAGCAGGATGTCGAATACTTCCGGATGCGCCTTCTCTACTTCGTCCAGCAGCACAACGCAGTAGGGCCGGCGCCGGACAGCCTCGGTGAGCTGGCCGCCCTCTTCATAGCCGACGTAACCGGGCGGCGCTCCGACCAGCCTGGCGACCGAGTGGCGCTCGGAGTACTCGCTCATGTCGATCCGGATGATCGCTCGCTCGTCGTCAAACAGGAATTCGGCGAGTGCCTTGGCGAGTTCGGTCTTGCCGACGCCGGTCGGGCCGAGGAACAGGAACGAGCCGGACGGCCGGTCCGGATCGGAGATGCCTGCCCTGGACCGGCGGACCGCGTCGGACACTGCCTGCACGGCAGTCCGCTGGCCAACCAGCCGCCGACCGAGCTCGTCTTCCATGCGCAGCAGCTTGCCGGTCTCGCCCTCCATCAGCCGGCCCGCTGGAATGCCAGTCCAGGATGAAACCACGTCCGCGACGTCATCCGGGCCGACTTCTTCCTTCACCATCGGCGGACCGTCATCGCCAAGCCCGGCCTGAGCGTCCTCCTCGCCTGCCGTCGCGGATGCCTCGGCGATCTGCCGTTCCAGCTGAGGGATCTCGCCGTACATGAGCCGGGAGGCAGTCCCGAAGTCGGCATCACGCTGGGCCCGCTCGGCCTGGCCCTTGAGCTCGTCGAGCTGCTTCTTCAGCTCGCCGACCTTGTTGAGGCTCGACTTCTCCCGCTCCCAGCGGGCGACCAGCGCGGTCAGCTGCTCCTGCCGGTCGGCAAGGTCAGCGCGAAGCCGCTCCAGCCGTTCCCGGCTAGCCGGGTCGTTTTCCTTGGCGAGCGCCATCTCTTCCATCTTCATCCGGTCCACACTGCGCTGCAGTTCGTCGATCTCGACCGGACGGGAGTCGATCTCCATGCGCAGCCGCGATGCGGCCTCGTCGATCAGGTCGATGGCCTTGTCAGGCAGGAAGCGCGCGGTGATGTACCGGTCGGACAGCGTCGCCGCGGCTACCAGTGCCGCGTCCGAGATCTGAACCTGGTGGTGTGCCTCGTACCGGCCCTTGAGCCCGCGCAGGATCGCGATAGTGTCCTCGGCCGACGGCTCGCCGATCAGGACCTGCTGGAACCGTCGTTCCAGCGCCGGGTCCTTCTCGATGCGCTGCCGGTACTCGTCCAGCGTCGTCGCACCGACCATCCGCAGCTCACCGCGGGCGAGCATGGGCTTGAGCATGTTGCCGGCATCCATCGCGCCTTCGGCGGCGCCTGCGCCGACGACCGTGTGCAGCTCGTCGATGAAGGTGATGATCTGGCCGTCGCTTTGCTTGATCTCGTTCAGGACTGCCTTCAGGCGCTCCTCGAACTCGCCGCGGTACTTGGCGCCCGCGACCATCGCGCCGAGGTCGAGCGCGACGACGCGCTTGCCGCGCAGCGACTCAGGCACGTCACCAGCGACGACGCGCTGAGCGAGGCCCTCGACGACGGCAGTCTTGCCGACGCCAGGCTCGCCGATCAGGACCGGGTTGTTCTTCGTGCGCCGCGACAGGACCTGGATCACGCGCCGGATCTCCGCATCCCGGCCGATGACCGGGTCGAGCTTCCCTTCGCGGGCGCTCTGGGTCAGGTCGATGCCGTACTTATCCAGCGCCTGGTAGGTCCCTTCCGGGTCCTGCGACGTCACGCGCGCGTGTCCGCGAACTTGCTCGAACGCGTCAGTGAGCTGCTTGGGACCGGCTCCGGCGTCACGCAGGATCGCCGCCGCCTGGCCGCCGTCGGTCGCCAGGCCCACGAGCAGGTGCTCGGTCGAAACGTACTCGTCCGACATATCCCGCGCCAGTTTCCCGGCAGTAGCCAGGGCCGCCAGCAGCTGTCGCGAGGTCTCCGGTGCGGCGACCGTCGCGCCGGCCGCGCGGGGCAGGCGGCCGATCTGTTCGCGCGCCTTCTTCAGCACGGCGGCAGGATCAGCGCCGACAGCACGTAGCAGCGGCGAGGCGGTGCCCCCGTCCTGCTGGACCAGGGCGGCGAGCACGTGCAAACCATCCACGGCCGGGTTGCCGGCCGATGCTGCCATCTGCACTGCCTCGGACAGAGCCTCCTGGCTCTTCCTGGTCAGCTTCTCATCCACAGTTGTCGTCTCCTCATGCTTGTAGCGTGCCGCTGTTTCCGGTGGCGGCGCGGCATCCGCCTGAGCGCCTTATCAGGCGCGGTCCGTCGTACTCCGGGTAGCCGCAGGGGTTATCTCGGCAGCCGCGGCCTGGGCGCGGCCAGTGTCAGTGCCAATACCGTGAGCCGTCGTCGGGTGCGCTGCGCCGGTGTGATGCACCGGGACGAGCGCAGCCCCGTCAGGCTTGCTCCGGACGAGCGTCGCGAGCCTGGCCGCGACCGCGCGGGTGGACTCGAGCTCGGCCCGGAGCTGGCCCAGCTCGGCATGCATCTCCGCGAGCAGCTGCCTGCTCCGCCGCTCGGCCAGCTCGAGCTCCAGGATCCGCTTGATCCCGGACAGGTTGATGCCTTCCTCCTGGGACAGCCGCTGCACCTCGCGAAGGATCAGGATGTCGCGCAGCGAGTAACGACGGCCCCGCCCGGCGCTCCGGCCCGGCGACACCAGGCCCAGCCGGTCGTAAGCCCGCAGCGTCTGCGGGTGCAGGCCGGATAGCTGAGCAGCGACCGAGATGACGTAGACAGGCGTGTCGTCGGAAAGCTCGAACTCGCTCGTCATGTCATCTCCTTCCGGCGCGCGGCGTGGTTAGCCATTTGCGTTCTTCAGCAGCTCGGCCCGCGGATCGGGGCCGGCGGTTGCGTCGCGGAACGTCTCGAGCGCGTCCCGCGCCTTGTCGTTCAGGTCCTGGGGCACCTGAACGTTGACGGTGACCAGCATGTCGCCGGCCGTGCCGTCCTTGCGCCGGACGCCCTTGCCCCGGACCCGGAAGGTCCGGGCGTTCGGCGTGCCGGCAGGGATCCGCAGGCTGACCGGCATGCCGCCATGCGACGGCACCTTGATCTCGGCACCGAGCGTTGCTTCCGCGAACGTCACAGGCACCGTGATGGTCAGGTTGGAGCCCGACCGGCCGAACGTCCCGTGCGGGTGCGGCTGGACGTGCACGCGAACGTAGAGGTCACCGGGCGGCCCGCCGCGCTCGCCCGGCGCACCCTTGCCGGCGAGCTTTATCCGCTGGCCGTCCGCAACGCCCGCGGGGATCCTGGCCTGGATCGTGCGGGTGCTCATGGCCCGTCCGCTGCCGGAGCATTCCTGGCACGGGTCATCCACCACGAGGCCGCGGCCACGGCAGGTCTTGCACGGCTCGGAGAACGCGAAGCTGCCGAGGTTGCGGCTGCCCTGGCCGGTACCTTCACAGGTCGGGCAGACCCTGGGCACGGTCCCTGCCTTGGCGCCGGTTCCCTTGCAGACCTTGCATGGCCCTTCGCCGGTGAGCCGCAGCGATACGGTCGTCCCGTTGATGGCGTCGCTGAACGACAACGACGTCTCAGTCTCCACGTCCGCGCCGCGCCGTGGCCTGGTCTGCGACGTAGGGGGGGCGCCGGTCCGGCTGCCGAACACGCCGCCGAGCAGGTCGCCAAGCCGGCCGCCGGCATTGCCGGCCGCATTGCCGAACAAGTCGCCCAGGTCGAAGTTATAGTTACCGCCCGCAGATCCGGATCCTGGCATCCGGACCCCGCTGCCGTAGAGCGAGCGAGCCTCGTCGTACTCCTGGCGCCGCTTGTCATCCGACAAGACGTTGTAAGCCTCGGAAATCTCCTTGAAGCGCGCCTCGGCCTTCGGGTCGCCCTCGTTGGCATCCGGATGGTACTTGCGGGCAAGCTTCCGGTACGACTTCTTGATCTCGTCAGCAGTAGCGCCCTTGGCCACCCCAAGGGTCTTGTAATAGTCCTTCTCCAGGTAATCCTTGGTGCTCAACGGGCCTCTCTCGGGATCTATCTAGATGTCGGAGCCGGGCGGCCGGCTCGCGCAGGCCGCCCGGCCCGATCTCACCGTTCGCCGGTCCCATCACCCGCGCTGGTGTCGCCACCGTCGCTTGTCTCGTCGCCCTCGGCAGCACCGGGTCCGATCTCGTCGGCCCCGGCTTCCTCGGGCGCGTCGCCGCCAGGCTCAGCTACGGCCACTCGCGCCGGGCGGATGATCCGTTCGCCGACCTTGTAGCCGGGCTGCAGGATCTGTACCGCCGTCGGCTCGGTGACCTCGGCCGAATAGGAGTGGAGCAGTGCCTCGTGCAGCGTCGGGTCGAACGGATCACCGCTCTCTCCGAAGGGCGTCAGCCCGAGCTTGAACACGATGCCTTCCAGCGACTCGCCGACCGACTTAAACGCGCCAGTCAGCTCGCCGTGCTCTCTCGCCCGGCCGATATCGTCAAGCACCGGCAGAAGCTCGTTGAGCACGTTCGCCAGCGCTTGCTCCCGCACGGCCAGCCGGTCGCGCTCTACCCGCTTGCGGTAGTTGGCGTACTCCGCCTGCAGCCGCTGCAAGTCAGCCGTGCGCTCAGCCAGCATTGCCATCGCCTTCGCGGCGGCGTCCGCGGCTTCTGGTGCCGCGGCGCTGCCGTAGTCGGTGCCGGGAGGCTCCTCCGGTGCCGGGCCGGAACCCGCAGCGTCAGCGCCGGAAGCCGGAGCCTGCTGGCTCGCTCCCGGGTCGGCTGTCATGCCGCTCGGCCTGGATACCGAATGCCTCCCTGGCTTCGGCTGCCCCCCGGCCGGAGCCGGCCCGCGTCGCGGGCCGGGCTCGCCGGGATCTCGTACTTGGCCAGTGGCCGGATCGATTCGCCTGCGATCGCGGATGATCGGGCCCTGGCTCTCGTCCTCGGGCCTCATCAGGCGGCGCCGCCCTCCTCATTGGCCGGCTTGTCGTCGTCGACGATCTCGGCCTCGACGACATCATCGTCCTGGCCGCCGGCCTCGCCACCCGTCTCGCCGTCCTGCGCGCTGGCAGCCTGCGACTGGGCGTAGATGGCCGTCCCCATCTTCTGGCTCACCTGAGCAGCGTGCTCGCTGGCCGTCTTGATGGCCTCGGTGTCGGTGCCTTCAAGCGCCTTCTTCAGGTCGGCGATCGCGGACTCGACCTCAGACTTGACGTCGCCCGGGACCTTGTCGGCGTTCTCGGAGAGGAACTTCTCCGTGGTATAAGCCAGAGACTCCGCGCGGTTGCGGACCTCCGCCTCCTCACGCCGCTGCCTGTCCTCCTCGGCGTACTTCTCCGCGTCGGCCATCATCCGCTCGATGTCATCCTTGGCCAGCGCCGAGCCGCCCGAGATGGTCACGGACTGCTGCTTGCCAGTACCAAGGTCCTTGGCTGACACGTTCACGATGCCGTTGGCGTCGATGTCGAAGGTGACCTCGATCTGCGGGATGCCGCGCGGCGCCGGAGCGAGTCCGGCCAGCTCGAACATGCCGAGCTTCTTGTTGTATGCGGCAATCTCGCGCTCGCCCTGGAAGACCTGGATCTGCACCGATGGCTGGTTGTCGTCAGCCGTAGTGAAGATCTCCGAGCGCTTGGTCGGAATGGTGGTGTTCCGCTCGATGAGCTTGGTGAAGATGCCGCCCTTGGTCTCGATGCCGAGCGACAGCGGCGTCACGTCCAGCAGCAGGACGTCCTTGACCTCGCCCTTGAGCACGCCAGCCTGCAGGCACGCGCCGACGGCCACGACCTCGTCAGGGTTGACGCCCTTGTTCGGCTCCTTGCCGCCGGTCAGATCCTTGACCAGGTCGACGACGGCCGGCATCCGGGTGGAGCCGCCGACGAGCACGACATGGTCGATCTGGCTGAGCTTGATCCCCGCGTCCTTGATCACCTGCTGGAACGGAGCCTTGCACCGGTCGAGCAGATCCGAGGTCATCTTCTGGAACTCGGCCCTGGTCAGCTTGGTGTCCAGGTGCAGCGGGCCCTGCTCGGAGTGAGTGATGTAGGGCAGGTTGATCTGCGACTCAGTGGAGCTTGACAGCTCGATCTTGGCCTTCTCCGCGGTCTCCCGCAGCCGCTGCAGCGCCATCTTGTCCTTGGACAGGTCAACGCCATAGCTGTTCTTGAAGTCCTTGACCAGCCAGTCGACGATCCGCTGGTCCCAGTCGTCGCCACCGAGGTGGTTGTCGCCACTGGTCGCCTTCACCTCGACGACGCCCTCGCCAACCTCCAGCAGCGAGACGTCGAAGGTGCCGCCACCGAGGTCGAACACGAGGATCGTGGCCTCGTTGTCCTTCTCCAGGTGATATGCCAGCGCCGCGGACGTGGGCTCGTTGATGATGCGCAGGACATTCAGGCCGGCGATCTGGCCAGCCTCCTTGGTGGCCTGCCGCTGAGCGTCGCTGAAGTACGCAGGCACGGTGATAACCGCGTCAGTGATGGTCTCACCCAGATACGCCTCAGCGTCCCGCTTGAGCTTCTGCAGAATGAAGGCGCTGATCTGCTGCGCCGTGAATTTCTTGCCGTCGATCGACACCGTCCAGTCGGTGCCCATCTGGCGCTTGACCGAGCGGATCGTCCGGTCAACGTTGGTCACGGCCTGCCGCTTCGCGACCTCGCCGACGAGCACTTCGCCATTCTTCGCGAAAGCGACCACGGACGGCGTGGTCCGCGAGCCCTCAGCGTTGGCGATGACCGAGGGCTCCCCGCCCTCGAGGACGGCGACGACAGAGTTGGTCGTCCCCAGGTCGATGCCTACCGCACGTGCCATGTGTTCTGTCCTTGGGTTTGTCTAGTACCGAAAGATTGAGTCCCGACGGCTCAAGTCTGCCATGCAGCCATCGGATTGGCAACTGAGTTGAGCCTGTAGTACTCAACTTTGCTGACCATGTCTTGTGAACTGCATCGCCTGGCGGGATATTCCGCCTGCGGCAACGTAAGGTGCAGGTGGACCTTGGCAGTCAGGGGGACTGATGCTGCAGCGCGACGCCGGTTCCGACGCGGCTGCCGTATACCGGCCAGGCCTCAGGCTGCCCGGCCGTCCGGCTACCCCCTCGGGACGTTTTACCCGGCTATCCGCGCTCAGCCCGGAAGATCGCGCGGCACTCGGCATCTGGGCTGCGGCCCATCTTGCGCTGCTGGTGATGGTGTGGGCATCGGCCTGGGCTTTCCGCAGCTCCACTGCGCATGCGCCGCTGACCGGGGCGTTCGAGCACTGGGATGCCTCCTTGCTCCGGAATATCGCTCAGTTCGGATATTTCGGAGCGCACTCGATCCCGAACAACGTGGCATTCTTCCCCGGCTACCCGATCGCGCTGAGCGCCGCCCATCTTGTCGTCCGCAACTGGGTACTGGCCGAGCTCACCGTCTCCGCAATCGCCGGTTGCTTCGCCGTCGTCTCGCTGGCCAGACTTGCCGGCGAGCGACGCGCAGTGCTCTACCTTCTCACCGCCCCCGCGGCGATCTTCCTGATGATCGGGTACGCCGAAGCGCTGTTCCTGGCCTTCGCCGTCCCTGCCTGGCACGCCGCCAGCCGAGGCCGGTGGTGGCGAGCGGCGCTGCTGGCAGGCCTGTCTGGCCTGGTCCGCCCGGATGCGCTGTTCCTGATACCGGCTCTGGTCGTGATGGCGCTCACCGGCAGCTATCAGCCAGATAGTGCCGCCAGCCAGGGCCTGCCGCGCGAGCCGGCCAGGAACCGGCTGGCAAGCGCGGCCATCGCCTGCGCGGCCCTAGCCGGTCCCTTGGCGTACGAGATCTATCTGCGTATCTACACCGGTAGCTGGCTGGCGTGGTCGAAGGCCCTGCGCACGGGCTGGGACCTGCACCTGGACACGCCCGCGCAGGCGCTCAGAACCACCTGGTGGGCGGCCTTCCGGCACGCGTTCAGCGCGAGTACCGCCTTCGAGTTCCAGCTGGAGCTCGGCGTGATGGCCGTGATGCTGGCCTTCACTGTGGCGTTGGCCTGCTGGCAGCGCTGGCCGGAAGCGGTCTATTGCGGGCTGGCCGTCGTCGCGATCGGCACGTCGACCTGGTACCAGACCGCTCCGCGAACCCTGCTCCTGCTCTTCCCGGTGTGGGTCGCCCTTGCCAGGCTGGGCGGGCGGTGGCCGGCGATCCGGTACGCCTACCTCGCCGTCAGCGCGCCGATCGCCGTCGTACTCGGAATGCTGTACCTCTCCGGCATGTGGGCGGGCTAGCGCTGGCCTGGGCTTGATCAATGCGCTGGCTGAGGGCCGCCGGTCAGCCTCCGCAGGCCGCCGCGGAGCACCAGCCGGTCTGGCGCGCCCGCGAGCACACCTCCGCCCGGGTCGTCGACGTCTGCAGCCCGCACAGCGTCCCGGTCAGGCCGCAGAGCCTCCCAGACAACCAGTGCAGCCAGCAGCAAGACCGTGCCGAACCGGGCTAGCACCGCACTGAAGTACAGACCGCTGCCGATCGCGCCGGGATATCGCTCGCCTTCGATCACGTTGATGAGGTAGGCCCAGATCGCATAGAAATAGCCGACTTCGGCGGCCTGCCAGACCAGGTAGCCACCGATCTTCGGCCGGGCGAGCACGACCAACGGGACGAGCCACACCACGTACTGCGGCGACCAGACCTTGTTTGTCAGCAGAAACGCGGCCGTGGTCAGGAAGATCAGTTGGGCAAGCCGCGGCCGCCGGGGAGCCGCCATAGCCAGGACCGC
>Ga0335073_10009432_pt1 | contig 13701 bp, 16 predicted proteins | sample Lox_Sample_22_FD_207093 | JGI IMG/M metagenome (GOLD analysis project Ga0335073, IMG submission 207093) | Soil microbial communities from Loxahatchee National Wildlife Refuge, Florida, United States - Lox_Sample_2.2 | ecosystem: Environmental > Terrestrial > Soil > Wetlands | place: USA... | reverse complement strand
GCCCGGGTGGCCTGGCCCCGCTCGACGTTCTTGTTGATCATCGTCTTCCCCGCCGCGACCATTGACAGACCGACTGACGGTTTATAAGAGTTAGACCGTTAGTCGGTCTTTCGGTCACTGTACCCCCGCGGCCGCGCAACCAGGGAGGAAAGCATGTCTAGCGCGACGGAACGCCTCGACAAGCACCGCGGTCGGGTGGACACCCGATCCGGTCCGGCCAGTTACATCGACACCGGCGGCCCGGGCCGCCCGGCGCTGTTCGTCCACGGCGTCGGCTCCAGCAGTTACCTGTGGCGCAACGTGATCGGCCAGCGACGCGGGACGCCTGTTCTTCCCCGACGAGCGGGCCGCCGAGCTCACCGCCGCGCTGCGCCGCCACTGGGACGCCCACCCGTAGACCGGGACCCGCGAGCGTTAGGCAGCGTGGTGTCTGTGCGTCCGGGACGTCCGGCCCGAGCCGCGTCCGCCGCGGGCGGGCGCGCCGGTGATCCAGCGCCCGAGCATCAGGGCGCCAAGCGGCAAGGCCACCCACAGGAACCACGGGCCGCCGCTGGCCCCGCTGATCAGCCAGATCGCGAAGACGCAGAGGCTGACCGCGAGCCAGGATCCCCAGGCTGCCCGCCAGGCCGGAGAGAACCTCCCCTGGGCGCCCGCGATCGGCCCGGGCGGGCGCCGGGCGGGCAGTGCCGCGCCGCCGGCGCGGGCCGGCGCGGCAGCGGGTAGCCGTTCGAGGTCGGCGCCGGGCAGGTCGGCCGTGAGCTCGCCAAGCTCGCCCAGGGTCTTTGCGGCGCAGGCCTTGTCGAGGCGCTCGTTGAACTCCTCGAGAGTGAGCCGGCCGACGGCCGTATGCTCGCGCAGCGCGGCGACCGTCCGGTCGCGGTCGGCGTCGGACGCGCGGGTCTTCGTGTCACTGGCCATTGCCATCCTCCTCGAGGCGGCCAGTTTGAAGCTATCGCGGGCTCCGCGCCCAGGTGAGAGGCGATCGGCCTGATCCGGCGGGACGTTGGACTCGCCCCGGCGGCGACGGCAGCCGCTGGTATCTAGGTGACCTGAAGCCCGGCCTCGCGGATCACCGCTTCGATGCGATCCTGCACGTCCTTGAGCTGGTCGGCCGTCACGTCTTTGCGCACAGCGGCGATGATCGGCTGCCCGGTGCGCATCACGTGCTGAAGCAGTTGTCTCATCATCATCGCCTGGCCTGGCGTCCAATCATCGGGAACAGCGAGTTCGATTAGCATGATCGCTCCCTTGCGCGGTGCCCCCGGCTCGCTGGATCAGGCTCGTAACCGATCATCGTAGGGCGTTCAATGCTCTGCGCCTAGGCCCCACTGCCCTTCGCCTTACCCGCACGGGACCTAGGACCCTGACCGGCCGCGTGGCAGCGAACGACGCTGCAAAGGAGGGCACAGGGAGATCCCGTCGAGGAGATTCCCTTGGCTTCCTGCTCTTCCTGGAGGCGGCCATGGCCAGCGTTCACGACGAGCTGACGGGCGCCGGCCGCGCCGGCGCGGCCAGCGCTGGTCCCGCGGTGATCGAGGTCCGCGGGTTGCGGAAGACCTATGACGGCATCGAGGCCGTGGCGGGCATCGATCTCGAGGTCCGCGCGGGCGAGGTGTTTGCCTTCCTCGGGCCGAACGGCGCGGGCAAGACGACCACGGTGGAAATCCTCGAGGGATACCGGCACCGCACCTCCGGGGATGTCTGCGTCCTCGGCGCCGACCCGACCCAGGCGGGCCGGGACTGGCGGGCGCGCATCGGCGTGGTCCTGCAGGAGTCCTGGCCGGAGGAAGAGCTCACCGCCGAGGAGTGCCTGACGCTGTATGCCGGGTACTACCCGGCGCCCCGCCCGGTCGCCGAGACGCTGGAACTGGTGGGCCTGACCGACCACCGCGCCGTCCGGTGCGGCCGGATGTCGGGCGGCCAGCGCAGGCGGCTGGACGTGGCCCTGGCCCTGATCGGTGACCCGGAGCTGATCTTCCTCGACGAGCCGACCACGGGATTTGATCCCGCAGCGCGGCAATCCGCGTGGGAGGTGATCGCCGGGCTGCGGGACCTGGGCAAGACCATCTTCCTGACCACCCACTACATGGAGGAAGCCGAGCGCCTAGCCGACCGGATCGCGGTCCTGGCCGCGGGCCGGATCGTGGCCGAGGGCACCGCCGCCACCCTGGGCGGGCGGGACACCGAGGCGTCCGTGATCAGCTTCACCCTGCCGCCGGGCGTGGCCGCCGCCGATCTTCCGCCCGCCCTGGCTGAGTGCGTGACCCGGACCGCCAACGGGCACGTGGAAGCGGATACCACAAGGCCGCTGCGGCTGGTCGGCGTCCTGGCCGGCTGGGCGCAGGCCCGCGGCATCGACCTTCCCGACCTCGACGTACACCGGCCCTCGCTGTAGGACGTCTACCTGCAACTGACCAGGGAGCCACGATGAGCGCCGTGATCACCCACCCCGGCCGCGCCGCCGGAACCCGGCGTGAGCTTCCGTACCCGATCGGCCACCAGTTCCATGCCGACCTGCTGTGCTACCGGCGCAACCTGCAAAGCGTGTTCTTCACCATGCTCATGCCGGTGCTGTTCCTGGTGATCCTGGCGTCGATCTTCCGCAACGCCACCGTCGGGGCGCCCGGCGGCAGCATCAAGGAATCGGTCTACTACGTGCCGGGCCTGATCGCCTACGGGCTGATCACCGCCGCCTTCTCCAACCTGGCCCTTTCCGTGGTGCGCAACCGCGAATCCGGCATCTACAAGCGCCGCCGGGCCACCCCGCTGCCAGCGAGCGTCGTCATCGCCTCCCGCGCCGCCCTCGCCGCGCTCACCGCCCTGGCCATCACCGTGGTCATGCTGGGCATCGGCTGGGCGGCCTACGGGGCGTCCATCCCCGGCCGCACCGCGCCCGCCTTCGTCCTGGACGTCGTCGTCGGCGCGGCCACCTTCTGCTGCCTCGGCTTCGCCGTGGCCAGCGTCATCCGCAACGTCGACGCGGTCCAGCCGGTCATCTGGGCCACCGTGCTGCCGCTCAGCTTCATCTCCGGCATCTTCATCGCCACCGCCGAGCTGCCCCGGTGGCTGGCCGACATCGGCTATGTCTTCCCCGTCCACCCCCTGGCCGCGGCCCTGCTGGAGGCCTACAACCCGCACACGACCGGATCCGGGCTGAACTGGGGGTACCTCGCCATCCTCGCCGCGTGGGGCGTGGCCGGACTGATCATCGCGGTCCGCCGGTTCAACTGGCTCCCGCGCGGCGGCTGAAACACCGGAAGGAGGGCCACGATGCCCAGCGCCACCATATCCAGGGCCATCACCCCGCAGGAGACGGCCGAAGCGCTCCGACGCCAGCTCGGCAGCGGCTATAAGGTAAACCCGCATTCGGGCGGTTCCCGCGACAAGGTGACGGTCGGTCACGGAAGCCTGGCGTTCGCCACCGTCCAGCTGGCACGGAACGGGAACGCCACCACGTTCCACGTGCACGGCGGCGGCCTGATTGTCGGGCGGCTCGTCAACGAGTTCGGCATCGCACGGACGGTCACCGCGGCGATCAAGGAATCCCTCGGGCCCGCCGACGCCGGCTGAGCGCTGTACGATCACGCCCGATGAGCGTTTCCGTCCGCCCGGCCCGGCCAGGTGATGGCGCTGACATCGCGCACGTGTGGGCGAGCGCGGCCGCCTACTACACGGCCATTGATCCCGGGCACTTCCAGATGCCGCGGGGCGAGGGCATGGCCGGGAGCTGGGACGCCTTCCTGGGCCGGCAGGACGAGACCGAGCTGAGGCTTGTCGCTGAGGTGGGCGGCAAGGTCGTCGGCTGGCTGTCGGCCCGCATCGAACCGCCCGAAAAGGACGCTGAGACGCAGCTCACCCGCGAGCACGGCTGGACCAGGCTCGCGGTGGACGCCCTGATCGTCGACAAGGATCACTGGCGGCACGGCGCCGGAACGGCGCTGCTCGAGACCGCCGAAGCCTGGGGTCGTGATCGGGGCGCCCAGGTCGCCCGCCTGGACACGTTCGCGCACAGCCCGGTCTCGGTGCCGTTCTACGAAGATCGCATGGGCTACCAGCGCCGCTCGGTCGTCTTTCAGAAGCGACTGTGAGCCGCTCCGGGCCTGTGACTGGTCGCTGCCGGAGCGTTCAGGCATATTTCTCTGGTGGCGTGTCCTGCCCGGGCGGCTGGCCGACGCGTTCGGCTTCGAGGTGCTCAGCCCCGAGGGCTTCGAGGCCGGAGCCAAGCACCTGCTGAAGCGGGGTTACCGATAGCGCCGCGACCCTGCGCCGTAGGAGACTGGGCTTCCCCAGGAGGTGTGGCCGCGTGGACGTCATCGACTGGCTGCTGGACAGCGACCCGGCGATCCGCTGGCAGGTGATGCGCGACCTCACCGGCGCGCCCGGGGACGCGGTGGCGGCCGAGCGGGCCCGGGTCGCGGGCGAGGGCTGGGGGGCGCGGTTGCTCGCGCTCCAGCAGCCGCACGGCCAGTGGCCCGCCGGCACCCCCGCGTTCCCCTCGAAGGACGCGCAGCAGTGGTGGCGTTCGCTCGGACCCGAGCGCCAGGGCACGTTGTTCCCGGTGTGGACCTCGACCACCTGGAGTCTGGCGCTGCTCATGACGTTCGGCGTGGATCCGGACAGCGCGGCGGTACGCCACGCCGTCGGCCTGGTACGCGGGAACGTCCGCTGGGAGCACGACGGCGAGCCGTATTTCGACGGGGAGGTGGAGCCCTGCATCAACGGCCGGACCGTGGCTCTCGGGGCCTACTTCGGCGTGGACGTCGCGCCGGTCGTCGAGCGGCTGCTCGGCGAGCAGATGGCCGACGGCGGGTGGAACTGCGAGCAGGAGAACGGGTCCACCCGCGGATCGTTCCACACCACGATCGACGTGCTGGAAGGGCTGCTGGCATACGAGCGGGCGACGGGAAGCGCGCCCGACGTGGCCAGCGCCCGGTTCCGCGGGCAGGAGTACCTCCTCGAGCGGCGGATGTTCCGGAGTCTGTCGACCGGCCAGATGATCGACTACGACCGCAAGACCGAGGCTCCCGCGGCCTGGAGGCGGTTCTCCTTCCCGACGTACTGGCACTACGACGTGCTGCGCGGCCTGGAGTACCTTCGCGCGGCCGGCCTCACCCCCGACGACCGGGTAACCGAGGCGATCGACCTGGTCGGGTCCAAGCGCGGCGCGGACGGCCGCTGGCCGCTGGAAAACCCCCATCCCGGCGAGACGTACTTCGCGATCGACGACGGCGAGTGGCAGCCGAGCCGGTGGAACACCCTGCGGGCCATGCGCGTGCTCCGGTGGCACGAGCGCGCCGGTGACGCCGGGCCAGCAGCTCTGCCCTTACGGATGGTCCGCGGCCGGGCCGGCGCCGAGGTAGCGCAGCACGGCGAGGACCCGGCGGTTGCCGGTGTCGCCGGGGTACAGCCCGAGCTTGGTGAAGATCGAGTTGATGTGCTTGCTGACCGCGCTGTCGGTGATCACCAGGGCCGCGCCGATCTCAGCGTTGGAGCGGCCCTCGGCCATCAGCGCCAGCACGTGGCGTTCCCGCTCGGTCAGGACGTCCAGCGGGTCGGCGCCCCGGCGGACCAGTAGCTGGGCCACCACCTCCGGGTCCAGCGCCGTGCCGCCGGCCGCCACCCGGCGCAGCGCGTCCAGGAACTCGGCAACGTCCGCCACCCGGTCCTTGAGCAGGTAGCCGACGCTGCTGGTGTTCGCGGACAGCAACTCGGCGGCGTACCGCTCCTCCACGTACTGCGACAGCACCAGGATCGCGATGCCCGGCCACTGGCCGCGGATCGCCAGCGCGGCCCGGATGCCCTCGTCGGTGTGGGTCGGCGGCATGCGGACGTCGGCGATCACCACGTCGGGCAGTTCCCGCTCGACGGCGGCCAGCAGCGCCTCGGCATCGCCCGCCGTGGCCGCGACCTCGAAGCCCGCGCCCTCCAGCAGCTTGGTAAGGCCCGCCTGCAGCAGCACCGAGTCCTCGCCGATCACCACCCGGAGCCGGCCCGGCGCGGCCGGCTCCGCCTCGCCCTTCACGGGCTCCACGCTACGGGCACCGGGGCCGGGCCGGCCCGCCAAGGCGGCGAAGCCGGCCCGGCGCCAGGCTTGACCCGCGCCGGCGTCACTCGGCACGCAGCGCGGTGGCCGGGCGGCCGCGGGCGGCCCAGGTGGCCGGCAGCAGGGCACCGAGGACCGCGATCACCAGCGCGGCCAGGGACAGGACCGCCAGCCGGGACGGCGGGAAGACCTGCGTGAAGCTGGCCGGGACGCCGGTGTGCGCGGTGCCGGCCATGGCGTGCACGGTGGCCGTGTTCAGCGCGACCGCGGCGGGCGCCGCGATCGCCGCGGCCACGACCGCGGGTCCGAGGATCCAGCAGGTCACCATCGTGAGCACCTGACCAGGCCGCATCCCGAGCGCCTTGAAGATCCCCAGGTCGCGCACCCGGTCCCGGGTGGTCATCAGCACGGTGTTGAACACGCCGAGCCCTGCGGCGACGGCGATCATGAGTGCGAGCAGGGCCACCAGGTTGCTGGCGATCTTGTAGAAACTGCCGCCGTGGTGGGTCGTGGCCCCCCACGGGCTGGCTGGCCCGAGCGCGGTGTTCACCGCCTGAACGTAGCTGACGGCGGTGGTACCGGGGCGCAGCCCGACGTAGTACTGCAGCCCCGAATTCTGGCCGGTGCCAACGCCGGGCAGCGTCTGCGTGCTGCCGTACATCCTGGGGTTGTTGCCGGACGGATCGAACACCTCGCCGGCAATGCGCACGGATACCTGCGCGGTTCCGGTGTCCACGGTCGTCGTCTGGCCGATAGCCAGGCCGCTCTGGTTGAGGAACGCGGTGTTGACGTCCACCTGGCCGGGCGCGTCATACCAGTGCCCGCCGATGATGCCGTAGTCGGTCCACGACGAGTCGCCCGTGAACGCATAGGCGTTGATCTCCCCGGCGATGCCGGGCACCTTGACCTGGTTCTGGTACAGCCCGACGTAGTGCAGGGTGCCTGGCCGGGCGCGCAGCGTGGCGGTCAACGCGGCCTTCTGCGCCGCACTCGGCAACGACGGCGCGCCATTGCCCGGCCCGCCCTTGACCGGTCCCGGTCAGCACCAGCATCCCGGCCGGCGCGGCTACCGAGGCCCACAACGGCACCTGCTGGTTGCCGACCCCGTAGGCACCCGACGACTGGTTCAGCACCGGCGCCGCCAGCAGGTTGCCCGCCACCACCCCGGCCACGCATCCGCCCAGCGCCGGCCAGCCGACGCGGCTCAGGTAGGTCACCACCACCTGGGCCGGGGACATCCCGATGCTCTTGAGCACGCCGATCCGGTAGGACTGGGCGATGACGGCGCCGCTGATCACGTTGCTCACGATCAGCACCGCCATGATCAGCCCGATCAGCGCGAACGCGACCACGAACGGCTCCATGATCGAACCGTTGCCCGCGGAATCCTGCTGCGCGGCCAGCCACGACGCCCCCGGGCCCGTCACCGCGCCGGCCGGGAGCGCCTTGGTGACTTCTTTCGCGTCGGCCCGGAGCTGGCTGTAGCTGCCGGCGCTGGTGAACGAGTACAGCATCTGGTCGCTGGCGGGCACGCCCTGTGCCCGCAGCTTGGCGATCTCGGCGGGTGTCACCCAGCCGTCGGCGGTGTTCGTGATCGAGTTGGCGAAGCCCACTACGGTCAGCACCGGGCTGTGCGGAACCCCGGTCACGCTGAGCGTGTCCCCGGTCTGCAGGCCCTGCCCAGCCGGGGATCCGTCGAGTACGACCTGGCCCGCCGCGTCCGGCCAGTGCCCGGCGTTCAGCACGAGGTCGTCGATCGGGCCGCCCGGCGAGGCCCGCCCGGCCAGCGTCAGCGGCTCGAACGGCTGGCCGCCCTGCTCGGTCTGCACGCTGACCTGGCCGAAGGGGCCGCCCGTGGCCGTGACGCCGGACAGGGACCGGGTCACGGCGAGCTGCTGCGCGCTGGCCCGCGCGGGGTTCACGTTCAGCACCGTGTCCGCTCCGTGCTGGGCCGCGAACGCCTGGTTGAACGGCCCGTTGCTGGTGGCCAGCAGCGCGAACCCGAGCGTGGCCGAGGCGGTGGCGATCCGGGCCAGCGCCCCCTCGCCCAGGGTGTCGATCCGCCGCCCGGCCACGTTCACCGTGCCCGCGCTGGGCCGGTCCAGCCCGGCTATCAGGTTGAGCAGCGTCGACTTGCCGCTGCCCGACGGTCCCATCACGGCCACCACCTCGCCGGCCGCCACGGTCATGCTCACGTCGGCAAGCGCGGGTACCGCGCCGGCCTGGTAGGCCTTGGTCACGCTGTCGAGCGCGATCACGTTGCCACCTGCGGCGCGCACGCTCTGCTGTGTCATGGGGCAAGCCTGGCGTCACCGGGCTGCGACGCGCAGTGGCGCAGAGATCCGAATCGGGGTGCAGCTAACACCACCCCGCCGGGTGAACCGTGCTGCATGGCCCGGCGCGCCCGCAGCGCTTACCTTGTAACGCGTGACCACACTCGCCCGGGCCAGCATCGCCGCCGCGCGCTACCGCCCCGCCCCGTGGTCGCCGCGTGTCTGGCGCCAGGCCGTCTACGTGTTCGGGGCCGTCCCGGCACAGCTCGTCGCGCTGGTCGTCCCGGCCCTCCTGATGTACTGGCTCGCCGGCCTGTACCTTGTGGTCGCCCGGAGCGGATACCGCGCCCTGATCTGGGCGGTGTGGGGGTGGCGGTACCTGCCGGCCTGGCTCGGGGCACTGGCGGTGCTGCTCTTCGCGCTGCCGGCGCTCACCGGGATCCATCGCCACCGGCTGCGGGCCACCGCGGGCGTTGAGATACCTCCCCAGCCTGCCCCGCTGAAGAGCCTGAGCGTGCGCGGCATCGTCGCCGCGCTCCGGTCCAGGCCCGCCTGGCGTCAGCTCGGCTACCACCTCGTGGCCGGCCCGGCGCTGGCCGCGGCCGGAGTCGCCGTGCTCGGGGTCTGGCTGGCCGGCGTGCTGTACAGCCTGGTGTACACGTACGCCTGGGCACTGCCGCACTCGGGCCTGCTCTGGCGCGGCCAGTTTCCCGGGGCGTCGGCCAACGGCCTCGCGCACTGGCTGCTCGGCGTCCCGGCCGACGCCTACCTCACCGTCTGCGGGATCGTGCTGCTGATCGCCGCGCCACGGCTCACCGGGGCGGTCGCGGCGCTCGACGCGAGGGCGGCGCGCTGGCTGCTCGGCCCGAGCCGCACCGAGGAACTGGAGCAGCGGGTCGAGCACCTCGCGCAGACGCGGGCCGGCGTGGTGGACGCGGCCGACGCCGAGCGCCGCCGCCTGGAACGGGACCTGCACGACGGGACCCAGCAGCGGCTGGTCGCGCTGGCCATGAACCTGGGCATGGCCAGGGCCCAGGCCGCGACCCCCGAGCAGGCGCGGCGGGCCATCGCGGAAGCCCACGAGGACGCCAAGGCCGCCCTCTTCGAGTTGCGGAACCTGATCCGCGGGCTGCACCCGGCGGTGCTCGAGGACCGCGGCCTGGACGCCGCGCTGTCCGGCGTGGCGGCCCGGATGCCGGTCCCGGTCCGGCTTACCGTCGATCTGCCCCGCAGGCCCTCGCCCGTGATCGAGGCGGTCGCCTACTTCGTGGTGTCCGAGGCCCTGACGAACGTCGCCAAGCACGCAGAGGCCAGCCAGGCGGAGGTGTTCGTGCAGCGCTCAGGCGACCGGTTGCACATCATCATCAGCGACGACGGCGTCGGCGGCGCCGACCCGGCCCGCGGCACCGGCCTGGCCGGCCTGGCCAAGCGGGCCTCGTCGGTCGACGGGACGTTCGAGATCGCCAGCCCGGCCGGCGGCCCGACCCTGCTCACCGTGGACCTGCCATGCGCCCGGTAGCCGCGCGCGCCCGGTGGCTGTGGGGCCTGGCCGGCCTGGCCGTCGCCGCGTCGCTCGCCGTCCCTGGTGGCTGGCTGATCACCTCCGCCGGGGTTGACCGTAGCGCGTGGCCGCCGCTGACCGTCACCCGGGTGGTCACCGTGCCGCGGCCGGTCACCACGGTGGACGTGCAGAGCCTCGGTGCCCCGGTGCGGGTCACGGCCGGACCCGTGGACCGGGTCCGGATCACCGAAAGGATCAACTACGACCCGCAGGACGGTCCGCCGCCTGCCGTGCCCCGGTCGGTGTCCCATGGCATCCTCACGCTGACCGAGCCGGCCTGCGTCTGCCGTGTCGGCTTCACCGTGACCATTCCGGCAGGTGTGGGCGTGGCCGCGGACACCGCGGGCGGCCCGCTCACCGTTTCCGGTGCCGCCGCCGCGAACCTGGACTCCGGCGGAGGGCCGGTGCGCGCCACGGGAATCAGCGGGCCGCTGGTCGTCACCACCGACAGCGGAGCCTTGACGCTCAGCGGCCTGACCGGGCCGCTGCAAGCCGACACCGGCGGCGGCGCGCTGCTGGCGCAGGGCATCGGCTCCGCGACCGCGACCATCACCACCGGCGGCGGCGCGGCGCGGATCGGGTTCACCAAGGCCCCGGACGGCCTGTTCGTCAGCACCGCCGGCGGTCTCGCGGCGCTGACGCTGCCTGCCGGCCCGTACGCGCTGACCGCCCGAAGCTACGGCGGACCCGAGGCCGTCGGCATCGCCACCGACCCTGCCGCCGCCCGTTCGATCACGGTCACCACCGGCGGCGGCCCGCTGCGGATCGAGCGATCGTCGCGGCATTGAGAAGCCACCCGGCTGGTGTCCCGCCTCGCTCTATCTCGGCCCGCGAGGATCGGCCGTGCCGGGGCGGCGGGCGCCGTGTCACGATGAGCCATGCGTGTTCAGCGGTTTGATGTCCGGATCGCGGCCGGTCCCCGAGGTCACGCGCTGATCGTGGTGCCCTTTGACCCGGATGCGGCGTGGGGCGTGAAGGCCGTGCATCACGTGAGCGGCACCGTCAACGGCCGCCGCGTGCGCGTGACGCTCGAACCGGGCGACAGCGGCTGGGCGTTCACGATGAACCCGGCGAGAATGCAGCATCTGGGTATCGTGGCCGGCTCGCAGGTGCCCGTGGAACTATCGCCGGAGGGGCCGCAGCGTGGCGATCTTGCCGAGGACATTGCCGCCGCGCTGGAGGCCAACCCCGCGGCCGGGGCGTTCTTCGACACGCTCGCGCAGTTCTACCGTAGGGGCTACCTGCGTTACATCGACGCCACGAAGCGGCGGCCGGACCTGCGCGCGGCGCGGATCGCCGAGGTGACGGGCCTGCTCGCGAGCGGGATCAAGGAACGGCCGCGTTCCTGATGGCCGACTTCATTTCCCTGCCCTTCTATGACCTGTTCCACGAGAACGGGCACGTGCCGGAGATCCGCGCGAAGCTGCCCCCGCTGCTGGCCGGGGTACGGCGGAGCATCCTGGAGATCGGCGCGGGAACCGGCCTGATCACCACGTCGCTGGCCGAGTGGACGCCGGCCGAGATCTTCGCGCTGGAACCCTCGGCCGGCATGCGCGGCGTTCTTCTGTCCCGGCTGAGTTCGCGCCCCGATCTGCTCAGGCGCGTGACCGTGCTCCCGTGCGATGCGCTGAGCGTGGAACTGGACGAGCCCGTTGAGGCCGCGGTCATGATCAACGTTATGTATGCCATGGAGCCTGGCTACCGCAAGCGGCTCTGGCCGGTGCTGGCGGCGCGGCTGGCGCCCGCCGGCCTGCTGGTCTTCACCTGGCGCGACGGCGGCCCGCCGGCGCCACGCCCGCTTGAGGAACTGGAATCGCGCCGGGTGGGCCGGCATACCTACACGGTTCTGTCGGAGATCCTCGAGTCGGACGGGGAGGCGTGCCGCGTCCGCTACCTGTACCGGGTAACCGAGGGCGCGAAGGTCATCAGCGAAGAGGAGATCACCGGTCACGCCTACCGCCCCGCATGGGACGTGATCCGGCGCGAGCTGGCCAGCGCGGGCTTCGCTCAGGCCGAAGGCGCCGAACGCCTCCTCGCCTGGCGGCTCGCCTGAGGACGGCGGCTCAGTGCGTGACTGAAGCTGACCAATTCCAGCGGCTGGGTACCTCGTAGCCGAGGAGATGCTCGAAGCGGCGCAGGTCGGGGGCGACGCGTTCGGCGAGCCGGTCGCGCAGTTCGCACGGGATCGCGCGGTCGCCGGCGCGCGCGGGCAGACATTCTCTGCCAGGCAGACCCTGCGACGCGAAAGATTATTCTCGCGCGCGACGAGCTTGCGGATCGACCGCCGGGTTTGCAGAAGGAGTGCCAACCATGATCCTCCCGAAGGTCCGAGACCCTCGCTTCGTGACGATCCGCCGCGGCGGGACCCTCACTGATCCGGATCACCACCTCCTCGCTCTTTGGGCGGCGTCTTGCGCGGAGCACGTCCTTGACCTCTTCGAGTCGGCTAAGCCCGAGGATCCACGGCCGCGTCAGGCGATCGAGCATGCCCGCGCCTGGGTGCGTGGCGAGGTCACGATGACCCAGGCTCGCGCTGCGGGCGGCCATGCAATGGGCGCGGCCAGAGACCTGCGTGGGGCGGCACGGCACGCCGCGTACGCTGCTGGCCAGGCCGGGGCCGTCGCACACGTCGCCGCGCACGAGCTCGGTGCGGCCGCGTACGCGATCAAGGCCGCACGTGCGGCCGCGCCGGATGGCGAGGGCGAAGCCGCAGGGCGAAGCGAGTGCCAGTGGCAGCGCGACCAGCTCCCGGAGGCGATTCGTGAACTCGTCGTTGACGACCAGCGGTTGCGCAACGACATCTGCTGGTCGGTGTTTGACTGCTGAGCGCGCGTACCGAGCGGTCGGCAAGGTATCGGGCATGCTTCCTCGGCTCCCGCCGGAGCTGACTTCATCCGGCCATGTGCCTCCCGGTGCCGGGACGCCACGGATCAGGTCGCCGGTTGGCGGGATCCTTGATCCCCGATCGGACGCAAAGACACAGCCTTCGACCATAGGGCCGTTCTACTCGCCGGGCGAAGCGAGCAAACGGGAAGAGGCCCGGGCCCGAACAGTTAGCCGTCGCCCGTCTTGACCTCGGCGCGGTGGATGGTGACCGAGCCGAGCAGCGCGAAGGCGGTGACCTTGACGTGCGGCCCGTCGGCGGGGCCCGGCTCTCTCGTCGGGCTGAGCTCGCCGACCAGCGGGAAGCCCGTCATGGTAACCCTGGCCTCCGGCGGCACGACGATGTTCACCACGCCGATGACCGCCTGCGCGGCGATCTCCACGCCGTCCTCGCCGAGGGACGCGGGCGCGCCTGGAGGGATTCGAACCCCCGACCGGCTGCTTAGAAGGCAGCTGCTCTATCCGGCTGAGCTACAGGCGCCAGAGTCTGCAATTGTGCATGTCCAAGGTCACGCGCGGGACACGGTGCGGCGGAGGCCAGATCGCGTTCGGGGAGCGTAGGGCCGGGGCGGCGGCCCCGGTTCCCCTATCGTCGTGTCCGTGACGGCGACGGTCGGCGGTTCCCGCGCATCCGCGCGGCACGGCGGCCCGGGAACAAGGGTACCGGGGTGGCCGGCCGCGGCCGGCATCCTCGCCGGGGCGGCGGCCGACGCGCTGCTCGGCGACCCGCGGCGGGGGCATCCGGTCGCGCTGTTCGGCCGGGCCGCGCAGGCCGCCGCGGACCGGGCCTACGCCGACAGCCGGCTGCGCGGGGCCGGGTACGCGGCCGGCTGCGTCCTGGCCGCGGCGGCGCCCGCGCTGCTCGCCGAGCGGCTGACCCGGGGGCGGCCGTTGCTGCGGCTCGCCGTGACGGCCGCCGCGGCGTGGACCGTGACCGGCGC
>Ga0335073_10009431_pt1 | contig 13701 bp, 9 predicted proteins | sample Lox_Sample_22_FD_207093 | JGI IMG/M metagenome (GOLD analysis project Ga0335073, IMG submission 207093) | Soil microbial communities from Loxahatchee National Wildlife Refuge, Florida, United States - Lox_Sample_2.2 | ecosystem: Environmental > Terrestrial > Soil > Wetlands | place: USA: Florida... | reverse complement strand
GAATCTGCTGCCGCGCCCGGTGTCGCCGTGGTGCGCGACGCTGGTGCTGCTCGCAGGCTACGTCGTCACGGCGGGCGCGATGCTGCTCTATGCCGAGCACTTCGTCAGCGCGCGTGTCGACTCTGATCTATTCCCGCTGCCCTGGGTCGCGGACGGCCTCGCCGTCAGCCTGATGCTGATCTGGGGTACCCGCACCTGGCCCGGCGTGCTGCTCGGATCCCTGTGCATCTGGGGCGTGCTGCGCGGCGACCCGGCGATCCTGGTCGGCGTCGATGCGCTGGGCGAAACCGTGAGTGTCGTCGTCACGGTGCACCTGCTGCGCGCCCTGCACTTCCGCCGCCAGCTCGACCGCCTCGCCGACCCCCTGATCCTGGTGACCGCGGCGGTGGCCGGGCGCTTGATCGCCGGCCTCGCCGATATCGCCGGCACGGTCGCCGGCGTCTGGCTCACCCCCGGTCGCGTCGATCCTGAATTCGTCAGGATGGCCACCGTGCCCGGGACGGGCCTCCCGGGCGTCACTCTCGGGCTCGTCTGCGCCCTGTCGCGCTGGGAGCTCAATGCCATCGCCGGCATCGTGCTCGCCGTACCGGTGCTGCTCGCCAATCCGCGCACGCTGCGGCACGCGCTGCGGACACGAGCGGTGCGGCTCGCCGCGCTCGGCGCGGGCTCGCTCGCCTGGATCGCCGCGGCCTTCGCGCCGACGCCGACCTGGGCCTGCTGGCCGTTATTGCTCGCCGCCCTCATGCTGGTGGCCTGGGCCGCGATCGAGTTCGGCGCACTGGCGGCGGGCCTGTGCACCCTGCTCTTCTCGCTGACCGCGGCGGCCGCCTTTTGCCAGAGCGCGGGTCCGCTGGCCTCGAGCGATCCGCTCGGCAGCCTCGCCGCCACCTGGGGCTTCATCGGGCTCCTGTGCTGCGTCAGCCCGGTGCTCACCGTGCTGCTCACGGCACGGCAACATCACGACCGCCGGCTGAGCGTGCTCGCCGAGCGCTATCGCTCGCTGTTCACGGCCAATCCCACGCCCGCCTGGGTCGTCGACGCGCAGTCCGGCTCGATCCTCATGGCCAACGCCGAAGCCATCCGCCGCTACGGGTACTCGGAAGCCGAGTTCCTCGCCATGCGGGTCGCGGAGCTCGGCGCCGAGAGTCCGGGGCCTGCGCAACCGGCCCCGCCCGAGGGCGATCTCGTGGCCGCGCCGCTCGTCAAGCACGTCACCCGCGACGGACGGCTCATCGACGTCGAGCTGGTCGCGACCCCGCTCGAGCTCGATAACCGGCCGGTGACGCTGCTGCACGCGGTCGACCTCACGGATCACCAGGATCTGCGGCGCCGGCTGCTGGCCACCGTCGATCGCGAGTCGTGCCGCGTCTCCCAGGAGCTGCACGACGGCCTCGGGCAGGTGCTCGCGGGGCTCGCGATCGGCTCGGAGGCGCTGCTGCAGCGGACCGCGCACGCGCAGATGTTCGATGCCGCGGGCGTCGCGCAGCTGCGTGAGCTGACGCATCACGCCCAGGCTGCCGAGTCCCATCTTTTCCAGCTGACGAGCGGCGTCTCACCGCTCGAGGAGCTGCAGGGCGACCTGCTCGAAGCGCTGCGGCGTCTGCCGGGCACGCTGCCGGCCACCGAGCGCGCCCGCCTCGAGGTGATCATCGAGGACGAGGCTCCCGTCACGCTGTCCCTCGAGCGCCGCGAGCATCTCTATCGCGTCGTGCAGGAGTCGCTCGCCAACGCGCTCAAGCACGCGCGCGCGCAGCGCATCGTGATCCGGGCGGCGATCGATGCGGACCGTATCCGCGTCGCGGTCGAGGACGACGGTATCGGCCTGCAGGAGGAGACGCGCAGCGCCGCCGGTCTCGGGCTGCAATCGATGCGGCTGCGCGCCAGCGCCGTCGGCGCGGACCTGGCCTTGCTGAAGCTGCGCGGCGGCGGCACCGCGGTGACGTGCTCGTGCCCGCAGGCCGAGCCGCTCGCCGCCACCCCCTCGGTGCGCACGCGACGCGCCGAGCGCGCGGCGGCTCCCGCGAGCCGCGCGGAAGCGGGGCCGCCGTCGCACCTGCAGTACCTGGCCGGCGCCGCCGCGATCGTACTCAGCTGCTGGATGGGGGGTGCGCTCTCGCACGCCGTGGCCAGCGCGCACCACCTCGGCTTCACGTACGCGGACGCGCAGCTGGCCGTGCCCTCGCTCCTGGCGGGCGCCGCGGTCTGCGGTCTGCTGCTCGGCGGCACCCGCCAGTGGCCGGCGGTCCTCGTCGGTCTGACCCTGATGCGCTACGGCCTGGTCGGGGAGCCGCTGCCGACCGCGTTCGTGCTGGCGTGCACCAGCGCCCTGGGCTGCTATGCCATCGTCGCGGTGCTCAGGCGCTGGCACTTCACGCCGAGCCTCGATCGCTGGCAGGACCCGCTGGTCCTGTGCGCGGCCACCGGCCTCGCCTGGGCGTTGTCCAACGTGCTGGGGCTCCTCGCCATGATCGTGCTGACGGCGGCCGGCGCGCAGGTGGCTCCCGGCGTGCGGGCTCTCTACACCTCCGCCGCCGCCGGCCCCGGGCTGCACCTGACCCAGGCCTTGCTCTTTGCCGAGGTCCGCTGGTGGTTCGACGCCCTCACCGGCACCGTGCTGCTCGTGCCGACGCTGAGCTTGTTCTCGATGCCGCGCCGCCTCTTGCGGGAGAATCTCACGGAACTGTGCGCCTGGCTCGCCTGTCTCGGCGGCTGGGCGCTGCTGCTGCTCGCCGTGAACACCGACAAGCTGCTGCTGCCGCTGCTCACCGTGAGCGTGCTGCTGGTCGTGTGGGCGGCGGCACGCCTCGGCGTGGCATTCGCCTCGCTCGCGACGTTGACCTTCGCGATGGTCGCCGCCGCGAGCTTCTCCACCGGCACCGGGGCGCTCGCCACGCAGGATGCCGCCGCCGGCGTCGCCTACGTCTGGGGCATGGTCGGCGTGCATACCGTGATCGGGCTGTTCCTGGCGGCGCTGCTGGCCGAGCATCATGCGCGGCACCGCAAGATCACCGCGGTGAACAAGCGCTACCGCTCGCTGTTCCAGGGCGATCCGCGCCCGCTGTGGCTGCACGACACGCGTACCGGGGAAATCCTCGATGCGAACGAGCCTGCCGCCCGCGCCTACGGCTACACGATGGAGGAGTTCACCCGGCTCAAGGTGCAGCAGCTGCTCGTGCCCGGCACGACTGCCGAGCCGCTGGCCGCGGCCGGCGATCGCGCGGTCGGCCCGATCGCCATGCGTCACCGCAGAAAGTGCGGCGACACCATGGACATGGACATGTGGTCCTACGGCACCTTTCTCGACGGGCGCCGGGTCAGCATCTGCTTCGCCCACGACGTCACCGAGCGCAACACGCTGCGGCGCCTGTTGTTCGATCGCGCCGAGCTCGAGCGCCGGCAGCTCGCCGCGGAGCTGCGGCGCGTGCTCGCCGGACCGCTGGCGGAGCTGCGCATCGTCGCGCACAAACTGCTGCTCGAGTTCGGCCGCCAGGCCTCCCCCGCGCGCATGCGCGAGCTGCTCGAGTCCCTCGCGCGCCAGGCCAGGCGCACCGCGGGCCGCTGCCGCGAGGCGGCGCACCAGCTCTCGCCGCTGCAGGCCAACGGCGGCGACCTCATCGCGGCGCTGCACGCCCTGCAGCGGCAGACGCCGGCCGCGCCGGCGCTCGAGATCCGGGTCGAGGGCGCGGTACCACTGCGCCTCGGCCCGCAGCAGGCGGAGAACGTCTACGGGCTGCTGAGCGAGCTCGTGAAGCGCTGTGCGGCGAACCCCGCCGGCCCGGCGCCGCAGCTGGCGATTACGCACCTGGGGAACGTGCTGCGGTTGTCGCTCGAGGCGGCGCTGCCCCGCTCCTCAGCCGCGCCCGCCGCGAGCCTCGGGCGGCATCCGTCGGTGCTGCTGCGGGTGCGCGCCATGGGCGCCCGGCTGTGGGAGCGGTCGCTCGGCGGCGCGCGCACCCGTGTGGTGTGCGATTGCCCGCTTTGAGCCGCCACTCACGCCGCGCGCATGGATCCGTGCGCTGCGCCCGAGCGGCCGAGCAGCGCCTGCGGCCGGTAGGCGTCCAGCCATTGCGAGAACTCGAGCGCCGGCAGCGCCCGCGTGAACATCCACCCCTGGGCGCGGCGGCAGCCGAACTGCCGCAGCAGCCGCCACTCGGCGAGCTCCTCGACGCCCTCGGCGACGCTGACGAGGCCGAGCTCACCCGCCATCTGCAGCGCCGAGTGCAGCACCACCTGGAGTTTCTCGCGCGCCGGGAAGCCGTGCACGAAGGCGCGGTCGATCTTGAGCTCGGTGAACGGGATGCGCGCGAGCTGCTGCAGCGAGGAGAACCCGGTTCCATAGTCGTCGAGCGACAGCCCGAAGCCCCGCAGCCGCAGCCGCGTCAACACGGCGAGCGCGGTGCCGAGCTCGCGCATCACGCCGGTCTCGGTCACCTCGAGCGTGAGGCGCTCGGCCGGCAGTCCGAAGGACTGCTGCAGGCAGGTGAGGTCGTCGACCAGATCCGTCCGCTCGAGCAGCGTCGGCGAGAGATTGATGGAAACCGTGAGCCGATGACCCATGGTGTTCCACACGCACGCCTGCAGCAGGGCCTGGCGCATCATCTGCAGCGTCAGCGCGCGGATCAGCCCGCTGCGCTCGGCCAGCGGGACGAACTGATCCGGCGGCACCCAGCCGAAGCGCGGGTGATGCCAGCGTGCCAGGGCTTCCACACCGCACACCGCAGCGCTCGCGCTATCGACCTGCGGCTCGAAGTGCGCGACGATCTCGCCGCGCTCGAGCGCCGCATCGAGCTCGGCCGGCTCGAGCGGCAGCGGCGCCCCGGGGTGCGCGGGTGCGCGCGTCTCGCGCCGGCGCAGCAGCGCGAGCAGCGCCCGCGCCGTCAGCGGCTTGGGCAGCGCGCCGATGACACGCATGCCGAGCGCCTGACCGAGGTCCTGCATGGAATCGACGAGCGCGCGATCGCGCGCCGAGACCACCAGGATCGGGATGTCGAGGTGGCCTTCCCGCAGCCGCTCGATCAGCTCCGCTCCGTCCATCGCCGGCATCTCGAGGTCGACGATGAGCAGGTCCGGGGCGGGCGTGAGGGCGCGCAGCAGCTCGAGCGCCTCGCGGCCGTTGCCGGCTTCGAGCACGCGCGCGATGCCGAGGGCGCGGCACAGCTCCGCGCAGTGATTTCGCTGCACGACGCTGTCGTCCACGATGAGCACGGAGCCGATCGCCGACGCCGCCGCATGGCCGCTTCCTGGCTGCATGGCACGAGATTAGCGGCGTTCCCGCGGATGCAATGCCGGGAAACCCGGTTGCCCCGTGTAGGGGATCCTTGTTTGCACCCGCGGCGCACGCCGCGGCTACAATGCCCGCGGGGGATCTCATGACGCCGGTCACGGTTTTCGTCGCCGATGATCACGCCATCGTGCGCGATGGTCTGGTGGCGCATCTGTCCGCGCAACCCGATCTGCTGGTGGTGGGCACCGCGCGCAACGGCCGCGAGGCGGTGCGGGAGATCCTCGCGCAAGCCCCGCGCGTCGCCATCCTCGACATCTCCATGCCCGAGCTCGACGGGCTCGAGGCGACGCGGCAGATCCTCGCCGGCTGCCCCGAGGTGCGCATCATCATCCTCTCGATGCATGGCGGCGCGCAGCACATCTTCCAGGCACTCGAGGCCGGGGTGCGCGGCTACCTGCTGAAGGAGTCCGCCGGGAGCGAGATCATCGAGGCCATTCGCACGGTGCAGAGCGGCCGCCGCTACCTCAGTCCCAGGGTGGCCGAGATCGTCGCCGAGAACGTCGGCACGCGCGCTGCGGCGAGTCCGCTCGAGAGCCTCAGCCGCCGCGAGCGCGAGATCCTCAAGCTGGTCGCCGACGGGCACTCGAGCGCCGCGATCGGCGCGAAGCTGCATCTGTCGCCGAAGACGGTCGATTCCTACCGCAGCCGCATGATGCAGAAGCTCCACCTTTCCGATCTCGCGGGCGTGATCAAGTTCGCGATCCAGCACGGGCTCACCTCGCTCGAGTGAGTGTGACCTCGGTGCGGTGTGCGGCATCGCTCATTGGGTGAGCCGTGCAAGAATTCCCTACACGCGCCACCCGATCCTCCCGGCACCCCCCGCCAGCGCGCCTCCCTAGCATGCCTCGTATCGCGCCTTTCCAGGGAGGGTCCTCATCATGTCCGAAGCACAGGCAGCCGCGGCGGCCGTCAAACGCGCCTTGCACGACGCCGGGGGCGGGCCGCAGCAGTACCTGACCTTCGTGCTCGGCGGCGAATCGTTCGCCATCGGCATCCTGGCGATCCGCGAGATCATCGAGTACACCGCCCCCACCCAGGTGCCGATGATGCCGGCCTACCTGCGCGGCGTGATCAATCTGCGCGGCGCGGTCGTGCCGGTGCTCGATCTGTCGATCCGCTTCGGCCGCCCCGGCAGCGAGCCGAGCCGGCGCACCTGCATCGTCATCATCGAAGTCGCAGCGGGCGAGGAGCTGCAGCAGCTCGGGCTGCTGGTCGATGCCGTCAACGCGGTGGTGGAGATCGCGCCCGCGCAGATCGAGCCGCCGCCCGCCTTCGGTACGCGCGTGCGCACCGACTTCATCCTCGGCATGGCAACGGTCGACACGCGCTTCATCATCCTCCTCGACGTGCGCCACCTCCTCGCCGCCGGGGAGCTCGAGCAGCTCACCGAGGCAACCGCCGCCGATGCCGGCACGGCCGCCTCCTGAAGCCCATGAGCGCCACCCCTGAAACCGAGCTCACCGACGAGCTGCCGGCGCTCGAGGGCCGGTTGCTCGGCGCCGCCTGCGCCCAGGCGCTGCCCATCTGGGCGAAGCAGATCGAGACTGCGCGCGAGCAGACCCAGCAGGCCGTGGTCTCCCTGATGCAGCGCTTCGGCGCCATCGTCGAGCGCCTCGACACGGCGCTCGGCGCCGCCCAGGCACACACCCGCGGCGACTCGATCGCCGCCGACTCGGCTGAAGGCCAGCGCTGCCTCGGCCTGGTCATGGAAGCGCTGGTCGCGATCCGCAGCAGCCGCGAAGCCATCGCCGGCGAGATCCGCAACCTCGCCGACTATGCCGACGAGCTGCGCGCGATGTCGAGCGACGTCGAGTCGATCGCCTTCAAGACCAACATGCTGGCGCTCAATGCCGCAATCGAGGCCGCCCATGCAGGCGACGTCGGCAAGGGCTTCGCCGTGGTCGCCAAGGAAGTGCGCGAGCTGTCCGCCGCCGCACGCCTCACCGGCAAGAGCATCAGCAGCAAGGCCGGCGCCATCAGTACCACCCTGGCGCAGATCGTCGCCACCAACGAGCGCGTCGCCGCGCGCGACGACACCGCGGTCAGCGAGTCACAGCAGCACATCCGCAGCGTGCTCGAGCGCTTCGAGCAGCGCACCCGCGCGCTCACCGAGCTCGCCGCGCGCTCCAACGCCGAGAGCGAGTCGATCAAGGGCGACGTGTGCGAGGCGCTGGTGCAACTGCAGTTCCAGGACCGCACCGGGCAGATCCTGCAGCAGGTGGTCGGCAGCATCCGCAAGGCCGGCGAGCTCGGGAGCGCCGGCGGGCCGCAGGATACCCCGGCGCTCGTGCACGCCTATCTCGAGGGCATGGCGCAGAGCTACACCACCGAGGAGCAGCGGCGCAATCACGACGGCGACGCCGCCGCGAGCGTCGCGCCGCAGGGCGCTACCTTTTTCTGAGCAACGGACCGCGTCACCATGGCAAAGAAAGTTCTCATCGTCGATGACTCGGAGTCGGTGCGCATGATCGCGCGCATCGCGCTGCGCGAGCAGGGCTACGAAGTCGTCGAGGCGGCCAACGGAGTCGAGGCGCTCAGGCAGCTCGACGCCGGGCGCGTGCACCTCGTGATCAGCGACGTGAACATGCCCGAGATGGATGGCATCACGCTCTTGAAGCAGATCAAGGCGAGCGTGCAGCACAAATTCACGCCGATCATCATGCTCACCACCGAAGCCGGCCAGGACAAGAAGGACGAGGGCCGCGCCGCCGGCGCCAGGGCCTGGATCACCAAGCCGTTTCAGCCGAACACGCTGGTCGCGGCGGTGAGCAAGCTGATGCCGGCGGGCGCCTGAGAACGGCCGTGTCCGTGGAATTCGACTTCGAGCTCACCCGCAGCGGCGACTGCCTGCAGCTCGCCGGCGCGCTCAACATCCAGGGCGCGGCGGCGCTCGCGGCGCAGCTGCGCCCGCTGCTCGAGGGCACGGATCCGCCCGTGGCGCTCGATCTCGCCGGCGTCACCGAAATCGACACCGCGGGTCTGCAGCTGCTGCTGGTGGCGCGCCGCACCGCCGCCGCCGGCCGCCGGCCGCTGCGGCTGCGCGCGGTGAGCCCGGTGGTGCGCTCCGTGCTCGAGCTGTGCCGCTGGGGCGAGCTGCCCGTGCCCGGCGCCGGGGCCGCCGCATGAACATCGCGGATGCCCTGCCGACTTTCGTCGCCGAGAGCGGCGAGCTGCTGCGCGAGATGGAGGCAAGCCTCCTCGAGTGTGCGCGCGGCGGCGCAACCCCCGAGGCCATCAATCTCATCTTCCGCAGCGCCCACACCATCAAGGGGTCCTCCGGGCTCTTCGGGCTCGAGCCCATCGTCTCTTTCGTTCACGTGCTCGAGACCGCCCTCGACCAGGTCCGCCTCGGCCGCCTCGAGCTCTCGGCGGACCTGGTGACGCTGCTGCTGCGCTGCAAGGACCACACCGAGGCGCTGGTCAGCCACTACGGCGGCGCCGTCGACGCCGCGCCCGATGCGGCGCTCGCCGCCGCAGGCGCCCGGCTCCTCGAGGCCGTCTACGGGCTGACGGGCGTCGGCGGCGCGAGCGGCTCAGCGCCCGACAGCACGGCCCCCGCCGCCGCCTCTGCCGCGGGTACCCGGCTCTGGCAGCTGCAGGTGCGCTTTGGTCCCGACGTTCTGCGTGGCGGCATGGATCCGCTCGGCTTCATCCGCTACCTCAAGAACCTCGGCGCGATCACGCGCCTCGAGGTGCTCGAGCAGGAACTCCCGGCCCTGGCCGACCTCGACCCCGAGAGCTGCTACCTCGGCTTCGATCTCGCGCTGCGCACCGATGCCGACCGCGCCCGCATCGAGGCGGTCTTCGAGTTCGTGCGCGAGGACTGCACGCTCACCCTGACGCCCGAGGCGCCCGAGAGCCCGGCGGCCTCGTCCACCGCACCCGCCGCACCCGCCGCACCCGCCCGGACCGCCCGCGCGGCGCCGGAAGCGAGCGCGGCGGGCCGCTTCCTGCGGGTCGATGCCGGCAAGCTCGACGACCTCATCACGCGCGTCGGCGAGCTGATCATCGCCGCCGCCGGCGCCACCGTGCTCGCGCGGCGCGCCAAGAGCGACGAGCTGACGGAGAGCATGTCGAGCGTCACCGCGCTGGTCGAGCAGGTGCGCGAGTACGCCCTGCAGCTGCGCATGGTGAAGATCGGCGGCACCTTCGCGCGCTTCCAGCGCGTGGTGCACGACGTCGCCCGCGAGCTCGGCAAGGAAATCCGCCTCGAGATCCGCGGCGAGGACACCGAGCTCGACAAGACGGTGGTGGAGCGCATCGCCGACCCGCTCACGCACCTGGTGCGCAACGCCATCGACCACGGCATCGAGCCGCTCGCGATGCGCAGCGCCCGCGGCAAGCCGGCGGCCGGCACCGTGACGCTCAACGCCTACCACGACTCCGGCAGCATCGTCATCGAGTGCTCGGATGACGGCGGCGGCCTCAAGCGCGAGCGCATCCTCGCCAAGGCGCTCGAGCGCGGCCTGATCGCCTCCGGCCAGGAGCTCACCGAGGAGGAGACCTTCGGGCTCATCTTCGAGCCGGGCTTCTCCACGGCCGACAACGTCACCAATCTTTCCGGACGCGGCGTCGGCATGGACGTCGTCAAGCGCAACATCGTGGCGCTGCGCGGCAGCGTCAGCCTCGCGAGCGTCGAGGGCCAGGGCACGACGGTCACCGTGCGCCTGCCGCTCACGCTCGCCATCATCAACGGCTTCCACGTCGCGGTCGGCCGCTCGAGCTTCATCCTGCCGCTCGAGTCGATCGAGGAATGCGTCGAGTTCTTCCCCGAGCCCGGGCGCGACATCATCAATCTGCGCGGCCAGGCGCTGCCATTCGTACGCCTGCGCGAGCTGCTCGGCCTCCGCGGTCCCGCCAAGCAGCGCCAGAGCGTCGTCGTCGTCCGGCATGCCGGCGCGCACGTCGGCCTGGTCGTCGAGGAACTGCTCGGCGAGCTGCAGACGGTCATCAAGCCGCTCGGCAAGGCGTTTCGCCGCAGCGACTGCGTCAGCGGCTCGAGCGTGCTCGGCAGCGGCGAGGTCGCGCTGATACTCGATGTCGCCGCGGTGGTGCGCCGTGCGGCGTCGCGCGGGCAGCAAGTCACGGAATTGACGGCATAGTTTTCAGGTTGGAGGTTGCTCATGTTTGCTGATATGAAGGTCAGAACCCGCCTCGCACTCGCCTTCGGCGTGGTGCTGGCACTGCTGGTAGGCATCGTCGCGCTCGGCATGACCCGCCTGGCGCAGATCAACGAGGGCCTGCGGATCATCACCGAGGAGAACAACGTCGAGCTGATGCACGCCTTCGGCATGCGCAGCGCGGGGTTCAATCAGTCGATCCAGGTCCGCAACCTGATGCTCGAGGCCGACCCGGCGAAGATCAAGGCGCATGCCGACGACCTGCGCGCGGCGGTGCAGAAGTTCGACGCCGAGTACGCGGATCTGAACCGCATGTTCAGCTCGATCGCCACCACCAGCCAGACCGAGAAGGACTTCATGGCGCGCATCAGCGCCATCCAGGACACGGTCCGCAAGGACATGGACGCCACCGCCAACCTGGTACTCACCGGGCACCAGAAGGAAGCGTATCCCTTCTACATGGCACACGGCTCCGCCGAAGGCAAGCAGCTGCGCGCGCAGGTGCAGGAGCTCGCCGACTTCGAGCAGAAGCTCAACACCGACGAAGTCGCGAAGGCGCACGCCACCTACGCGAGCGCCCGGCTCATCATGTTCGCACTCGGCGGTCTGGCGATCGCCCTCGCCTTCGCGGCCGGCCTGCTGCTGACGCGCAGTCTGCTGCGGCAGCTCGGCGGTGAGCCGGCCTACGCGGCCGGTCTGCTGCAGGCAGTGGCGAACGGCAACCTCAACGTCGAGGTAGCCCTCAAGAGCGGCGATACGACCAGCATGGTGCACGCGCTGCACGGCATGATCGATCGCCTCAAGCAGGTGATCGAGGGCCAGCGCCGCCTGGTCGAGGCGGCCAACCGCGGCGACTTCAAGGAGCGCGTCGATCTCGCCGGCCTGGCCGGCTTCCAGAAGGAGCTCGGCGAGGGCCTCAACAGGCTCGCCGAGACCACCGGGTCGAGCATCGACGACGTGGTGCGCGTCATGAAGGCGCTCGCCGACGGCGATCTCACGCAGACCATCGACCGCTCCTACGAGGGCGCTTTCGCCGCGCTCAAGGAATATTCCAACGCCACGGTGCTCAAGCTGTCCGCCACCATCAGCGAAGTGAACGCGGCGACGGACGCGCTGCGGGGCGCGGCGGGCGAGATCAGCAGCACCGCGCAGAGCCTGTCGCAGGCGGCGAGCGAGCAGGCCTCGAGCGTCGAGCAGACCAGCTCCTCGATCGAGGAGATGACCGCCTCGATCGCCCAGAACACCGAGAACGCCAAGGTGACCGATGCCATGGCGACCAAGGCGGCGCAGGAGGCGGCCGACGGCGGCGAGGCCGTCAAGGCCACGGTCGCGGCGATGAAGCAGATCGCCCAGAAGATCAGCATCATCGACGACATCGCCTACCAGACGAACCTCCTCGCGCTGAATGCCGCCATCGAGGCGGCGCGCGCCGGCGAGCACGGCAAGGGCTTCGCGGTCGTGGCCGCCGAGGTCCGTAAGCTCGCCGAGCGCAGTCAGGTCGCGGCGCAGGAGATCAGCACCGTGGCGACCGGCAGCGTCGAGCTCGCCGAGAAGGCCGGCGCGCTGCTCGCGGAAATGGTGCCGAGCATCAAGAAGACCTCGGACCTGGTGCGCGAGATCTCCGCCGCCTCGCAGGAGCAGTCCTCCGGCGTGAGCCAGATCAATGCCGCTTCGGTGCAGCAGAGCCAGACGACACAGCAGAACGCCTCGGCGTCGGAGGAGCTCGCCGCGACCGCCGAGGAAATGAGCGGCCAGGCCGAGCAGCTGCAGGAGACCATGTCCTTCTTCCGCCTCGCGAGCAAGTCACCCGTCGCGCGTGCGAGCGCCTCGCCCGCGGCGCGCCGTGCGCAGCGTACGGCGAAGCCGCTCGCGCCAACGCCCGCCCCGGGTCCGGCGCCGGCGGCGGAGGAAGGCAGCTTCGTGCGCTTCGCCTGAGCACGGCTCGCCGTCAGCAGTCGTGTCAGCAGAGCAGCCACGCGCGGGCGCCGCGACGGTGGCGACGGCCGGCGACGAGCCGGCCGCGCCGCCCATCATGAGCGATGCGGAGTTCGCCCAGTTCCAGCGCTTCATCCATGGAGCCGCCGGCATCGCCCTCGGTGGCCCGAAGAAGGCCATGGTCGCCGCGCGCCTCGCCGGGCGGGTGCAGGCCTGCCGCGCGCGCAGCTACGGTGAGTACCTGCGGCACTTGAAGGGCGGCCAGGCCCCGGCGGAGCTGCAGACCGCGATCGATCTGCTCACCACCAACGAGACCTACTTCTTTCGCGAGCCGAAGCACTTCGAGTTCCTGCGCGGGCTGCTGCGCGGCGATCCGGCACGCGGGCCTGCGTGGCGCGTGTGGAGCGCCGCGGGCTCGACGGGCGAGGAGGCCTACAGCATCGCGATGCTGCTCGAGGACTGCCTGCCGGGCAGCCCTTGGGAGGTGCTCGCCTCGGACATCAGCACCCGGGTGCTGGAGCGCGCCCGTGCCGGGCACTATTCCACCGCCCGCACCAGCCACCTGCCGCCCGCTTACCTCCGGCGCTTCTGCCTGAGCGGGCGCGGCGCCCAGGCCGGCACGCTCCTCATCGAGCGCTCGCTGCGCCAGCGGGTGCGCTTTCTGCAGATCAACCTCAACGAGCCCCTGCCACGCCTCGGAGCGTTCGACGTCGTGTTCCTGCGCAACGTGCTCATCTACTTCGACGGTCCGACCAAGCAGCAGGTGGTGCGGCGGGTGCTCGAGACGCTCAAGCCCGGAGGCTGGCTGTTCGTCGGCCACACCGAGACCCTGACGGGTGTCTGCGACACGCTCGAGCGCGCGAGCCCTGCCATCTATCGCAAGCCCCTATGAGCGCCATCAAGGTCCTGATCGTCGACGACTCGGCGGTCGTGCGCAAAGTCCTCGTCGAGGTGCTGCGCGCGCACAAGGGCATCGAGGTGATCGGCACCGCGCCCGACCCCGTGTTCGCCATGGAGCGCATGAAGGCCAGATGGCCGGACGTCATCGTGCTCGACGTCGAGATGCCGCGCATGGACGGGGTCACGTTCCTGCGCAAGCTCATGCAGGAGCGGCCGACGCCGGTCGTCATCTGCTCGACGCTCACCGAGGCGGGCGCGCCGACGACGCTCGAGGCGCTGGCGGCCGGCGCCGTCACCTTCATCACCAAGCCGAGGCTCGGCCTGCAGGATTTCCTTGCCGGCGCCGCCGCCGAGATCGCGACGGCGATCCGCTCCGCGGCCGGTGCCAACGTGCGCCGGCGCGCCGTCCCCGGCCCCGCGGCCGCGCGCCCCGCGGTGGCGCCGCCGAAACACACCGCCGAC
>Ga0335073_10009429_pt1 | contig 13702 bp, 14 predicted proteins | sample Lox_Sample_22_FD_207093 | JGI IMG/M metagenome (GOLD analysis project Ga0335073, IMG submission 207093) | Soil microbial communities from Loxahatchee National Wildlife Refuge, Florida, United States - Lox_Sample_2.2 | ecosystem: Environmental > Terrestrial > Soil > Wetlands | place: USA... | reverse complement strand
GCGTCACGCTACGGCTACAGGGGTCACGATCGCGCTGGCGGTCGACACCGGTCGGCTGGCAAGAGCCCGCTGATCACGCTTGGGGCGTCCCGACAGCATCTGTCTGCTCAGCGACACCGAGGCCGGAAAGCGACGCCACGACGCAACGGAGGGCCGCTCCGAATTATGTGGAACAGCCCTCTGAGCTGGGTCGGGGTGGCCGGATTTGAACCGGCGGCCTCTTCGTCCCGAACGAAGCGCGCTGCCAAGCTGCGCTACACCCCGCTGACCGCCCGAGAAGTCTAGCCCATCCCGGCTACCAGCGTGAGCAGCGTGGCTTCCGGCCGGCAACTGAAGCGAACCGGGGCAGTTGGGGCGGTGCCGAGGCCTGCCGAGACGTGCAGCCAGGCCGGGCGCTCAGCCCCGCCGGCCGGGTAACGGTGCAGGCCCTTGACCATGCTGCGGGGAATGCCGCAGTTGGTGACGAGCGCCCCGTAACCAGGGACGCACAGCTGGCCGCCGTGGGTGTGGCCGGCGAGCAGCAGGTTGAAGCCGTCGGCGGCGAACCGGTCAAGTACGGCGGGCTCGGGCGAGTGCATGGCACCCAGGCGCAGGTCCGCCGCGGCGTCGGCCGGGCCGGCGATGTCCTGGTAGCGGTCCCGGTGGACGTGCGAGTCGTCGACGCCGCCCACCTCGATGTCGTGCTCGCCGACCTTGATCCGGCCGCGCCGGTTGTTGGCGTTGAACCAGCCGGCGCTTTCCATCGCCTCCCCGAGCTCCTGCCATGGCAGGTCAGGTACCTCGTCGTCGTGATCACCGGTGCTGGGCCCCCACAGGTAGCGCAGCGGGTTCCTGATCGTAGGCGAGTACAGGTCGTTGGAGCCGTACACAAACACCCCTGGCCGGTCGAGCAGCGGGCCAAGCGAGGTCAGGAACGGCTGCACGGCCTGCGGGTGCCCGAGCGAGTCCCCGGTGTTGACGACCAGGTCCGGCTCCAGCGCATCGAGCGAACGCAGCCATGACATCAGCCGGTGCCGGCCGGGCGTCAGATGAAGGTCCGAAATGTGAAGGATGCGCAGCGGGGCTGACCCGGCGGGCAGTACCGGGACGTCGTATTCACGCAGGGCGAACCAGTTCCGCTCGATGACGGACGCGTAGCCGATGCCCGCAGCGCCGACGATGGCAGTGGCCCTCAGGAGGGTTCGCGCTCGCATGCACACATGGTGCCATGCCGGCGGGACTGGACTGGCCGTGGACCCGCGACCTCCGGCGGCACGCCGGCGGACCGGACGGCAGGATAGGCGTCATGCCGACACTGAAAGAGCAATTGAGGGCCGATCTCACGACGGCCATGAAGGCGCGAGATGAGACGCGCACGCGGACGCTTCGGATGGCCCTTACTTCCATTAGTAACGAGGAGGTCTCCGGAACTGTCGCTCACGACCTCACCGAGGACCAGGTCATCAAGATCCTGACGAGGGAGGCTAAGCGCCGCAGGGAGGCAGCCGCTGCTTTCGCCGAAGCGGGCCGGGAGGAGCAGGCGGCCGCAGAGCGCGCCGAAGAGGAAGTCCTGGTCGGCTACCTGCCGGCTCAGCTGTCCGACGACGAGCTTGCCGGCATTGTGGCAGCGGCGATCGCCGAGACGGGAGCATCCGGCCCGGCCGGCATCGGTCAGGTCATGATGGTGGTCACGCCCAAGGTGGCAGGCCGGGCCGAGGGCAGCCGCGTCGCAGCCCTCGTGCGCAGCCAGCTCAGCAGCTGACCAGCTTCCGTCAGGCCGCGCTTAGTGGGTGGGCGGCGGGCTGCCGGTCGTACCTGGCCCCTTGCCTGGCGGGCCGCCCTTGCCTGGCGGGCCGCCCTTCTTGTGACCGCCGATCGTCTTGGGTGCGCCCCAGCCGTTGCCCTCGCTGAAGAAGGAGCTCGGCGGGTAGACGAAGGGGACGTCCGGGCCCAGTGCCGCGTGCATGAACGTCTCTTCCCAGGTCGCGCCGGGTGCCATGTCACCGTACATCTGGCCGGGGCACTGGAAACCGCCGAGCTGCGGCACGTCGCGGTAGCACGCATCGTACGGACCCACCATCGGGTGCTTCTGCGGGCTCAGCGGGTTGAACACCGACGTGTACGAGACCAGCCGCGGGGTGTAGCCGGCGAAGGCGGCGTAATAGCCGCTGTTGGCGGTACCGGTCTTGGCCGCGACGTGGACGTAACCGGGGATCGAGCGGTTCGCGGCGGTAGCACCCGGCTGGGTGAGTGTGCCCTGCAGGATGTAGTTGGCCGCGTCAGCGACCCCCTTGGACATGTCGCGACGGCAGGCGGGCTTCCGGACGGGCAGCTGCTGGTGTGTCGTCATGACCTCGACCCCGGTGATCGCATCCGGGCTGCAGTACATGCCGCGTGCGGCCACCGACGCGTAGGCGGCGGCCATGCTCATCGGCGAGACCCCGACCGCGCCCAGCGTGAAGCTGGAGACCTTGTAGGCGGGCAGGCCGTTGCTGCCAAGTGCGGGGTCGTGCGCCCACTTCATGAGCGAGGTGCCGTCGGCTCTGGTCATGCCCATATCGACGGCAGTCTTGACGACGTTGCACAGGCCGACCTCGTTCTCGAGGTTGACGAAGTACAGGTTGATCGACAAGGCGGTCGCCTCGGCCATCTGCCAGACTTCAGTCCCGTTGCTCGGGCCCTCCGCGTTGTTGAAAACCGTGGGCAGGACGGTCTCTCCGTTGCAAGTAGCAAACGGGCCGACGGAGGCAGGCGCCTTCACCTTGATCGTGTGGCCGAACGGCAGGCCTTGCTTCAGGGCTGTGATCAAGGTAAAGATCTTCGATGACGACCCGGTCTGGACGCCGATCGGGTCACCGCCGTACTGGGAGTTGACCGCGTAGTCGATGAACGTGCCGGTCGGGCCGTAGGTGCGGTTCTCCGCGATGGCCCGCACGTAGCCGGTGCCTGGCTGCAGGAGCACCTCGGTGTCGGCGTTGTGGTTCGGGTTCAGTGCCGACCTGTTGGGCGACTCCACGTAGTTCACCGCGTGGTTCGCCGCCCGCTGGTCCTTCATGTTGAGTGTGGTGTGGATCGCCAGGCCGCCGGAGCTCTGGATCTGGCTCCAGATCGCCGGGTAGTCGAGCTTCAGGACGTGCTCCACGTAGTCACAGAAGAATCCGGTGTTGGCGCGCGACGGCGTAGCGCAGCCAGCGGTGACCGGGGCGTACGAGCGCTTCAGCCCGAGCGGCAGCTTCTCTGCCGCGAGCGCGGCGGCGTTAGAGATGTAGTGCAGCTGCGCCATCCTGGCGAGCACTTCGGTTCGCCGCTGCATAGCGGCGGCCGGGTGAGTGAACGGGTCGTACTGCGTCGGCGACTGCACGATACCCGCGAGCAGTGCTGCTTCCGGCAGTGTCAGGCTCGAGGCGCTCTTGCTGAAGTAAACCCGCGCCGCGACCTGGACCCCGTTGGCGTTGTTGTCGAAGTACGCCACGTTGAGATAGGAAGCCAGCAGCTGCTGCGGGGTCAGTTCGTGCTCGACGTCAATGGCCAGGCGCAGTTGCTGGATCTTGCGCCGGAAGTCCGGGTAGACGGCGGCCTCCCGCGCGGTTACGTTGTTGCCGGCCTGCAGCACCTTCACGTTCTTGACGTACTGCTGGGCGATCGTCGAGGCACCCTGCCGCTGGGCGCCGCTGCCGGTGCTGACGATGGCCCGCAGCGTGCCGCGCGGGTCGAGCGCGCCCTGGCTATAGAAGCTGTCGTCCTCGATGGCAATGATCGCGTCACGCATCACCGGCGCGATCTTGTCGAAGCGGACCGGGACCCGGTAGACGTCATACGGGTAGAAGTAGGCGATCGGCTGGTCCTCGGCGTCGTACAGGACGGACCTGACCGGTGCTGCACCCAGCTTCCCAACCTGCAGCGTGATGAATGTGTTCGCCGCATCACGAACGGCAATGCCGGTGATGCCGAGAACCGGGAAGATTGCCGCCGCGAGCAGGAGTGCGGCCGCGATTATTATCAGCGTCAGGCGGGCCGCGGTGCCCGCGTAGACCGCGCCGGCGCGGCGCCTGAGGGTTCGCACCCGAACAGGCTACGCTGCACGAGCAACTACCAGCCACCAGGCGAACCGATCGGGCCGACCGAAAGTTGCCGCGAGTCACTAAGCCATTGCTCTCAGTAACCAGATCCATTTCGGGCACGCTGAGCGGCCGCAGTGTAGCTACAAGTCGCTTACGTGTGCATAGCTCATCTGGGCTATTGAGGAAATGGGCCCGCTGGGGTCTAGCGCTGTGCGCCGGACTTCCGTAAGTTACTCTTCCGCGACCATCACTCGCCGGAGTCGGTCGCCCCGAGTCGGCTCCGGACCGCAACTGAGCGCCACCCGGGCGTGATGATCCCCCGCGGGCGTGACGATCAGAGGAGCTGGACCACATGTGGATCACGGACTGGACTGCGCGTGCCGCGTGCAAGGGAACTGACCCGGACGAGCTCTTCGTCCAGGGCGCGGCGCAGAACCGGGCCAAGCTGATCTGCCGCGGCTGCCCGGTCAGGACGGAGTGCCTGGCCGATGCGCTGGACAACCGGATCGAGTTCGGCGTCTGGGGCGGAATGACCGAACGTGAGCGCCGTGCGCTGCTGCGCCGGCGGCCGGACGTCACGTCCTGGCGCGATCTGCTGGAGAATGCGCGCAACCACTACGAGCGCACCGGGGACGACGAGCTCGTAGCCAGCTAGCAAGCACGGCGCGGAACGGCTATCGCCCGTTCTCGAATGCCAGCCCGATGCGGCGCAGGCCTTCGAGGTCGTGGACGTCCTCGGCCTGCGCCGGAACCTCGACAACTGGTACCAGCGGGTGTGCCGCAGTGAAGTGGCCTGCCGTCCGCCGCTGGGCAGCCGCCTGTTCCATCCGCTCTGCATGCAGCCGCAGTGCGGCGATCGTCAGCAGCTTCGCCTCCGCGTCCTGATCGCCGGCCCGCCTGCTGGCGGCCGATGCCCGGCCTGAGGTCGCGCCGGGCACCGAGCCCTGCAGCACTTCGGCTGCCGCGAGGCTCCTGGCCGCAGACAGATGCGCAGCCGGCACTTGCTGCACCCGGTTCAGGATCAGCCCGGCGAGCGGCATCCGCTCCTGGTCGAGCCGCTCGACGAAGTACGAGGCCTCGCGCAGCGCGTCATCCTCAGGCGCCGCGACTACCAGGAACGACGTACCCGGTGCGCGCAGGAGCTGGTAGGTGTAGTCGGCTCGCTCGCGGAAGCCGCCGAACATCGTGTCAAGCGCGCTCACGAACGTCTGCACATCCCTCAGCACCTGAGTGCCAAGTATCTTCGTCAGGACGCCTGCGACCATCCCGAATCCGGCGTTGAGCACCTTCAGGTAAGCCCGGCCGCCGATCTTGGCTGGTGCCGTCAGCAGCCGCAGCAGCCTGCCGTCGAGGAACCGCGCGAGCCGCTGCGGGGCGTCCAGGAAGTCCAGCGCGGACCGGCTCGGCGGTGTGTCGACCACGATCAGGTCCCACTCGTCGGCCCGCCGTAGCTGGCCGAGCTTCTCCATCGCCATGTACTCCTGCGTGCCGGCGAAGCTGGAGGACAGCGACTGGTAGAAGGGGTTCGCCAGGATCTGGGCGGCCCGGTCGGGATCGGCGTGCTGCTCGACGATCTCGTCAAAGGTTCGCTTCATGTCCAGCATCATGGCGTGCAGGCTGCCAGCCGATCCGGCCTCGTTCCCGGCATGCCGATGGGCTGTGCCAACGCCCCTTACCAGCCTCGGCGTGTTGTCGAGTGAGGTCAGCCCCATGGACTGCGCCAGCCGGCGGGCCGGGTCGACGGTCAGTACCACGACGTGCCGGCCGCGCTCGGCCGACCGCAGCCCGATCGCCGCGGCGATGGTCGTCTTCCCGACGCCGCCGGAGCCGCAGCAGACGATGATCCTGGTCCTGCGGTCGTCGATGAGCCGGTCGACATCAAGGGTGGGGGGATGCGTGCGCCCGCTCATCAGGCGGCCTTCTGCTCGCGCAGTGCCCACGCCAGCCGGTAGAGCGCGGCCAGGTCGATGCCATCGCTGATCCACGGGAGCTGATAGCACGGCTGCCCGGTCGTGCTGAGCCGCTGCTGCTGGAGGTCCTGGGCAAGTGCGGTCCTGGCTTGCTCCGACAGCTCAGCCGCCAGCGCGGCGACCAGGCTGGGACCGTCCTCCAGGCCAGCGGACTTCAGGCCGAAGGCGAGCTGCGCATGATCGAGGTCGCCGTCCGCGGCCGCCTGCAGCTGTCCCGGCGGCAGCGCCAGCGGCCTGGTCATGTTGACGATGATGCCGCCGGCCCTGATGCCGCCGAGCTCGCTCAGCTCGGCGATGCCGTCGAGCGTCTCCTGCACGGGCATCTCCTCGAGCACCGTGACGAAGTGCACGACGGTCTCCGGTGAGCGGATCACCTTCTGCACGGTGTCGGCGTGGCCGCGAATGGGCCCGACCCGTGCCAGGTCGGAGACTTCGCTGGTGACGTTGAGGAACCGGCCGATCCGGCCAGTCGGCGGCGCGTCCATGACGACGGCGTCGTAGTGGCGGCGGCGGCCGTCCTTGCGCCGCACGGCCTCGGCCGCCTTACCGGTGAGCAGCACGTCCCGCAGGCCGGGCGCGATGGTCGTGGCGAAGTCCATGACCCCGAACTTGGCCAGCGCGGTGCCCGCGTGCCGGAGACTGTAGAACATCTCCAGGTACTCAAGCAGGGCCGACTCCGGGTCGGCGACCAGGGCGAATACGTCGCCGCCCTGGTGTGCCTCGGTGCCGGGCCCGACCGCGATCCGCCGTTCCGCATAGGGCAGCGGCGGCACGTCGAAGAGCTGGGCGATGCCCTGGCGGCCTTCGACCTCCATCAGCAAGACGCGCCGGCCGTCGGCGGCGAGCGCCAGGGCGAGCGCGCCGGCCACGGTGGTCTTGCCCGTGCCGCCCTTGCCGGTGACGACATGCAGGTGCACGCCGTCCCAGTCGCTGTCACGAGAAGCCACGATTGGAGGTTATCTGGACCGGCCGAGCACCGAGCGCGGGCGCCCCGGCGCGGCGATGCGCCTGGGGCTCGCGTGACATGTCCGTTATCTCCGGCCGCTTGGCCGCTGCGGGAATGTCACTAGGCTGGGTAGCAACAGTCCGCCGGAACTGCGGACGCAGGGGAAGAAGGTGTTCGGCTGATGGACGCCGTGATCGCACTAGTAGTTGTGCTTGTGATCGCAGCCATCACCGCTGCCAAGTCGATCAAGACAGTGCAGCAGTACGAGGACGGGATTATCTTCCGGTTCGGCAAAGTGCTGCCCGGCGTGCGGGGCCCGGGCCTGACGTGGATCCGGCCCGTCGGCGACAAGCTGGTGAAGGTCAACAAGCAGATCATCGCCATGGGCGTGCCCGCTCAGGAGGGCATCACGAGGGACAACGTAAGCGTCCGGGTGGACGCGGTGGTCTACTTCCGGGTCGTCGATCCGATCAAGGCGTCCATCAACGTCTTCAACTACCAGAACGCGATCTCCCAGCGCGCGCAGACCTCACTGCGGTCGATCATCGGCCAGTCCGAGATGGACGAGTTGCTCGCCGAGCGAGACACCGTCAACCGGCGGCTGGCCACGATCATCGACGAGGGGACTGAGATTCCCTGGGGCGTGAAGGTGGAGAGCGTCGAGATCAAGGACGTGTCGCTTCCGGAGGGCATGAAGCGCTCGATGTCACGCCAGGCGGAGGCCGAGCGGGAACGGCGGGCGCGCATCATCACGGCCGACGGCGAGTACCAGGCGTCCAAACGGCTCGCTGCGGCCGCCAACGTCATGTCACGTGACCCGGCCGCGCTGCAGCTCCGCCTGCTGCAGACCGTGGTAGAGGTCGCGGGCGAGCGCAACAGCACGCTGGTCATGCCGATTCCGGTCGAGCTGCTCAGGTTCTTCGACAGGTTCACGCCGAATGCTGGCGGGACGCCGCCGGAGGCAGGCGCCTCGTCCTCGGCCGACGACGCCGGCAACGCGGAGCTTGAGGATGCTGACCAGCCGGCCGCGATCGACAGCGGTCAGGGCCGGGCGCTCGGGAGCGCCGCGGACGCGCTGAATATACCGGAAGTTCCCGAGATTCCCGATCTATCACCGGCTGAGAAGGGCGAGATCGGCACGCATGACAATCCCGCCGGCACAGGTAACTCGACGTCGCCGGTGGGCGGCGCGCACGAGTAACGGCCAGGCCGGATCGCTGTAAGGTTCGGCTATGTCCAAGTGGGAGTACGCAACTGTGCCACTGCTGGTGCACGCAACCAAGCAGATCCTTGACGGCTGGGGCGACGACGGCTGGGAGCTCGTCACGGTCGTGCCGGGCCCGAACCCCGAGCAGCTCGTCGCCTATCTCAAGCGGGTCAAGGAATGACAGCAGCGGACGCGTCGGAGCAGTCCGGCCCGGCCGAGCGGCTGGCGGCGCTCGGCCTGACCTTGCCGCCGGTCGTCACACCGCTAGCGGCTTACGTGCCGGCCGTGCGCTCTGGCGCGCTGGTCTATACCGCAGGCCAGCTGCCCGTGGTCGAGGGTCAGTTGCTGTCCACCGGAAAGGTCGGGGCGGAGGTCGGCGCCGCCGAGGCGGCGGCGCTCGCCCGGACGTGTGCGCTTAACGCGCTCGCCGCTGCTGCCTCCGTGGCCGGCGGCCTGTCGTCGATCGTCCGCGTCGTCAAGCTGACCGGCTTCGTCGCCAGCGCGCCTGACTTCACCGGGCAGCCGCAGGTCGTGAACGGCGCCAGCGAGCTGCTGCTGGAGATTTTCGGTGAGGCAGGCCGGCATGCGCGCAGCGCGGTCGGCATGGCGGTGCTGCCGCTCGACGCCCCGGTCGAGGTCGAGCTGATAGTCGAAATCCGGGACTAGGCGCCGGGCAGGAGATACGTGACAGAGGACGCGGCGAAGGCCGCCTCATTCCGGCTGCCTGGCGAGCTAGCCGGCCCGGCACGCGACATCCTGGCCGGGCATCAGGCTCCGGCCGTGCCGCGCGATGCGGCGACGGTGATGCTGCTCCGGTCGCGGCCGGCCGGCCTTGAGGTCTACATGCTCAGGCGCAAGCCCACGATGGCATTCGCGCCCGGGGCCTACGTGTTCCCCGGCGGGTCGGTCGATGCCAGGGATGCCGATGAACAGGTGGCCTGGACCGGGCCAGACGCAGCGGAGTGGGGCCGGATCTTCGATGCACCTGCGTCACTGGCCAGGGCACTGGTCTGCGCAGCGGTGCGAGAGACCTTCGAGGAGTCCGGCGTGCTGCTGGCCGGCGAGTCGGCTGACTCCGTGGTGGCCGATACCACCAGCGATGAGTGGGAGGCGGACCGCCACGCTCTGCTTGACCGGTCGGTGTCGCTGGCCGGGCTGCTCAGCCGCCGCCGGCTCGTGCTGCGGGCGGATCTGCTCCGCCCGTGGTCGCGGTGGATCACCCCGGTGGTCGAGCCGCGCCGATTTGACACCCGGTTCTTCGCGGCGGCGCTGCCGGCCGGACAGCGGACCAGGGACGTGGGCGGCGAGGCATCAGAGGTTGCCTGGGTGCGTCCGGCCGAGGCGCTTCAGGCAGGGGAACGGGGCGAGATCAGGCTGTTCCCGCCCACCGCGGTGACGCTGTCGGAGCTAGCTGACTGCGGAACGATGGAGACGGTGCTCGCTGGCCCCCGGCAGGTCGCGCCGATCATCCCAGAAGTGCAGCTGCGCGAGGGTGCCGTCTGGCTGACGGTGCCGGGTCTAACCGGCCATGCATCCTTGCCCGGCGGCCCGGCATGACCGCCGGCACTCCGATCCGGGCCGGGGCGGGAATCGACGGATCGGGCACCAGCCGGACCCTGTGCGTGCTCGCACCTAACCCGTCGCTGATGACGCTGGACGGGACGAATACCTGGCTGGTGGCCGAGCCAGGCTCGGCTGCCGTCATCGTGATCGATCCCGGTCCGGACGAAGAAGGTCACCTGCAACGCATCTGCGCGGTCGCGGCAGATCGCGGCCAGCGCGTAGCAGACATCGTCCTGACCCACCGGCACCCGGATCACTCGGCCGGAGCGCCGCGACTAGCTGAGCTGACTGGCGCGCCCGTCCGCGCGGTCGATCCGGAGCACCGGCTTGGCAGCGAGGGCCTGTCCGCGGGCGATGTCCTGGACTCCGGCGGCTGCGAGCTCCGGGTCATCGCTACCCCTGGGCACACCTCAGATTCGGTGAGCCTGCAGATTCCCGCTGACGACGTCGTCCTGACCGGGGACACCGTGCTGGGCCGCGGCACTGCCGTGATCTCGGACGACGGCAGCCTCGGGGACTACCTGGACTCGCTGCGGCGGCTGCGGGCGCTTGCCGAGGAGACCGGGCTGTCAGCGCTGCTGCCCGGCCACGGGCCGCTGCTGACGGACGCGCCGGGCGTGCTGGACTTCTACTTGACTCACCGGGCGGAGCGGCTGGACGAGGTGCGGGCCGCGCTCGCGGCCGGTGATCGCAGCCCGGCTGACATTGTCGCCCGGGTGTACGCGGCGGTAGACCGGGCGCTGTGGCCGTTCGCGGAGTCATCGGTACGCGCCCAGCTGAGGTACCTGCGCGAGCAGGGCGAGGTGCCGGGCGCCGCGGTGTTACCTGGCCCGCTTGCGTAGCCGGTCGGTGTCGGTGACCAGGACGGACTTGGCGGCAAGCTGGATCCAGCCGCGGGCGGTGAAGTCCGCAAGCGCCTTGTTCACGGTTTCCCGTGACGCCCCGACAAGCTGGGCTAGCTCCTCCTGCGTGAGGTCGTGGTTGACCTGGACGCCCTCGGGCGTAATCACGCCGAATCGGTCGGCCAGGTCAAGCAGGGCCTTGGCGACCCGGCCGGGTACGTCGGTGAAGACCAGGTCAGCCTTAACGTCGTTGATCCGGCGGAGCCGCTGAGCAAGCGCCTGCAGGAGGTGCATGGCCACTTCGGGCCGGCTGCTCAGCCAGGTACGCAGGTCATCATGAGCCAGCCCGGCCAGCCGTGCGCTGGTCACCGCCGTTGCACTCGAGGTGCGGGGGATCGGGTCGAACAGCGAGAGCTCGCCGAACATCTCACCAGGGCCGTGCACGCTGAGCAGGTTCTCCCGGCCGTCAGGCGCCGCCTTGGTCAGCTTGATCTTGCCTTCAAGGATGATGTACAGCTTGTCCCCGTCATCCCCCTCGGAGAACAGCCGTTCGCCGCGGTCGAGGTGCACATTGCTGATGCCAGCTCGGAGCGCGCTGGCATCTTCGTCGCTGAGGGCCTCGAATAGCGGTGTCTCTTTGAGCACGTCATCAGTCTGATTCATGACACCTCCATGAGCGTGTTGCCCATTCGAGCACCTGGTCACCCTGAGTGGTCAACCGCACCGCCGGTCAGCCGCTCCTGGCAGGCAACGATCTGCACTTCGGCCGCCTCCACGCCCACCCAGGTTGCGGCCTCCACCTCCTTGCCGGGCTCCAGCGCCTTGTACACCTCGAAGAAGTGCTGGATCTCAAGCAGATCAAACTCCGGGACGTCCGCGATATCGCGCAAGTGGGCCATCCGCGGGTCGGTGGCGACAACGCACAGCACCTTGTCGTCAGCACCCTTCTCGTCGCGCATCCTGAACATCCCGATGGCGCGGCAGAGTACCTGGCAACCGGGAAACGTCGGCTCCTCCAGCAGGACGAGGGCATCAAGCGGGTCGCCGTCATCAGCAAGAGTGTCCTCGATGAATCCGTAATCTGCCGGATAGCGGGTGGATGTGAAAAGCATCCGGTCTAGCCTGATACGACCCGTCTTATGATCCATCTCGTACTTGTTGCGCTGTCCTTTGGGGATCTCGATGATTACTTCGAACTCCACGTTTGCACCCCCGGCCCGCTGGTGACGAACTCCGAACGCATGGCTGATGTCTACCCGGTAGTCCTCAGCTTGTCGCTCTCGGGGTAGCAGATCCAGGTCCGGAACGCCCCGTAGGCAGCGCACGTGGCGAAAGGGAACCTACCGTTGCGTCGGCACAGCGGCCTGGTCGCGGCATCCATCGCGGTGCTGTGCGCCTTCACCATTGCCGCTGGCGGAACCGTCAGCCGGCTCTTGCCGGTGCGCCTGGCTCTGTGGCAGATGCCGCAGATCGCAGCCGGCCGGCTGTCCGGATCCAGCGAGGCCCTGGCAGCGGCGACGGGCTCGGCAAGCGGCCGGGACGCGACGGCTGCAGGAGTTGCTGCCGCTGTCGCCCCGTTCGCAGGCTCGCCAGTGTTCGGGCCGCACCTCGGCGTGCTCGTCACTGACCTGGCGACCGGCCAGGTGCTGTACGCGCGAAACACGTCCTCCGGTTTCGCGCCAGCCTCGACTAACAAGCTGGCGACCGCCATCGCCGCGCTTCAGGTGCTCGGCCCGTCAGCCAGGTTCCGCACCACTGTCGCCGCTGCGCCGGGCGCGTCGGCAATCGTCCTGGTCGGGGGCGGTGACCCGACGCTGGCCGCCGGCCGCCCGCCGGCCGCGGATTACCCGCAGCCCGCGACCCTCCTGGAGCTAGCCAGGCAGACGGCTGCAGCGCTGCGCGCTCGAGGCCGCCACAGCGTCAGGCTCAGCTACGACACCTCGCTGTACACCGGGCCCGCACTCGCGCCCGGCTGGCCGATGAGCTACGTGACATCCGGCAACGTCTCGGTCATCACCTCGCTCGAGGCCGATCAGGGCCGGGTGACGCACAGTGGAGCGCCTGCTGACAACGAGGCGTCAGGCGGACCGAGGTCGGCGAATCCGGCGGCGCTGGCCGCGGCGTCGTTTGCCCGCTTCCTGGCAGCCGACGGGATCCGCGTCACTGGTGCCCCGGCGGAGGCTACGGCAGCCTCACGCGACAGCGTCCTGGCCAGCGTCCAGTCGCCGCCGCTGTCGGAGATCATTCAGTGGATGCTCGAAGAGAGCAACAACGTCATCGCCGAGAACCTGGCTCGACATGTCGCGATAGCCACCGGACGCCCTGCCTCCTTCAGCGGGGCAGCCAGCGCAGTCACCGCGACGTTGCGCAGCCTGGGCCTGCGCGGGGAGATCAGCCTGGTCGACGGCAGCGGGCTGTCGCCGCGGGACCGGCTCTCCCCTGCAGGACTCGCTCAGCTGATCATCCTGGCGGCCGCCCGCGGACGGCTGCGCTCGGTACTCACCGGCCTGCCCGTCGAAGGCTTCTCGGGCACGCTGATGCGAGGTGGCAGCGTGTTCGGGCTGGCCGGGCCGGGCGGCTTCGGGGTGGTCCGGGCCAAGACCGGGAACCTGAGCACCGTCGCGGCCCTCGCCGGGACCGTTTACGCCAAGAACGGCCAGTTGCTCGCATTCGCCGTCATGGCCGACAGAATTCCCATGTCGGGCCTGGGTAACGCGGCAACGACCATGGTCGACCTGGCGAGCCGGCTGGCCAGGTGCGGCTGCCGGTAGCCGCGGGTTGTCACGGCCCGACGGGGCAGAATGGCCCAGCTCCACGTACGGTGGAGGGGTGAGCAGCACTCAGATGATCGACTGGCAGGTCGCTACTTCCACCGGGGTCCGCTGGGTCAGGCCCGGCCCGCAGGTGAGCATTGCCGATGCCAGGAAGGTCGTGGCCGAGCTGAGGCAGCTTGCGGCCGCGGTATCCGAGCCGGTCCGCGAACTGACCGGCATGCCGGGCGCACCAGACGACGGCGCGGTGGCGGTCGTTGACCGGCCGGGCTGGATCCGTGCGAACGTGGACGGATTCCGGGTGGTGCTGGACCCGCTGGTGCAGCGAATGGCGGAGAGCGGCAACGCGCCGCAGCCGGGCTC
>Ga0335073_10009428_pt1 | contig 13703 bp, 15 predicted proteins | sample Lox_Sample_22_FD_207093 | JGI IMG/M metagenome (GOLD analysis project Ga0335073, IMG submission 207093) | Soil microbial communities from Loxahatchee National Wildlife Refuge, Florida, United States - Lox_Sample_2.2 | ecosystem: Environmental > Terrestrial > Soil > Wetlands | place: USA... | reverse complement strand
ACAGACCGCCACGAGCATGGCTGAGGCGGCAAAATCGCGGTTGTTGAACATGCTCCCGGTCGATCTCCTGATGCAAGCGAGCGGAGCCCTCGTCCGCTACGTTTTCACAACTCTTCCATGCTATAGCGTTTCAGGAGAAGCTGTAACCGGGGAGAGAAAGGCTGCAATTCTCCAGCTGGAAGATTGCAAACTCAGTCCTGAAGATGCCGCGAGTTCGCTGGACTCATCGCGGGCGCGCCAACGACGCAGGCTCGACCCTGCCAACCCACCTGGACGATCTTGCCGTCTTCAACAAGTATCGGAACCGACACGGAACCGCCGGTGAGGGTTTGCATGCGTTGGTAGGCCTGATCGTCGGTTTCGACGTCGTACTCGCAAAACTTGCGCCGCGTCCACTCGAGCCAATCGCGAAGCTCCCGCGTGTAAGGGCACTGCGCCGAACCGTAAAGCTCAAGTCCTGGCATCGTTCAATACCTCGAGGGTTTCGAGCAGAACATGATAGGCCGAGGCCTGCACCTCCTGGGTGCGCGGGATGTAATCGCTGCGGACGATAATCGGGAAGTCCGCGATTCCGCGCCGGGCGATTTCGCCACCGTCGTTGCCAAGCAGGGCGACGGTAAGCAGGCGGCGCTTGCGCGCCTCTTCGAGAGCCAAGATAATGTTGCGCGAGCCGCCGCTGGTCGAGATGCCGATGGCGACATCTTCGGGCCGCGCGTGGGCAATGAGCTGGCGCAGGAAGACGACTTCGGTTCCCACGTCGTTGGCGAGGGCGGTAATGATCGCCGGTTCCATGGAAAGCGAGACGGCGGGGATGGTGCGGAATCCTTCCGGTGGGGCGACGCAATCGAGCGCCCAGTCGTTGGCGTCGGTCGCTGAGCCGCCATTTCCAAAAAGAATCAGCTTTCCGCCTTGCCCAAGGCGCGCATCGATGGCCAGCGCTGCGGCGCAAATCTGTTCGGATTGTTCCTCCGCCAGGCGCTCGCGCAGCAGTGCATCGTCGTGGGCCTTCATCCTTATCGATGCCGCGACGTCGTCGACGATCGCGGATGTTTCCTGGCGCGCGTGGCCCAGGAAGGGGTAGAGAAACTCGCTTGCGCCCACGTCCTGGCCGAATTCACGGTGCTCAAGGAACACGTGCACCGTCTCCCACATGGTGTGGTAGAGAACTTCGACTAATTCCTGGTGGATGAATGGATGCCGGATTGCTGTTTGCAGCGCAAATGAGCCGGTGGGACCGGGCAAGGCGAAGGTCATGGCTCCGCGCGAGCGCGCCCAGTCGAGCGCGGCCCAAACCTCGGAGTCGCCTTCCGGCGGACCGAAACCCATCACGATGTCGTCCGGGCGAAGAATCGCGTCGAGCCAAGGACGGGGAAGCGCCGATACATCGAGAGCCGGCAGCGCACGCTTGCCAACGATCACCGGATGCACAAACTCGACGGAGACGTGTTGCGCATCGGTGGATGACGGTCCACGCCCGAGCGCGAGAAGCCTGCTGCCGGCGAGGAAGCGCCGCGCCATTTCCTGGCAGGCCTCGGCCAGTGCATGCGACTGCTGCGAGAAGAACTCTTGCAAAATCGAATTGCGCTCCACCAGCCGGTCGGCAATCTGCCTGGCGAGGCTTACGCCGGTAATCATCCCATTCTCCTAACAGATTCTGGGCAGCGGATCGCCAACCAGCATGTCGACGATTCGTGTGCCGCGATAGCGGGTGTTGACCATGACGGCATTCGCCGGCTGCTCGCGGATCTCGCCGATGATGCACGCATCCTGACCACCCTCGGTCTGCAGCAGCGCATTCAGTGCGATTTCGGCATATTGCGGAGAGACGACGGCAAGGAACTGTCCTTCATTGGCGATATGCAGGGGATCGAGGCCGAGCAGTTCGCAGGCGCCGCGCACCTCGTCGTGCATGGGAATGCGCTCTTCCGAAATCTCGATGGCGAGCCCGCAATCGCGCGCCAACTCGTTGAGGGCCGTTGCTACTCCGCCGCGGGTCGGGTCGCGCATCCATCTGAGCCCTGGACCTGCCTCAGCCGCGAGCGCTTCGACCATGGGAAAGACGCAGCGTGTGTCAGAGGTGAGATCTGCCTCGAGATCCAAATCCGACCGCGCGAGCAGAATGGTAATTCCGTGATCGCCGATCGGACCGGAGAGCAGCACTTTGTCACCCGGACGCACACTCCGCTCATCGATACTGAGGTCGGGAAGGGGGCTGCCGATGCCGGCGGTGGTGATGTACATTCCGTCGGCCTTGCCGCGTTCCACAACTTTCGTATCGCCGGCAACCATCGTGACTGAGGCTTTCCTGAGGGCCGCATGCATCGCGCGAACCTCGGCTTCGAGCACCCTGCCGGAGAGGCCTTCTTCCAGGACGAAGGTGACGGCCATGGCGCAGGGGCGCGCGCCGGATACCGCAAGATCGTTCACGGTGCCATTCACGGCCAATTCACCGATGGAGCCGCCGGGAAACCTGAGAGGGTGAACTACGAAGCTATCGGTTGTGAACGCGATTGGAGTTCCGTCAATCTGGAGGCGCGCTGCATCGGTGAGTTTCCGCTCAGCGCCATTAAGAAGCAGCGGCGCAAACAGGCCCTCAACGAGCCTGCGGCTCGCCTTTCCACCGGCGCCGTGCGCCATCTCAATTTGCGGGTCGCGGAACCGTACCGCGACCGGAGAGTCAGTACCGTTGCCGTTCCCATTTACGCCACTGAGGCGATTTCCGTTACCAGGGACTTCCGGTGTTCGTAGTTGTAATAGGCTGCGCATGAGCCCTCCGCCGAAACCATCAGCGCCCCGATCGGATGTTCCGGAGTGCATTCCTTGCCGAACAATTTGCATTGGTGGGGTTTCAAAACGCCTTTCAAAACCTCTCCGCACTGCGCGGATTTGGGATCGGTGACTCGCGTTTCGCGCACTGGGTACCGCTTTTCCGCGTCCCAAAGCGAGTATTTGTCGCGAATGCGGAGCGCCGACTGCGAGATGAATCCGAGGCCGCGCCACTCGAAATACGGTCTAAGCTCAAACACCTCGGCCATAGCATGCAATGCGGCGCGGTTGCCTTCCCACGGCACCACGCGCTTGTACTGGTTCTCGACCTTCGCTTCGCCCGCCTGAAGCTGCCGGAAAAGCATCACGATGGATTGCAACAGGTCAAGCGGCTCAAAGCCCGATGTGACCACTGGTTTGCCTTCGGTTTTCGCGATCCACTCGTAAGGGCGGCAACCGATCACAGTCGATACGTGGCCCGGCCCGATAAAACCGTCGAGCCGCATGTCGGGTGAATCGAGAATCGCACGAATTGCGGGCACGATGGTGACGTGGTTGCAGAATACCGAGAAGTTGAGAATGGCTTCGTTCATCGCCGCCATCAGCGTGAGCGCGGTGGATGGCGCGGTGGTCTCGAATCCGATGGCGAAGAAGATCACTTCCTTTTCTGGATTCTTTCTGGCAATTTGCAGTGCGTCGGCCGGCGAATACACGATGCGCACATCCGTGCCCCGCGCCTTGTGCTCCAGGGGGCTGCCATGCGCGCCAGGCACGCGCATCATGTCGCCAAAGGCAGTGAAAATCCGGTTCGACTCCTGCGCAATGCTGAGCCCGTCGTCGATTCTGCCCATGGGCAGCACGCACACGGGGCAGCCGGGGCCGTGAATGAGCTCAAGATTTTCGGGCAGGATATCTTTGAGCCCAAAACGATAGATGGCGTGCGTGTGACCGCCACAGACTTCCATGATGCGGTAGTGCCGCGCGGGATCGACGAGGCGGCGAATCTCATCGGCCGCCCTGGTAATCAGTTCAGGATTGCGAAACTCGTCCACATACTGCATGATCATCTCTCCGGCGTTCGTGGGAAGGCTCCACTGGCCTTGATCGCGGCGGGGGCTCCGGCAGCGGCCGGAATGGAAGCGACCTCCTGACCGTACCCGCGTACTTCGTCCATGGCCTGCTCTCCTTCGCCGAGCAGCGAGAGCAGATGCATCTGTTCTGCCGCCTGTTCGGCGCTGATCTTCGACATGGCGAAGCCGACATGAATGAGAACCCAATCTCCGGTCCCGGGCATGTCTTCGGCGAGCAATCCGAGCTGAACTTTGCGACGCACACCCGCGACTTCCACGACACCGAGCTGGTTCTGGCCGGCGACTAGCTCAACGATCCTTCCCGGTATGGCTAAACACATGCGGTGGGGTCCTCCTTGAAGAGCCTCGAGAGACGGAATCGTGTCATTCCTGGAGCTCCTGATTCTGTGCGAGCACATCAAACGCAAACCTGAGCTCGTCTTTAAGTTTGAGGGCGCCGCCCGCGACGCTGACGGGTTTGATGTTGTAGTCAGATTGATTGAGGGAGAAGCGACTCGATGCCCGCAAGGACGCGCCCAGCGCGGCGATCCGGACGGTGAGCGATTGCTTGCGAGTGACTCCGTGAAAACTCAGGTTGCCGTTCAGGTTTGCCATGTAGAAGGCGGCATCGAGCCTGCCGACCGTGATGGAAGAAGCCTCGTAGGTAATTTCCGGATACTTTTCCACCTCGAGAACTTCGGTCTTCATCACTCTTTCGATCTCGCGGCGGTCCTTGTCGTTGATGTCGTCCTGCACGCTGAGCAACGCGGATTGAATGGCCAGCCGCAAGGCGGATGCTTCAAGCTCATCAGGGGCAAACTCAACCTCGCCGTTGAAATTGCGGATGGCAATCGTGGGATTGTGGCCCATTGCAGAAAGAAATCCCGTAGCAAAGGCCTGAACGGTGAATTTGCTCCGCTTCGCATCGAACACGAAGCGAGCGCGGCTGCCGTTTCTCGACTGCGGTGGTTCTTTCACGATTTCGCTTAAGCTCTCCATTCGAAGGGATCCTTAGTGCTTGCGCGCCATTCGTTACATCGCGCGCAGTCTGAAGTAGCGCTCAACGTCAGGCATGACGGCCTGGGCAAGATTGCCGACACCTAACTGCGACATATAACGCCGCACTACGGGATTCGAAAGAATCAGCCCCGTGCCGAAGACAATCAGTGCAACCCCGCTCAGCATGTAAAGTGTGTCCTTGCCGTTCTCCGCACCGTTTGCAGTCGCATCCATCAAATCCACAGCCATACAATTTCTCCTCTCGGTTACGAAATTGGGTTAAACTTGCCGCCCATCGAGAATGCGATCGACCAGCGACCCGATCTGCTCGACTGCACTGTCGACTGCAGCCTCGACTTCCTTGCTCAATCCCATGTGTCCCTGCTCTCCGCCCAAGTGGAGCGGCTCACAGCCGACCAGCAGAACACGCCTCAGCGATCCGTTCATCGACTGCGCCATGCGAAGCACATTCATCGGATTCATGGCATGCGGTTGGACAAAACCACCCGGAGTGTGGGCCAGACTGTCGAGGTCGGGTTCAATTACGGAGACGGTGCCGGGCGTTTTGCCATGGGGATAGGCGTCGACCAGGATGGTCGTGTCATAGGCGTCCTGCAATGCGTACGCCAGATCGAAACCGCGAATGCCAAAATCGACGACGCGGACCGCATCAGAGTGCGGTCGAGCGAGAAGCCGGCGCGCAACTTCCACGCCAAAACCGTCATCGCCGAGAAAGATGTTGCCGATTCCGGCAACGAGGATTGTGGGCTTCTTTGCGGCGTATGGTTCTGCGGGCATGGATTCGTTGCCCTGATCGATTGGCTCGACTTCGGCCGGCGTAAAGAAGAATCTGTGTCCCGGCTGGCGCATCAGGCCAAGGTCGCGCCCCGGGTCGACCTCGAGCACGACACAGACATGCTGCGCGCCTTCATAATCCTCTTCGATGGCTTCCACCGTTGCAATCTGGCCGCGCAAGGCGATGTCGAGGATATCGCCGCCATCCTTTGGGCGCAGCCGCACGCGGTCGCCGGCCTTGATGCTGATTCCGCCGATCATGACATGATCAACGATGGCCTTGTCTTCGAGGAGGTTCCATTCCCACTCGTTCATTTGGATCCCTCCGGAAGTGAGTTCAGGGCGCGCAACACTCCGTGGAGCTTGAAGAATTGCTCATTGGGAATGCTCTCGGTGCGCTCCAGGAGTTCGCGTGCTCGATCGTCGGACTGACGAATCTCCGTTTTTTCGTCGTCGGTCAACGTGAGGATTCGAAGCGAGAGAATCTCGTCAATCTCAGTGCCGTCGAACAGGTTGCCGGCGCTCTCCGGCGCAATCTGCGGATTGTCGTAAAGGATGATGGGCGAAGCCAGCATCATCGCCGCATCGTCGTCCACAAGCACCGGCCAGGCGCCAATGTTCTCGCATGCCGAGGCGGCATCCTCATATCCAACAGATGGGTCGAGCGACGAAAGGAACTCTCCGTTTTCGACGCCGAGAATGATGTGGGTAGAAACCAGTGAGTGGAGAAGCGCGGCATCGCGGTTGAGAGGATGATCCGCTGCAAAGTTGCCGAGATTGTCGATACGAATTGTGAGCCTGACGACGTCGTCGCGGCAAGGCTCAGCGCCAATCGTGATTCTTCCCCTGAGCTCTTTTTGTTGCCGAATGATCGCGCCAACGATGTTCCCTCGGGCATCGCGAATCTCTTCGATCAATTCTTCCGCCGGAAAGCAGAATTCCATCGCCCGCAACTCAAGAGAGATGGGATCGAATTCCTCGTAAGTCACGGCGCGTTCCACTGCTTCCTGCAACGGACGGTGAACATGTCTATCGACTTCGAGCCGGTCGAGATACTCCAGGCCGTTTGCGGCCGCAGATGGCGATTCGGGGTCCTGATGGCCGTACCGTCCGATGAGGCGCTGAACGATCTGCAGGAATCTGATCTTTACTGCGACGCGCGAGTGGGTTATGGTTCTGAGCAGGCACTGCGTTTGCATGCACGACGACTCCGAACCAGGTTGCGACGCGCAATAAGACTCCGGGCAGACTACGCCGAAGTTCCAGCGCTGCTGATTTTTGATTGCGGATGGGCGATAGGGGTACAGCATGTACCCCTCGTAGAGAACGGCGCCGGCGATCTCTTCAACGCGCGCGAAATTCACGATTGCACCATCGCTTCGCTTGAGAGAAGCTGTTCAAGGGCCTGCTCCCACGTCGGAATTCCGTGCTCGATCCTGTACTGATACAAGCGATCGAACGCATCCCGATGCAGATGGATCCAGACACTATTGGGGTAGTAGGCCGACATCATCTCGCGCCAGGTTGCAGCCGGAACTTTGCACCGCGCTTCCAACTCCCAGGAGATGGGAGCGACCTGCAGCGGAATTCCCGCGGATGCGTAGAACACCGTTCCGCTGAAGAGCATGAGCAGAGGAATCTCGCCGCCTGCGAGGCCCTCAAAGTATTTTGTCGCGGCAACATTGAAGTCGAATGTGCAGGGCACGTTCATATCGACGACAGTTGCCGTAGTGGCGAATGCCGGCACCACGATGTTCGTCTGCATCCAAAGCAGGTTGCGCAATGTCTGGCCCCAGCGCTCCGGTGTTCCGAAGAGGTCGAGCATGCGCGCCTGTTCCTGCGGGGAATAGCTCCGCCGCGTCACTTCAATCTGGATCTGGCAGCGCAGCGCGATGGTGTGGATTTCTTCTTCCGGCGTATTGTTCGCGATCTCGAGCGGGAAAGCGAGTGTGGGGACCGCGGCAAACGGCACCACCTTCGTTTCGCCAATTTGAATGTGCAGGTCAGGCATTAGGCCCTGCGCTTTCTGTCTCGGAGTTTGCGCGGAGACGATCGAAGAAGTGGGCTACTTCAGTCCACACTTCTGTGCCGCCAGAGAGCCCTTTCCAGTTCGCGCGAATCAAGCCGACAAGCTTGTAGCATTCATCGATGGGAGCAATATAATACTCCGCCAATTCAGATTCGCCCGGCCTGCCGAAGCGGTTCACCAGCAGCGCTTCCACATCCGACTGCAGATGCTGCAGGAGCGGATTGCGATCGATGATTGTGTTCCACGCCTCGAGCGTGAGCGATGATTCCACCGCCCCGGCTGGGCTGGGGTAGAGCGCAATGGTCCGTCCCTCGATGCTGGAGCGGAGAAAGAAAGCCAGGTTGATGGGGATGCACAGGCTGTCCCATTGCGCGTCGCTTATCGCGAAGCCGCTGAGGAACTCGATGCGCCGTGGCACCCGCTTGTATTTGGATCGCTCGAGGCTGTCGAAGAGCATGGCGCACGCTTCGCAGGCGCAAACCAGTTGGCGCGATGCAAGCTCGACGAGATGGGGATGATCGGGGCGCAATTCGGCGCTGCATAGCTCGCAGTGCTCCACCGCGCGCGAGGCGGGCCGAAGCGTGTCGCGAAACCGGCGCAGGACATTGAGCGCCTGATCGAAAGATGGTGCTCGGGGCGGCGGTTGCTCCTGCCGAATCGTGGTTTCTGATTGCATTGAGCCTCTCGTTCGAAACGTCCCTCAGGGGTCGCACCGGTTTCACAGTTGACGTCGCCGGTCTTCGCTTCTGTCAGGGTGGCCTTCTCTTAAGGGAAAAAGCCACTTAGCTTTGGCGGCTTCGAGTACAGTAACTGTGAAACCGGTGAAAAGCCCGGGTTCATTTTGCTTCGTCTGCGGCACGGCTGAAGCCGTGCCCTTTCAAAACTGCATCGCCCTACGGGGTTTCACGTCAGAAGGCTCTCGAGCGCCACAAAACCGGAGGGAGCCGGCTCTTCCAATCCCAGAATCTCCAGCGTCAAAACGTCGGGCGCGAGCTCGTAGACTCCGTTTTCCACAATCGACCGCAATTCCCTGGCGGATGAACCGCAACTGTGACCATTTCTTGTGAGCGCCAGCCGCACCGTTCCTTCGCCGACGCTCAACAGATCGATGGTGCAGGCGAGCTTGCGCAATCGCGGCCGGATGCGCTCCAGCGCGGATTGCACGCGCGTTTCGAGAGCGTCGGGATGAAGCGAGTACAAGAGAAGCAGACTGCCTGCGGCTCCATCCCTGGCGAGCTTGCCAATCAGCGCGCTGCCTGCTTCGCTGCTCTCGAAGATGATCTCCATCATGTGCTCGAGCCCCTTGCCGTGCAGTTCCATCAGAAGCTGGATGAGTTCGCGGGCATAGTCCTTCTCGCGCCCGGCACGCATCTGCTCGAATTGGGCGATCAGCTCGCTGAGCCGCTTGACCTGCTCCTGAAATGCGCCGTTTTCTGTCACGCGCCTCCTTTGGTTTCGTCCGGGCCGAAAGGCCCGACTCTATCGGCGAGGCCCTTTAGAGATGCAGGCCGAACATGGGGTTATGGTGCGTCTCAAGGACCCTGCCGTCGCCGAGATACATGTGCACGCCACAAGGCAGGCACGGGTCGAAGCTGCGCACTGCGCGCATGATGTCGATGCCCTTGAATTTGCCGGGTCCGTTCTCCTCAAAGATCGGCGTATTCTGCACAGCATCTTCGTAGGGGCCCGGAGTTCCGTACGAATCGCGCGGGTTGGCATTCCACGGAGTCGGCGGATAGGGGTGGTAATTGGCGATCTTGTGTCCGCGAATCACAACGTGGTGCGACAAAACTCCGCGAACAGCCTCGTGGAATCCGCATCCGATGGCTTCTTCAGGAACCTTGAAGTCGGTCCATGTACGCGTGCGTCCGGCATGCAACTCGGCCAGCGCCTGCTCTGCAAAATACAGAGCCGCAGCCGCTGCGTAGGCCTGGAAGTAGGTGCGCGCGCGATCGCGCTCAATGGCATTGCTCCACTTGGGAATCTTCCACTCGAACTCGACTTCGGGCAGCGAGACCGTCTTGGGCAGATAGATCTTGACGCTATGGCCGGTGGCTTTGATGTAGCCGATGTCGACGAGACCGGCGAGGGCCGTGGCCCAGAAGCGAGCAATGGGACCGCCGCCGGTATCGAGCGCGAGATAGTCGCCGGTGCGCTTGTCATACCAGCGCGGAGACATCACCCATGTGTACTTGCTCTTGAAGTCGCGCTTCTGCGGTTTTGGAAACGTGCTCTGGTTCCATGGATGCCTCTGATCCACCTTGTTGCCCAGCGGATCAGTCTGCACGAAGGTTTGCGAGCCCTGCCAGTCCTCGTAGTAGGAGCTGCCCAGCAGAATGCGAATGTTCAGGTTGATGTCGACCAGGTCGTGGGTGACAAGCTGTCCGTCGACCACCACGCCGGGCGTGACGTACATGGCGTTGCCCCACTCACTCATCCTCGCGTAGGTGTAGTCGCACACGTCGGGGTTGTTGAACGAACCCCAGCAGCCGAGCAGAATTCGCCGGCGGCCGACCTCTTCGTATCCTGGGAGGGCTTCATAGAAGAAATCGAAGAGGTCGTCGTGCATGGGAACAACTTTCTTCATAAACTCCACGTACTTCATAAGCCGCACGATGTAGTCAGTGAAGAGTTGAACGGTGGGCACGGTGCCCACACCGCCGGGGTAGAGTGTGGAAGGATGGACGTGGCGGCCTTCCATCAGGCAAAACATCTCGCGGGTCATGCGGCTCACTTGCAGCGCTTCTATGTAGAAAGAGCCAGTGAAGGGATTGAGAGCCCGCATGATGTCGGCGATGGTGCGGAAGCCGTGGAGTTCGGCGTGGGGAGCAGCGGTCTTCTGGGCCTGGTCCCAGACGCCGGGATTGGTTTCCTTCACCATGGTTTCGCAGAAATCGACGCCGACCAGGTTGTCCTGGAAGATGTTGTGGTCGAACATGTACTCGGCGGCTTCGCCGAGATTCACAATCCACTCGGCCATCGCCGGCGGGCGAATTCCAAAGGCCATGTTTTGCGCGTAAGTGGCGCAGGTGGCGTGATTGTCGCCGCAGATGCCGCAGATGCGGCTGGTGATGAAGTGGGCATCGCGCGGGTCCTTGCCTTTCATGAAGATGCTGTAGCCGCGGAAGATCGACGAGGTGCTGTGGCACTCGACGACCTTGCGCTTGCCGAAATCGATTTTGGTGAAGATGCCCAGACTGCCGACGATCCGTGTAATCGGATCCCAGTTCATTTCGATAATCTGGCCCTTCTGGGCCGTCTCTTCATGATGCGGGGCAGTAATTGTCGCCATCGAAATCTCCTTTGCGCTGTTAATAAGCGCTGGGGCGGTAGCCAGTTGTCAGCTCGGCGCGAGCGTGGCGCCACTTGGGCTCTTTGTTAACCGTCGCGTTGGTGAGGGCGCGGAGAGAGCGAATGGCTGAACCGTATGCGCCTACCGTCGAAGTGGAGACCTTGGCGCCCGGCGGCTCATCCATGAAGGGCATGAACTTGTCAGGGAAGCCGGGCATGGTGCAGCCGATGCAGATGCCGCCGACATTCGGGCATCCGCCTAGCCCGGCCATCCAGCCGCGCTTGGGCACGTTGCAATTGACCACCGGGCCCCAGCATCCGAGCTTCACAATGCATTTGGGTGAACCGTACGAGGTGGCGAAGTCTCCCTCTTCGTAGTAGCCGGCGCGATCGCAGCCTTCGTGCACTGTCTTCCCGAAGAGCCAAGTGGGGCGCAATTGCGCATCGAGAGGGATCATGGGCGCGAGGCCGGCCACCTGGTAGAGAAGGTAGAGGACAGTTTCCATGAAGTTGTCAGGCTGGACGGGACAACCGGGCACGTTGACGATCGGCAAGCCCGCCTTTGACTTCCATTCCCAGCCGAGATAGTCCGCGAGGCCCATGCATCCCGTGGGATTGCCTTCCATCGCGTGGATTCCGCCGTACGTAGCGCATGTCCCGATGGCAATGGCTGCGATTGCTTTAGGCGCCAGACGGTCAATCCACTCGCAGGTGGTGATTGGCTGATTGGAATGCGGATCGGTCCCCACCGCTGCCCAATAGCCTTCCTTTTTGATCTTCTCGTTGGGGATAGAGCCCTCGACGACAAGCACAAATGGTTCCAGCTTTCCCGCCTCGGCCTGGTAATAGAAGTCGAGAAAATCGCCGCCGTTTTCATAGGCGAGCACCGGGTTATGCAAATGAACCTTGGGAAGGCCGGGGATCGCACCCATAAGAACGTCTTCGATTCCCGGCTGGGTGGCCGCGGTCACCGAGACGGAATCGCCATCGCAGCCGAGGCCGGCAGTGATCCACAGAATGTGCAGCTCGGCCACCGCAGGTTTTTTTTGAGTGACTCGGCCGTAAGGGGCAGCGGTTGGGGTCATAAACTGGATTCTCCTTTCGAATGCCGTTCCTCATTGCGCGGCAATGGGATCGTGTCTGAAATCAATCGGCAGCTCTCGCTCCGGACTCAGACAGAGATCTCTCTTTGCGGGGCTTGCGAGGTGCCGCTGGCTCAAAGAATGATCCGCATGCGCAGATCTGGGGAATGCAAGCCGCGTCCTACAGGCGCCGCGCCTTGGCTTAATTTCTCGATTCCGACCTCGTTCGGGCTTGAATTGCAGCGCTTTGTCTCTCGCGCTCCTCGCGCCACGTGCAATTGCGGCGAGCGGGCTCGCGCTTGTGAAAGACAGCGGGAAATCGCTGTATTCAAGCGTGGCTATTGCAACAGAGGTGGTTGTGGAGCCACAAGCAGGACGGGCCTTATTCTCATGTCATGGATTTACCCGGAGCGGAGTAGGAGTTTCCCCGATGCGCGCAGCACATCTTAACGGGCCATTTCGTTGATCTTCCATTGAATGGCATGCTGGATCAGTTCGCGTCCGGTGCGAAGAGCGAGCTTTTCTTTGATATGCGCCTGGTAGGTTTCCACGGTCTTCACGCTGAGGTGAAGTTCTTCAGCGATCTCCCTTGTGCCCCGGCCTTCGCCGATTCGCCGGAAAACTTCAAGCTCCCGGTCAGATAGAGCGGCGATCCTGGACTGAAGCAGAGACGGAGCTCCATCAATATATTGCTGGAGCATCCGCGACGACATGGCGTCACTGAGGTACACATCACCGTTGAGAATCCGGCGCACGGCGACGAGCACTTTTTCAGTGGCTTCCTGCTTCATGATGTAGCCGTTGGCCCGTGCGCGAAGCGCGCGCTCGGCATAGATCGCCTCATCGTGCATCGACAGGATGAGGACGGGCAGATTGGGGTGCGTGGTGCGGATACTCTTGAGCAAGTCGATTCCGTCGGGGCCTTTGAGTGAGATATCGAGGATAATGATGTCAGGGTTTTTCTGCGCGATGGAGAGCAATGCCGCGTGCGCGTCCTCGGCCTCGGCGCAGACCTGCATATCCTGCTGCTGGTTGATCAGCATGGCCAGTCCCTGGCGCAGGAGCGGGTGATCGTCGACAACGAGGATCTTTTTTCTGGCGGTTTGCGCCATTTCTTCGGGAGCGATAAGCGTCTGCATCGAGAAGCCCTCTTGACTAACAGACTTTCAACGGAAATTCGCAGGAGACGGTGGTTCCCCGCGCTCCATTCTTCCTCACTTCGAGCCGTCCGCCGACCATCGACGATCGGTAGCTCATGATATTCAGTCCCATGCCCAGCGTGCTCTGGCGTTCTTCCGCAATCCCAATGCCATCGTCGATAATGAGCAGCTCTCCGTGCCCGTCCGCGGCCGCAAGGCGAAGCACAACATTGCGTGCTTTGCCATGCTTCATCGCGTTGTTCACGGCCTCCTGTGCGATGTGATAGAGATGCGTGGCGGCCGAAATATCGTGAATCAGGACCGGCTCAGGGCATTCAAATCTGCAGGAGACGCCGAAGACGTCTTCCACCTCACCAGCCCATAGTTGCAAAGCCGACATCAAACCCTGCGCATCCGACATCACGGGAAGCAGGCCGCGCGCCAGCTCGCGCGTCTTGTGAACCGCTTCGTTGACCAATCGAACGATTTTGGCAGCGTCGGCAGCATCGGAGGCGTTTGTATTGGCGAGCTT